>Ga0209181_10000074_pt1 | contig 157123 bp, 127 predicted proteins | sample MAT05_FD_187208 | JGI IMG/M metagenome (GOLD analysis project Ga0209181, IMG submission 187208) | Freshwater microbial communities from Lake Fryxell liftoff mats and glacier meltwater in Antarctica - MAT-05 (SPAdes) (version 2) | ecosystem: Environmental > Aquatic > Freshwater > Ice > Liftoff...
CTCTCTTCAAGCCCACAGGTAAACCTCAACTGAACTTTCGCCCCACCAAAGTCTACAGGACCAAGCCTCTGTCTGTCTTTTAGGCCACAAATATCGTGTTTCTACCCACACGATTTACCGATGAGCCGCAAAATTCAATGGACTCCGCCGCAGAAAACCACTGCCGAAAAGGTCACAGTATTTTTTACCATTGCCAAAAATGGGCAGGTGAGCGCAGTCAAAGTGCAGGAGCCATCGGGCGATCCTGCCGCCGACAGCCTGGCTATCGAATGCATTAAAAAAAGCGGGCCTTTTGCCCCTTTGCCTGCCGGGCGAAACTCACTTGACGTTACTTTCACATTGCCCTGCAAGCGGGGTCACACCGCCAGCGGTGTCGATATGAATCCTTATTTTGCCGAGTTCAGTGAAAAAATTCACAGAACCTGGTGGGTACCAAAACGCCTGTTGTTTTTCCAGGTCTCGGTAAAGATGAACATTAACAAAGACGGCTCGGTGAGTCAGCTTTCAGTGACCAAATCGTCGGGAGATAAAAACGCCGATCGCTTGGCCATCATCGGAATCAAAAGAGCGTCTCCCTTTGCCCCACTACCCGAGGGTGTTGAGGGCCCATACCAGATGACCTATACCGCTGGTTTTGCTAGCGATCATTCTAAAGATTTCTCTATATGGAACGGTCAAAAAGTCGGTCTGGGCGAAAGTTACAAGACTTCCGGCGGCAGCAGGGTGGGCCACACTGACAACACTACAGAGAAAGATAGAGCCTTCCATTTGCGCAAAGAAGAAGCCCTGATCAAGATGGCCGATTTAGACGAACAAATGGAAAAAGAAATCCATACAGCAGGAGTGGACAGCATCAAACTTGTACCGCTATTGGTGCAGTATGCGGCGAGCGACCGCTCCATTGAAGAGCATGTAGAGGCCCTGGGAAAATTGCAACAAGCGCTGGCAATCAGCCGAAAAGCAGGCCCGGGAAATGACAAAGAATTGGCCCAGAGCCTTTGCGCCCTGGGTGAAGTGGAATACAATCTTGGCCACACAGCCGAGGCCGAGCCACTTTTAAAAGAAGCGATTGAGCTGAAAGAAAACGTACTCAAGGCGCAAGACAAAGAGCTCAAAGAATTGCTTGGGACCTATGCCCGCATGCTGTACAAACAAAATCGCATTGAAGAATCGGAAGCGCTGGCCAAGCGAGCCAGAGCCATTAATTTGCCAGGCGGCTTAGAGTAATACCATCATCGGCAACAATCTTCACCACTTTACCGCTGGCGTCGACTTCAAGCTTGGCCGTGCTGGTGCCGCTGACACTGCCCTGCCAGGAAGATTTCAGGATGGCCCCATCGTCAGAAATAGTACATTTGCCCACCACACCAAATAAAGGCATACTCCAACCGCATTTACGACCGTCTTGCCAATAGGTATAAGTCATGCCATTGCTGCCGATAAAACTGCCGACAATATTTGGTATTACCAGTGGTGCTACGGCTTCAGGGGCATCCTTTCTCTCTTGAATAATCCCTACATTTGTCGTCTGACTTACAGCCTGACTTACCGACGCAACCGTGGGCGCTTTTGCACCCATGCGAGCTTCCAACACGGCCACTACCTGGGCGGGCACCGGCCGTGCTCCGGCCGGTCTTGCGCCCAGAAACAAGTCGCCGCCGCTCCACTTACCCGCTGCTAAAACCGGTGTTTGCAACTGACCTCTTTCAGCGGCAACCTGCATTTCTACATTGGTTTTCAGATATTTGAAAGCCGAATCGAGCGTTGTCTTATTTCCTTGCGAATTGAAGCCATCGATAAGAGTTTTGGTAAAAACGCCATTGCTGTAGTTTTTAGATTCCCAGCTGGATTGATCTTTGGTGCTCGAACAAATAACTGCCCGGCCGGTGCCCTGAGCTATAGAAGTGGCGTCTACATTGGAGACGCGGTGAATGCCTTTGCTAGCCCCGTCGTCGCCGGCACCGCCCGAATGACAGGCATCTAGAATGATTAAAACGCGGTTACAGTGAATGCGACTTTTGACAATATTCGAAAGGGTCTGAATTTCAATACCCATGCTGTAAAGCCTATCTACGGCGGTATCGTGAGCAATTAAATAATTGACACCGCGTAAATCGAGATCTGAGGCGCTGCCATGGCTGCTGAAATAAATAACAACCAGGTCATCGGGCAAAGCCACACGAGGCAAAAATGAATCGCCCAGTAAATCAAGCACATTTTCTTTAGTGGCCTGCTCGTTGGTCAGCAGCCTGACGTGATCGGCAGCGAAATTGCACTTGGTGACAAGAAAATTACGAAAATCGCCGGCGTCTTTGGCTGCGTATTTTAGATTGATTGATTTGTCGGCAAACTGGCTCACACCAATTACTACAGCCCACTTATCGGCAACCGGGGAAGCGGCCGTACTAGTTGTTTCTGCATCGGCCCAGACAGCTTGACCGGTAAGGCCGGCGAGGGCAAAAGCGAATAAAATTAGCCTAAACAGCTTACTCAAAAAAAGTCCTCAGACGACGCCATTTATTAAACCATAGTGCGGACGATTCACTTTATCGACGTCATCTCGTCCAGTATTTCGGCCTGGTTCGTTGTAAAAAACATCTTTTTATCAAGAGTCTTTTTCTTGAAATTATCAGGTGCACGAAGGGATGCCGAATTGAATTCGAAATTTCGACTTAAATTTGTGCAGTTCAATAAACCACTGGTTTTGTTGTTGGGCAAAACGGCAAAGGCTGAAACAGGAAAGCCTCTAAGCCTGGGCAAATTATATATTTTACCCAGTATCTGGCTGACTTGAATGGCAAAGTTATTGTCAAAGCAGATCAATTGAGGCCTGAGCTTTTCTCCAACGTCAAGGTCATTGCCGTCTTTGCGATCAGAAATGAAAAGCCCAGAGCCGCTCACACTTTCTATCGGAGGGAAATGGTAAATCAACAGTTTATCCCGGCCGCGAATTTGCTTATCAGTTCGATTTGGTGTTTTTAAATCTGCCAAATAGCTAATGCGATTTGATGATAAAAGATCCGCTTTCATAAATTGTTCAAAAGGCATCTGGGCAAATTGTCTACGATCAGACCGCCATACCTCAAGTTGCCATAGCGGAGCCCGAGCGGCAATATAAAATTGGTTTGATCTTGAATACACGCGGATGGCGTCGTGAGAAACCCACACGTCATAGATGCCGCTAGATTCGGTTTCTTGCACCAACTTTAAACCTTTATGATTTGCAGAGGGAGAAGAGGGCGCGGGCGGAGCTGCGAATGTTGGTGACATCCACAAGCAGACGTACAGGCAAAGGAGTAACCGTGCGGTTAACAATTTCATCAGCTAATCTTCTCACATTTCAGCCTCGCTCACTTTTAACGAGCTCGAAAGGCGAAAAAGCTTTCCTGGCTGCCGCTATAATAGTTTTATGGCAGATCCAGGCAAACGCTTTGACGATAATCTAGACGGAAAGTTTTTCGTCGACCAAACTTGCATCAATTGCGACACGTGCCGGCAACTCGCACCTCAGACATTTGGCGAGCAAGCTGAACATTCATTTGTGTACTACCAACCCTCAGAGCCCAATGCAGAGCGCGCTGCCACTCAAGCTCTACTCTGTTGTCCCACCGGTTCCATCGGCACAGTAGGCGGCAACGACGCCAAAGCTGTGATGGCCGATTTACCGCTACCTTTAACAGCCAATATTTATTATTGTGGTTTCAATTCGCCCAAATCTTATGGCGGCAACAGCTATTTTATTCAACATGAAAGCGGCAGCAACTGGCTTATCGACTCGCCCAAATTTTTGCCGCATCTGGTCAAACAGTTTCGGGCTTTAGGTGGAATCAAATACATATTTCTAACCCACCGCGACGATGTTGCCGACGCCAAAAAATATGCCACCGAATTTAGTGCAATGCGCATCGTTCATGCAGCCGATGCAGATAGTGCGCCTGGCAGCGAAATTATCATTGATTTAAAAGAGCCGCGCAAGGTAAACAATCAGTTGCATCGATCTTTTGCTGATTTGATTGACTTTACTATTATTCCTACACCCGGCCATACCAGGGGTCACATGGTGCTGCTCTACAACGGAAAATATCTGTTCACCGGCGATCATCTTGCATTCGATCGCGAGAGCCAGAGGCTGGAAGCTTTTCGCGAACACTGCTGGTATTCGTGGCAAGTGCAGGCGGAATCTATGGAAAAGTTGAACCAGCATTCCTTTGAATGGCTTTTTACCGGGCATGGTGAGCGCGTTTTTTTGCCGGCAAAAACAATGCATGCGCAAATACAAGATCTTGTAATGCGCATGCAGAGTTAGTTGCGTTTTAGACTTAAGTTGATTTACCTAAATCAATGTGTTCGGCCGGTTCTGGTGCCTTCTCAGGCGAATTCGAGGTCACTTCACTGTCTGGTCGCGGAATTTCTCCGGCGATTTCTTGCACAGCTTTAGCATCGTCTTCACTCCCTGGTCCTGTATCTTCTTCAGCACCTAGCTTCGCATCTGGGTCAGCCTTTTTTGCTGGTGCCTCAGGTTGGCCTTCCGCTTCCTTGGCCTTATTGGCGGCAGTATCTTCTTTCACTTGTTTGGCTTCATCAACTGCAGCGGCCTTTTCGGTGGAAGACTCGTCAGCGTTATTGAGCTTTTTTACGTCTTCTTTTGTAGCCTCGCCAGCTCCAGCAGGCATTGCGTCAGGTTTAACCGGTGCGGCCTTGGCCTTAGCGGCGTCGGTCTCACCTTCTTTAGGCGGATTCTCACCGTCGATTTCATCTTCAGCGCCCTTGTCCATGGGCGAAACTTCGGTGGTTTTGTCAACGGCACCTTTGCCGCCTTCGAGGCCGGGCTTACCGGGAGCGCATTCTTCTACCGAGGTGGCTTTGGCAAATTCGGCTACAGAATTATTCTCTGAACTCTCATGCTTGCCGTTTTTTTGTTTACCGTTGCACTCTTCTTTATTGTTCGACATTCCTTCGTCTCTCCCGTGTACTTCAGCTGGTGGTGAGGTTGACTCCACAGCGGTGAAGGCCTCTAATATTTTGTAGCGATGGCTTGAACCTTTGGGCACTGTCCATGAGTCACCGGGAGTGAGCAGAACCATCTGCCCTTCGATGTGTAGCTCCGCCTTTCCTTTGATGACGTAACCAACAGTTTCATAATCACGCTGAGACTCGGGCTTCTCTGCATTCTCGGGCTCGCATTCCCAGAGTCGCATCGACATGGTTTTTCCGGAGGCCAAATATTTTTGACCAGCCTCGCCTTTGGGCGAATGGGACGAATCTATTTTTGTAATAGTAGTATCAACCATAATTTCTTCCACCTTAACTTGCGAATATGCGGTTTTCTACCGGCCAGCGACGGGCAGCGCGGCGCTTAGTTCCCCATTAAAACTAAAGGGGCTAGCAGGCAATCTATATAGAGATACAAAGTGAAACGGGTGTAAGAGAAAACTCGCACCCGTTTCAGAATTTGAAAAAAAATCGACCTATTGCTTTTTCTTGCGATCTTTTTTGCTTTCAAATTTACTGTCAGAATCTGACTTAGATTCCGGGGCTTCTGACTTAGATTCTTCTTTGGTTTCCACTTTAGTTTCTGAAGTGGAATCTGTTTTTGTTTCTGTAACCTTAGTTTCTGTGGCCGGGTCAGTCTTGCTCTCGATTTTAATCTCGGCCTTGCTTTCGCCAGGCTCTACTTTGGTGGGCGGTGTACCGGCTTCCGGTGTGCCCGGTTCGACCTTCACAGGCTCTGGTTGGGTGACAGGCGTGGTGGGCTGCTCCGGTGATGCGGGCGAGACCGGCGTGGTTACCGGAATAGTTTCACCAGGGGCAACATCAGTGGGCATATCTTCAGGTTTCGTTTCGTCGACTTTAACTGCAGGCTTCTCACTCAATGCTTTCTTCATCGCAGCCCAGGCTGGTCTTTCCTTACCAGTACTTCTGCGCATACCAAGCGACTGCATGGCCTGACGGTAATTTTTGCTGTTGATCAAATAGTGTTCGGCCAAATAATCACAAATTGCCGGAGTCAAATCGTGCAGGGCAAAGAAATTAGCAAATTCAATATGCGGATTCTTGCGCAATTCTTTGAAAGCCAGGGTAATAAAATCTGCCTGATTTTTGTCGGAAGACCCAAGTTTAGGTGAACTGGGATAGCCAATTTCCTGGAAAACAATCTGCTTGCCATTGGCTACTTTAGCCAATACTTCCATGTCTTTTTCGATTTGTTGCGGTGGCTTCGGTCTGTAGTTTGAGACAGGATAATAATTGAACATCACCACATCGCTTTCATCTAAAAGCTTCTGCGCCACTGCTGACGGTGCCTTGCCATCAAGCAAATTTTCGGCTCGCAGAGTGATACCTACTTTGCAGTCGGGGAAAGTCTTCACCACTTCAGCCTTAGCGGCCTTGAAAAACTTGATGAAGCCGTCGACTTCTTTAGGGTGCTTCGACAGATAAACGTCAGCTTCATTGCCGATGGACATGTAAGCGATATTACCACCGGTGGCCTTGTTCATTTTCGCCATTAACTGGCCGAAACGAGCAACTACTTTAGGACTTTCAAGCTTGGCCCTGGTCAAATCACTGGGCATGTTTTTGGTGGTGATGTCAAAAACCTGCACGCCGATAAAACGCTGCAACTTGGGAGCGTATTTGAGGGTCTTGCCCATTTGCGCCAGGCTGTAATTGCCTTTGCTGGGCTCGAGATCGGCCCAGGTGCCGCCGTAGAAAATTCCGGTAACGCCGGCGTCAACGCACATTTTCATGGCGTTGGTCTGGTCACGAGGTGTGGCATTTTCGCCGCCCTTAGGTAACGGTGTTACACCGAAGCTGACAGCCTGTACGGGCGCAGAACAGAATCCAAACGAGACTGCCATTAAGAAAGATACCAGGCTGACAAGTGGGCGACTTTGTCTGTCTTTTTTTAAGCCGGTGACGCGGATAAGGTTGTGCACGCGATCTGTACCTCTTAACAACTAATAATAAGCGAACAAAGGGTTACCGCCACCATTCTGACAGCAGCACAAAGATATTTCCAGACTTCTTTTAAAGACAACGATTATTTTCCAGTTACGATAGTAGCCTGGACCGCTTTATCGCCATTACGAAAAATCCACGGCGGTATCGGATTTGGTGCCGTCCAGAGCCCTTTATTTTTTGCCTTAGCATCAGCTTGCAGCTCTTTCAATTTAAGATCGCCAGGAGCAAATTTATCACTCCACCAGGCCAGCCCACGTCGCACCAGCTCTTGATTAAGATCGGCGCCGTCAGTGAGATAGACTTCCGCCACCACCCGACCGTATTTGTCGGTGTTGCGCACGTCGACCACTACATCTTTTTTAAAGCAACAGGTATCGGTAAACTTTTTGGCTTGCGGGCCAAAATCTTGGCCGCTCTCGGGACAGTCAATACCGTACATAATCAACTTTTCTTTTTTGCCGTTATGGTCGACGAGCATGCTGTCGCCATCACTGACAGCCAGGACCCGGACCGTATAGCGCTCGGCTTGAGCTGGAAGAGCGCTGAAACAAAATAGTGCAAGGGCAATGAATATTGATTTGCTTGGCAAGAATTTGGCCCCGATCTCGGTCTAACGCTGCAATTCTAAGTGATCGTGCAGATTTCCGGTGTTAATAATTTGCGCAATGGGCCGTACCGTAGTCGATTAGCGCTGTCCAGTGTGGCTTTTCAGCAAAAAATATGGAACCAGATAGGCTGCCACACTGTCCATAAGGCTGGCGACACGATCGCGGACTTCGCTAGGTCAGCATAAACACAGTCGGGACTGGAGCTTAATAGCGAACGAAGACATATCGATTTCAATCCCGTTAAGCCGGAGAACTGTCCCAGCAGCTCTCCGGTTTAATTTTGAGCCTTTAAAAATGACTATGCACCAGTAGAGCTACAGCACCAACAGCGATATCAATATTGTTTGGAACAATGATCCACCACAGGCGTCTGACTTTTTGTCCCAGAGAGAGGAAACTATTATGAAGGTCAATTATATCAGCGTTTTTTTTGCAGCCGCAGCAGCTCTTGGTATGACATTCACTACCTTGCCGGCTCAAGCTACTGAGCAAGAAAAGCAGTTGAATATCCTGGCCACTCAGATGTATATGAATCAAGTTGCCGGCCAACAAGCACAAGCTAATTTGCTCAATCAACAAGCAATTTACAATCAGCAAATTCCGGTGAACGGCTCATCTTACGTCAATCGCTGGCACCGTCGCAATCGCGGCTACAGCCCATCGGCTATAGATTACGGCAATCCATATTCGCCGTACTACAACCCCGGCTTCGTCAACAACGCCAGCGTCAATCCTTATATTAGCCCCTATGCCGTAGACCCTTACGTCAATACCAATGTTGATCCCTATTACATCAATAACAGTGGTAGTGGTAGTGGTAGTGGTAGTGGTCAAATTCTCCGCAATACCTTAGGGTTCTAAACGCTTCCAACCGAAATCGCGAAAGTTGGAACGTACAACAAGCACCGACGGTGATACTAGAAAAGTGTCATCGTCGGTTTGCTTTTGGGCCAGTTAAATCGCAGCTATTCTGCCCGCCGTGGGCCGCAAGGGATGATAATGCAAACCATTTTCATTATCAAAAGCTGCCACATTCGCCGAGCAAATGGAAACGATTTTCATACCCTTCAACTTTCTTAGCTGCATTGATAGCACCGCCGAAAGCGGTCACAGCAGCCCATCTCGCCGTCATGGAGGCACCATCTATAGTGAAATCAATAATACTTCTCGTTGACAGCAAAGACGACAAGCGATAAAACGTGAAGAGTACAAAGAATATCGATGCCACAGACCGGCAACATCGAATAATTCAATTTTCAGGAGCTTAGAATTATGTCTTGCGAAACCCATAACGATCATGATCACAAACACGGAAACAATTGTGGTCACGTAGCAATTAAACACGACAACCACGTTGACTATGTACATGATGGCCATCTTCATCAAGTGCACAGTGACCACGTTGACGAATGCAAATTACCAGTATCGGGCAGCAACCCTGCTAAATGCACACCTGAGCACCGCTGCGAAGGCCACGAAGCCAGCCACAAACACGGCGCTGACTGTGGACACGACGCCGTTCCTCACGGCGACCATGTAGATTATATGGTCAATGGGCACCTGCATAGCCCATGCGGCACTCACTGTGACGACCACGGCGCCCTTTCAGCCGCTTAAATCGCCTCTATCTGTAATTGTGTAAAAGCAGGGGCTCGGCTCCTGCTTTTTGCCATTGCATTACTGATCGGCTAAAATCGCCTTCTATGCTCTATATCGCCGATCACATCCAAATTCCTCTAAGCGAGTTCTCATTTACTTTTGCGCGCAGTGGCGGGCCCGGCGGCCAGAATGTCAATAAAGTGAACAGCAAAGCGATTATGCGCTGGCCGGTCAATGTTAGCCCGAGCTTGCCTGACGCTGTCAAAACCCGCTTCATGACCAAATTTGCCGGTCGCTTAACCGTGGACGGCGAACTGGTTTTGAGCAGCCAACGCTACCGCGATCAGCCGAGCAATATAAACGATTGCCTGGCCAAAGTGACCGAAATGCTCAGGTCAGTGGCCACCCGTCCGGTTTTGCGGAAAGCCACCAGACCGACTGTCAGTTCGACTATCAAAAGAGTCGATACCAAAGTGCAAAATTCAAAAAAGAAGCAGCAGCGTCGCCGCCCGGGTATGGAGGACTAACAAATTACTAGCTCGGCGGCTGCGTCAGCGCAGGCACCGGCACAGCAAGGGCTTTTTCAATATCACGTTCAAGGCCTTGAGGAGCCTCCATGGCCCCATAACGCTTGAGCACCTGGCCATCTCTGCCGACGAGAAATTTGGTGAAATTCCATTTGATATTGCTGTGATCATTAGGAGCGGCTTGCTTCAGAAAGACATAAAGCGGGCTTGCCCTTTTGCCGTTGACGTCTATTTTTTCAAACAGGGGAAAACTAACGCCAAAATTCTTCTGGCAGAATGTGGCAATCTCCGCAGCGCTGCCTGGCTCTTGTGAGCCGAACTGGTTGCAGGGAAAACCCAAAACAACCAATCCTTGAGCGGAATATTTTTGATAAAGGGCTTCGAGGCCGCCATATTGCGGCGTGAATCCGCACTTGCTGGCGGTGTTGACCACTAGGGACACTTTGCCGCGATACTGACCAAAGTCGACGTCGGCACCCTCTAGAGACTTGATTTTGAAGGCATAAAATGGGGCGTCGTTCGAAGAGCTGACCGGTGACGGCTCTTGCGAGGTATCTAAGGCCGCAGCAGAAAGGGCACAGAAAGCCAGGGCCGCCATTGCAGCAACAACTATTGCTGAGCTCATGGCGGCCGGACGGCGGGTAGTGATTGAAGTTTGAATTTTCACACTGTCATTGTAGCTACTCTGCGAACAGCGACAGCCTTGTCAGGCGATCAGTCTTCTAATTTAAATCCAACTTTGATGGTGACTTGAAATTCTTCCACAGCTCCTTCTTTGATCGACCCGCGCTGGTCGACAACTTCAAACCAGCTCAAGTGGCGAAGACTTTTAGAAGCGCGCTTGATGCCTTCTTTGACAGCATCAGCGAAACTTTCGGTGGATGTTCCGACGATCTCGGTCATTTTATAAACGCCTGGCATAGATATTCCTCATAGAAAATGGACTACCATTTAAATCCGTTTACAACTCGCCTTAGCCACTTAATCTGCAAGATGTGACAATCGGTTACGGCCGATTGTTCAGTTCGCGATATTCTATACTTGAGCAAAATCTGAGCGATCAAAAATGAATGCACATACGATTAAACCGGCGCGCTTGAGCGACCTCAAAGCCATTAAAGAAATCGAGTTGGCAGCGGCATCAAGGTTTAAGGGACACGGCCTGGTTGACCATCTGATGGATCATCACTTTGATCAAACCCTGCTCAAAACTTTAATTAAAGACGAACAGGTGTGGGTTTCATTTGCCGATCAGGAGCAGGGTAAAGCCACCGGTTTTGCCATCGCTACAATTTTGGGGCCGATTGCTTATCTGGAAGAATTAGATGTGCTGCCGGCTTTCGGCCAGCAGGGCCTTGGCAAAGCACTGGTTTTGACAGTAGCGCAGTGGGCCAGAGAAAAAAGATTTGCCCACCTGACCCTCTCAACTTTTACACACATTCCCTGGAATGCACCGTTTTACGAAAAGTTAGGTTTCGTTGCGCTGCCGAAAAAAAATTGGGAAAGTCAACTGCATGAAATCTACATGCTGGAACAAAAGATTGGACTACCAGTAGAAAAACGAGTCTTTATGCGGCTTAAGCTTTAGCATGCGATTCACTGTGTCACCACAAGCGGTGGCGCCAATAAACGACAAACCGCAATGGCGATTACGCATACAACTTGATTTGTAAAGAAACAAAGAGAGCAGCGGTTTAGCTTTCCCTGGCACACGGGTATATCCCAATGCTTGGTTGTTTGTTTCAATCGCGGGGCAAAGCATGGCCGAATTTCAGCTGGTTGTTCCCTACAAACCGCTGCAAACGAAGGTGCAGCTGGTAGGCGTGTGTATGATATTGCCTATCTGGTCACTGTTTGCGCCCATGGCCTTAACCTCTTTTGTGGTCTGGTTGATAAAGTATCCTTATTCGTCCAACCTGCTCAATAACGTCATCATTTCCTCGGTGCTGCTCACCATCATCTTTGTTGGCTTGATCATGTCGGCCTTAAGCGAAGACGATAAAATTCACATCTCAAAAAATGGCATGAGTTTTCCACCCTTCTTACTGCCGAAACTTTCTTTCAAACGAAACTGGCACTGGGAAGAATTGCGAACGGCCACCATTCTTCACTCTGGTGAAGACAACGACGCCCAGTTGGTACTGGGCTTTCAACCAAATATCCTTTTGCCTCTGAATATTTGCGATCTGCCCAAAGGAATGCTGGAAGAATTTTTACTGGCAATTGAACTCTGGGGCACCAGCTGCGAGCGCTCTGCCGAGCTGATTGCTTTTATACGCTCATTGCAAAGCGAAAATCAAAATGTAGCCGGACAACTGACCGGTAAGATGTGGCAAGAAGAGTTAGGCAGGCGTTTTACGGTCACAACATTTGTACCCCTCGAACCAGACAAACTTGTGCAAAACGGAAAAATCAAAATCGTCAGACAGCTGGCCTTCGGCGGCCTATCGGCAATCTATCTGGTGCAGAAAAATCAAGGGGATTTATTTGTTTTGAAAGAGGCGGTGGTGCCGCACAGCGTCGACCCGCAAGCTAAAGCAATGGCCGAACAACATCTGGTGCGTGAAGCAAAAATGCTCTTCTCGCTTTCACATCCGCACATTGCTAAAGTACTTGACCATTTTGTCGAAGACGATCGCCACTATTTGTTGATGGAATACATCCACGGTCAAGACTTGCGTCAGATGGTGAAGCAAAACGGCCCCTGTAGCGAGAAGACAGTGCTCAGCTGGACACTTAAAATCGCCGACATCCTTGTCTTTTTGCACGGGCAAGAACCACCTGTGGTGCACCGCGATCTTACACCGGACAATCTCGTTTTAAAAAACGACGGCACCGTCGTGCTCATTGACTTCGGCGCCTCCAACGAATTTGTGGGCACCGCCACCGGTACCCTGGTGGGCAAGCAGGCCTATATCTCCCCAGAGCAACTGCGGGGCAAAACCGTGCCGCAAAGCGATCTTTACGCCCTGGGCGGCACGCTGCATTTCTTGTTGACCGGTCGAGACCCTGTTCCACTTTCTCAAACTGAGATAAGAACAATCATGCCGGACGTCTCGATTGAAATGGAAAACCTGATTAAATCGCTCACTGCCTTTGAGAAAAAAGATCGCATGCAAGATGCAGCCCAGCTGTTGGCCGAAGTGTCGCGTATGATGCACGAACAGAAGTCGGGGCAGGAGCAGAATTCGGGGCGGGAGCAGAAGTCGGAGCAGAATACAGAGCCGCGTTCAGGAAAAGAACCTGGCCTGGAACTTGGTCAAGACCAGCCGGTCTTATCGCTTACGGCGGCTCAGCCCGGTGAGACTCAATGACAAATTCGGGACCGGACGATGGCGGCCAGACAAAATGGGCCGAGCCTAAACCCTTAGAGTCGGTGGAACTGAAAACCAGCGACCCTGAGCCGGTGAAGCTCAAAACTGTCTCCACGGCCAGCTCTGAGCTCAGTGTGATCGACGATTACACGGCCTTGAGTGAACTGGTGGTAGCTGCCGGTGAGCAGCTCACTGAAAAAGAGGCCGGCGCTAACCGTGCCAATCTACCGGCAGATTCGAGCACAGACTGGAAAGAACTGCCAGACATGCCGCGCCTGGCCACCGGCATCATCACAGCCGCACTGTCGCTGCTGGCCCTTATGCTCATTCCATCGGAAATCGCTCTCAATGCGGCTCGGGCAACGATGCAGAGCTTCAATATATTCGGCAGCGTCGCTTTTTTGGCCGCGGTGTTTTTCTTTGTCATGCATCTGGTCTGGTTTTATTTCAGCCAAAAACAATTGCTCAAACATACGGCTCAGTACTTCCCTCAGTGCAATACAGAAGGCGGTGGGCAGGCCCTTTTGCGCACACTTTTGCCCATTACCTGGCTAACATCGCTGGTGCTCATTTTTGAGCAATGCCGTATCTTCGGCGGATTCCCACAAATACAAATGGCACCACTGGTGCTGGCATTTACTGTGGGCTTTTTTATTTACTCCAGCTTTTACTGGCCTTCTAAACTGAAGGCTTTGTGCCCGCCTAAAGGCGAAAGAGAATTTCCCCACAAGATTGCTGCCTTTGGTTTTGCGCCCTTCATGGCCGTGCCATATATCTACTACTGGCGCAAGGCACTGATGGCGCTGGCACCGCAACAACCAGCTAAAGCGGCGAAGAAAGTAGCAGCGCTGCCTCGCACCCGCGACAAAATGGTAATTCGTTATCGACCCTTCATCGCCATAGAACGCTGGTTTCAGCACAGGCAGAAATCGACCAGCTCTAGCGAACGCCTGCGCAACGCCGTGATCGCCGTCACTGCAGATGCGGTCTTAATTGTCTTACTCGTTATTTTCGGCCCGGCCCTACTGACGCAAATGCTGCAATTGTTCAGCCCGCTGGGAGGCGCCACCGATGCAGCAGCGGCGGCTTCCGGAGGACTCAATTTATTTTCCAATCAAATCTATCTGGGATTTCTGGCGCTCATGGCTACAACACTATCTGCGGTGGCAACAGCTTTTGTCTTAAAGCATCCTACTCACTTTGAATTTACACCGATTGGATTTAAAGCCTGCCGCTGGATTGGCCATAAAAAATATGAAAGTGCAGCTGTTGCCTGGAATTCACTAGATTCTATAAAATTGAACACGCGCAAAAACAAAGGTCAAGTGACAGCGCTTGAGCTGGAATTTTTGCTCGACGCCGGCAGTTCGGTCAAGCTGAATTTGGGTGCGGTGGAATCAGTAGAAGATCGCGAGATAATCTTACAAGCGATTGAGCGCTGGGCACCGCAAGTCAGTCGCCAGGCCGAAGTGATGCAAGCGTTACAACCGCCGGTGGATCATAGTTATACGGAATTATGGCTGCAAGCGCTATCGGCACCGCCTCAACGAGATCGTTTAAAACCGCTGGCAACAGACCTTGTGCTTAATGATGGACGTTACAAAATCAAAAAGACTCTCGGTGTCGGCGGGCAGGGAGCCGCCTATCAGTCTTTAGATCAAGGCACCGGCGAAATTGTAGTCTTGAAAGAATTTCTTTTGCCAATTTATGTAGACATCAGCGTACGCAAAGACGTGCTCGAAAGTTTTGAAAGCGAAGCGCGAATTCTCAAACACCTCAATCACGACCAGGTGGTAAAACTACTCGACTTCTTCGTCGAAGATCACCGAGCTTATCTCGTTTTAGAGCACATCGACGGTTTGTCATTGCGCGAAATCGTCACCAAGAACGGACCACTTTCCGAAGAAAGAGTTAGCGAGCTAGCAAAGCAGATGTGCGTGATATTAAATTATTTGCACAGCCAGGAACCGCATGTGGTGCATCGAGATTTCACTCCGGAGAATTTGATTTTGCGGCACGATGGCCTGCTCAAGCTGATCGACTTCAATGTCGCCCGTCAAGTCGAATCGAATGCCACTGGCTCTGTAGTGGGCAAGCCTGCTTATCTGCCGCCGGAACAATTCCGCGGTCAACCGGTGCCGCAGAGCGATATCTACGGCATGGGCGCCACACTATCTTTTCTTCTCACAGGCAAAGAACCGGAGCCAATCAGCGCTTCACACCCGAAAGAAATAACAGACAGTGTTTCGCAGGCCATGGACGACATCGTTGCCAAAGCGACCGCCATCAATTTGAAGGAGCGCTACGACGACTGCCATCAAATTCTTCAAGACTTGAGCGATGCGCGCGCAGGTGCCGATGAATAAAGACGACGATAACCACCGCCGGGAACAGCCTAGCAATGGAGCCGCCTCCAATAAGTTAGACTTTAAAGAGAAGAGTTCCACTAAGAACTTTAAAGTCGTGGACGACACTTTAGTAGAAGTTTTTACTGCTGGCAAGTTGGTACAGATTCCGATTCCGCAGGAAGATCTGCCTGGTGATGACGTGCCACAAAAAGCAGTGCCTCAAAATGCGCCGCTCAAAAAAAACAATTCATGGAAAGAGAATACGGGAGACATACGTTACGAGGGGCCGCCAGATTTGCCGTTTTATCTGGCGAAACCGACAGCTCAAAATGTCAAGCCTCCCTTTGCGGCAGGTGCCTGGATTTGCTGGTTCTTCATTGCGGTAACTGCCATGTGGATGGTTATCCCGCAATCTTATACATGGTTTGATCCGGCCGCCGATTTGCACACGCATCAACAAAAGGCAGTTGCTGCTTTTTACCGGGGCGACAAAAAAGCATTGAAAGCCGAGTGCACAGAATTTCTCGCTCTGCGCCCAGACTCTGCCGGGGCATACTTTGGCAGAGGCTACGCTTTCTTGTGGGGAAAAAATGGAATATCAGATTCGATTTCCTCCGCTGCCGCAGTTCCTGACTTTACCCAGGCCTGCCGATTCGCCCCAGACGATTACCTCTTTAATGTATTTCTCGGTCTGGCTCTGGTGCAGAGCCGTAATTACAGCGAGGCTATTACAGTATTGGAACGAGCTCTGCCTTTGAGCCAAAGCCAGTTTTTACCCATGCCATTTGACTCAATCGCAAAAAAGTCAGCTGACATTACAACGCACCGATTATTGGCAAAAAGCAAGCTCTACGAGGGCCGTCATCAAGAAGCTTTGAAAGACTATCTGACCTATCTGGATCTAAGCGTTTCTTCCCTTTCTGATTATGCAGACAAAATGGTGGCTTACGAATTTGCTCACAACGCGAGCGCGGCTCTGAAGAGCGGCGATAGGTGGATGCGCTATCTGGGAGCTGACGGAGCCCTCTACTCTCCACTGGCATTGCACGACGGGGCATTAAAAAGGTCTATTGACATTATCAACAAAGATAAAAGCATGACTGCGGCGATAAACCTGCTTTACGACGGCATGGGCTACCATGGCTTGCAACAATACGAGAAAGCAATTCCTTATCTCAACCAGGCAATTGCACTGGCGCCCAATTATGTAGACTGCTATCTATTCAGAGCTGCCTGTTATCAACATAGAAATCAAAATGCCTTAGCCATGGCTGACCTGAGCAAAGCTTTGCAGATAGATCCAAACAATGCGTATGCAAAATATATGAGCCGCCACTGGCAAGCAAATGTCAAAGATGTGACCCTGGAAGGGGAGCCGCGCTGGACACTGCCAAATTAGCGCATCAACCGTTAACGGTTGAAGGTTATCGCCGGAAAGCTAGTGAATATCTACGCCAGGTAGCTCAAGCTTAGGGCCCTTGCTTAATTCAGGCAATTCAGTCAGTCCAAGCGAGACCGATTTCAGCGATTTAAAATCACGCAGGGCAAAAATAGCGTGCTGTGAGAAAGGACAACCTTCTAAATTGATGGATTGCAAGGACTTCAGGCGCGACAAGACTTTCAAATGCGCCGGGGTTGTTTGCGTAAACGATAAATTAAGATCGACCAGCCCAGACATTTCAGACAGTAATCGATAATCGTTATCACTGAGCTTGGCATGATTAAGATCCAGATTGACGAATTGATGAGATTTGCCTAGCACCGCCAGCATGGGTCCGACTTTATTGCCGGAGCCATAGACAAGGCTTTGTAAACTGCTCCAATTGCGAGCTGAGGCCAGAGCAGCTCCCTCAATCTGTGTGTCGCTTACATCTAGCCTTTGCAATTGAGGCATCAGCGCGAGAGCGCGTAGGCCGCGAGCGTCGATATTTTTGCAGGATGCCAGTCGCACAACTTGTACTCCCGGAACCACTGTAATCGCCGTCAACATATCGTTGTCGTTGGCAAAACTGAGCAGTTTTATTGCTCGGATGTCGCCGGATCTGAATCGTTGTAAATATTGAGGAAAATGTGTAGCCGTGCGCGAAGGGCAGTAGGTCAATTGGTCTGAATCACTGAGCTTAACAGGGCCTTGCGCTCTGGCGCTGTCGCCTACGTCGTCACCATAAAGGCAACCTAAAAATACGTCGGATGGGAAATCAAAAACGCGAAAGCGTTCGCCCTTTTCTGTCTGAAAAGATGAATATGGAGTCGTGATTTTAATGGAAGGCGGAGCTTTCTTTGGTAATTGATTAAAGCTGATCATTATGTCACTGCTGTTATTGAGCATGCCCTCGAGCCGCCCTAAGCCCATTTCTTTCATATCCGCGCCGCTTTTAAATCTTGGCATTTGTCGACCGACTTCAGCGTTTTCCGGCTCCGGAAAAGATGGCAATCGATTTAAATCGTTGCCGGCTGCCTTCGATAATTTTGAATCCTTGATCGAACGCATTTCATGCACTACGTTGAGCCATAAGAAACAGGTAAGGCCGCCCACGGCCATGGCCAAAACACTCATGATCATAAGCGCATTAGTGCCTTTACTGGCTTTGGCAGGCTGCCGCTTGCCACTGCGACCGCCTGTTCGCTTGCCACTTTTCGTAGCCGCGTAATCACTGGAGTAAGCGAGAACGTCTTTTCCTTCCTTGATGCGACTAAGATCGAGCGCCAGTTCTTTGGCCGATTTATAACGATCGTGCGGAGCCTTGGCCATGCACTTGCCGATAACAAAATCTAAAGATTGCGGGAATTGCTTTTCGTCACAGACTTCCGCCAGCAAAGGTACATCGTCTTCCTGATGCATCAAGGCTGTGTCGAGCGGAGTCTCACCATCGAACGGTACATAACCGGTGAGGGTTTCAAACATGGCACAGCCAACTGAATAAATGTCTGCTTTAGAATCCACCACAGCTCCTGCACACTGCTCTGGGCTCATGTAATACGGACTGCCGAAAATTTCACCGATATTCGTCAGGTATTGCTCACTTTGGTTTGAATCAAGCAGTTTGGAAATGCCGAAGTCAAGAATTTTAACTGGCCCGACACCCTGGGCGGTGTTTTGCAGCAATATATTGCCCGGCTTGATATCACGGTGAATGACGCCATTACGGTGTGCATAGGCCAGGCCGTCAAGAACTACGAGGAATATGTCGAGTGTTTGCTCAACCGTTAACGGTTGAGCATCGCAGAGTAAATCTTCAATGGTGAATCCTTCTAAATAATCCATGGCATAAAAAGGCACCGAATCTCTATGAATGCCAAGGTCATAGACATTCACAAGGGTTGGATGATTTAAGCTTGCCAAAATCTTTGCTTCAGATTTAAATCGCAACCAATTTTGTTCGTTGACGAGATCGGGGGCCAAAATCTTCAAGGCATAGCGCCTCTTCAATGCAATATGCTCGGCCAAATAAACGATGCCCATGCCGCCCATGCCGATTAAAGAGATGATGCGAAACTTTCCGCCAATCACAGTACCTTGACTCAGTACCTCCACTTGCTCGGCAGAAGGTCCGCCTGATTGTTGGTTGAAGCGATTATTTGTAGTTTGCCGTCGAAGAGCAAGTCTTTCTACAGTGCGACGATGCTTATTGATGCGTGTTTTTGAATTTAATGGATGCGATTGCATAAAATACTTTCATTCAATTTCGTCAGTGAATCGCCACGTTCGGAGGTAAGCCTTTAAACAATGCTTCACTCATTCGGGTAGAAGTCCCTTGAGAGAATATCTTCAAATCACGAAGCGAGCGAAAACTCTTTAACACGGGAACAGCCTCTGGCTTGAGGCCGCAATCTTGAACGTTTAATTCGGTAAGCAGAGATAAATGGCTCAGTAATCTGAGATCGTCAGTGGAAAGCTTATTCTCGGGGACTACAAGGCTCCTTAAATTCGGTATACGCGCAATGGCTTGAAAATCTTCATGAGTGAGATGCGAATTTGTTAAATCGAGTGCAACAAGAGTAGGCGCGCCAGCCATCTGCCTCAGCAGCGGACCTGGCCTGACGGCTTTTTGCCAGAGGAGTTTATCTAAAGTGCCAACAAAATTTGCTTTCGCGACAGTGGCACCGTCTAAATTGCTTTGCGAAAGTTCCGCCACGTTGAGATGCTTGAACTTTGCCAGGGCCGAATAACACGCTGGAGTATATTTCTTATTTTGCTTGAGAGAGAGTTCATGCACGGCTGGAATGTTAGACAAATTGTGCAGCAATTGATCGCTACAACTCATGGGAAGGATCGACAGCGAATAAATGTCTCCAGGTTGAAAACGCTTCAAGAATTGAGGATATTTGGCGACGATAGGCGACGGACGATAACATAATCGTGCCGTCTCCGGCACTTTCCACGTATCTTGAGCATTCTTTTCCATATTCAATTGAGAGCTGTAAATGGAGCCAAGAAACACGTCGTGTGGAAACTTGAAGCTTCGATAGCGCACTCCATCGATTGTTTCAATTGACGAATATTTGGATGGGTCGTTCTGTGCACGAGTGGAAACTTCTTGCTGCCCGGCATATCCTTTTGCAGTATTCTCATGTCGAGTTTCAACCTCGCGAAGCTCGCCGCTACCAGATTCTATTAGTTCTGAATTCTCTATAAAGGAGTGGTGCCGCTGTTCATCTGCACCCGTGGGCCAATTACCCGTAGATTCAGGATCTGATTGCTTTTCGTCTCTTGATCCGTTAACGGTTGACGACAAAACAGAAGCATTTGTCGTAACCGAATCGGTGCCAGAGGAAATCGTATTTTTAGAATCTTTAGCAGCCTCGTTTGCTGTGTCATTAGTGCGTATAAAGTAAAAAATTGCCGAGAAAAAGACAATCGCTCCTGCCAGAGAAAGAAAAATAATTTTGGGTAAATTGGTGGAATTTTTCTTTACAGCTTCGTCCAATTCGTCTGGCAAATCAGATTTGCTGGCATAGCCACCAGAGGGCGGGGCAGACAAGGAAACTTCTGACAGAGCCTGGCGGAGGCCAAAATCATCGACCGAATAATCCAAGTTACCCGTGACAAAGGCAGGACTTGCTCCCCGTTCAAGTGCCGACAAATCAGCAATTACTTGCTGCATTGACTGGTAACGGTCTTCTGGCGCCTTTGCCATCATTATTTCTAAAACTGTCTGTAAATCGGGCGGAAAATCACGGCCGGCAACAGTGCTGATATCGGGCAGTGGCGCACTCTGGTGATTAATCATCGTCTCCACGGCTGATTTTCCACCGAAGGGGGTGACACCGGAGAGTGCTTCGAACAAAGAAACTCCAAGCGAATAAATGTCTGTCCGAGCGTCCAGCTTGACCGCCATACTTTGCTCAGGGCTCATGTAATAGGGACTGCCGAAAACTTCACCAGCATTTGTCAGTTTCTGACTATAGAGCTCATTATCAGTAAGCTTGGCGATTCCAAAATCTACAATCTTGAGAATAGCGCCGCTGCTGTCAGGCGTATACAGCAAAACGATGTTGCCTGGTTTGACGTCCCTGTGAATAATTCCTTTACCGTGAGCATATCCCAAGCCAGCTGCGGCTTGCTGGAAGATGCGTAGTGCAACCGTTAACGGTAGAGCACCGTTGTCGCGCAAACTCTCCATGAGATTGCCACCTTCGAGCAAATCCATAACGTAGAACGGAATATCGAAACCATCGGCAGTGCGGTGTAAACCGAAATTATGAATTCCCACTACGTTGGGATGATTCATCTTGGCAATGGCTTGAGCTTCGTTCTGAAATCTCCGCCAGGCAGTCTCGCTGACGTGGTTTGAACCCAATGTCTTAAGAGCGTATTCTTTCGACAAAATTAAGTGCCTGGCGCGATACACAAAACCCATAGCGCCACGGCCCAAGTAATCGACTATCTCATATGTGTTGCTAACAATGGCCCCGGCCTGGAACTCAGCGCCGGCTGGTATTGGTCTCGATGATTGCCGAGACGAGTCAGAATTCCCAGCGGTATTTGGAGGCTTATTCACTGTTGCAAAGGTTTAGCAAAGGCGTCAATCATAACGACGGTGGCCGATTTTTCAATGTCGGCTACAATTAGCGAACTTCTAATCGGGTTCAATTTCACCATGAATGCAAAAACATTTCTCGCACTGAGTGTCGGTATCTCCAGCATTATATGCCCGCTCAGCGCATTTTCTGCCACCGGGGAGCAAACCACCGTCTCTGCTAAAGCTGATGTGAGTACAGCATCAATCGATGCCAAAGCAGAACAGATATTGAAAAAAATGTCTGATTTTTATGGCGGCATGAAAACTTTTAAAACAGTCATGGTCTATACCATCAGCGTGCAAAAAGAGAAGAAAGAAAGCCGCACAACCAACTTTAAAATACTGGCTGAAAAGCCGAATAAACTTGCCATTGCCATCAACGGAGACGATAAAAGCAACGGTGGTGTGGTTGCTATGGATGGCAAAAATCGATATTTGTACACTCCAAGAGCAGGCTATATAAAAGGTGATGCCACCAGCAATTTTACCGGCAGCTTTAAAGACCGTGAATTCGCCTTTACCACCGGCTTTAACTTTGGCGGTCAGAGCTTGCTGGAAGCGCTGTTGGCGGATGCTCCCTATCAATTCATTCAACGCACATTTAACATTACCAGCGCAAAATATGTAGGGGCTGAGAAAATAGACGGCTTCGATGTCGATCACATTCAGGTCGGTTCAAAATTGGACTGGGACATCTGGATCGATCGCGGCAGCAAACCCTGGGTGCGACGGGTATCGCCGTCACTGGGAAAAATGGTTGACGATTCTAGCCTGACACTGGTCTTCAATTACACAGACCTTTCAGACGGAAAGCTCTCTTCTGATGATTTTAAGTTTACAGCGCCCAAAGATGCAAAACTGCTCACCACCTTTTTCTCGGCTCCCAACCCTACTGTGCGAAGCCATGATCAACCGCATGCTCTGCTCAATCAGCCCGCTCCGCCGATTACATTAGACACTATAGGCGGTGGCAAGCTTGATCTTGCCTCTTACAAGTCCAAGAATGTTGTTGTACTAGATTTTTGGGCGACCTGGTGTCCACCTTGCCGCCAGGCTTTGCCGATTTTGGCGGAAGTAACCAAAAACTATGAAAGCAAAGGCGTCAAATTTTTCGCAGTCGATTTGAGAGAAGAGCCAGGCAAAATCGAGGCATTTCTCAAATCAGAGGGTCTCTTAATCAACGTTGCGCTCGACAAAGATGGGGCCGTGGCGAAATCGTATCAAGTCGAGGGAATACCTCAATCTGTAATCATCGGTACCGATGGTGTAGTGAAAGTCGTCCACGTAGGCTTTGGCACAGATTTAAAAACACGCCTGGCCAGCGAGCTTGACGCAATTTTAAGTGACAAGCCAGTTCCTTAAATTATCGAATAACCTCAAATGCTTGATGCTTGAATCGGCAATCTAACAAAACGGGGCGATACATAATTGAGCAGCCGGCGACCGCCGATATAACCCGCCTCAAAGCAGGCGGTGGATATGGCAGCGTAATCCCACTTGTGCTCGTCAAGGTAACAGGAAAACATAGCGAGATAATAGTGTAGCCATTTGCGACTGAGGCCTGAAAATATTCGTCGGCAGAAGGCCAAAAACAAAGGCAAAACCTCAGCTTGAGACTGACTTAATTCTGAGTTCATATTGGCGTCAGCGGCACCATTTCGCAGTTTTGCGTTCTTTTCCACAGTCGTTTCAGCAAGAACATAGCGGTCACCGGCAAGCCGGGCAGCCACTCCCGCCAACTCCAAAAAAGTCAGAGACGAAGCTGTCAGTGGTACGGAAAGGCCACTATCTCGAGTGAGGATATCTGCATGAACAGGGGTCGAAGACAACAATCGGGCGATCTTTTGTTCACTTTCGCTCAATGTGGCAAATAACGATTTCAATGCCTCTACTTCATCTTGGGCCGCACCCTCACTCGGTAACGAAACATTGGCATCAGCTTGGCTCTCGTTTTCGCTACGCTCAAAATATTTTTCTTCTTCGGCCGGATGTTTATCCTTCGGCGTTTCACGACTTCGATGACAGAACACTTCTTTAAATACTGACGATTGCACTTGTTCAGTATCTTCGTCTAATTTTGTACCAACTGCAAAACCGACAGTCTTAAAAATATGTGCCGCAGAAGACTGCGATACACCAACGACTTCATGAACGAGCTCGGTACTGAAAAACTGTTTTTCAGCTACCAAATTAAGTGAGAAGAGCCATGCTCGCGGCCTTCTAGTATTACTCAGGTAGCCACCCGCTGTTAGGGATTGCCACAACCCGCACCGCTGGCATTTGCCTTTTCTAGTGCCGACTTTTCGGATAAAATTGGTTGACTGACATTCTCTACAAAATATCAGCATTGCCACCAAAGCTGGCTGCAGCAATGCACACCAGACATTCTCAATGGTGGGAAAGCGCCCGTTAAACTGTCTGTACAATTCTATTAGCTTGATTTTTTCTTGTGCACGCTGTTTATTCTGTTTGTTTTCTTCAGTCATAATCAAATCCTCCGCATATACGTTACAAACGTAAAAACGGATGGAAAAGTTCAAACGATTTGATAAAAAGGTGTTGGAAAATTTTGCAGTCGCATCTACAAATGGAGTTCTGTAATTTGGTTCGTCAACCGTTAACGGTTGACGAACCAAATTACACCAGACAATAAAACGGCCCGTCCAGCCCTGCGAGCCGTATATACTGAAAGTCTATCGAGGAGTTCAATCGGAACGTGTCTGCCATTTATAAATGCATTGCATCGCAGCGCAACAAAGAGCTTGTTCTTTGCTTGAACTTTTTCACCATTTTTACTCTTTCCGCGTGCGCATCGAGTGATGACCAACCGGGTACAAGTTCACGAACTAAAACTTTCAACGCTGAAAAGCTGGGCGACGACTGTGCGGCGGTCTCAGAAAATTCAACTAAGCCTGCAACTATCGATGATGCTTATCAGCGGGATGTGGAAGGCGATTTTGAAGGTGCACTGGAAGCCATAAAACCCATACTACTTAAAAACCCACATGATCGAGCTGCTCTCAAAATTCGCGCTGAATGCAACTATGCGAAAAAACAATACGCCAGTGCCATTGCTGATTTAAGCGAGGTGATTAAGGCTGACCCTGAGCGGGGATCCTATTTCCTCAGGGCGCAGGTTTACCAAAGCGACAATCAGCACTTGTTGGCAGAAAAAGATTTTGCAAAAGTAGTGGCGCTTGACTTGCGCAAAGTAGTGAATAAGTCTGACCAAGCGCCGCCTCTCAAAACAAGAATTATACATATGATCTTCTTAGGCAGCAGCATGGAGAAGCAAGGCAAAGACAAACAAGCTATTGAACTATACACACATATACTTTCGCTGGATAAAGATGAACAAAGCACCCTCCGGGGGCGGGTCCGCGCCTTACTCAAGCTCGGCAAAACTCAAGATGCACTGCTCGATTTAGACCACGCAATCAACTTGAACAGTAGTGACGCGACACTTAAATTAGAGCGAGCGGAATGTCTATTGTTGCTTGGCAAGAACACCGCTGCCAGTTCTGACTTTAAGCAAGTCCAGGCTTTCAAACCTGAACTGAAGGAATGGATTCATCAAATCCGGACCAAATACAGACTGCTTTAGGATCAGCTTTCTATCTCGCTTTCGAGCAACTCGAAAAGTACCAGGCTACGTGATTTCAGAGAAAATTTCGAGCCGAAATCGAAGCGCATAAGATCGCGTGATTCGTCGAATGTATCGATTAGCAAGCTCCATCGACCTTCTTTACACTCTTTCGATTGGGCCGTTTTTGCTGGAGTACAAAAAGAGTCATAGTGCGCAGGCATGACGTAATTGATATCATCGGCAGAAGCGTTAAGTAGCATAAAAAGTGTGTTACCGACAATAGGTTCACCCATCTCATCAATTTCGGTAATGCCATAGCCATCTATGACCATGCCGAAACTTTGCAGATTCGAGTTCATCCATTCTTTAGCCGTTAACTCGTGAGCTTTGGGGTTAAACCAGGCAACATCTCGGTTTCCTTCCAGACTTTCCAATCGTCCGCTTAAGAATTTACGGCGCAATAAGACCGGTTGAGTCTTGCGGATGTGAGTTACCTTACGCACAAAACTACAGAATTCTTTTTCTTCCTCAGTCAAATTCCAGCCATACCAACTGATGTCACTGTCCTGACAATAAGCGTTGTTATTGCCCTTTTGAGTCCGGCTCAGTTCATCTCCACCGCTGATCATAGGAACGCCTAGCGACAACAAAAGTGTGGCCATCAAATTTCGTTTTTGACGCGCACGCAACTCTTTGATTATCGCATCAGTGGAATAACCTTCCACTCCGCAATTCCAGCTGCTATTGTGATTTTCGCCATCATTATTGCTTTCGAGATTGTCTTTATTATGCTTCTCGTTGTAGGTGACGAGGTCATTGAGGGGGAAGCCGTCGTGGCAAGTGACAAAGTTGATACTGGCATGGGGAGCGCGTCCGCTGTGTTCATACAAATCGCTGCTGCCAGAGAGGCGCGTTGCCATTTCTCCGGCCACGCCCAAATCGCCTTTCCAGAAGCGCCTGACCGTATCTCTAAATTTTCCATTCCATTCTGTCCACAAAACTGGGAAATTGCCTACCTGATAGCCGCCTTCACCCAGGTCCCATGGCTCTGCTATCAACTTAACCTGTGAAATTTTTGGATCTTGAGCAATGACATCAAAGAACGATGACAGCTTGTCGACGGCATAAAGTTCTCGCGCCAGAGCGCTCGCAAGATCAAAGCGGAAACCATCGACATGCATATCTTCAATCCAATAGCGCAAACTATCCATGATCAGCTGAATCACACGCGGATGCGTCATATTCAAAGTATTGCCGCAGCCCGTGTAATCGACGTAAAAACGTTGGTCCTCGACATTAGTGCGGTAGTAAGCACTGTTATCGATACCACGAAAACAGAGGGTTGGCCCCATGTGACTGCCTTCACCGGTATGGTTATAGACGACATCAAGAATGACTTCCAGACCGGCTGCGTGCAGAGCACGAACCATCATCTTGAATTCACGCACATGGTCTGTGACGCCTTGCTGATTAGCAAGTCGCCACTCGGGAGCGAAATATCCAAGCGTGTTGTAACCCCAATAATTAGTCAGGCCTTTATCCACAAGAAAACGGTCATTGATTTTTACATGCACCGGCATGAGTTCAATAGCCGTCACTCCAAGGCTTTTGAGATGCTTAATGACAGGCTCTGTAGCCAAGGCAGCATAGGTGCCGCGCAAATGATCGGGAATATCTAAATTTTGAAAAGTAAGGCCTTTGACATGAGCCTCATAAATAATCGTTTTGTGCCATGGGGTCTTCGGAGGACGATCTGAACCCCAGGAAAAAGCAGGATCTACAACAGCGCAAAGCGGGGCGTAGGGAGCCGAATCTCGAGTATCGAAACTCAAGTCTTTGCTCGGATCGCCAGTTTTGTAGCCAAACAAACTGTCGTCCCATTTGACTGAGCGTACAATTGACTTGGCGTAAGGGTCAAGCAGCAACTTGTTAGCATTGAAACGCATCCCTTTTTCCGGATCATAGGGTCCGTGAACACGGTATCCATACAACTGCCCGGGCAAAATAGCAGGCAAGTAAACATGCCAGACATTATTGTTGTACTCCGGCAAAAGTATTCGTTCTGATTCTTTGGTCGATTCAATTGAGTCAAAAAGGCAGAGCTCAACCTTCGTGGCATTTTCTGAGAAAATCGCGAAGTTGACCCCCAGGCCATCCCAGGTGGCCCCCAGGGGATAAGGCTCGCCGGGCATTAAACGCATGATGACTCCTAAAACGGCCGGTATTCACTGGCCATAATCGCGAACACCTAATTCTAGCGCCTTCTACGGATTGTGCAGCGGAGTTTCACCATCAACCGTTAACGGTACGCGAAAAAAAACAGCAGAAAACCATAAAGGAGCGCAGACCAGATTCAACGCAATTCAGCTTTAATAGCCCCAGCGCTCAGCTTGACAATGGCATCGGCAGTAATTAAACGGACCGAGCCGGGAACACCCTTGACATAATAATCAAAAAAGGCGGTAGTCGTGGCTTGAACCCAGCGTACGTGGTCTTCATTAGCTGGCCCAGAACCAAAGAATCTGGTGCCGGTGATACCGCCGAAACCATGATAGCCACGGTCTATGACAAGCAGATATTTGTCGCCGGCGGCGCCTAGCCTGAAAGCCTCGGACCGCCAGCGATAATCTTGACGTCGGCGTCCAGTATCTTCAGTGCCGGTAATAATCATCATTGGTCGCTCGAAATTGTCCCAGGCCGATTGATCAAAATCAGCACTTTCAGTCAGGGCACGGCCGCTGCCTTGCGGAGAAAGCAGCAAGAATGCCTTGGCCCGTGCGTCCATGAAAGGACTGCGCATGGCATCGTTATTGCCACTGCTGCAGTTGGCAAAATTGCCCCTGGCCAGTTGTGCACCACCAATTAACATGGCTGTGTGTGAGCCGAACGAATGACCACCGACGCCGATACGGTTGACGTCCAATGTGCCTCTGAACTGCGTCAAATTACCGGCAATGGCATGAAGTTGGTTGAGGATAAATAAAATGTCTTGCGGACGACTTTCCCAGCCGACAAAAAGCGGGGTTAAGTCGCGTAGCTCAGTCAAAGTTGGCTTGTGATAGGCAGCCGAATCGTAATGCGTCGGCTGAATTACCACGTAACCGTGCCTCGCCCAGTGCTGCGATAACGGCTGGTAGCCGTCCTTACTTCCCAGAAGTCCGTGCGAAAAAACAATTACCGGCACGGAAGTGGCACCGCCCTGGTCTATTGACTGAAGCGGATAAGTTATCTTGATGGCCAGATTCTTTTTCTGAACTTGATCAAATAATTCAATATCGTCAAAGGCTATTTCAAACAAGTCAATGGCTCAAAAAGGAACTGTAAATCAGTCTCGCTAAAGCTTATTGACGCGGCCGATTCGGCGTCAAAAATAGCTTCACAGAGAGCGCGTTTGCGTGTCTGCAATTCAAGCATGCGCTCTTCGATGGTACCGCGGGCGACAAACTTGTAAATGAAGACTTTCTTTGTCTGACCGATACGATGCGCTCTATCGGTTGCCTGATCTTCCACCGCCGGATTCCACCAGGGATCGTAATGAATGACGGTATCTGCGGCAGTGAGGTTAAGCCCGGTGCCACCGGCTTTAAGGCTGATGAGAAAGACGGGAACCGTTCCGTCTTGAAACTGAGCCACAGGAGTGACTCTATCGGTCGTATCGCCACGCAACTGCACAAAATCAATTTCTCTTGTTTTTAATTCCGCTGCGATCAAGTCGAGCATGCTTGTAAATTGCGAGAAAAGCAGAATTTTGCGACCGGTTTCCACCAGTGGCTCAAGCAAATCAATCACCGCTTCCAGCTTGGCAGAATCAGCCATGGTAGCCGGCTGAGGCAGTTCTAGCTTGACCAGACGCGGGTCACAACACACCTGGCGCAGTTTGAGCATGGCGTCGAGAATGACGATCTGCGAACGATTGATGCCTTTTTTGCTAATTTCTTCTTTGACGCGCGCTTCACCGGCGGAACGCACCGTTTCATAGAGATCGCGTTGCACTGAAGTCAGCTCCAGTTCGTGTAACATCAATGTTTTGTCGGGCAAATCCTTGGCCACCTGCTCTTTCAAGCGACGTAAAATAAACGGGCTCAGGCGCCGGGCTAAGAGCTGTCTGACAGCTACGTTTTTCTGCTTTTCAATCGGAGTGCGGAAATGTTTGTTGAACACTTTGACGTCTTCGAGCATACCCGGCATCAAAAATTCAAATAATGACCAGAGTTCGCCTAAATGATTTTCTACAGGCGTACCTGACACACAAAGGCGGTATTGCGATTTCAGTGAGCGTGCCACTTTTGCGCCTTTAGTTCCAGCGTTTTTTATCGCTTGCGCTTCATCGAGAATGACTGCCTGCCATTCAATATCTGCCAATTGTTTGCTGTCGCGAATTAAAATGGCATACGTGGTCAGCACCAGATCGGGCTTGAGCGCAGCGGCTTTAAGCATGTTACTCAGATTAGCACTGGAGCGCTCGGCACCGTGGTAAGCAAAAGCCGTTAGATCTGGTGCGAATCGTTTTGTTTCGGTGATCCAGTTGTTGAGCACGCTGGTGGGGCAGACAATCAGCACTGGCTTAAGCAGCCGCTCTTGCTCTTTCTCCAAATTGAGGTGAGCGAGCACCTGCACCGTTTTACCCAGACCCATATCGTCGGCTAATATGCCTGAAAGCCCGGCTCGCGCCAGGCCCTGTAGCCAGGCCAGACCGTCTAACTGATAAGGTCTCAACTGCGCTTGAAAATTCTTCGCCGCAGCGACTGGCGGCAAATCAGCAAGTTGCATAATCTGGTCTGCTCGGGCAAGAAAATCAGCGGCACCACCAACTTTGAAGTCTTTCAAAGCAGGGTCATGTGCCACCGCATTTAGTTGAGACAAAGAGACTCGCATCTGATCGCGCTCGGGAGCATTATTAACGCACAGCTCAACCAGATTCGCAAGAATGGCTCGTACTCTAGGAAAGGGCAAAATCAAAATTCGCCCGTCCGGCAGGCGGCTATAGAATTTTCCATCGCGTCCGAGTGATTCGATATCACGGGCGGTGAATGATTTTAATTTGCTTAGTGCCCTTTGCAAAACTGGAAAAATAGAAATCGTCTCGCCGTCTACTTCAATACCCAGACTGAGGCCGAACCAGAAGTCTCCGCTCTCATGAATTTCAAATTGCCACTTGGCCTGGCGATCGCTCTCGTTAGATTCATCGCTGACATCAATTACTCCCGGACGAAAGACCGGCGCTAAAGCTTTCGCCGCTTCCTTATCGTCTTTTTGTAGAGAGCTGGCAAAGAGATTAGTGTGACGCTTAAACTGCACCGTGACCGGCATTACGACAGGCTGGGCCTCGGGCTCCGCCTGAGCAGAAAGCGCCGCCGACAAAGACTTGAGCACAGCTGGCTTGGCCGGAATATCGAGGGCCGGCAAGGGAGAATCAATCCGAGCCTGCTTGTCGCGTTTCTGAGCGAGAGAGAAGAAATTGCGATCGTCATCGAAATCAAAAAAAGCATAAACCAGTGCTGCAGCGTGTTTGCACCCTTTACGTTGCTCACATGTGCAAAGGGACCAGTTGACCTCAAAGCCGGGCTGAACGAGAAAAACGCTCACCGCATATGGCTTAGCCTGGCTGCCATGGACTTTCCCGCTCAAAGAATTAGCAACGTCATCAAATGAACAGCTGATCACTCGTCCCTGTGAATGGCGTTCCTGACCCTCTTGCAAGGTCTGGCTATCGAAATATTTGAGGGCGTGATTGATATTCATAGAAGAAAGTTCTTAACAACTATACCTGAGCAAAAATGCTGGCTTAATCATAGAGCCGTTTGGCTGCGATCAACAGCTTTTAATCAATTTGCTAATTAAAGCCGCAACACATGGGTAATAAATAGACATGAATGATTCAATTCGCAATCGCCCTGTAATTGCCCTGCCCGCCATCAGAGCGGGACGCTTGCTTGACCTCGCCACAGTGCTTGCCGGAGGCACCTCAGTGGCGATTCTGGCATCGTCATGGGCGGTGCTGCCTGAGCTGGTGGTTTCGCATTTTGACGCCTCCGGCCAGGTGAACGGAACGTTGCCCCGTTTATTTCTCTGGGCATTGATAGGTTTCAATATATTTATTGTGACAATGCTGTTTGTAGTATCGCGTTTCCAACACTATCTCAATTTTGCAGTTACCATCACAGCGGAAAACGCGGAACGACAGTACAAGCTGATCAACTTATTTATACATTTACTCAGCCTTGAATTGTCGTTGATCTTTCTTTTCATCATCCACACTTGCATCACCGCCACGCTCAATCCTGGTCAAGGTCTTAACAGTCCGATTTTGCTCACTCTTGTTGGTCTGCAAACCGGCACCATAATTTGGTACATGCAGCAATCTTTTAAACTGAAATAGAATTGAAATAAAGTTGAAGTAAAGTTCAAAGAGCTATTCGCAGACAGAGCCTTGATAATAAGTTTTGAAGGCTTTAACTTGAGCGACAGAATGTTCCGGATAGCGTAGCGCCGAGAGCGCGCCGCCATAGGCGCAACCGGTGTCGACATTGTAAATGCGGGCTCCAGAAGTGGAAACGATAGCCTCCACCTCGCTCACCACCGAGTGTCCACGCACAATGGTGGAATATGGGCCGATGTAGGCATGCGCCCACTCTTGCAGCCGAATGGGAAAGCCATCGGCATTGGTGCCCGCCACCTGACCGTACAGCGCCCACGCTTTTTCACTCTGCACCTGCCTTTCGCTAAGAAAATCAGAATCCTGGAGCGAAAGTACGGCTCCATGCACCACCAGTAACTGGTCGTCGGCAAAGCGGTAAGGCAGCTCGTCGAGAAAGCCTTTGACGCGGGCAAGAAAGTCTTCGCCTCTAGGTTCCAGCTGTGCCAATGTAGCAGCGAGCATTTGTCCCACGTGCATTTCTTTAACGCCGCGGTGCAAATATTTTCTCAATTTCTCATCGTGATTGCCTAGCAATACAGTCACTTTGCGCTGTTCGTGGAGTTTCATCAGCAGCTCAAGCACGCCATCGCTGGAAGGCCCTCGATCAACAAGGTCGCCGACGAAAACCAGTTGCCGATAGCTATCGCGCTTTTGATATACGCCACTTTGGTCATAACCGAGCAGCGCCATCAGCTCCAGGAGCTCGCCCAGGCAGCCATGAACATCTCCAATGATGTCGTAGTTGATCAAACTGAATGCCACCACTTTTATATCGTCGCACGAATTTGCGCTTACGAATTCTCACCAAAAGTCATCACTGCCTTGTCATTCAATCTGGCAAAATCGGCTGCTTCAAGAGCTGCCGAGACCAGCACTCCTGGATGCTCGCAAGTGTCAGGGACATTAGCCAGCCCGATGCTAAAACGGCCGGTGCCCAGTAATTCATCCATCACTTTTGCCAGCCTCAAAGCGCAAAGCCTGGACTCGGCCATTTCCGACTGCGGCAAAATCAATGCCAGCGAATTTTGAAAGAGACAGGGAAGATCGACACTACGAATGGAAGCTTTGAGCTTTTGTCCGAATTCCGGCAACGGACCACGAACATCGCTCTTATTCAACGAAATGATCAACAGTGAAAAAGGCGTTTTAAATCTTTGGAAGCGATCGAATTCCAGACTGAGAAACCAGAAGAAACATCCCTCGTTGAACAAACCAATTTCTTGATTGGTTACACCCATTAAGCATTGACCGTAGGCAACCGTGTTAAAGGCGGTTGGAGCCGGCAATTCAAGCGGCTTGGCCGGCATTCCAGGAATTCTGGCAACAGTTTTGCTATTACTCATAGCCGTTCTGGTCAAGTCTTGAACTTTCGCCCGCACCAGATCTAAATGTTGGGTACTGGTTGTCCACAACAAGGTCGAGCCATTTTTCTCGCTGTCAAACAAATACCATTTGGGAGTGCTTTCTGAGGCGAAAGCAAAACTGGCACTGAGAGTAAATTCTTGATCCTTCTCAGGATGGAAAGGCAAGCCAATAGTCGACGACGGGCTTTCTTTAGCTGATTGCAGCAACAACTCCAGATCTTGCAAGGAGGGTGCTCGATCAATGGACGCTAAAATGATTTTTTTATGCATACGAAATGAGACCAACCGGCGCCAATATTGTACTACACACGCTTTCAATTTTACTATAAGTTATAATATGAAAATGGAAAATTTTACATGGATACTGACTTATATTCCTGATGATGGCGCAGCAGCACCACCATCAAGAATAGACAGTCAACCAGTTAATGCTTTTTACCTGGCACTTGGAAGTGTGTGAAAATAGCTATTTTGCGTGCTTTTGTGGCTGGCGGGCATGTGGGATTGTTTTGGCACGTGACTTCGATTTGGCTTTTTGCACGATAAGCGGTCCACGTGCAGCATTTTTAGTTTGAAAATAATTGAAAATTCCAGTAGCAATCGACTCCGCTACGCGCTCCTGATATGACCAGTTACTGAGCAACAAATTTGTGCGAGTGTTACTCAGATATCCAATTTCAACCAGTGTGCTCGGCACGTTGTTATGGTGCAATACAAACAAACCTTCTTGCTTAACCCAGTTGGCATGCTCATTTAAGCCGTGAGCAATTGATTTAAGCAAGGTGACGGCCAATTTTGACGATCGGCGATCGTAATAGTACGTTTCAATGCCATCGATTGACGTGTGCCGATTAGCGTTTGCGTGAACACTGACAAAAATGTCAGGACGCAATTTCAGACTTCGATCGACGCGAGCCTGCAGGCTGAGAGTGCTATCGCTTATGCGGGTCATGTGCACAATGGCTCCCATAAGTTCTAGCCTGGCCTTAAGTTTGAAGGTAACAGCCAAATTGACGTTCTTCTCGGCCACACTGTCGTAAAGAGCACCGTCTTGGCTACCACCGTGACCGGCGTCGAGCAAAATAACCAGACCTTTAAGGCCTTGTGGATGCAAGTTGGCAAATGAAGCGGCAATCGAATCTGAATTGACTATTGTCAAGTGTCGACGTTGATCTAAAGTGTCGGTAGGCTGGCAGCCGTGGCCTTTGATACATGTACCGTTAACGGTTGAATCAACAACAACTGCCTCGAGCGCCGAAGAGTCTCCAACCCCGGTACTCTGACAACGAACCACAGCGGAAATGCCCAATAATAAAAAACATGCCAGAAGTAAGCGAGCTCTAGCTCGCAAAAAGGCGCCCTGGCGAGGCGCAAATTGAGGTTTCATACATTTTGAGTTTATAGGTGAATAAATAGTCAGGTCGGTGCCGCTCATGTTTCAGTTCAGAAACCAAGATGAGAGGCATTGACTGCTGAGTATTTCTTTTGAGGTGAAATTAGTCCGTGAAAAATAATTTGAGAATTTAGGCCTTCAACCTATTACTGATCAAGGAGTAGAAGCAAGTTAAACCGTGCCTTGCGGCAGCCAAAATTGGCCGGCCGAGAATACCGGCAGTTAAGCCAGTGAAACAACCGAGTTACTTAACATCTGGTTGGCCGCCCGCAGGCCTTGAGCATTACTGAGTTGCGGTGGCTGGTTCTTCGAGTTTGACGTTGCCGATGCAGTCTTTAGTGCCGCGCACTCTTATTTGAGTGACAATCACTGCCGGATCAAGGTCAAAAGTGCGGCTTGTAGCGCGCATTTTGCGGGCAAACATGGTCAGGTGCTCAGGAGTTTGAATGGCGTAGAGATAGTAAGGCGTTTCACCGCTCTTAGGCGCCACTTCGAAGGCCTTGACTGCGGTAATTCCAGAAAAGGAACTCTCGGACAGCCCTGTTTCTTTGGCTACGCGCTCATTGGTGAACTGCACCTCGCGTATTCTATTTCCAGCAGCAAAATCTTTGTTGAAGCGGCTGGAGCTGAAGGCTCCGATTTTGCCGATGTCGTAAGCTTGCACCAAAATTTGTTCGGGGGCTGCTGCCATCTTGGCAGATTCATAGTCTTCAAAGATTCTGATGGACTGATCTGGAGCAATTTTAAGAAAAGCTGGAGCGGCGGCATCAAGCAATTTGGTTTTAACAGGCACAAAAGTCTTATTGTTAAAACGAATAGCAACGTCGCACTTGGGCAAAATTACAACATCATGATCGCTGTCGTACGCTAGACCAGGCTCTGCTTGTGCCGGTAGAGTTGGGTTTAAGTTCAAGAGCGCGGTCACGAAACAGGGTACAAGGAACAAACTGGCCAGGCGCTGCTGGGCATTTTTACAAGACATTGACTTCCCTTTAGTGTTGCTGCGACGTGATGCTACAGTATCCTACTATGAAAGCCAGGTTCACATCGACCAATGCGCTGTAAATCGAGTTTTTCCAACATCAATGAGCCCTCGTGATCACATCTAAACTTAAAAGAAATTGTCTGTTAACCGCCGCCAGCCTGGTCTTTACTAACGGTACAGCCTGGGCCAATGAACTGAGAGCCTTTGATACTGCTTTCAAACCGGCACTGGGAAATTATCAGAGCGAGCAGTACTCTCAGGCCTACGATAATTTTGACGGTATCACCAAGAATCAAGCTCTCACAGCGGCAGAAAAGATATTGGCCGAAACCGGAGCTGGCGCCGCGGCCTATCAAAACAGCCGGTACACCAAAGCCTTGCATCACTACAAAGAGGCCTTCAAACTCTTTGAAAAAACCGGCACAGACAAAAATCTCAAAGCAGAACTGCTTTGTTCACTTGGTGACGTGACTTATGAGTTGGAACGCTATCCGCAAAGCATTGAATATTTTAAGCAGTCGCTAGCGCTCTCTGAAGTAAAAGACGGATCCTACGATATTTTCATGCGCAGCCTGGAAGGCCTGGCAGCCAGCTATTTCAACAGCAAACAGATAGAGTCAGCACTGCCCATTTATGAAGAAATGGCCTGGCGCGATCGCCGTACTTATGGCCAACTGTCTGTTCAATATGGCTGGTCATTGCGAGTGCTGTCTGATGTATACAGCGCGTTGGGTCTCAAAGAAAAAGCTAAAATATGTTTCGATCGTTCCGTATGGAATTTTCGATCGACTGACCGCGACCGGCTTTTGAAAGAATTGTCGGGCAAATCAAAATACGATGACGCAACACTAGCTATCAAATTGACAGAACGCACCACTGGTACACGCAGGAAAATGCCAGAGCCTGACGATTTGCAACCGCAGTCCGCTCACAAGAAAGAACAGTTAAGTGCTCGCAACCCGGAAGACGCTGCAAAACCTGAACTGCCATGGCAGAGACAACGCACTGTGATGCAAGAACCGGCCGGCATGCAGTGGATTAATCCAGACGTTGAGACACGCGGCATAATTGTCTGCATTCCAGGATTTGGCTTGCACCGCACCTCTTTCGCCGCGCTCGGCCAAAAACTAGCACAGGAAGGCTATAGCGTATACGCTTATGACGTGCGCGGTTTCGGCTCCAATACCACGCTCAAAGCCCGCGATCGCATTGATTTAGAAAAGACCATGGACGATCTCGAGGCGTCGATTGGCGCCCTTCGTCAAGACAATCCAAATTTGCCGATTTACGTTCTTGGTGAGTCTATGGGCGGTTCCGTCGCACTGCAATTCACTGCCGCACATCCAGAATTAGTAGACGGTCTGATTGCCGCGGTGCCCTCGTCAAGACGCTATCGGCAGTTCAAACTGGTCTCCGAAGTGGGCATACACAAGCTTTTCGGCAACAAGGATACAATCGACGCAGCCCCCACCGTCCTCAACCGTGCCACCACAGACGAAGCCCTAAAGCAAGAATTGATGGAAGATCCCGAAAGTCGCATGTCCGCTACTCCCGCAGAATTTATTGCCGTGAGCAAATTTCTCGCTCACAACCGCGAAAGCGCCGGCAAGATTACTCAGACTCCGGTGATGATGTACCAGGGTGTCCACGATTTGTTGATCAAACCGGAGGGCACAATTGATCTTTTCCGACGCATCGGCACCCTCGACAAAGACCTCACATTGATAGGACGCTCTCAGCATCTGCTTTTCGAGCAAGGTCAGTTCAGCAATAATTTACTCAACACACTTTCCGACTGGCTGAAAAATCATTCCGCTGCATATCAAAAAGCCGCCAAGCCAGCAGTGGAAAGCACCGAAAAAGCTCAGGCGAAAAAAGACTGAAATGAGAATTAGGTGCTTGTGAGCATTAACGCTTCTGCAGTAGAAGATCCAGAGCAATAAGCATCGATGGGTATTTTTGCGGCACAGCCTGCATGGCTTTTGCGCTGGATTGCAAAACCCGCTGCGCAAACGCCAATTGCCTGGTCGAGTCATCGCTGGGACGCAATTTAGCCAGCCTGACTATGTTTACAACCGCTGCCGCCGCCCCGGAAGGAACAGTACCGTCGGTGGCACCATCATTAGTACCACTAGCAGTCCCACTGGCAGTCCCACAAGCAATACCATTAATAGTATTGCTTTTTGCATAGGTGAAAGAATCTCTGGCATTGTCGACATATTCGCGAAACACTGTCTCATTCATTTGCAGAGCCAACTTTAACCACGATTGATCGTGGTCTGCTTCATATAAATCGAGCAGCGCTTTTTCAACAAAGGCATAATCATCGAGAAAAGCGGCATCGTTAGACCCCTCAGCATGAGCCAGTTTTCCTTGCTTGAATAATTTTTGCAATAAGCTGTGGCCGGCCTTTTGCGCCGCCGCCAGATAACGCCTCCCTGCTAGCTTTTGACCAGAATCAACTGCCGCAGCACTGTGCGCGTCAACGAGGGCAGAAATAGCCATACCGTTCCAGGCCGCAATCACCCGCTCGTTTCGCTGCGGCCTCGGTCGCAGCGCACGTAAAACTCGCAGGCGGCTGAGACCCTGGCTAACAATCTCTTTGTCGTTTGCGGCAGTGACACTAGTAAAATATGGCAAATTTCTGCCGCCGCTGCAGTTGCCGCTTTTGCTAAAATTGCTCAATGAAAGAAATTCATCGCCACGTGCGCCGGGCAAAGCCGTACGTGCCTGGTTCCAGCTGTAGGTGTAGTACAGGCCCTCACCCTCTTTATTGTCAGCATCGATGCTGCCGGCGAAGGTTCCATCAGCCCGACCAAATTCTGCCAGCATAAAATCAACGGTCTCAAAGCCAGTCGCCAGCCAGAAAAGATTTTCTGCGCCGCGCCGACCTTTAAATAATTACTGGCCACCAGAGCATTATCGCTGAGCATCTTTTCAAAATGGGGATGTTGCCACTGCACATTGGTGGCGAAGCGAAAGAAACCCCCGCCCACTTGATCGTGAATTTGTCTCAGCGCCATGGCATCAAGAGTCGTGGCGACAAACTTTTTCGTTACCTCGGCATCAAGCGCTTTTTGGTCGGCGCGAAGCCTGAGCAACTCAAGAACTGCAGGAATGGGATATTTTCGTGATTGCTTCAAGCCACCGTACTTGGTATCAACATGCATGATTAGCCTGTTGACAGCAAAATTTAAGCTAGCAGGAGTGAGCGGGTTGCTACTTCTGAGTTGATTTATAGCCAAAGTTGCCTGATTATTGATGGAAGCTCTGGTTGCTCTCCCAAACTGCCGTCGTTCTATCGCCTGCTGCTGCCATATTTTTACAACTTTGGCGAGCACAAATCGAAACGAGCCGGTCAGTTTTTCACCACCAGGCGGGAAATAAGTTCCGGCATAAAAAGCCGAACCATCCGGCCGCAAAAAAACTGTCATGGGCCATCCGACACGCACCGAAAGTGCTTCGAGTTCGCGGCCGTAAATAGCGTCGACGTCGGGTGACTCTTCGCGATCTAGCAAAATATTGACGAAACTCTCATTCATGTATTTTGCAGTCTCAACATCATTGAAAGACTCTGTTTGCATGACGTGGCACCAGTGACAGGCTGAAAATCCAATCGACAGCAGAACCGGCTTATTTTCCTTTTTAGCCAGAGCAAAAGATGCCGGCTGCCAGAGCTGCCAATTAACGAGGTCATTCTCATGCGAGCGCAAATAGAGGCTCGGCGAATCTTTCAACGGAGAAGGAGTTTCGAGGGTCTGATCTCGAGCCACCAATCTACAAGCGACCGGCAGAAGACAAGTGGCGGCAAAACCGACCACGAATGCCAGGAAAAAGAGAAGTTTTTTGGCAAAATCTAACTGGCGCATCTAAAATTTGGCGAATCCGTTCAAGACAGTAATCACTATTCGTTCAACCGTTAACCGTTAACCGTTGAATGAATAGTAGCAAAACTAGAGGTCTGCCAACCTGACTCAACCGCCCATAAATTCGGGGTTTCAACGCTTGAGGTAGTTGAAAATAGCAATCTCTCTTTACGAACTACTTTTATATGTTCACAAGGTGTTAGGATAGTTGGGTGACTACAAATTGTAATCATACAACTACACAAAGTACTCGCGGCACTACAAATGGCTGAAAAAACTACCAATATAAGCCTGCGTATTCCCGAAGAGTACCGTAAACGTCTACAGCTTCAGGCCGAAAATAAGGGCCTGAGTTTTAATGCCCATGTACTCAGAGTGCTGGAAATCCATCTGATGAGTTCCGGTTTTGGCCCCACTGCTCAAACTTCGAGCACCGGTCGCCTGTTTCAGATCAGGTGCGAGCCACATATCGACAACGTCGATGAAACCACCTGGGCATTTTTCATAGACGAACCAAAATTCGAAAAAGAGCGGGCTTACTATTCATTGGGAATAGGCAGAACGATTCTTAGAGATTGGCAGGTCAAGGATAAAGCAACAGTCTCGAAAGAGGTTGGGCTTGCTCTCTTGGGCTTCTATAATCGCAAGGGCATGGAACTGGACCGCCTGGTCTGGAACCAATATCCAGGGCCCGATGACGATGGACGCAGAGTGCTTCAGGTTTCTGAAGTACCGGAAACACTCGAGCAGTTTATGGATCTGCTAATGACTGACCAGTGGGTTGACAAATTCGTTGAGCAGTCAGAGAAGAGTCAGGACATCCGGAGAGGACGGCCTGAATCGGCTTTATACAGGTGATTGAAAAGCTCCTGTTAGGTTGACTAAGAGGCCTGAGGCGCCACCAGGAATAGTGGCACGTAAGGGTCTGCTCAGAGGAAAATATTTTGATCGAATTCATTTTGTTATTTGTTGCTTTCTACATCTGGCATGCCATGGGCATCACCATCGGCTACCATCGCGGCCTTTCCCACCGAGCTTATTCTTGCCCTAAATGGGTTGAATATCTCTGGGTCTTCCCCGGATATATGGCCTTCGAAGGGTCGCCTATCTGGTGGAGCACTATGCACCGCGCTCACCACCACCATGTAGACACCGAGCTTGATCCGCACTCACCGCGTTTCGACGTAGCTTACGCCCACTTGGGTTGGCTGGCAAAAATGGATTACGCTCCACACATCGATCCCAAGCTGCAAGCAAAAGATTTGATAAGCGATCCTATCTACGCTTTCCTCGAGCAGGGCGGCAACTGGCGCCGGGCGCACACACTTTCTTATGTCTTAAATCTGGTCTACCGCGGCGCGATTCTACTTGCTTTTGGTTGGGTGCCAGCGCTTGCCAGTTTACTTGCTGGTCTGGCCGTACAACAAATTCCGCTGATGCTTAATGTCATCTGTCACTTGCCAGAACATGGCTACAAAACCTACGCAGCTGAAGACGACAGCGTCAACGTCTGGTGGGTAGGAATTCTCGCCATGGGCGAAGGCTGGCACAACAACCACCACGCCGCCCCCGGCTCGGCCAAGAGCGGCATGGCCTGGTACGAATTAGATTTGTCCTGGTGGGTAATGCTCGCCATGAGTAAAGTGGGCATGATCACCAGATTGAATGTGGTCTCCCATGAACGCATGATGCAAGCGGCTCGCGAATACACAGCCAGCCTGCCTGCCATTAATCAAATCCACGCACCGGCTCACCTGGTTAGTGCAAAATCAGTATCAGTGGTCGATTCGCTTGAAGAAGTGGGCACCACCGGTGATGCCGCAGCCGTCGTCAAGAAAGGCGATTTACTGCGCGCAAGCTAATAGCCTGCTTTCAAGCAAACGATAGAGACTCGAGCTAACTGCCGAGTCTCTATTTTTTCAGCGTCAGTGCCGTGATAATTTCATGAAAATAGCGACGAACTCGCGAAAGCGGATGATTAGGAAACTGGCTGTCGAAGCTCTCATTATCAGATGAGTAACGCGCTCTGGCAGTACCGTCATCGGCTTGTTGACCTTCGGAAAGTTCTTTAATCGCCGTGCCCGCGGCAATAAAACGGTCCATGATAATGGCCTCGCGAATGCCTGTAATACCGGTCTCCAGGCAGACCAGCTGCAGAGTGTAAAAGCTTTCGCCCATTGGTATCAGCATGCAGCCGGAATAGACGTTGCCGCTACCGGCCTGCTTCTGTTTGAGAATGTACCAGAGACCTGCATGCGTGGCGGCCTGAACCATCTCCAGGCTGACCATGGTCTGCTCTGCCTGTTGAGCAATGGCCACAACCGACTGGCGCACCGCCGCATAATCGCCGAGATCAAGACCTTCTAAAGGCTCGGCCTGGTATGTGAGCATCAAACAGCTGGCGTGCAAATCGCCTTCGGCATCTCGCATCCACTGGCGGCGGTGCTCGTCAGAATGAGTCAGAGTCCAGCCTTCAAGGCTCAACTCAATTGCTTCTAAACCTGTCAGTTCAGCTGTCACTTGATTATCCGCCCGACTAAAGCGTTGCTTATAGTGACTATTGCGGTGATCATATTTTCTTGACCCGACGTTCAACAGAAACAGCACGAGTCAATAACTTAGGCTGTCCCATCTGATCAAAAACTTTTACAGAGCTATCGTTCTTGACCAGGCCATCGCTCACCAGAGTGTATTTCGTCAGCTCTTCGTCTTGATAGGCGGCGATTACCTTCTGACCTTTTTTATCCACCACCCGGTGAGTGGCTTGCACTTTCACCAGCGCAGAATTTTTGCCAAGCATAACGAGATCGTATTTTTTCACCTGGTGATAATCAACGGCGAAACCCCGATCGATTGCCCCTACATTGCCCAGGGGAATAATCATAAAAACATTGCCGCGCCTGTCTTTGAAGAGGCCAAAATTATCGGTGACGATAGCTGTCTGTTTACCCACCGCTTTCAAAGCTTTTCCGCTGGGCAGCTCTTTGCGCGAAGTTTCGGTTGATTCAGTGCGTTGCCACTGACCGGCCAACCAGAGCGGCACTTTGATTTGCACCTTTTGAGTGCGCCGGCCTTGATTGACTGAAGCCTGAGCGTTTTGTTGCGCCAGCTGGCGCAGCCGATTTTTATATTGTCCCTGCCAGGCATCAATATGAGGTTTTGCATAAATCGGATTGAGCTGCGGAATGGTGGCGCTGGTAGTGCTACTAGTGGCACCGGACGTGGTCGGAGCCACTGCGGTGGCAGCCGCATTTAGCGGCGTGCGACTTAATGCCGCCGACTCAGGATAATTGGTCGTCGCACGCTGCTGAGTTCCTCTGGCGTCCCCATGGCCGGGCGCCGCGCTGGCACCGATGCGCTCCTCTTCGGGCATGGGATCCAGCCTATCGCTGTGAGTAATTCCACCGGTCAATTTAAAAGTATCGGCTGTTTGAGCCAGAGCTGGTACGACAGTTAACGTTACCGCTAACACAAATACTAGTGGCCTTCTAAACAGAAACGCCAGCCTTTGTGCGACCACTATCAGCACGACGTTTTTGCTCGAGCATAACCATTAATACTGAAATGTCGGCAGGGCTGACACCGCCTATGCGGGAGGCTTGGCCTAGCGTGGTGGGGCGGATGCGATTGAGTTTTTCACGCGCCTCTTTAGACAAATGATCGGCGGCCAGATAATTGAAATCAGGCGGGAGCTTAAAGCCATCAAGCTTTTCGGTCTGGGCAATGAGCAGACGCTGACGCTCAATATAGCCTGCATATTTGATATCTGTTTCAACTTCCAGAGCAAATTCGAAAGCTTTACTTTCACTGAGCTGCGGATCTTCTGCTGGAGCCAACTTTTCAATAACGCTATAAGGAAATTTGGGCCGGCGCAGCAATTCTTCTAGAGTGGCAGACTGCTTCATCGTCTCATTATATGGGGCAAGAGCTGCTTCCCAGTCTGCGTTTGGATGAATGCGCACAGTTTTAAGACGCTTCATTTCACCGGCGATGGCTTCTTGCTTGTATTCAAAGAGCCGCCAGCGGTGGTCATCTACCATACCTATGTCACGACCCAAAGGAGTCAGGCGCATATCGGCATTGTCCTGGCGCAAGAGCAAACGATATTCAGAACGCGAAGTCATCATGCGATAAGGTTCGCCGATTTCTTTAGTGACCAGATCATCAATCAGAGTGCCTGTATAACTCGATGAACGCGGCAATTCGAAGCTGTCTTTACCTTGTGCATAAAGGGCGGCGTTGATACCGGCCATGATGCCTTGCGCAGCAGCTTCTTCATAACCGGAAGTGCCAAGAATCTGGCCAGCGGCGAAAAATCCAGGCAAATCTTTGGCCATTAAAGCGTGATTGAATTGAATGGCGGGAAGATAATCATATTCCACCGCATAAGCGGGGCGCACCATGGCGGCCCTTTCCAGACCGGGCAAAGAATGCACGATATCATGCTGCACAGCCACCGGCAGACTGGTGGAACAACCCTGCAAATAAACTTCGTAAGTTGAGCGGCCTTCTGGTTCGAGAAAAAGCGAGTGACTATCTTTGTCGGCAAAGCGCACCACTTTATCTTCAATCGATGGGCAATAACGAGGCCCCACGCCATGAATCATGCCAGAGTACATGGGCGATTGATGCAAATTAGCGCGAATCAATTCGTGCGTTCTCTCATTTGTGCGAGTCTGGTGGCAGGGAATTTGTGGCAGTACAGGCCGATTATCGAGGAATGAGAAGAACTGCAACTGATCATCGCCTGGTACTACAGGCAGTTGACTGTAGTCAATGGTGCGACCGTCAATGCGAGGCGGTGTACCGGTTTTCAGCCTGGCTGTGGTGAAACCGAGGGCACGTAAAAATGCAGAAAGGCCAACTGCCGGAAATTCACCGGCACGACCGGCCGGCATAGTTTCTTTGCCGATCCAGATTGTCCCTTCTAAAAAAGTGCCGGCGCAAAGCACCGCAGCGCGACAGCTGATGCGATCGCCAAAGGCCAATTCAATACCTGAAACTTTGCCATCGGTCAAAAGCAAATTCTGCACCATACCCTGTCTCAATGTGAGATTGGGCAAAGACTCCATGTATTCTTTCATCCAGGCGGAATATTCGCGCTTGTCTGATTGAGCCCGCAAAGACTGCACGGCCGGGCCTCGGCTGGAGTTGAGCATGCGGATTTGCAAATAAGTTGCGTCAGTTGCCACGCCCATGACGCCACCGAGGGCGTCTACTTCGCGGGCCAGGTGAGTTTTTCCCGGGCCGCCCACTGCCGGATTGCAGGGCATGGCGCCGATAGTGTCAAGGTTTACCGCGAGTAAAAGAGTATTCAGACCCATGCGCGCGCTGGCATTGGCTGCTTCGCAGCCGGCATGACCGCCACCGATTACTACAACGTCATACTGCATGGTCATAAGCTGACACTCTCTTCTGTGTTTTTTGCGTTTATTCTTACACTTGAATAGCTGAGGGCTGATCATAACAAATCCTCTTGAAAAACATGCAAAAGGGCGCTTAATCGAGGGAAGAACGAAACATAGCAGCAATATTTGGCGGCATTATCTATACTTTATTACGAACTGATTAAGTCAGACTGGTTTCTGAGGCCCGCTTAAACAATGTCGGCAGCTCATGGCAAAGAGAGAAAGTGCAGAAAAAATACTGGCGCAGCTATTTTTTCTAGCTGGCGGCTTTACACCATGGCGGCCATAAGTTCGTTGTTGGCAATGGCAACCATGTGCCCAATGCCGACCATGGCAGCAGAAAATCAAGCTAATGCTGTAGCAAAAAACGAATCGGCAACGGGTAAAGCTGGCCTTAAAGCAGTGCTCGACCCCAATAAATATTTTGGTCACGCTAAAAGCGGCTATGCGGCAGCAAAACTTTGCCCCGAAATCTGCGCCAAACTATTTTGTTATTGCGGATGCGATTTAACCGACGAACACGATAGCCTGCTCGATTGCTTCACCACCGATCACGGCGTCGATTGCCACATTTGCCAGGAAGAAGCCCTGATCGCGCTGAAGATGAAACGCGAAGGCAAAAATATTAAGCAAATTCAGCAAGCTATCGATGTTATTTTCGAGAAAGAATATCCCTTTGATGAGCCCAGTGCTACAATCAAAAAATATCGCGCTAATCGGCTCTGGCAGCCGTCAAAAACGGTTGCACCAGTAAAAGTTAAAGCCACCGCATCAGGTATTGTAAAAAAGAAAGCATACAAATCTGCCTGCTGCGGCGGAGCAACAAAAAAACACTAAGACCACTGAGATAAGTCCGTCTAAACCACTTGTCCAAAGTGTCTTGGCTGAGCGACAAAGCGTTGACGCAAATAATTGGCGGCGTCGGCCGGCGCTACTTCGCCGATGACAATGCGCTTGACCATAGCCACGCAAATTTCCACCGCTTCTTGCATGACAAAACCAGCTTCCACCAATACTTCGCCCAGCTTGCGATTCATACTCAAACTAATTTCCAGGGCATCGTACAGTTCAGTTTCGTCGATGAAACCCGCGGTGACCATAAGTTCTCCCATTTTTCGACTAGCACTACTGCTGCAAGGCGTATTTCTGTCGTCCATGTGGGCGCCGCCCTGGTAGAGCCTGCGGCATTCGTCAGCCGCTTTGGCGAACGATAATTGTCCCTGACGATAGCGCACCAGTAGTTCAATGCACTGGCGGTGAAAAGCTGGAGCAATGCGCCTGCGCAATAACAATAATCGACCGCATGTAATATCGGCATCAATGCTTGAGCGCACTACATATGGAATCTCGTTCTTCGTCAATACACCAGCCCTGGCCAACAGTGCAATTAATATGCTGTGTGGTTCTTCAACCTTTTCAGGCTCGCCCACCAGCAGATGCTCCGCACCCCAGGCCAACTCTTGCACTATACGGCGAGCGTCAGCAACACACAGGCCTCCGGCTCGTGCACGTCTTTGTACGGCCACAAATCTGTCCACCTGGACATCTCTTAAGTAACCGGTTGATACCAGCACGCGACCTAGGGGTAACCGGGAGGCGCAGGAAAGGGTGAGAGCTGCATCTACAGCTTCACGGGTCAATATGCCGGCGCCTATTAAAAGTTCTCCTAAGCGCAAGCCATCAGAAATCGGGTTTTGAATCCTTAGCATGGTGAGGTATGCCTCGTGGGTAAAATAATTAGTAAAAGAAAGGCACCAGCTGAAAGGCTGATGGTCAGGAGATTTTCAAGATCTTAGCCCTGACGGCAAGTAAATCTATACCCGAGGTATCCGGCTCTGGGGGGCAAGCCGGCGAGCACTACATGCGATACCAGTGCTTTGTTGCACGGCAGGCGCCGGTGGTGACCGAGATCTATTAAGTTGGGTTAGTAAATAGGATGCCAGAGGCAAACTGCCTCAAAGCAGAATGTAGCAATGAAATGGATGGATGTCAAGCAGATTTTATCTAGTGGTACAATCGTGCACCTGACGGTGCATAAACAAGGACAGTAGGGTTTAGTTGTAGATGGCCAAAATCGCCGACCTGGCCCGCTCGTTAACCAAAATATCTCGCAGCCAGCAAGCGCTCATCGTAGCGGCTCTTTTTTTGCTGGCATTATTTCTCATCTATCAAGATGTAGAGAACCGACCATATAAAATTTATGCCAGTGCCGAGCAAGTACCGGCCACTGCTGTTGCCATCGTATTTGGTGCCGGTATCGGCTCGCGCGAATTTTCCGACCGCATCACAACGGCAGTTGCACTGTACAAACTGGGCAAAGTCAAAAAGATTTTGATGACCGGAGATAATGGCCAGCTCTCGTATAACGAACCGCAAGCGATGAAAAAAGTAGCAATCAAACTGGGAGTACCGGCCGCCGATATCACTTGCGATTATGCCGGATTTCGCACTTACGACAGCCTTTACCGCGCTCGCGATATATTTGAAGTAAAGCAGGCCGTATTGGTCACCCAGCGTTATCACTTGCCCCGGGCCATGTTTCTGGCCGAAAAAATCGGCCTGGAGGTGGTCGGAGTGGACGCTGGAATACAGTCATATGGCGCCATCCAATCATGGTATGACTTGCGCGAAATTGCCGCTGCCGAGGCGGCCTGGTTTGACGTCATGAACGGGCGCAAGCCAAAATATCTCGGTAAAAAAGAGCCGCTCATGCCTTAGCTACTTGACTGCTAAGCTAACTAACGACTGAATTACTGAGCCAGGAAACGTTTTAAATATGGAGCGGTTCGGCTGCTTTTCGCGGCCGCCACAGCTGAAGGCGTGCCGGCGGCCACCACCTTGCCACCTTGATCACCGGCACCGGGACCGATATCAATCACCCAATCACTTCCTGCCACCACGCGCATTTCATGCTCTACTACAATCACAGTATTGCCTGCGTCCACCAGACCGTCTAACTGACGCAGCAATTTTTCCACATCAGATGGGTGCAAGCCGGTAGTCGGTTCATCCAGAACGTAGAGTGTGTCTCCCTTCTGCATTCTTTGCAATTCTGTGGCCAGCTTAATGCGCTGAGCTTCTCCGCCTGAAAGTTCAGTAGCAGGCTGACCGAGCCGCAAATAGCCGAGGCCGACTTCACGCAAAACATGGAAAGAGCGCTTGATGGTGGGCTCGTCCTGGAAAAATTCCCAGGCGGCGTCTACAGTCATGTTGAGCACATCGGCAATATTTTTGTCGCGATATTTGATGTCTAAAGTTTTGGCATTATATCTGGCCCCATGACAGGTCGGGCATGGTGCGTAAACGCTTGGTAGAAACAATAGTTCAACCATAACGAAACCTTCGCCTTCGCAAGTTTCGCAGCGGCCTTTACTAACGTTGAAAGAGAAGCGTCCGGCATCGTAATGCCTGGCCTTAGCCGCCTTAGTATTGGCAAACAGCTTGCGCACATGATCAAACAAACCTGTGTATGTAGCAAGGTTGGAACGCGGCGTGCGGCCGATCGCTTTCTGGTCAACCACAACCATACGCCTGATACCATCCATAGTGCCTTCAATATTACCGCCGGTGCGCGCTACTTCCGTGCGCTCCAGCACCTCGCCGTCTTCTTCAGTCGGCGCAATCTGGTGCCCCAACTTCTCGGCCACGAGCTCGACCAGGCCTTGACTAACAAGACTTGATTTACCGGAGCCGGAGACACCGGTGACCGTGGTAAAGGCGCTAATGGGAAAAGCAATATCGAGCTTCTCTAAATTATTGCGGGTCACTCCCGCTAACTTGAGCCAGCCGGCTGGTTTACGCGACTCACGCTCCGGCACCCAGGGCTGAGCAAATAAATATTGTCTGGTGCGCGAGTCTTCAATTTCAGCAAGCCCTGCGGCAGGCCCGCTGTAAATAATCTGTCCGCCATGCTCGCCGGCGGCGGGACCAACGTCTACAATCCAGTCGGCATGCCGAATAACGTCAAGGTCGTGCTCGACAACGAAAAGCGAATTACCGGAACTTTTCAAATCTGCCAGAGCGGCAAGCAAAGCTTCGGTGTCGGCAGGATGTAATCCGGCTGAAGGTTCATCTAAAACATAAACCACACCAAATAGATTGGAACGCACTTGTGTAGCCAATCTCAATCGCTGCAATTCACCCGGAGAGAGAGTGGGAGTGCCGCGACTGAGGGCCAAATAACCAAGTCCTAAATTGAGCAAGACCGCTATGCGATCGTTCAGGTCTTGGGCAATACGCTGAGCCACCACAGCTTTTTCCGGATGATCCTTCAGGATTTTAGCCAGAGCTGGTGCCTTTCCTGAAACATAAGGCTCTAGCAAAGTTTGCAATTTGATCATGGGAAGATTGGTAATTTCGGCAATATCCATACCAGCGAAAGTGACTGATAGAGACTCTTTACGCAACCTTTTACCATTGCAGCTGGGACAATCGGCACTGACCATATATCTGGAGACGCGCTTTTTCATCAAAGCACTTTGAGTGTTGGCGAAATTGTAGAGCACATGTCTGCGCGCGCTGGAAAAATTGCCGTGATAGCTAGGAGGTTCTTTGCGCTTCAGAGCCGCTTTCACTTCAGGGGCTTCAAAACCGGCATAAACAGGCACATTGGGCTGCTCGTCAGTAAATAAAATCCAGTCGCGATCTTTCTTCGACATTTTCTTCCATGGTATGTCGATGTCGTATCCGAGAGTAACGAGGATGTCGCGTAAGTTCTGACCATGCCAGGCCGGGGGCCAGGCGGCAATAGCGCGCTGGCGAATAGTGAGCGTGTCGTCAGGTACCATCGATTGTTCAGTCACGGCATAGATGCGGCCCAGGCCGTGGCACTCAGGACAAGCACCTGATGGAGTATTGGTGGAGAAAGCTTCAGCATCAAGATGAGGCTGATTGGCCGGATAAGTGCCGGCTCGTGAATAAAGCATGCGCAGTAAATTAGAAAGTGTAGTGACACTGCCCACCGAAGAGCGTGTTGTCGGTGTGCCGCGCTGTTGCTGCAGCGCCACGGCTGGGGGCAGTCCATCGATTCTGTCGACTTCGGGCACGCTCATTTGATGAAATAGACGCCGGGCATAAGGCGAAACTGATTCTAAATAGCGACGTTGCGCTTCGGCATAAAGTGTGCCGAAAGCCAGTGATGACTTACCAGATCCCGATACGCCGGTAAAGACTACAAGCGCGTCTCGCGGGATATCGACATCGATATTTTTTAGATTATTCTCCCGGGCACCACGCACCAGAACATGGTGACTGGTGTCATTTGTGGCCGCCCGAGGCGAGTTACCTTTAGTTCCTGGTTTCATCTTTGGATCCGCTACCTAATAGAAATAAAGCTCGAAATTTTCAGAGCAATCATCGAGAGGGCTCTAAAACCGCGCCCCGCCCCGACTCCACAGCCCTGAACACTCTGGCTCATGCATGGCATCAAGATTCGCTATTCAAGCCATTCTACATTACTTTAAAAACTATGCCTGCATGGAGAAGCCATTGCCCAGTGGCATTCAAGTCATCGATCCCCCTTGACTTCCTACCCGCCCACGTACTAGAATGGTAAGTAAGCACTCATGTCAATTTGCAGAGAGTGTCTGCAGGTTTAAAAGATGTGATTGCCAGGTGAAAAAATACTATGAAGAATTTGGAGTTTATTTTATTTCTGTTAGTTCTGATCGGTGGCATCAATTTGGGCCTAATCGGCGCTTTTAACTATAATCTAGTCACGACAATGCTCGGTGACGGCACAGCCACACGCGTGGTTTATGGACTTGTAGGATTGGGCGCAGTATACGAAACCTACAAAATGATGAAAAGACGCTCGGCTGCATAACAGATTTTCTCTAGACATTTCAACTTAACGACCGCGTGAAAGGCAACTGTTCTTGCAGGTAAAATTTGCCAGCTCGGCTGCGCAGTTTTTGCCTACTGGTTCTGCGTTCTATCGCACGGAATGTGCAACAGCTTTGTCTCGGCAGTTTTTGCCGACGATAGGGCCGTTATTTTGCGATCGTCAACCGTTAACGGTTGAACGAATTGGCCCAATATGCGGCTGCGAGGCGAGCATGTCAAGCCCGCTTGTGAGAGCGCGTTCTATTTGGCCGCAGCGTGTTGCTTGGCCATTTCAGCGGCGCGTTTTTGCATTTCTTCCGGGCTGACATCTTCGATGTGAGTAGCAAAGTGCCAGACGTGGCCAAATGGATCAACTACGCTGCCGGAGCGATCGCCATAAAATTGGTCTTGAGCAGCTTTCTGCAAAGTAGCGCCATTGTCGATAGCAGTTTTAATAGTGGCGTCCACATCAGGCACGTAAAGCAAAAGGCCAACAGGGATTCCGCCTAGAGTTGCAGGGCTTTTGCCCTCAGGGCACTCGTCAGCTAACATAATGAGCGAATCACCAAGCTGAAGCTCACAGTGGCCAATTTTGCCGTTTGGACCTACCATACGCATGCGCTCGGTGGCGCCTAAAACCTTTTTGTAAAACTCAATTGCCTTGGCTGCGTCGCGCAGGGTCATGTAGGGAGTTAACGAATGGTAGCCTTCAGCCTGGAAATTCATATTAAGTCGTCCTCCGACACGTCCGAAAAGGCGGGCTATGTATATATGATCCTCAAAAGTGTTGCCTTAAGAGAGAGAAAATATGCCGGCAGTCAAAGTTTTAAACAAACAGTGGATTTATGCCCAGCGCCCAAGCGGTCGCGTGGGCAGCGAACATTATCAACTGCGTGAAGTGGAAGTCGACTCTGAGCTGGCGCACAACGAAGTACTGATTAAAGCCGAATATATCAGCGTCGACCCGTACATGCGCATTCAGCAAGCGGAGCGCAATTCATTTGATGTTCCGCATCCTTTGGGTGCCGTTCAAGGTGCCGGCGCCGTGGCCAGGGTGATCGCTTCGAAAAGCGATCAATTTAAAGAGGGAGACTGGGTCTTAAGTTACAGTGGCTGGCAACTATTTGCTAAATGTCACGCCAATGATTTAAACAAAATCGATGCTGCGGCAGCACCGGTGACAACGGCACTGGGTGTACTGGGCATGCCTGGCCGCACAGCCTGGTTCGGTATTATGGAAGCGGGTCGGCCAAAACCGGGCGAAGTAGTAGTAGTAGTAGTAGTAGTAGTTTCAGGAGCGGCCGGTGCAGTGGGTTCGTTGGTGGTGCAGTTTGCTAAAAAAGCAGGCTGCCGAGTTTATGGTATCGCCGGCGGGGCCAGCAAGTGCGAGTTTCTTACAAGCAAACTTGGTCTGGACGGGGCTATCGATTATCGCAAATTCAATGACGCAGACTCACTATCAGCCGAAATTCAAAAGCTGACTCATGGAGTCGATATCTATTTTGATAACGTCGGCGGGATGATTACCGATGCAATCATCCCGCAACTAAAACTGCGCGGTCGCGTCATTATTTGCGGTCAAATCAGCCAGTACGATGGCGGCATCGACAAACCGAATATGGGCCCGCGTTTTCTTCAACACCTGCTCTTTCAACGCGCTACCATTCAGGGCATACTGGCTCGCGACTACACTCACCGTATGAACGAGATGCTCGAAATCGTTTCACCCTGGGTGCGCAACAAAGAGATTGTCTTCGAAGAAACTATTGTTGAAGGTTTCGATAAACTACCTGGCGCGCTAAACAGCTTGTTTGAAGGTGCGAACGTAGGCAAGCTCCTGGTGAGCGTTTGATACGTCGTGAGCACTGGAATCCAACACTTGTACGCTAGCAATTTCGCGCACAAATGGGCGGGTTTCTACAGCAAGCAAACGGCGTTCTTGATCAAGTCCATTCCAGAAAACAGCCACTGCGTCCAACATTGCTTTGCCGCCTTGCAAAAACGCCTCTTCGTCAAAATCATCTTTGGCGAAGGCGCTTTCTAATTCATCATCGGTGTGGGCAGCGTGCTGATCTTCAATTTGATCGTGGAAAACCCAGAAGGCTAAAGGCAAGTCTGCGATCTGTCCGGCTTTGATGACCTTAAGGCCGGCAATCAGTTCTTTCCAGAAACCTGCGGCGGCCCAGTGTTCAATGGCGTGCGAAGCCCCCGCAGCGGTAGATTCATCGTCTGAGCCGTACCATGTCATCAAAGCGTCGCAAAACGCTAAAGTAGCCTGACTGCCGTGTTTGCGCTTGCCAATTTGGCCGAAGCTGAGCCCCAGACGCGAAGAGAAGTCGGCCAGCCACTCGAAGTGGGCGGCGGTAAAGCGGAAGCGACCGTTGTCGATTGAGCCTTCTTTGGTGAACATCACACCCAGTTCATTCATCAAAATTTCTTTGCCGGCTCTGTAACTTGCCAGGTCAGAGGCATTGATGCATTTGCGCAGTTGAGCTTCTATAAATAGGTGGCTGAAAACGGAAAACTGCACAGTGAATGCGCGCAGTTGATCTCTGGTTGCGCAGCCCTGGCTAAACCAGCTGGTGAAGCCGTTTGACGTCACAATTGGATGGGAGCCAATCAGATCGTCTACTCTATTTTTGAAAGTATTCAGTTTGGCGTTTTGTAGTTCTTGCAGCATGATTTTTATCCTTTTTAAAGCAAAGAAAAAGCCCTCTCGATCGACGAGAAGGCTTTTGTTCATAAGTTCTAGACTTTTATGACAACGCCAGCTAGCCGACCCCGGGGGAGTAGGTATAGTAGTAATAGCTGTAGGCGTTTTTGGCTGTCATAGTTTGCTTACCGTAACAGACAATCCGCCGACGGGCAAATGAAATGTTCAGCCCGACGGTCACAATCGTAACAAAGCCGTGGCAGGCCATCCCATCCTACCTATGTGTAAGAACTTGTTGGTTCGAATTTACTTCAGCGGACCTACGCGGTCTGAACTTGCTTAGTCCGACCAGCGAGAATCTTCAAGAACGACCTGGTCTGAATTTCTTCCAGTGTCAAACCAGTGGCCGCGATTTCATCGAGAGTGATGGCACCGCAGTTGATGGCACGCAAGAAGTAATTAAGCAAGCCCTGACCGGTCGCGGCATCATCAAAGACATCGCCAACCAGAGTAGCCTGGGCAGCCTTTTCCATGAATGATTTAAGGCGAAGGGATGCGGCATCCAGACCTTCAAGGAAGAATGCATAACAGGCGGCATAACGCACAGGCAATTGAGCAGGGTGGAGATCCCAACCCTGGTAATAAGCCTGAACCAATGAGTGGCGATTGTGATCGTAAGCCAATTTCCAGGCGCGGTGCACAACTTCTTGATTCTCTGCTTTTTGCAGGTCTGTCAGTTGACCGCCTTTTTCCGCCCGGTGAGGACCGACCGGCATCACGTTGGTAGCGCCGTCAGAGAGCCAGATACCGGTGCCGGCGAAAGTGACCTTCATCATATGCAGGGCGAAGTCGCAAGACGGATGATCCATGCGCTGTTCGGAAGCAGTGATGTTGCAAGAAGCGGTGTAATCGTAAGTACCGAAGTGGGCGGCCGCACAGCGCCCGCCTGCGGCTTCCGCCAGAAGAGGCAGATTGCATGCGCCTTTGCGGTTGAAGAGCGCCTGGGTTTGCTCAATCATAATTTCCATTTTCAAGCTGCCGGGACGCAATGATGTTTTGCCCTCCAACAAAGTAAATAGTTCGACGAGTGCGCTGACTTGCTCAGGAATAGTCACCTTCGGTAATGTCACCACGAAATTATCTGGCAACTGTCCACCGGTTTCTTCTACCAGGGTGGTGATGAAAATATCGAGGGTGCGTGCGCTGCGCATCTTCAGCTCTTCATTAAAAGGCTTGATGCGAATGCCGATGAACGGCGGCAAAAGCTTCTCGCGCATGCCTTTGGCTACTTCGCGGGCGGCAGATTCAGCGTGTCCATCTTCTTCGGCATCAGGTCTATTGCCGTAACCGTCTTCAAAGTCGATGCGAAAATCTTCTACTGCCTCGCGTTGCAATTTTTCTTTGACGCGCTGGTAGACAGTGTAGGCAATGCGGCCGTGCATGTCGTTTTTGCCGGCACCTGCTTTGAGGTTTTCTGCCAGCGACTTAGTCAACTTGGCAATTTCATCAGCACCGAGAGGCAATGAGTCAGCACCCGGCAAATCCAGCGCTCTAGCTAAGACAGTGAAATCAGGCGCGTATTCTTCGAGATTGGCAACGGACATCACGCCAAGCTTCTTTGCCGAATCAGCCTTGAACAATTGCGCGCCACCATAGACGGTGTGCACAGGCTGCCTGGCCGAAGAATCACCGGGATAGAATTTGTTAAAAGCGGCGTTAGCCTGACCCAATTTACTGAAAACGTCACTGGTTGTGGATTGCGGCAAACTAACTTTCATTACTACTCCCTTCTGATACTGGTTTTACTGTCTATTTTGTCTCTACTGATTTTTAACAAATGGATTGATTTGGCTCAGCTGCCCCGATAGGTGGAATAACCGAAGGGGCTGAGCAAGAGCGGCACGTGGTAATGCTCGTGAGCATTGATGATTTCAAAAATAATGGGCACAGTGGGATAAAAATTTTGTCTGTGGGTGGCTTCAAAATATCCACCAGTATTAAAAGTAAGCTGATAAGTACCAGGTTTGAGCTGCCAGGTGTCAGGCACCAGATCGCGACAGCGGCCGTCAGTATCGGTGAGGCCGCGGCCGACTTCGCTCCAGTCGTCGACGCCTTTGTGCTCCAGCACAACGTCAACGCCGGCTGCCGGGCGCCCAATGGATACATCAAGTACGTGAGTAGTAATCTTGCTCATGTGAGTAGTTTTTCCAATCTCAATTTTGTAATCTTGTTTTGTTCTTGCATGGCTTTCTGAATTTCATCGGCCGGGCCGTTCTTAAGCCGCTCCTGAAGGAGCGCTAGCATTTCACCGGCCGATTTGCCGGTAGCGCAGACGATAAAAATGTATCCGAATTTTTTCTCGTAGGCGTCATTGCCTGCGGCAAGATCTTCGATTACTTTGTCGTTAGCCAGGGCCACGCCCCCCTGCTCTCCTGCCGCCCAGTCGCTGGTTGTAGCGAACTTGGCTTTAAGACTGTTTAGATCACCAATTTTGGGATGATGAGTAAAAGCCTCAAGCCAATCTTCTTGATTGAGCCCGCCCCAGCTCTGGTCTGAGGCTTGCATCAAATCATCTAATGAAGCAAAAGGTCGGCGTTCGATCAATTGGTTAACCCAACCTGCGCTGCCGCAGCAGCGATGCAACTCAGGCTTCAATTGATGAGCGTCAATGCTGTTCAGTTCATCCAGATTCATGTTGATTCTTCTGTTCGTGGAACTCGTACTTCTTCTCAAGCTACTAGCGTTTGCAATGCACACGCAGACGCGCCACTCCTCCATCAGGATAAATATTCAAACGCACGTGAGTGATTTTGCCGATGTCGATAATCTCTTTTTCAAAATAGTGTTGCTTGTCGGCTTGCAGCTTGAGCTGAGGCAGAAGCTCTTTCCAGGCCGCTTGAGGCCAAGTAAGATTGTCGATGTCGAGATCAGGTGAATAACAACCATCTATAGAACAAGTATCTGGATAATTGCCGATGTGAAAAGCGGTATCGACTTCGAGCTTTTTCACCAGACCGGGCTGCCCCAATTTGACTATAACCCAGTCGTGACCAGGACCACGCTTGCGTCTGGTTTCCCAGGCATCACCCATATTTTTGCCGCGGCCGGGCATGATCAAATTTTCCATGTTGCCGAAGAACATGTCGTTGCATGCCACCACCCGTGCGCCAAATTCTACGGCGGCAAGATCCACCAGAGCGTCTGGCTTCTGCTTGCTCCAGTCAGGCACAACATCACCAAATATTTTTAAGCGAGCCACACCGCCGTCAGGATAAATATTTAGACGTACGTGAGTCCAGGCTTCATTGCTGGAAACTCCGAACAAATTCTGAGAGCCTGCCTTGAGCGATGACCGTGGCACAATTTCCACCCATTTTGCTGACGCCAATTTGTCTGCATTTTCTTCGCCGGGAGCGATGCAGGCTTCAAGCGATGCATAAGGAGGATGATTGCCGAGGAAGTGATTGGTGTCGATGTCGACACCGCGGATGATACCAGGCAAACCTAATTTGACAATGCACCAGTCATAGCCTGGCACACGCTTTCTGCGGCTTTCCCAGCCGTCCATCCATTTGCCGTTTTTAGTATATTTATCCTCGATAAAAATGCCGCGACCAGGCTTGAGTAAATTTTCTTTTTCGGCAAAGAATTCGTCGCTGCAAGATATGGCCTTGCCTCCGAGCTTTTCAGTGGCCAGGTCAATCAATCCTGTAAAAGCAGAAGCTTCAAGAATGGACGTTTGCATCGACATATTCTCCCAATTTTGTGCCCATCAATGCCTTACCGGAAGGCACTTTTGAGAAGTGACCATTATCGTAAACCTTCACACCGCGAACATAAGTCTGTAAAACTTTGCCTTTGAAGACCCTGCCCTCGTGCGGTGTTACCTTATGCTTGTGCTCAATCATGGCACTTTCGATTGTCTGTTCTTGCTCAGGGTCGAAGACAACAATATCGGCGTCGTGACCGGGAGAAAGCGAGCCTTTGCGCTTGTCTAATCCAAGAAAATGCGCCGGGCCCTGCGACATCCATTGTGAAACGCGAGCAAGACTGTGACCGCGTTTGGACGCTTCACTGAAGACTGCCGGTAGTCCGAACTGCAACGAAGAAATGCCACCCCAGGCCTTGTCGAAATTGCCTTCTTTTAATAGCTTAAGTTCAGGTGTACATGGGGAGTGATCGGAGACGACAAAATCAAGAGTGCCGTCTTCTAAGCCGTGCCAGAGCTTTTCACAGTTTTCGCGCTCGCGGATTGGTGGAGTGCATTTGAATCTGGTGTCACCATCTGCGATATCTTCGGCATTAAGCGTCAGGTAGTGTGGGCAGGTCTCAGCAGTAATCTTGAGACCCTCTTTTTTGGCAGCAGCAATAAGAGGCAGAGCGTCTGAGGAAGATAAATGAACGATATGCACGCGACAATCAAACTGGCGGCAGAGGTCGATCATCAGTTTAATTGCTTCGTCTTCCCAGGCTCTAGGCCGGGAGGCGAGAAAGTGCATATATTTTTGCGGTTCGCTTTCAAACAACTTTTGCTGGTCTTTCTCTTCTTGCGTCAGCTCGGAGCCGTGTGAGCAGTCGAGCTCAGCGTGCACCAGCAGCGGCAATCCGCGTCTGGCTAGAATGGGCATGCTCTCTTCGAGATCGGCTCTTTCTACATTAGGAAAATCATCGATGCCGGAGTGAATAAGAAAGCATTTGAAACCCATCACACCCATGTCGATCATCTTGTTCAATTCGCCGCTGTTGCCGGGCACAACCCCGCCCCAGAAACACAGGTCGACATTGAGGCGGCCCTCGATATGTTTCAATTTTTCGGCAAAAGCCTGAGCGCTGGTGGTTACTGGAATGCAATTAAGCGGCATATCGCAAATAGTAGTGATACCACCGGCGGCGGCAGCACGGGTGGCGGTACTGAAACCTTCCCACTCAGTACGCCCTGGTTCATTGATGTGTACATGGCTGTCGACTATTCCAGGCATGACCACATGCGAGCCGACATCATCAATTTGGCAATGGGCAGGATCGGCGTCGTAAGCGGAAATATCACAAATGACGCCATTGTTGACTAGCACGGTAGCGGCTTTAAATTCGCCGTCAAGCAGAACGCGCTTACTTTTGATGCCAAACATTGAAGACTGGTGCGACGACATCAGGACCCTCGCTTGATTGTGCCGGAGATCAGCCCGTATGGCTCATCGATAGGATAAAAAATTTCGTTTTTGTTGGTCTTACCGAAGGGCTCGAGATTGAAAGCGATACGATGCTGGTTAGGCATCGTGATGTTGATCTCGGAAATTTCGCTCACTGCGTGCAGCGCTGCTTCGCCCATGGCGTAAAGAGTTTGCTGCACCGCCAGACTGGTGTGAGTAGCGAAAACTTCAAGCAAAAGTTGGCGAATGGTCTCGTAATTTTTATTGAAATCGATCTTGTCCAAATTCTCGCCATAGGTCCAGGTGGCTTCAACGCTAGTGGCCATGACGCGATCGTGAGTTTCGGGCAGAGTGGTGAACTCGTCGCGAATGAAACCCCAGAATTGGGATTCGGTTGTTTTTGCCACCACCAGATTTTCAATGGCCGAGTGAACTGTGATGCCTTCTCTATCTGCGGTGACATGGGTGCTGCGTTTTTCACTGCCTGCGCTGACAAATGCATGGGGATGAGCTAACCCTTTGGCTTGGATGCGCAACCACAGGTCTTCAACAAGATTGACGCTGGCATCCTGCACATGCGGATATTTGGTCAAGAAGTGCTTGCAGAGGTGCTGAGCGAAAGACTCTATGCTGGATAAATCGTGTTCGGCAGCGAGCACATAAACAGTGTTGCGCATTGAATCGGTGGCGATAATAGTGCTGTTGTCGCCTTGCAAATATGAGTTTTCGAACTCGCCTTCAAGTTGGATGTTGGCGGTCAGTTCTTTTAATTCCTGACGGTCGCCGTGGTTTATCACCTTGGTCAAACGTATGCCTGACTTGCCATAAGCGTTATGCGACAAAGTGCTGAATTTGGCTTCGAACTTGGCCTTGGTAGAGCTCATGCAACTCCTGGTCGAATAATTAATCGATAGATATATTAAATGGTGACTTCAGAACACCAATTGTCTCACCTTAGAGGTCCACTTGGCATATAGCCGGTGCGCTTGACTTTAGTTGAGTCGGTTGCGAAAGCTCCGCAATCTTTCAAGCAAATGGAGTGGGAACGCCGTTGTATCACTGTTATTTTGGCCAATATTTTTGCCTCTGGCTGCAGCACACCATCTCTTAGAAGAGAATCGGAAAGCAAAGCGTGCCAGCCGAACCCAATGTTTGAAATGTTCCGAAATTCTTGGTGCAGAATCAATTGCGCGAGCCAACCAATTTTGGAACGCTTTTTTAAACACCATGCGCTTTCAATCTCGTGGAACTCAACTGAGCGTGGTGCGCTCTGTCCATGCCATTTGTCGATGCGAACAAAAATATGATTACGATTCTGACCAGGACAGTTTTGTGCCGATAGCATAAATTGTGGCCGGTCACTGGTTCGTTTGACAAAGCTGCGGCCCGTGAATAGCATTGATCTATGGGATCAAGCATATTTGATAAAGCTCGCGATCGTGGGCCAAAATATAAAGATAGAAAAGCTCAAATTAAGAAAGAGCTGACCCTATTGGCCTTCGTGCCTGGGTTTGTATTGATGTTGATGTTCTTGGAGAGCATCATCATCAATACCTTCAAACCGTATACCGTCCAATTTAACGCGTTTATGCAAGGACTCTTTCACGCTTTGGGTCCATCTTTCTTGAGTTCCATCGCAGCAATGATGACGATAGTGCTTAGTTGGCTTCTGTTGGTGTTAACGGCAAACCTCGTTCCAATGTCGCTGAAAAACTCATTATTGGTCGACAGCTTCACCAGATATTTAACCAGACATCAACCCCCTACCTTGAAACTGCATGCTTACCTGGACAGCTACCCAGTGCTGATAGTCCGCATTCTTTCAATCTATGGTCTGGTCTTTTTAGGAGTTTTCACATGGGCGTGCGGTACTTTTTCAGTCATCGGCAATGACGGAGATAGTAGATGGTTTATTTGCGCCCTGCGCGATGCAGGTTATAACTCGAAATTATTTTATGACTTTAACTCAATCCGCATGTTCCTGGCGACCTGGGCGGCCTTTTTTACCGCAGTGCCATTAAGCCTGATGTTAAGTGGCTTTCAACTATTCGGGAACACCAAAGTCAGACTGACCCCCTCCTATATTCACTTCCCCATTGGATTAGGGTGTGACTTGAAATTTCGATTAAAACGTCCGTGGGTCGATGTCGACCATGTTTCACTCCAAGGCTCCAGTGGGCTCGAATTTAACTTTCGCAGCGGGGGTCGCGCCACGATACCTCCAAATGCGCTGTCACCTATAGATACGTCGTATTTATTGCAAGCAATTGAAGAACTTTGCGTCGACTGTGATGTTGATCCAAAGTTGACTGAATATGCAGCATTAGAGGCAAACCTTACGATGCAAATTCCCAGTTCGTTCACGCATTTGTGGAACGAGGGTCTCACACATCAATTCAAGGCCACAGTTTTTTCGCCATGCGAACCGGGTGCAATGCTTCAAGACGGGCGTATCCGCGTAGTCAGGCAACTGGCCAGCACGCCGTGGTCGGCAACATTTTTAGCACGAGTCGACGGACATCAATTAGTCGTGTTAAAAGAATTGCTGTTGCCTCAATCGGATAGCGCAAATGCAAAAGCTCGCGAGTTATTTCTTCGAGAATGCGCCATTGTCCTTTCTTTGGACCATCCCGGACTTGCTCGGCTGCAAGACCGTTTCGCCTGTCGGCTACGACATCAATGCAGCTGATTGCAGTTGCTGTACTGGGTGCAGCAGCAAAGCTGTCCCCAGCTTGCTCAATTTGTATAGCTACGTCAATAACGATCCTCTGAATTCTCAAGATCCGCTTGGGGAGAATGCGATCATTTATGCTGATGCCGCTTTCTTAGCTGCGTTAGTGACTTTGGCTGCATTGTACGCCGCATTGGCCGCACTGGAAGCAGCGAGGAAAATAAAAGAAGAGCTGGACAAATGCACACCGCCAAGAATTCCTGAAATTGAAATCCCGCAGATTCCTGGGCTGATCCCAATGATTGGGACAGGCTTAGGTATTCTGACTATGGGACAGACTGCTAAGGATGCAGAGCAAGATAAACTCAAGGAAATTGCTAAAAACCTAGGCGTTGCCGTAGATAAACTGAGTGAAGCATTGCACAAAATAAAACAAAAGAAAAACCAAAAAGGTAAAGCAGTTAACATTGATGAAAATGGTGATGTAACCACCAAAGAAGCAAGCAATGGATTTCCAGCAGGTAGTTATCTTGGCAATGTTTTAAATCAAGGAGGATTTCAATAATCATAAGTATTGAGTGATTAACTTGGGAGCGGCTGTAGGGTAGAGTTAACCCGGCCGCTCCTTTTTTCTCCCACCACTCCCAAATTATCAGTACAGTGTTGCCAATTTCGATATTATTGGGCATGTCAACATTTTTTTTGGAGAAACTAATCCTTGGTTTTGATAGATACTTCAGCGAAAAATGTTTACGTCTCGTTGATAATAAGAAGTCGTAATTTAGACCCTGTGCTAATTTCGCGAGAATTAGAGATACCGGAAAAGATGAGTCAGCAAGGACATCCTGATGCCGATCTTGCCAACTATGGTTATTGGATCTTGCAATCTGACCATTTTGTTCAGTCGACTGACCTTACAAAACATGTCAATCTTTTACTTGACTTTATGGATCAAAAAAGAACGATTCTCGAAAGCTATCAACAGCATGAACATAAATTTGAAATGAGTTGCTATTGGCTCGGAAATTGCAGCAATACTTGCCTGGAGCTTGATTCTGATGTAATTCTACGATTAGCTTCCTGGAAAATCGGAATCTGGTTCGACGTGTATATGCACCCTGAAAATTAAAGCGACGAAGCTCCGAGAGGAATGAGGGCTTGAGCCGCTTGCGGGGAAACTCGCACGAGCGGTTCTTAGGGGAGCTTGGGGATGGCGACATCCCCGGCTTACCCGACTTGGAGGGGCTGGGCGCGGCAAGCCCATGCCTACTCAGCCTTTGTTTGCCCGTCTAACTTTCGGGCGACGTGGAGGGAACTTTAATTCGCAAAATTTTGGAAAACCAATTCGCAAACTCACACCTCCATTTGTGCTTGTTTTTGATAACCTCATAATTTTGGGGTAGAACACTATATATTACAGTATCACCAAAACCAAGAAATAGAACAAAGCTGCACCATGCGAAGACCCAAGCAGAAAAAGAAAGAAAACCGGGAGTGGAGCGCTTGCGCACCCCACCCCCAGCTTTCAAGATTCAGACCGTACTATCCGATTTCAGATCCGATTTCAGACCCGATTTCAGGCCCGCTTCGGCACCACACGCGGTACCAAAACCGGAACCACCATCGGCACGCGACGATCGCGAGTGTGACGGTCATTGACGTCAGCAGCCGCTGTCGCCGATTCACGCACTGCTTCCACCTCATCATCTTCGATGACGAAGCTGCTCTTGCTGCTGGCAGTGACGCCGGCATCGAGCTTGTTCTGTGCGTCGGTTTCTGCCTGGCGGTTCTTCACCATGTCAGCGGTGATAATGGCCACCTTCGGCTCGTTGAAGACCACTGGCGCCAGCACCTGTTCCATGATCTCGCGCAGGGCTCGACCATTGGTGCCAGACTTGAGCGCGTCTTCGGCGATGGCCCGCAGTGAGCCCCTGGTGAAGCGCAGGTCGGTGGTGGCAGACAGCAGGAGAACCTTCTGTCCGACCAACGCCTTCTTCGGCTCCACTAGAATGCGCTCCAGCTGATCCACCGTCAGAGTCTCGATCACCAGCCGAATGGGCAGGCGGCCGACGAACTCCGGAATCAGGCCGAACTTGACCAGGTCCTGAGCATCAGCGTCTTTCTGGTACTTGCTGAACTCGGTTTCCTTTGCCCGCACTTCGGCGCCGAAACCGATAGACGACTTCTCATCTGCCTTTCGACGAGAGACGATTTCACCGAGGGCGGCGAACGCTCCACCGAGAATGAAGAGAATGTTCGTCGTATCGATGTCGATCATCTCGCTCTTGCCGCGGTTGTTGCCATCCTTCGGCACACTGATGACGGTGCCTTCGAGAATGGTGAGCAACTCTTCCTGCACCGACTGACCGCCCACGTCGAGCGAAGAATCTGCGCAGGCTGCGATCTTGTCGATTTCGTCCAGGTAGACGATGCCGTTCTGAGCACGCTCGACGTCGAAGTCGCAGGCGCGCAGCAGGCCGACGAGAACCGCCTGAACGTCTTCACCAACGTAACCGGAGGCGGTCAACTTGGTCGCTTCGGTGCGGTAGAAGGGCGCGTTGATTGCCCCAGCGAGAGCCTCGGCCAGAAGCGTCTTACCGCAACCAGTCGGACCGACGATCAAGACGTTCGACTTGTCGGTGGTGGCACGCTCTTCGGGGCTCAGCTGCATGCGACGCAGGTGCTGTGACGCCGCGTTGGCGAGACCGCGCTTGGCCGCATGCTGACCGACCACCACCTGGTCGAGAACGTCCACGATAGCCCTCGGCGACTTGTAGGTGATCGGCTCGGCCTTGCCCTTGCTCTTCGACTTGCTTGACTGCTTCGGCGATTCCTGAACGGCCTTCTTGGCGATTGACCGCTGCAATTCAGCGACGGTTTCGCGCAACTCGGCCGCCTTCTGGAAACATTCCATCGCTTCTTCGTTGGTATCGGCCAGTGAGCGCAGAGTCTGCAATTCCTGCTCGGTGATTTCGTTCTTGACCTTGCCAGCGGAGAGGAGATCACGAAGCGAAGCGCGCTTGGCCTTGGATACTGCCGGCTTGACGCGAGCGTCTTCTTTCAAGTCGGCGGCTTCCTCGATAATCAGCTTTGCTTTCTTGACGAGCAGGCCGGCATGGTTGGAAGCGACCACCGACTTGTTCTCGTCGCTGGCATAGATATCGAAGGCGCGCAGGTAGTGGGCTTCGCCCTGGTCGAAACGGTCGTCCATTTCGGAGTACACGAGGCCGAGATAGTTGTGGACGTAGCCGACGTTTTCATGATCAGCGCCGTATTGGTCGACGCGGTCATCCAGCAGTTCAAGAAAAATGGCTTCACACTGCAGCAAGTCGCCGCGGGTGCGGTTCTTCTTGTTGTAGACAGCAATTGCTGCGTTGAGCATTGCCTGGTCCTGATTGCGTGAGTTAGACATGAGTATCTCCATCTGGCCCGTGGGCCGTTAAAGAGCCACCGACGGATGTCGGCAGGGTTGAACATGTACGCCGACACGCTTCTCTAGAAAGAGAGATTGATGTCGGGCGCAGGTGGAATATCGGGAAGCTTGGTTAAGTTGAAAGTGATCCTGGTTGAGAAAAAGAAAAAGGTGTATAGCTCAAACTTAGAGAGCTGCCCCACGGCAAACAAGCCATAGGCGGGCACTTTAGATTTCTTAACAGTAGCCAAGTGGGCATTAACGGTGCCCTCTTGGAAATTAGCTCGGCTAATCGCTGGCGCAGCTCGCGTTAGCGACTAAACTTTGGTTTCAAGGTGTGGACCGTCTTTGGTCACAGCCAGAGGGGTGGGATGCTCAGCCACATCGTCAGTGATTAACCGTACGCCGCTCTCGCTACGCAAATATGTCCAGATCCAGGCGAAAAATACAGCCAGGCGATTGCGCAGGCCAATCAGGGAAAGGATATGGATCAATAGCCAGGATAACCAGGCTAGAAAACCGCTCATATGGGTTTTCACGGGCCATTTAAGATTAGCCACGGCACGACGACGTCCGATTGTGGCCATGTCGCCTTTGTCGTCATAGCGAAACTTAGTGCGAGCTTTGCCGGCCAGATCGCAAGCAATGGCGCGGGCGGCCTGCTCTCCCATTTGCATGGCGCATGGTGCCACCCCAGGTACCGGTTTGCCATCTTGCTCGAAGTGCGCCACATCACCACAAACGAAAACATCTGGCTGTCCAGGCGGATTGAGAAAATCATCTACAAGCACGCAACCGCGCCGGTCGCATTCGACATTGAGCATCTTCCCGGCTGAAGAGGCCTGCACACCGGCTGCCCACATGATTACCGATGCCGGAACTACCCCTTTATCTGTAACAACCGCATCACTCTGCACGTCTGTAACCCGCGCCGAAAGCATCACTTCCACTCCCAGCTCTTGCAATTGCAGAACTGCACTAGCAGCCAGATCTTCCGGATACGGACCGAGAATGCGGGGCAGGCCTTCAATCAAAATAATCCGCGCCTTGGCCGGGTCGATTAAACGATAGTCTCCCCGCATAGACATGCGGCAGATATCGCTGATGGCGCCTGCCATTTCCACACCAGTTGGACCACCGCCAATGATGACAAAATTGAGCGGTTTGTGCGTGCCCGTTTTGGCCATTTCGGTTTCGGCCACTTCGAAGGCCGACAAAATGCGGCTGCGAATTTCTACCGCATCTTCGATGGTCTTCAACCCCGGAGCAAATTTCTCCCATTGATCATTGCCAAAATAGGAATGTCTGGCACCGGTGGCGAGGATGAAATAGTCGAAATCCACTGCACCCAGATTTTTGAATTGCGCTTTTTTGGCGGACAAATCCACAGCCGTAAGCTCATCCATCAAAACTTTGACATTGGCACAATGGCTTAAAATGCGGCGGATGGGCTGGGCAATGTTTCCCGGTGACAGAGTGGCAGTGGCCACCTGATAGAGCAAGGGCTGAAAAGTATGGTGATTTTTGCGGTCAATCAAAGTGACATCTACGGGCAGCGAGCTCAGCTCTTTAGCAGCATTGAGGCCGGCGAAGCCACCACCGATGATGAGCACCCTTGGTCTCTTTGCTGTAACTTTCTGCGCCGGGGTTTCCACTTGCCTTTTGCCTTTCGTTCATACGTTCATAGCTTTGTTATAGCTTAGTTGTTAGCCGAATACTAATTGACCAACTGGCGCATACTACACAGACACGTACAACAAAAACAAAAACAAAAAAGAAAAAGTGCAGCCTTTTGAGCCACACTTTTCCTTTCCAAAATTCAACGCATGACACTAAATGCAGTGCATTTATGCTTTCTTGATTTTTTTCACCGCTGCCACAATTTCAGTAGGGTCAATTACCCTGGTCTGCAATTTGGCAGTCAGGCTCAGAGCCTCGAATACGCCGTGGTCCTGGCCGTAATTGAGTGACTGCTTGGTGGCGCCCACAGCTTTGGTCGACTTGTCGGCGATGGTGGCGGCAATCTCCAGCGCCTGTTTGATCAATGAGTCTTTGTCGGCAGAAACACCGTTAACCAGCCCGGAAGCAAGGGCTCGGTCACTGCCTATACGGATGCCGGTGAAAGACATTTCGCGCACCAGACCGGCGGGCATAATCAGCGGCAAGCGCTGCAAACTGCCCAGGTCAGCCATGATACCGAGATTGATTTCTTCGATGGCGAAGACGGCTGTCTTGTCTGCGTAGCGGAAATCGCAAGCGGCCGCCAGGTCAAGACCGGCTCCCAGACAGGCTCCGTGCACAGCGGCAATGACCGGAAACGGTGCCTTGGCGACGCCGGTGATGGCATCTTGCATGCGAGTGATCTGATAGAGCAGCTTGTCTTTGCCGCCCTCAGCCTGCAGTTCGCCGAGAAGCGCACCCTGGAACATGGCCAGATCGATACCGGCAGAAAAGTTCTTACCTTCGCCGTAAATCACCAGCACTTTTGTTTGTCCGGCAGCAATGAGCTCCTTGATGGCCAGTGGAAATTCTTTCCAGAATGCTTCTCCCATGGCATTAGAGCGTTTTGCATTGGTAAACTGCAATGTGGTGACGTGGTTATCGGTGCTCATTGCTAGCGACGAATACTTCGGTGCGGCAACAGGAACGGCAACCGGTTCAGCCACCGCAACGGGAGCAGCAATAACAGCAGTAGTAACAGTTCCAGCAGTTGCAGTTACAACAGTTCCGCTGTCACCCTCTTTGACTGCGCCGCCGGCAGGTTCGTTGGCTTTTACACGCGGCAAAGACTTGGGTGGTTTGCCGATGAAAAAGTCGGGCAAAAGCTTAGCCTTCGGATCAACGGCATACTTGGTCAAATCGGTTTCACCGGCGCCTGTAAGCACAGAAGAATCGATGAAAAAGTTGCCGCTACAGGTAGTGGAGGGCTGATTGAAAATCCAGTAAGCAGCGTCAGCCACGATTTCTGGTTTACGTGAAGCCTGAACCGACTGCTCGCCACCGAGCAAATTGCGCACTGCAGCTGTGTCGATCGCTGTTTCCGGCCAGAGCGAATTGACGGCGATGCTGAATTTCTTCAGTTCGGCAGCCAGTCCGAGTGTGCACAAGCTCATGCCGTATTTGGAAAGCGTGTAGGCCAGATGGGGCGCAAACCAGTCGGCATCAAGGTTGATGGGCGGAGAGAGGCTGAGCACATGAGCATTTGTGCTCTTCTTCAGGTGCGGCAGGGCGTGCTTGACGGTCATGTAGACGGCGCGAGCATTGACCGACTGCATCAAATCGAAACGCTTCATTTCGGTTTGTTCGGTATTGGTCAACTGAATGGCGCCGGCGTTGTTGACGACAATGTCGATACCACCGAAAGTCTCCACTGCCTTGGCAATGGCGGCTTTGATTTGCTCTTCGTCGCGCACGTCGCAAGCAATAGCAAGAGCTTCACCACCAGCGGCTTTGATTGCCTCTGCGGCGCTATATATGGTGCCGGGCAGCTTATCGTTGACGGTGGTGGTCTTGGCCGCGATTACAATTTTTGCGCCGTCTTGTGCAGCTTTTAGAGCAATTGCCAGACCGATTCCGCGAGACGCACCAGTAATAAACAGCACTTTGTTTTTGAGGTTCATAAAATGGTCCTGATTTTAGTTGTGTACAGAAAAAAACAGCGCTATCAACTAACCGGCCAGCAGAAGTGCTGTGTCGGGCGATAAAGCTAATAGGCTTGTTTTTATGGAATTTGAATTAAGAGTTTCTGTCTGAGTTTTTAATTGAGGAATGCATTCACATTCCAATATCAAGCAGGCCGAAAACTACCTTGAGTACCTCTGTCTTTTTGCCCCGAGGTTGCCATGTGGATCGCCAAATTTGGTTGCCTGATCATTCAGGTGCGGCAAATATTGGAATTACACGGCGTTGTCAACAGAAGTCGCAGGCAGTGCGGTTTTTAGATGTGCTAGCTTGCGCCAATTATGGAGCTTTACAGGGTCGATTGCCTGGCGCAAACGCTTTTTTCTGAAAGTCAGGCACCAGTGGAATGATCGTCAACCGTTAACCGCTGATGGATCAATTGCCCAAGAAATAATATTGAACTCACTAACAGAAAAGTCTCTTGATCCAAGAAGAATCAGTGCTTTAAGTTCTCAAGGTATTTACTTCTACCTCTCTGCAAAATTCTAAATTTAAAAACCAATAAACCCGCCCCTGAGTATTAAAGGCTTTGGAACTGAGAATTCTCAGCTCTGGGTTTCATGGTGCTTGCTCAACTAACCTTTTGAACTCAATTTTATGAATACCCAAAATTCAAACGGCCCACCATCTGAGTTTCTCACCAGACGGCGCTATAAATTTCGCATCAAGAAAAGCTGGTTGACCATGCCTGACGGCATTCGGCTGGCAGCAACTTCCTACATTCCAGTGGCCAGACATCGCGGTGAAACATTTCCGGTTTTGCTCGAATACTTGCCCTATCGCAAAGACGACACTTTCTACGTGGTGGACTACTCGTTCTTCAGCTATCAGGCTCAACTCGGATTCATCACGGTCAAAGTGGACATTCGCGGCACTGGGGCCTCTGAAGGCAATATTCCAGAGCGCGAGTATTCAGAGACCGAAATGCAAGATTGCGAAGAAATCATCAAGCAGCTTGCCGCCCGTAAACCCGCCAATGGCAATGTGGGAATGTTCGGAGTTTCATGGAGCGGCTTTAACGCTTTGCAGATGGCCATGAGACGTCCTCCGGCTCTCAAGGCAATCCATGCCGTGCACGCTTCCGACGACCTCTTTCACGACGACGTGCACTACATCGACGGCAATCTGCATCTAGACCCTTACCACCTGTATATCTGCCATGAACTCGGCTTGCCGCGCACCCCAGATTACAAGTTCGACGACCAGTATTTCGCTCAGAGATTCAATCACCGCCCCTGGATTTTCACTTACCTGAAAAATCAGTTGGACGGCCCCTTCTGGCGCAAAAAGTCGTTGCGCGAAGATTTTGGTCAGATAGACATTCCGGTTTATCTTGTGGGCGGTTTGCTCGATGGCTATCGCTCTGCCACAGCACGCATGTTCCAGGAGCTCGAGGTTCCAGTGCGCTGCGACATCGGGCCATGGGATCACTCCTGTCCCGACGAAGGCGCTCCTGGTCCAAACTACGAATGGCAAAAGCGCATGGGGCAGTGGTTCAACCGCTACCTGCGTCCCGACGCCAAACCAGCCAAACCGCGGTCTCACCCGCAAAAAGAATTGCTCGTATATGTTCGTCATGGTCACAAACCTGACGTAGATATCGAGCAGGTACCCGGATACTGGCGGCGCGATACACTACCGGCGCAACACGAGAAAAGCCTCAACCTCTTCTTGAGTGGTGGCAAACTTGTGTCCAGGCGCCTGGCTCCATTAGAGAGCCATGACAGCGGTGCCAGAACGCTCGATTACAAGGCCTTTGGCGGCACGGCAGCAGGCACATGGTGGGGCAACACCACTGGCGACATGGCAGCAGATGATGCTGATTCGCTGGTCTTCGACAGCGCCCCCATGCGCCAGGTTAAGCAAATTGTAGGCACTCCGCGTTTGTCGGTGGCGGTCAGCGCGACATCACCGAAGGCCAAATGGTCGGTACGATTGGAAGACGTCGCACCAGACGGCAGCGTCACTTTAATCACCGGCGGGCTCTTTAATCCGGCCCACCGCAAAAGTAGGCTGGAACCCAGTTTGCCCGAAGCAAACAGCGTTTATCAACTTGATTTGCCGCTGCAATTTACTACCTGGACTTTCCAGAAAGGTCACAAAATTCGTTTGGCCGTAAGCAACGCACAGTTTCCCATCACCTGGCCCAGTGTCGACTTGATGGTGTCTACGGTTTTTGCCGATGGTAAAACTGCGACTTTGACACTACCCTCGGTGCCGGTCGATGTGTGTGCAGTAAAAGATTTGCCGGCTCTGGCGAAAAAGCTGAAATCACCGGACAGTTGGTCTATCGACTTCGGGGACGGTAAGCCCGAGCGCAGAGTATTTAACCGCGTGAACAAACGTACCGGCGCCAGGTCGCACGTGATTGAGGCGAAAAGCGCGTATGTCATCGACAAAGACGGCACCAAGCGCACTTACTTTGCCGAATTGACCAATACCTGGACCACGAAAAACGACAATCCGGCAGACTCGCAATATCTCGGAGTAGGCCAGACCACCATCGTTTCTCAAGGAAAAAGGCAGAAGCTGCGCACTCGCATTCTGGTGCAATCAGACGCCCACAACTTTTACGTCTCGGTGGTGCGAACGGTGAGCTTGAACGGCAAAGTGCTCAAGCGGCGCCGTTTCTGCGAGACCATCGCCAGACAGTTTCAATAAAGACTAGCGTCTTTAAAAAGGGCTAGAGCGGAAAGGCGGCATCTAAGCCACTTTTCCTGCTCTAGACCCCCTTTTTTTTTGCTGCTATTAGATGTTATAGTGTCACGAAAGCAGTTGCGCAGACGCTCTCATTTAGGGGAATAAAGTGCAATCAGCATGACCAGGTGTTTATGAGTGCACGTCTTCCAATTGCCCCGAAGAAAATGGAAAGTCCTTATCTCTTTGTGCAAACAGGCCTGTTGTCACTGTGGGCGATAATTTCCTGGGCTAGCCGCGCCCAGGCCGCAGAACAGAGCACACTCTTTCGGCAAGAGAGCAAAGTGTTGGGCGCAGCAGATTTACTGGTCTCAAAATCAGGCATCAGGCTGAGTATGCCTAAAACTAATTTGACCCTTATTGCTCACGCACCAGACTGGAAACTTGTCTTTCTCAGCTCCACTGGTCACAAATATTTCGTCACCACGGCCGGGCACTTTCGCGCTCCCTCAGCCATCTCTATATCGCTTATTCGCACGAGCGATACCAGCATACTGAAGCCGCACCTGGTGGAAGAGTCTACCCTGCTTGGAGTCAAAGCAAATAAAATCGAGATGGTCGGAGAGCCGCCGCTTAAGACCGGAGACCGTCACTGGCAAAAACTGCTGTTGCACTCGGCCACAGTTTGGACCCAACCGATAGCAGGAATGCCACCACATGTAGTGCGGGCGATTGAAGAGATGTATGCATTGCCCGCCAACAAAGGTGTGCCCTTGCAGGTAGTCACCGTGAATAACAAAGGGCGGCAGGAGAAAGAACTCACCCTGCTCAAAATTTCAAGTAAACCCTTTAACGCCGGTGATTTCACGGTGCCGGCAAATTATGCGCCGGTGACCAATCAAGAAGACTTGATTGAAAAGAAGTCTGATGAAATCATGGATTTGATCCCATAGCGGCACCACCAATGTGTTTGCTAATCCATCCCACAGCGACACCAAATGGCAACCTGTTGCCAAGCAAGCGCAGCTACCGCAGTGGTTAATGCAGTTTACAAGCAGAGCATAATTCTCATCTCCCCGGCCGCGGCACAACTGGAAAGACGAGGCAGGTTTCTTATAGGGTTACATCTCCCTTTTCTTAGCTCTCAAATAATAAAAACCTTTCTTCTACCTTCAAGACCACTACTGCTTCTTTTCCATTCAAATCTTTCGCACCCGCGAAGTATTCGAGACTAAACCGAATGGACTAACTGCGGTGTTCTTTTAAATCACTCCAAAGAAAAGCTCTCACGAGTTTTTCCGTAAGGACCTGCCATGAATAATAAAAATCCTTCCGTCGATCAAAAAGAGATCGAGAGACAACTGCGATCCAATTGGTTCCGTACCATCGTTGGCCTGCTGACTCTTGCTGCATTAAGTGGTGGCACCTTGCTTCTGCTTGGTGTGCACGTCACCTATGCTTCCGCTATTCTCGCTTTCTTCACCATCCTGTTGCCGATCTTCAGCTGGTACAACAGCGCCCGTTTCGTCAAGAAACTGATGCGCTGCGAAAAGCCAAACCTGCTCAATCGCGATCACAAGCGTTTGGTACGTCTGGTGGAAGAAATTTATCCCAAGACTGGGCTGAAAAAGATGCCTGAAGTTCTGGTATCACCGGTACCGATGCCCAACGCTTTTGCTACCGGCCGTTCGCCCAACAATGCTTTCATCGCCTGCACCGAGGGTTTATTTGACGTCGACTTGACCGACAACGAACTCAAAGCTGTGCTCGCTCACGAACTGGCTCACGTCAAAAGTCGCGACGTTGCCATCACTTCGCTCACCGCTACCATGGGCTCGCTCTTCGCCATCCTGCTGGCCGGTGGCATGCCTTGGATCTTCAACTCGGCTTTCGTCAGCAACAGCAAAGACGACCTGCTGGACAAGCTTTCCGCTAAGGCAAGAAAAGGCAAGAAGAACTTCGCAGCTCCTGCTGCCGGCATTGCTGGATTCTTCATCACGCTGCTGATCTTTGCAGTGGTGAGTTTCTTCACGAAATTCGTCACTTTCTTCATCAGCCGCAGCCGCGAAAGCGCAGCAGACGCACTGGCTGCCGAATGGACCGGTGATGCTTGCTCGCTGGCCACGGCATTGCAGAAAATCAACGACTGGGTAAGCCGCAACATGGTGATGCTCAAGTTGAAAATGATGATGGGTGGCCTTGCTCCCATGCTCTTCTTCGGTCTCTACGAGGACGAGGACCACGAGCCAAAAACCATTGGTGGCCGCTTCAGCCGCTGGTGGAAAGAAATCGGTGAAAACCATCCGCCCATTCCGGTGCGCATCAAGCAGCTGGAAGCGATGGCTGGTCAAACCTGCCCGACCATGAACGACATTCGTCGTGAGAGGTCTGCCGCCATTAATCGACTCTTTAAGAATGGTCGCAGGGTCGATTCTGAATAGATTTCTGTACCGTGTACCGTTAACGGTTGATGAAATAAATTGGCAGGGGGGCAGCTTTTCGGCTGCCTCCTTGCTTTTTCTTTTTCCAAATCGATTATTAGACCGGTCTATTAATTCCTGTTTCCGAGCACAAAAAAAACGATATTCGAGCAGCTATGATTGCGAGCTGTATTAAAGGCTAGCTTTTTACGACCGAAGGATTCTCGACTGGTGGCAAAGGCAATCATAATTGGAGCAGGAATTGGCGGTTTATCCACCGCCATAGCTATGGGCAAAGTTGGAATTGACGTTGCCGTCTTCGAGAAAACCGCAGACCTAAAAGATATTGGCGCCGGAATTATTCTCTATCCGAACGCAGTCAAAGCATTGCGGACGCTGGACGTATTTGAGAGTGTTGCAGCGGCAGGCAGCTACGCCCGCAGTGGAATCTACAAAAACAGTGCCGGCAAAACCCTTGTAGAACTGGATTTAACGAGCTTAGGCATTGACCTCGAATCGATTGCTATCCACCGCGCTGAGCTGCAGCGGGCCCTGGCAGCCAAAGCGGGAAGAGAAAATATCCACCTGGGGAAAGTGCTGACAAATTTCGAGCAAGAGTCCGGTCAAATTATATGCACGTTTGCGGACGGCCCCACTGCTGCGGCTGAATTTCTTATCGGAGCAGATGGATTGCATTCGGCAGTGCGCAAACAATTATTGGATGATGGCGAACCTCCGTACGCGGGCTGTTATGCCTGGCGCGGTGTAAGTTCGCCACAACAAGGTGGCATCGCCGACGAATCAGGATTGTTGGTCTTTGGCAAAGGCATTCAATTTGGCGCTTTTCCTATCGGTAAAGGCAAAACTTATTGGTTTGGCGCCGTTGCCGATACCCAAGGTGTGCAGGGCAGAAGGAGCAAAAAAGATGTTCGTCAAGCTTTTGTCGGCTGGCCAGGGCCGGTCAACGCGCTAATTGAAGCCACAGCAGAAGCGGATATTCTTGCTCACGACTTGTATGACCGTGACCCTTCACCAATTTGGGGCACTGGCCTGGTGACATTACTGGGTGACGCAGCACATCCGATGGTGCCCTTTATGGGCCAAGGCGGCTGTCAGGCCATGGAAGATTCTGTAGCACTGGCCTATGCAATAAAAAGCGAAAATAACTATGTAAAGGCACTGCGTAATTATGAATTAGCCCGCATGAGAAGAACAGCCAACTACGTCATGCAATCACGCAAGGCGCAAGCTGACTCTCTCAGTCAGTCCGCCCTGGTCTGCTGGCTTAGAGACTTGATTCTGCCGCTAATTCCAAAAAAGCAAATGATTGAGCGCCTGCACACACTGACAAATTATGAAATGCCCAGTCTTTAAAAATCGTCCTGCCGCGGAGTTACTCCACGCTCAAGAGGTGTGGTCAAAACCACACTGGTGATTGTTTTTTTCACCCCTTTAATTTCACGCATGCGGTCTAAAAAAGCAGAAAGCGCAGCTGTGTCTGCCGTGCGCACCTTGAGCAAAACGCACTCTTCGCCGGCGACAATGTAATATTCTTCAACTTCAGGAAAGACCATAAGACACTTAGCCAGACCAGTGGCTGAAATCGCTTCGATGGTGACACGCACAAAGGCGCAAAGCTTGAGCCCAAGCATTTGCGGATCAAGATCGATGCTGTAGCCGCGAATCACACCCATTTGTTCAAGTTTTTTCACCCGCGCGTGCACCGACGGCGGAGAAAGATTGAGAATTTCGGCCAGATCCGAATACTTTTTCTTGGCGTCCTTTTTCAACAAACCTAATAGTTTTTCGTCGATATCATCCATGAACCTGCCCGCTTGCCAAAGGTAACTAATTCTATTCAGAGTCTTATGCAATTAGCCAATCAACCCTTATGATTGTATTTCGTTAGGTAATATTTCGCAAACGCCAAATTCAATTAGGTTGTAAGCGAGCAGAAAAACTGAGCCGATCGATGCCGTTTGACGGCGCTCAGTGATGATTCAAGGAATCCGGTGCCACATGTTCAATATAGATTTAAAGTCAGATAAGGTCAGGCTCTTTGCCGCTTTCACAGCAGTGTACTTAATATGGGGTTCAACCTACCTGGCTATTCGTTTCGGCTTGGAATGCCTGCCGCCATTTTTGATGTCCGGCGCTCGCTACCTTATAGCTGGAGCCGTTCTCTACCTTTATGCCACTCGTAACGGTGTAAAACATCCCACTGCCGGGCAATGGTTCCGCGCTTCGATTATTGGCGTGCTCCTATTTGTGCTCGGCAATGGCGGGGTTGTCATCGCTGCGGCAACGATTCCATCAGGCCTGGTATCGCTTATGGTGGCAGCAATGCCAATCTATGTTGTCTTGATGCAATGGCTCAGACCAGGCGGGATTGTGCCAGGACGCTTTACTGTAGCCGGTCTCATGGTCGGTGTAATCGGCATGGCCTTGTTGCTTGGACCAGGCCACGGCTCCAGTTCAGCACCAATCGATTATGTCGGCGTCCTCTGGGTGACACTGGCTTCGCTCGGTTGGGCCGCAGGCTCTCTCTATGCCAGAAGCGCTAAACTGCCCGAATCGCAATTGCAGTCTGCCGGCATGCAAACTGCAAGCGGTGGAGCAATCATGCTCTTAATTTCGCTGGCACTGGGCGAACACAATGGCTTTCAAATAGCTGAAGTCAGCACTAAATCATGGTTGGCTTTCGTTTACCTGATCGTCTTCGGTTCGATCGTAGCGTTCACTGCTTATCTCTACATGATTAAGAACGCCGCTCCTACTCGCGTCTCCAGCTACGCTTACGTTAACCCGGTGGTGGCCGTATTCTTAGGATGGGCGCTGGCGGGTGAGGCTGTGACAGGCCAGACAATTATTGCTTCTGCTGTGATTCTCTGTGCCGTGTGGCTAATCACAAGGCCTAAAAAGATTCAATTTGCAGATGGTCAAAATTCGACTAGTAAAGAGTCTCGGCGCATCAAAGTTGGTGATCCATCAACTGTTAACTGTTGAAAGATTCAGCCCAATGGTCCGATCGATGTACCGTTAACGGTTGACGACAAAAACACCACAGGGGAAGGCTTTCGAGCCTTCCCCTTGAGATGCCAACGCCCTTATTGCGGCAAATCACGATAAAGGGTCTCACTTCACAACTCACTTCACAAAGTAGAGAAAACCCAACTACGCGCTGCTGCATTTAGATACACTTCTGCATTCAGTCAATTTTAATCAGGAGTTGAGCCAGAGATGAAGTTCCTCAATTTAGTCCGGTTCGCTCCAGTTAATTCCCGCGTCACCACCACTCTTGCAACCTTGTTGGCAGTTTCGGCCTTAACCGCCTGTTCACCAACTGTCGACAAAAAAGCCGTTGCTCCCGACGCCTCTAAGCCACTGCAAATTGGTTGGGTGACTTCTTGGGCTTCCGCCGGTCAGCTAATGCAATCTCTCAACCATACAAATATTACCGACCTGTACGGAATGCCCATGGTTTTGCACGGTTACCCTACCAGCCCAGAGCTCAACGAAGCAGCCCTGCACGGCGATATTGATTGCGTTAGCAATGCTCTCGTTCCCACTGTAAGTCTGCTTAGTGCCAGCGAGGATTGGGTCGTCGTAGGACGATTAGTCGACAGCCCACTATCAGTGGTGGCACGCAAAGGTGCAAAAATTGAATCAGTGCGCGGTTTAAAAGGCAAAAGTATTGGCGTCCTTTTTACCAGCGGCGCACATCCATACGTGCTTGAGTTACTAGCCAAAAACGATTTGCAAATCGGTGAAGGCGCTGACAAAGTCAAACTGGTCAATTTAAAACCTGGTGAGCAAGCCAGCGCTATGCAAAAAGGCAGCGTTGACGCTGTAGCCGCATGGGAGCCGCAAATCGGCATTCTGCTTTCAAAAGACCTGGGCAAAGTTATAAACTCAGAGCGCCATCTGGGAGTTATTACTGTGCGCAAATCAATTGCCGACAGCGCTCCAGATAGAGTCGTCAAATTGCTTAAATCGTATATTCAAGCCAATCATTACACCGCCACCCATGCCAAAGAAGCCGACCAATGGTATACGGCGGCTGCCGAAATCGATGCCAAAGTTTTGCCTTTCATAGGCGTGATTGAACCGAACACAAAAGCAGTCAAGCCCACTGATGTGCATATCGAGTTGCAACCAGGCGACCTCACCCTGGCTCAAACCTACTCTGACGCAATGCTCAAAGCGAAGTTGATACCGGCGGCGGTGAACTTTAATAGCAGAATGAATCCGGCCTTTCTTCAAAAAGCGCTTAGCGAGCTAAATAAAGACGGCTACAAAACCGACGAAGTGCGCGAAGTGGGAGAACACAGGTAGCATCAACACAGGTAGCATCTATTCATGCATTCCGGCCGAGTAGAATCTTTATATGTGGGCAGAAATAACGGCGTGCGCAAAGAAGAGTGTGCATCGTTGGAAGTGCACGTAGACGGCATAGCGGGCGACAGGCACAGCGGCGCACAGAAGAAAGCGGACGGGCGCGATAAGGGCATTGTCAGAGGCACCATGATTCGCAACTGGCGGCAATGGTCAGCAATTTCAATTGAAGAATTAGACCTGATTAGAAAAAATCTTGCTTTAGAAAATCTCGACGGCGCCTTGCTCGGCCCTAATCTTATTGTCTCCGGCATTGAAAACTTTACCCTTTTGCCGCGCGGCGCACTTTTAAAATTTTCTGACGCCGAACTTTTTGTCGAAGCTGAAAACGATCCATGTACGCAGGCGGGCAAAGCCATAGCCACTGTCCATAGTGGCATTACTCCTCAGACTTTTGTCAAAGCTGCCTGGCACATCCGGGGCGTGGTCGGAATAGTAAGCAAAAGCGGGTTCATTCGCAAGGGCGACAAAATCGAAGTGATTTTGCCCGTTCCCGACAATTAAAAACTATTTGAGCGTCTTGTTTTTGGCGGCAGTTTTCAAATAATTGACCAGCGATCCAATCTGCTCTTGCGCCAGGGGCCCGCCTTCATCCACGAGAAAACCGGGCATAGAAGGGCTGTTCTTGCTGCCGTGGGCAATGACATCAGCAGCATGCGCACTTAAAAGCGCGTCGGAATAATCTACCGATTCGATTAATGGACCAGAAAGAATGCCGCTCTCCTGGCGGCGATGACACATGGCGCAGTCGGCTTCGAACAATTCTTTGCCGAACTGTCCTACTCCTTCATCAACGTGGCAGCGCTTGCAGGTCTCAGCGGTAAAAATTTTGGTGCGGTCCTTCAAGCTCATTTGTCCATGGGCATTTTTGACGTCCATGGTGATGTAGAGCCTGACTATGGGACGCTCCCTATCATCAGAATAGACCACCATGTCTTTAGTCACCGCACCTTGCTTCATAGTGGTATCCACTAAGATGTCGAGCTTTACCGTGCCCGCGGGCTTAAGCAATGCTCCTTTAAATTTTGTCGCGGTACAACCGCACTCCGACTTGGCTTCAGTGACATGGAGCATGGCACCACCAGCATTAGAAATGGTGAAAGAGCAGGGCACTTGAGCGGCCGCTTCCACTTTTCCTAAATCTACTTTCTCTTTGTCAAAATGAATGCGGCCATGGGCTACCGCAGTCTTTTCTTTATTATCAGTGTCGCTAGAAGCCTTACTGCAAGCGCTTAAAGCGCTGACTGTTAGAAGTGCGCAGCAAGAAATGCCGGCGAAGCGCAGACAAGCCGGCAGCACTGGCAAAAATGACCTCCTTACTCCATCCATTTTTCTGGGGTGGGCTGACCTTCTCGCTGACGATATTCAGGATTCCAGAGCTGTGTATAAACCGATATGTCAGCCTGCGAAATACCGGCACTGGATTCGCTCTGTGAACCGCTGGAGTCAGCGTAGGCTTCGCAAATGGCATCATAGCGAAAAGACAGTTCAGCCAGAACATTGGCGGCCTCGAAATCGCCGCGAGCGATAGCGCGATCGCGAGCCGAAGCCAGTTCATCTTTGGTCAAGCGACCGTCGCTTTGTCCATCAGCTGACTCGGCCAGATCGATGTCGTCCCAATTTTTTTGCAAAAAGGGAATCAATACTTCGGTGAGAAATTGATATTCATCCAGAAACATTTAAATCGCCTCGCGCGCTCATATCAATATTTCTGATTTTACCCACTGTGGCGAAAAGCTGAACAAGCTCGCGCTTATCGCTTGACAAGGCGGGTTAAATTCCTGACGCTGAAGGCAAAAAAAGATATTTATTGGCACCAGAAAGGATGTAGAGAAGCTGAATTTCTGCTAAGCTTTGCCCAACGTCAAAAATCTACAATTTACATCCAGGGTGTGTGCAATGGACCAAAAAGCCATACATTGCCGGGAATCCTTATCTTTCACAATCGTTTGTGACGAACGCTGTTTTGTCGTCAATCGTTTGGGCGCGCTGCTCAAGCTATGGGATCGCACACAGCTCTTCACTTTTGTTGATCGCGAATCAAATAGCGGCACCGCCCGCCAGCTGATTCAAGATCTCGACGATTCGCGCTGGAGCCTCTTTTTAATCGACGACAATAACGAGCGCTGGTACGGCCCAGAGGCCATACCGATGATTTTGAAAAATCTGCCCTTCGGCCGCTTCGCCGCCGTACTCTACATTTTGCCCGGCACCATGTGGCTGACAAGAAATCTGTATCGGTTGGTTTCACACACCCGTTTAATTATTGCCAGACGCCCTGCCTGACTAAAGTCCTAACTGCTTCAAGACCGGCTGATAATCAGAATTGGCGAGCAGCCTAATTTGAAATTTATCCGCCATAGCTGCACTGTCAGTAAAGGCCTGGCCTTTGGCGGCTACGATCGCCTCAATCATTTTTTCTTTGAGCAGCAGCGGGTCTTCGGTAATGCGGGCAAAGTCATAGCTGTCTTCGGCCAGCAGCAGCGCATTTGGGGCTAGCTCTTCAATGAGCCAGAGGGCGCTGTCGAGCCGTGTGGGGGCAAAGTCCGCCACCAGATATTCCACTTCGTCAGGCAAATTGAGAAAACGAGTCAGTATGTCGGCGGCATTGAGCTTCCAGTTGGTCAAAAGCGATTGCACCTGATCTTCACCGACATAAAAAGGCGCACCGGCTTGCGGGAAGGCACCGGCCGGATCAAGAGAAAATTGAGTGGAGAGATGCGGCCCGCGTTTGGGGGCCTCAGGCGATGGTGCCGAGAAGTCGCTCGATGAGGAAACCGTCGACGGCGTCTGCTCCAGAGCGGCGTCCAGATCTTCATATAAGGTGTGCGCCATTTGTGACACCTGACTCAGGCTCGACGCGGCTACCAGCACGATTTTTTTGCGAGTGCGGCGGCGCCAGTTGCGAGCGAGAAGACCGAGGGCAATTTCGGTGTCATCTACGGCTAAAAGCGGAAAAGAAGTGGCGGCGATGGGATAGCTCGGCCGGTCGGCAACGATGCAACCGAGGGCTCCGGCTGAAAAAGCGTCGCCGATAAAGTCGTGACCGTCATAGTTTTTGCCTGTCAAAGCGACAAACCATGCCCCGGTGAGATCAATTCGTGTATCAACGGCAATTTCACCGGCCTCGTCAGGAGTCATGCCGGCAGCCATTCTTGCTCCGGTTAACTCGATAATTTCGTCGGCTGAATAGGTTGCCGCCATTTGTTTCTTCCGTAGCTAAGTCGGCTGATTGGCAACCTTAAATATAGCATTGCCATGATTTGACAGAGACCGGCCAGCCTTTCATAATTCTGGCATGCTGACAAAAAATAATTCCCCTGTTTCCAAGCTGGTGGAAACCCTCGACGGGCTGGCCGAGGCGCAAGCCTGGCGTGAGCGTCGACATTTGCTCGACACCAGACCTCTCAGTCTGGATGAAATTACCGTTTGTCTGGCCCTGGCCAACTATTACAAACATAATCAGTTTCACAAGAAGCCACCACAGACGATACTAAGCGCCACCACTGTCGCCACATTGTTTTATGAAAACTCAACTCGCACACGCACCAGTTTTGACCTGGCAGCCCGCAAGCTGGGAGCGACGGTGGTCAATCTCGACGTCAACACATCATCGGCGGCCAAAGGGGAAAGTCTCGAGGATACTGCCCTCAATTTATGGGCCATGGGCGTCAATGCCATTGTAATGAGGCACAGCCAGTCAGGGGCTCCTGTCGATCTGGCATCTGCGGTAGGCGACAAAATTCATGTGATTAATGCCGGCGACGGTTGGCACGCTCACCCATCACAGGGGCTACTTGATTTATACACAATTCTGGAAAGCCTGGGCGAGCTGCCCTCTTTCGCAGCTTCAGGCAGTAGTGGAAAAATTGAAAAGCGTTTGTGCGAAAATACACTGAAGGGCAAAAAGATTGCCATCGTCGGTGATATCACTCATTCGCGCGTGGCCCGTTCTAATTTGTGGCTGCTGAAAAAACTTGGCGCCGAAGTGCACATGGCCGGGCCACCGGCGCTCGTGCCTGAAACTTTTGCCGACCCCGAAATGGGTGCCGTTGTGCACCACCGACTGGAGGCAGCAATTAAAAATGCCAACTTCATCATTTGCCTGCGCCTGCAATTAGAACGTCAAGCTCAGGGCTTAATTGCCGGCCTGGACGAATATCGCAAGCAATACCGCCTTGATCATGATCGCATTCGGCTGGCTGCTTCCAGCGTGCGCATCCTTCATCCCGGCCCGATTAACCGCGGTGTAGAAATTACAGACGCCCTGGCGGAAGACCCGATTATTTCTTGCATACTAACTCAGGTGGAAAACGGCATTCTCAGTCGCATGGCCGTTCTCACCCTGCTTCTAAATCATCAGAACAGTTACCAGCTCAATCTTCCTAATCTTACTCAAGCCGCACTATAAACAGGGCAATACTATGTTGATCAAAAATTGTCAGCCCTGCGACCCAAATTTTAAAGGCGATAAAAAAGCAGAGCTTTGCGATATACGCATCGACAACGGCATCATCAGCGCCATTGAAAAATGCGGCAAGCTGGTAATAAAAGATTCTGAAACAGTTTTCGACGGCGAGAATCTCTGGCTCTTGCCCGGCTTTATTGACCTGCACACCCACCTGCGCGATCTCGGCCAGAGTGCTAAAGAAGACGTGGCCACAGGCACACTGGCAGCTGCATCCGGCGGCTACACCACAGTTGTGGCCATGGCCAACACGGTTCCACCCATCGACAATGCCGCCATTTTCACCAAGCTTTTGCAAATCATCAAAGAGAAAGCATTAATAGAAGTTCTGCCCATTGCCTGCGTCACTCAGAATATGGCCGGCAGCGAACTGACTGAAATGGCCATATTGAGCCAATTGGGAGCAGTGGCTTTTTCAGATGACGGATTGCCCTTGAGCAATTTGGCGGTGATGCGCCGCGCCCTTGAACAATCTAAAGCGCTCGGATCGCTGATTGTCAGCCATCCTGAAGACAAAGATCTCTCGGGCGCAGGCACCATGAACGAATCAGTCTATGCCACAGCCAAAGGTCTGGCCGGTGTCACCACCGCCTCTGAAGCCGCTTGCATAGCCAGAGAAATAGAAGTGGTACGCGTCACCGGTGCCGCACTGCATTTTGCTCATGTGTCCGCCAGCGCCTCTATTAAACTGATTGAACGGGCCAAAGCCGACGGCCTGCCGGTCACTTGTGATACCACTCCCCACCATTTGACTCTGACTGATAGTGAGATCCCTGGCTACGATGCCAACTTTAAGATGAACCCGCCCTTGCGCTCAAAGCATGATCAAGACGCGCTCGTTCAAGCTTTAAAATCGGGAGTGATTGACGCCATCGCCACAGACCACGCACCGCATACAATGGCAGAAAAAGAAAAGGGATTTAACGGCGCGCCCTGCGGAGTTATCGGCCTGGAGACAGCCTTTGCTCTTTGCCTGGAGCGCCTCGCTGGTGAGAGTCTGCCAGCGACTGAGCGTCTGTCGTTATTAGAAGTGGTGCGTAAATTTACAACAGCGCCGGCCCGCATTCTTGGTATCACCGAACCAAACTTAAAAGTCGGTGCCGCAGCCAATCTATCACTTTTCGATCCGGCGGATCACTGGTGTTACAATGCTCGCAAAGCGACTTCGAAAAGTGAAAACTCACCATTCAATGGTCGCATGATTAAAGGGCGCACAGTACTGACTCTGTGGGGCGGCAAAGTGGCTTACCAGCACGAACCGGCCACCAGTCGCTGGCTGGCCATCGAGGGTCTGGCGTTGAAATGACAGAAGTAGAAGCCGGCGGCAGCGGAGCCAAACCAGGCCACAATCAAGAATCAGCACTGAGCACGCTCTGGCGCAGAAGCCAGCGTTATTGCATGATTGGCCTGTTCAGCGCCATCGCCGTCGCGGTCTATCTCACACCGCTACAAAAATTCTTCACCATGGGCCGCTATCAGCACTATGGCATCACCATCAGTCTATTTGGCCTGGGCTATATATTACAGACCATTTGGTCATGGAAAACATTTACCAAATGGGCCCGCGTCAGTTATCTCAGTACCGGTGTTTTCTTTGCCGTTGTCGGCATGACTTTTTACGAAAACCCGTGGCTCGATGCCCGCATGCAAATGCAAAGATCTGATCAAGAGACATGGAAAGTGGGTTTCATCGCTCTCTACGTTCTCTCCACCATCGCTATTGTTTCTGTCTGGATGAGATGGATCAAAGAAGAAACGGCGGCAAAAAAATTGCCCCGCGAAAAAGAGATGGAGGTTTAGCGTGGCAAAGCTAATACTACTTGTGGGTATTCCCGGTTCTGGTAAGACCACTCTATCGCAAAGAATCATCGCCAAAGGCTTTCACTGCCTCAATGCCGACAGCATCAGACAAGAACTTTATGGCGATGCCATCACGCAAGGTGAACCTGAAAAAGTTTTTGAAATATTCTTTGAACGCCTGGAAGCAGCCATGGGAGAAAAGAAAAGCATCATCGTAGACAACACAAATTTAAAACCTTTGCACCGCAAACAAATTCTTGATCGCGCCGCCAAATTTGCCTACGATGACGTACAACTCTGGCTCCTCGACATTCCACTGGCCACCTGCCTCGAGCGCAACCGTAATCGCGAAAGAGTGGTGCCCGAAGACGCGGTGACGCACATGTACAACGAACTGTATAGAAACGGGCGACCCAAGCGCACCGAGGGCAAAGTGGTGGTGATTCGCCCTTCACCCGACGGCACCGATTATCTCTTCTTCCCTCAATCTTAAAAGTTTTGTACTAAAGTCTAAAAGGTAAACCAATGAGTTCTTCTAATACCCCCGTTAAATCACTTGAAACAGTGCCGCCGCTTCGCTCACCCAGACTGATTTTGAGGTCTTTACTGGAAGCTGATTTTGATCATGTACATGCTTATTCATCAGATACCGAAGTGGTGAAATTTATGCAGTGGGGCCCCAACACTGAAGAGCAGACCCGCAATTTTATGAATTGCTGTTTTGCCAATCAGAAAACAGACCCAAGAGTGACTTACGATTTTGCCGTAGTACTGGCTGACACTGCCGAATTTGTTGGTTCAATCACTCTGCGCTTGCTTAAAGAAGCGTCGCCACTAGGTGAAATTGGATACTGCTACAGCCGCGCCTCATGGGGCCAGGGCTACGCATCAGAAGCTGCCGAAGCGGTGATCCGCTTTGCTTTTGATCAACTGGGCATGCAAAAAGTCAGTGCCACCTGCGACCCGCTCAATTTTGGCTCAGCCAAAGTTTTGCAAAAAGCAGGCATGAAATTAGAAGGATTTTTGAGCAAGCATATCAATATGAAAGGGCAGTGGCGCGACACTTTGCTCTTTGGCTGCGCCAGAGAAGATCTGGAGCGCAATCTTGCCGAATTGAATTTAAATCAAAGGCGCCTCTCCCCCGGCGAACCAGCAGCTCAGCCCTTGCGTGAATTTGAAGAAGTGACCGTCACCCACTTAACCGGTCTCTTTGCCGGCGGTGCACTGGACAAAATATCAATGAAAGCCGGTGCACTGATCTCGGCTCATACTCACATTCTTGACGAAAGTGCGTATATTATTTCGGGCACGCTACAAAGCGGCGAAGACGATAAGCAAAAAATATATGAGGCCGGCAGCATCGTCTTCACGCCCGGTGCTGTACGCCAGGGGCCGCATCTGGCCCTCACCGACGTCGAATTGCTGATTATGCGACAGGGCCCTATCGGTGTCTTTGAAGGCTAATATACCGAGTTATTTCAATACTTTAAATGGAATTCTCTAGTGAAAAAAATTGTCAAAACGTCTTTACTCGTTAGCGCATTGGTGGCCGGCACCAGCCCCGCCTTTTCACAGAGCACCGGCGAATCTCCGACAAAACCAGCTACCCAGGCTACTGTAACCGGTGTGCTTGTGCGTGGCACGCGAGTGACCATGCAACAACCGGCAGGCTTTGAACAATCAAAAGATTTTTCTGGTTTTGCCGATGCCGCTACTCACAGCAGTGTGCTGGTAACTGAGATGCCGGCGCCATTTGCTCTAGCCACAGCAGGTTTTACAACAGAAGGGCTGGCCACTCGCGGTATGAAATTATTGTCTAAATCAGAAGCACAAGTAGGTGAATATCCCGGCCTGCTTATTGAGGTAGAACAAAATGGCTACGGATTGCTCTTCCGAAAATGGCTCACGGCCTTTGGCGACAAAGATTTGACTGTAGTGGTAACTGCTTCTTTTCCTGCCACTGAAGCCGATAGCCTATCGGCAAAGCTAAAAGCGGCGGTGCTCACCGCCAGATACAATAAACAATTGAAAATTGCCGACCCGGTAGAAAATTTGCCCTTCACCATATCTGGTAGCACTGATTTAAAAGTCGCTGGGGTAATTCAAAACACATTAGTGATGAACGCTACAGGTGCGATGCCAAAACAAGGAGACCAGAGCGATAAAAGGTCTGTGTTTGTAGTCGGCAAAGCCCTTGGCAGTTTACCCATCTCTGACAGAGCCACCTTTACAAAAGCACGGCTCTACAAAACCGAAGGCATTAAAGACGTGGAGATAATCAGCGAGAATGATGTAACTACCGGCGGATTGGCTGCCCGCGAAATTATTGCAAAGGCTTCGGAAAAAGATGGTCGCCAGGTAACAATTTTTCTCAACATGATCTTTCCCACCGATACTTATTTCATCATGCAAGGTATAGCCGATGCGGCCGTCAGCGAAAGTATGCTGCCGCAGTTTCGAGCTGTGGCAAATTCATTTAAGCTGAAAGCCCAATGAAATGCTGACGCGCGCCTGCGATCCATTAAAAAGAGATAGCTGTGCGTGCCGGCCCTACCTTGCGCAGCCAGTCGGCATCCCAGCCTTGTAACGGTGATTCTCTGTGACTCAAAAAGAAATTTAACTGGCGTTGAATATTGTGCTGCACACGCCTGGTCACTTCCAGCCGCAACTTATGATCTTGCATCTGCTCCGGCGAAGCGTCAACATAGACTGGCCTTCCAACCACTATCAGCATTTTTATCGGCAGTGGAATAGAACTGGATAGGATGGGCAACCACGGGAAACTCGGCGTCAACGGGAAATATGGCATATGCAACAAGCGCGCAAAAGTTTTAACGTTAGCGAAAATAGGATAAATTTCGTCAGCGCCAATCACAGTAATAGGAATTATAGGCGATGATGTGGCAATGGCAGCCTTGGCAAAACCAGGATCAAAATCGATCAACCGATAGCGCTGTGATATAGGCTTTCCCGTGCCGCGGGGGCCTTCCGGGTAGAAAAATACAAGTTCGCCATCTTCCAACAATTCCTGGGCAGTAGCAAATCTTGCCGGCACAGCTCCCATTCCCTTGATCATCTCTCCAACCACTGGAGTCTTCAAAAGGGAGTCTAGCGCCAGACATCGCACTCTGCGGGGGTGGGAATGCAGATTATAATTTGCACAATTGGTCATTAAAGCGTCAATTGGTAAACCACCTGAGTGATTGCCTACTAAAACAGCGCGTCCACTAGCGGGAATATTTTCAATGCCGATGGTTTGTACATGGTAGTAATCTTGATAGAAGAAGCGAAAGAAGGTCTCCCAGTGCGAAAAACTCTCGAGGTCGAAACCATATTGGTCTTCCATGTCTCGATACTGGGCCACAAACTCCGGCCTGAGTTTATTGGCAGAAGATAACCAAAACTTGTTCAATTCACTACCCTCCCGCCCACATCTAAGTCAGCATGGGGCTTTTCAGCCAGCTCTTTAATATGAGCCAGGCGCTGCTCCATCTTCTTTTTGGCCATAAGTTTGACCACAGTTATGGGCGCAAAACCGCGCAGTTCCATGTACGTTGTCAGCGCCAATTTTGTCGACTTACCATCAACACCAGGTGAAAAAATCCAGCTGCCTTCCATGACCTTAAACTGGTTGGAATTAACTACACGATAATCGATGCGCTTGTTTGGGATTTCTTGCTCTTCAATCACACAGGTCGTAGTTTTTACGAAAGGCACGATAGTCCATTTCTGCTCGAACACCTGAAAATTTCTATCTTCTTTTTGCAATTTTGAATACACCAGATTTGGTGCTTTTTCACGCTCTGTGTGTACCATTTTCCAGACCACCTCCACCGGTGCGTCAATTTCAATATCGGTGGAAATCAAATCATTTTTGTGTTTGTAGTGAGCCGTTTTATTAGTTGGCTTGAGCGGCTTTTTGGCCAGAGCCGGACAATGGAATAAGTTACCCATTGCAATGGTGCTCAAAAGAAGCAAGGTCAAACTGAGAGTGCGCATGGCATCACCCCTTCATCAGGCCGGTTTTAATCAGGTGTTTAGCCCCTTCGTTATAACTGAGCGACGAGAGGGTGCCTTTGTTCTCAACGAGAAACTGTTTTACTTTTGCCGGCTCGCTTTTGCTGTATTCGCGCAGGGCCCAGCCTATTCCTTTGCGAATGAAGAATTCTTTTTCGGAGGCAAGTTTGCGACAATAGCTAAAAAGATGTTTTGACGAAGTGTTCTTCTTATGGCCTAAATGGCTGAGTAAGCCGGTTCGGCGAATCCAGAAGTCAGAGTCATAAATATAACCGTCGATGATTGGTCTGACTTCGGCTTCATTGGCCAATAGCACAGGGCCGGTTAAGTGACTGGCGATAGAATCGGTATAATCCCACCAGCTGCCCTCGCGCACCATGCGCTCATAGAGCGGCAGTGAATCAATGATGATGAATTCAGGAAATGACTCGGCGTAATTAATGGCAAGATATTTTTGTTCGCGATTTGTTTGTTGCCAGAGACTGAGAACATTATTGACATACTGATCATGGTTTTCTGGGGCGAAATTGACGCGTAGATCACGAATGATTGGCAGTCTGTCGGGTTTCTGCACGCCGTAAAACGGCATGCTGGTTTTCATGTAAGCAGCCATCTCAATTGCTTTTTCAGGGTTGGCCAGGGTAGAGAGGACATCATGAGTATGAGCCACTAATTTTTTATTGATGTCGCCTTTAGTCATAAACTATCCTCTGGTCAAACTGGCAATCAAGGCGGCGCGGTCGGCATATTGCGCGGTGAGCGGTGCGCGTTTGCCACTTTCAAAATCAGCAAAATCGAAACCCGGTGCGACAGTGGTGCCCATCAAGGCATATTCACCGCCCTCTTTTAACCGCGAGCCGAACCAAACACCTGCCGCTATTGTAACTTGTAATTGTTCGCCTGCCGCCAGATTTTGACCTAGTTGGGTGACCGCACTCTGGCCGTCAGGAAAAAGCTGCAAAATCTCTACAGTCTGGCCGAGGTAGAAATGGAAAATTTCATCTGACTTAAGCCTGTGTATTTCAGAAAAAGTCTCAGGTACTAGCAGGTAATAAATGGCGGTTGACAGGGCCCGAGGCGGGTTACCTGTAGTTTCTTTGGCGCGGTAAGTTTCTCGGTAATAGCCACCCTCAGGGTGAGGCATTAGCCGCAGGGATGCGATTAGATCGGCCAGTTCGGTTTTCATGGATCCTCAGTTGAGTGAGCGGAAAGAAGCTCACTTATAGCGCAAAAATTGTACACAAAAAATGGAACTAATCTGGCAAAGGTCAGTCTACCCGGCAACATGCACCGCTCGCTTTGGCCTACACTACATCCAAGCACTTTTAGACTTTCAAACCGTATCCAGTGACATGGAAAGAGCAGTAAGACGGGTTTATGACATATTTACAACTTGCTTCATTAATGGTTTTACTGAACTTGGTGCCTGCTGCTACTTTGGCTCACGAAGGCCACAATGAGGCCTTTAGCGGCAGCTCGGTTGAAACTAAAGTCGAGCGTGTCACAGTCAAACCAGAAGGACAGAAGTCGATTGGATTGCAGACCAAAAAAGTTCACCCAGGATCTATCGATCTGGTTATCACTGCCACTGGCAGAGTCGAAGCAGCCGAGAACCGAAGTTATGACGTAAATCCATCGGTCAACGGCATAGTCACGCAGGTATATGTCAAACAGGGCGACGCGGTCAGAGCCAATCAAGTACTTGCCACCATTCACAGTGTCGATGTTGCAAGTGCGATCAGCACTGTGCTTACTGAACGAGCGAAAATTCAGGCTGATGCAGCAAAAACTCGAACACAGCACCAGCAAGATATCGCTGTTCAACAAAAGGAAGTTGAAATCACTAAGATATCGTACGACAGAGCGACGCAGCTTCTCAGTGAGGGTATCACCGCTCGCAAAGATTATCTTGACGCGAAAAATGCCTATGAAGTAGCAAAAGTAAAGCTTGCTTCCGTGAAGAAGCAGATGCAGCAAGACTACGCCTTAGCTCAGAAGCAGCTGAAGATTACGACGAACGCCGCACGTGATCAAGCAAGGGTAATGGGCGTAAGTGTGGCTGATTTCAACAGAGCAATGGCCAGCAATGCGGTTGTTTCGGATATCCCCATTCCTTCGCCGTTTGGTGGGATCATAACCTTCCGTGATATAACTCCCGGCGAAAACGTAGGGCCTGGCAAGAAGTTGTTTTCGATAGTAAATCTATCGCCCATCTGGATTGTGGTTGATGTTTTTCAGGAGCAGTTGCCGAGGATATCTATAGGACAAGAAGTCTCAATCAAGACTTCCGCCAATCAGAAACTCCATGGCAAGATTTCCTCAATCGGTACGATCATCGATTCTGAAAAAAGAACCCTGCCGATACGCGTCGTTAGTGACAATCATGGCGGAATTCTCAAGCCGGGTATGTTCGTTACTGCCGAAATAATTTTTGGGCAGGGCGGCGGCAGCCGAATGACCGTGCCGTCAACCGCTCTGGTGGACGACAATGGGCATTCCTTCGTTTTCGTCAAGTATGGCAATGCATTTCAGCCTGCCTTTGTAAAAATCGGCCAGCGCACATCAGAGCAGGTCGAGATAGCGGACGGATTATATGACGGAGATGAGGTAGTTACTCGCGGCGCACAACAGTTGCACGCACAGAGTATCCTCAACACTAAAACAAAATCGACTTCAACCAAAGAAACGCATGAACCAGCTCCAACTAATTCTGCTATGTCGGTATTGCCTGGATTCTTGATCGGTATTTTCACATCCGCATTGATAGCTCTTCTTGCCTGGTTTTTTCTCCGCAAGCGCTCTCCATGAATAAAACCATAAGATGTTGAATCTCATAATTAAATCATCTCTAAAAAACCGTTGGCTAGTCTGCCTAATGGGCATGGCAATGCTGGTTTACGGCGCCATTGCCACCACGCAAGTGCCGATCGATGTTTTTCCTGACTTCGCCCCCGTCCAGGTAGTCATACAAACGGAAGCCCCAGGCTTCGCTCCGGAAGAGGTTGAAAGCATCATTACGCTACCTCTGGAGGCAGCAGTAAATGGTACGGCAAACGTCAAAGTGGTTCGATCAATTTCAACAGTCGGACTGTCCGTAATCACGATCATATTTGACGACGGTACGAACGTCTTCACTGCCAGGCAATTAGTTGCAGAGAAAATTCAATCGGTTAGATCGAAAATACCAGCGGGCGTGGCAACACCGACGCTTATGCCTATTACTACAGCAGTGGGAGACATAATAAAAATCGGGCTTGTTTCCACTGGCTCAACGACACCGATGGAGCTTCGTACGCTTGCTGACTGGACCATCCGGATGCGGCTTATGGCCATAAATGGAGTGTCCAATGCCGTGATCTATGGCGGGGAGGTGAAACAGTATCAAGTACTTGTGGATCCAAACAAGCTCAAAAATTACAATGTCTCGCTTGAACAAGTGATCGAAGCGGCTCGCGGAAGCAATGCCAATGCCGCTGGCGGGTTCTTGCGTACACCAGATAAAGACTATTTGATTCGTGGAATTGGTCGTGCTAAATCAGTTGAAGACATTGCGCAGGAGGTGGTTGCTGAGCACACCGGCACGCCAATACTTCTGGGTAATGTTGCGACGGTGCAAATTGGACCGGCATTTAAAACTGGTGATGCCATAGTGAATGGCAAGGCTGGAGTAATCCTCTCCATTACAAAACAACCATGGGCAAACACGCTTAAGACAACTTATGCGATCGAGCGCGCAGTTAAGGACCTGCAGCTAGGGTTCCCAAAAGATGTGCAGGTCATAACGGTTTTCAGGCAAGCCGACTTCATTGAGACCGCGGTTCGAAATGTCGTCGAAGCGCTGATGATGGGTGGTGTACTCGTTGTCATCGTACTGTTCATTTTTCTACAAAATTGGCGAACCGCATTCATCAGTCTCACAGCCATTCCACTGTCCCTGCTAGCCGCAGTGATTGCATTGCAATGGCAAGGTGGCACAATCAACACTATGACCTTGGGCGGCTTTGCCATTGCCATCGGAGAGGTCGTTGATGATGCAATCATCGACGTAGAAAATGTATATCGCCGGCTGCGGGAAAACGCGAACAGTCCGACACCAAAGAATCCTATCAAGGTCGTCTACGACGCCTCAAGGGAGATCAGGATATCTGTCGTTTACGCAACTTACATTGTGGCCCTGGTCTTTTTACCAGTCTTTTCGCTGGGCGGTCTTGAAGGAAAAATCTTCGCGCCGCTGGCATTTTCATACATAGTTGCCATTATTGCGTCTCTGGTGGTTGCACTAACAGTCACGCCGGCAATGTGTTTTTTGCTACTTGCCAATCAAAAGATTCTTCCACCTGACGAGACGAAAATCATCGTCTGGTTAAAAGACCGCTACCGGAGCTTGTTGGATGTTAGCCTGGCCCATCCGCGCAAGATAATATTTGCCGCAGTTGCCCTCTTCCTTGTTTCACTATTGCCAGTGATATTCATGGGCAAAGAGTTTTTGCCAGAATTCGACGAGAGTAATCTCATCGTTGCAACCAATTCAATACCCGGCACAAGCCTCGACATCACTACAGAGACTGGCAAGGTGCTGACCCAACACCTTGAGACGCATAAAGAAATAATCGCCTCCGGTCAACGCGCCGGCCGTGCCGAGGGTTCAGATGACTATGGCACCAGTAATTTCAGTGAAACCGATCTGCGTTTCAAAGCCGAACGCGGCGATCGCAAGGCCGTGCTAAAACACATCAGAGAACACTTCACCGACGTACCGGGACTGGTGGTCAATGTAGGCTCTTATATATCTCATCGAATGGACCACGTACTTTCTGGGGTAAATGCCGCCATTGCCATCAAGCTATTTGGGCCAGATCGGCAAGTGCTTCAAGAAAAGGCGCAGGAAATCGAAACACTGATGAAAGCTGTGCCGGGCGCGGTTGACGTTCAAGTAGAGCCGATAATCCCAATCCCACAAATTTCAATTCAGGTCGATCGAGCAGCAGCAGCCCGCTATGGAATATCTGTCGGAGCCTTATCGAACAGCATTGAAGCGGCTTTCAAAGGAGTTACGGTTTCGCAGATTTTAGAAGGACAGAAAACTTTTGACCTTTATGTGTGGTTCGAACCTAAATACAGATCGAACATCGACGTTATTCGCTCAACTCTGATACAGAGTTCTAATGGGCAGAAAGTGCCCATCGGAAGCGTTGCCCACGTTACCTACGGAACTAGTCCGAACATGGTTCGACATGAAAATGTTTCGCGTCTGATCGTTATCCAGGCAAATGTTGCTGGTCGCGACCTGGGCAGCGTAATTAATGACACGCGTAACAAGGTGGCGAAAAATGTTCAGCTTGGCCCAGGCTACTACGTCGTCTACGGTGGTCAATTCGAAGCGCAAGAACAAGCATCTAAGCAATTGATTACCCTCAGCGTGGTGGCTATAGCAGGCATCTTTGTTCTTCTCTTTGTCGCGTTCCGCTCAGCGACGGCAGCATTGTTAGTAATGGCAAACCTGCCACTGGCTCTCATTGGCGGTATTTGGTCGATCTTCCTTTCAGGCGGTGTTCTGAGCATTGGTTCTTTAGTAGGTTTCATTACTCTCTTCGGCATATCGACCCGAAACGGAATCATGCTGGTCTCACATTTTAACCATTTGCTGGGCGAGGGCCGATCATTTGAGCACGTCGTTTATGAGGGGTCAACAGATCGATTGAGCCCAGTCCTAATGACCGCCCTTACTGCGGCACTAGGAGTCTTGCCGATCGCTGTTCTCGGCGGAGCAGGGCGCGAGCTTGAACAGCCTCTCGCCATAGTCATTCTGGGAGGCATGTTCAGTTCAACAGCCTTGACGTTGATTGTTATTCCGGCCCTTTTCTCAATATATGGCCGAAAGGCGCTTCACGCCACACACCTGGACGAAACAGATCAAGATAAACAGTTTGAATAAGGAGCACATACCATGAAAAAGCCGGTCATAACCAAACTTCTGACAGCCGCCAGCAGTATCGCTACGAGCGTCATGATTAAAACACCAACAACGACAATTGCAGTCACCCTAACACTACTTGCTCTTTCAGGTTGCGCGCAACAGGAGACACCGAACACTGTTAAAGACAAAACTTCGTCCATGGAAGCTGAGATGGTCAAAGGCAATCAGCTTTCAGACTTCTATGTACTCAAGTCTGAATCAATTAAACAGATCGAACCAAACAAGTCAGTTCAATTGACGTTTTCGGTCAAGGAGAAGCAAAGCGAAATTCCGGTTCGGTCTTTTGAACGCGTCCATGAAAAGCTCGCTCATCTGATCGTTGTTAGCAAGGACCTGACTGAGTTTCAGCACCTTCATCCAGACATCGTCGGCGCCGGGAAATTGAGTGTTAAGACTACCTTTCCAAAGGACGGACAGTACCTTTGCTTCCTGCAATTCTCGACACCAGAGCATGAGGAGCAAACCGTCAAAGAAACACTTCAGGTCGGTTCTGGTTCAGGCGGTGCCGAACATCGGCTCGTCCCTGATGCAGACAAACCGAAAATCATAGATGGATACAAGTTTTCAATTTCGTCTTTGCCGACTGCGACCAATGTTGCCACCATGCCGATGGTGGCAATCGAAAAAGACGGACGACCGGTAGCCAATATTCAACCCTATCTGGGCGCTGGCGGGCATGGCGTCATTGTTAGCGAAGATGCTCAGTATTTCCTTCATGTGCATCCGATGAGCGAAGCTACCGATGGCAAATATGCATCCCCTGTGATGTTTCATACGGTCATTCCCAAGCCGGGTTTGTACAAGATGTGGGCGCAGTTCCAGATTGATGGAAAGCTTAAAGTCGCTGACTTTACGTTCAGAGTTAAATAAGAGCCCTTCGAGGCCCACCTCTGAAAAGAGGAAGAACCAGGCAAAAGAACGCGCCTTCAATTCGATGGTCGCCTGCGGGCAGCTTACGTCGATAATGAAAGAGTTATGGCGGTTGACTCTGAAGGCAAGCTCTCTTTTTGTATTCAAGTCACATGATTAATGCGGCTGCCATAGTTTCGCCATACTCAAAAAGCAAAATGATATTACTAGCCTACCTACATCTGCTTAGCCTTTCTATCCATAGTCAATCCTTTCTCACCTGAGGTAACATTCATGGCGCAACATTTAAAAGATGCGTGGCAACCTTTCATTGAAGCAGGTGAAATTGCTCTATTTGAACAACGGCTCAATGATGCAGCGCTCAATTTTAAGATGGCTCTGCTTGACTCTAAGGTTTGCAAAAAATCAGATCAGCGGATTGTCACTACACTCGATCTTCTCTCGGATATCTACTGCCGGCTGAATCGACTGGAGGAGGCGGAAGAAGTCAGCTTGCGCAGTCTAAGAATCAAACAAAATTCTGGAACATTCTCTAAATTCGATGTTCTTACGGCAATGTTCAAACTATCAAAGCTCTATTACTACCAGTCCAAACTCGGTCGTGCACCAAAGCAAACAGAGCAGCACTAAGGGTCTGCTAGAATCTACGTGAACGCAATTTCTAACCGACAAGAAACAAACAGGAACCGAACACCTGGCCCTTAAGATATCTCAGAAAGTCTTGATTCTAGTAACAGTGCCAGTGTTCTTTGAAATTGGCCTGGTTACCTATGTGACCAATCTCTTTAATCAAATTGAAACATCAAGGCTAAAGGCAATTCACGCCAGAGAACTTACTGGCCGTTTAAATTCAATTGTCAATTCTCATGTACTAAGAGTCTCACTGCTCATTCTTCGGAAGATGAAAGTTCTGATTGTCGAAGCCACCACGACCATTAATCCAGGGTTGGAAGTTAAAGCCTGTAGATGGAGCTTTAAATGATGCTACTCCATCTACACTGTTGTTAATTGGTGCATCATAAACTGCGTACATATCGGCAAAATCAGCCTCAGAAAGGCCACCACCCATTCCAGTACTATTTTGATTGAGCACCTCAATCCAATCTCCGTCTTTTGTATGAACATAGGTTTGGAAATTTTGCATATCAACTCTGGCCTCAGGATTGGCCTGTTTCCCTTTCTCTGGATAAACCATATTCCAAGCCATCAGATAATTGAAGCGCAAATCAGGCGTTGTCGGTTTATCAATACCAGCGCCCGCACGCCCTCCATACCAGCCAAATCGATCGGTATTCTCACCAGGAAAAACAGAATTTTGACTACGATCATTCTGAGCCAATACTTCCTCCACGGTGCCTGCCACAGGATTACTACCGTCAGAGAGTAAAGGAGAATCAACGCGTTCCATTGGCCGCTCCCAAGTATCAGGCTTATCCACTGGCTCTAAGGCTTCTCCAAGATCGCGCAAATCAGCTACGGCTTCTTGCAACCATTCTCGAGTCATCCTCGAACTACCTCAATCACTTGCCCTGATTGCTCGCTCGACATCAAGTAAAACCTCATCCAATTTGTCTAAAAGGTTATTCTTCTTTGGCCCACTAGAATGCGAGGCTTCATAAACATCCTCACAACTAGCAAAATCAATTGAACCAGTATCGTGGTCAAAATTTCGCCCCCCAGATTTTGCGAGCAATCATTTCTCTGGCTGGGAAATGGCCCAGAACGACTGAGCAGCGCCTCAATAGCTTCGCTTCGAACCGGACTGATGAAGGTATCATTTGATATCTGACTTGTAGAATCAAGAAAGCAATCTTTTCCCATTGACGGTGCCTCACTATTCATAATGATGGTGGTAAAAGTACGCTCCGCAGTCGCAATCAACGAAGAGTGACCATAGGGCGATAGTAAACAACGGTGATGTCGAAGCCATGGCAGAACCATTAAACTTTCTCGCCAGCGACTGCTAAAAGCAGCGACACGCTCAAAGTCTTTGTAAACAACTAGCCATTTGTGAACCAAATCATTCGCTCGGTTGATCACGCAGTTAGCGAAGCAAAAACGCAAGATAGAGCGAATCGGCTAGCTCGTCTGCCTCTGCAATTCTTTCCAAAACGAAAGTCTTAGAGCGCCAATAAAAAAGATGTAGTTACAACCACTGCCCTGTGACTCTGCTCTTTCTCTTCCAGATTCGCTGGACCGTGAGAAGCACGCCATTGCTGTGGACGCCGTTAGGAGAATTTCTTTGCATGTAGGCCACTAAGCCTTCGATCAATAACATCATCAACCTCTTAGGAGAAAATTATGACTACCAGCAAGAAATCTTTGGTTATCACCCCTGCTTGCCCTGGCCCATCCGGCAAGAGCTGCGAAGGCTGCACTGGTTGGAGCTGGCCCCATGGCCTTTGACGTCCGTCACAACGGCGCCATCAGCAAGGCCATGGCCGCTCACAACTTTCAAGGCGAAGTCGGTGAGCACCTTTGCTAAAGTGATAGGCAAGTGCCAAAAGTCGAAATAGACCGGTCGGATCGGACAAATATCTCACGAATAAAACGAACAAATAAATCTATAATACTTTCCTAGTTTTTGGGAGATGTAAATTATTAACCATGCCAAAAGTTTTGATCGTCGACAATAACATAACGATCCGCACGACTCTTGTGCACCAGCTAGATAAGCTCGGGATAAGGGCTGATTCGGCTGCCAATGGATTTGAAGCGGTTAGACGTATTCGCAATTGGCATTATGAGTTGATCCTGATGGCCATTCAGATGCCTGAAATGGACGGACTTGAAGCCACTGCCGCCATTAGAGCACACGAAAAAGTGCTCGGTTTGGAACCAGTTCCGATTATTGCAATCAGCAGTAGCGACGACAAGGATCGCGCCATCGCCATGGGAATGAATGATTATTTCGAGAAACCAGCACTACTAAAGGATCTGCAGAAAATTCTCGATGATTGGCTACCACTTGAAAAAAGAACTCACTGGGATTCTAGCGATGTCAATGAAGCGTTTTAATTGATGTTTTGTGTTTGTCCTGGCAATTCACTTTTTGTTCAGCAACTGCTCATCTCAAGGAACTGACTGATGAAAGGCGCACTGCCAGGAAGCACCGTGCCATGGATCGGCTGCAAATTGCAGCGTCTTCAAGTACAAAGTTTTTGTGCGAGGCGGCAGACCGCGGCCACAATCTTGGTCGACTGACGCAGGAGCTAACAGCGCTGCTCGATCTTTATGGCGCGCAGGAATTGGAAATTGCTACACAAGAAGCGGTTTCGGCTGGGGCTTTTAATGCATCGGCGGTCAAGCAAGCGCTGGAGAGAAGACGGAGTGCTAGGGGTGCCAAGCCGCCAGTGAAGCTAAATTTCGTCAGTAATCCGCTGGCCAATGAGCTGACGATCAAACCTAAATCGTTGGCTGCCTATGACAGTTTGTTTCAGTCAAATGAGGAGCAAAAGTAATGACGAAAGATCTAAAGGATTTGCGGAAGCTGGCTAGCCGGCTGGGCTTGCGTGCGATTGAATCAAATTGGAGCCAGTATGCCGATGAGCCCTAGCTGGCTGATTTACTGAAGGCTGAAGAAGAAGAGCGCGAGAAACGCAGCCTGGAGCGCAGAATCAGAGGATCGCAGATCGGGCAATTTAAACCTATGGCCGAGTTCGATTGGAGTTGGCCTGAAACGATAGATCGGCAGCAGGTGGAAGATCTATTTTCGTTGAGTTTTTTGCTGCAGAAAGAAAACGTGATCTTACTGGCGACAAATGATCTGGGCAAGTCAATGATTGCTCAAAATCTTGCCTTCTCGGCTCTGATGGCTGGTCACAACACTCGCTGTGTTAAGGCCAGCAAGATGCTGGATGAGCTTTTGGAATGCGAGAGTACTGCCGGCCGAAAACGCCGAATGAAGAAGTTGTGCCGCGTTGAACTACTTCTAATCGATGAAGTCGGCTACATGAGTTACGACACCCGCTACGCAGATCTGCTGTACGAGGTAATTTCCGAGAGGTATCAGAAGCAGTCAACGATTATCACCACGAACAAAGCGTTCACTGAGTGGGGCGAAATATTTCCTAGCGCCTCGTGCGTGGTGACGATGGTGGACAGGCTGACCCACAATGCTGAACTCATTCGGATCGAAGGTGAATCATATCGGCAAAATGAGGCCAAAGAGAAAGCGAAAGCTAAAGAACTGGCTCGTGCAGCGAAAAGACCCAAGGTTGCGGCCAAACGCTAAAGGAAGTGGATGTTATGCTAAAGCTGATGATTATCGTCGACTGTGATTCCTGCCGCCGGCAGTTCGAGCAAACGTGGATGGCGAGTTCTGATACAACGGCTGTGGAACTGCACAGTGAGAATCTTCGAAGAAGCGCTGAGATGGACGGATGGTCCACCACGCCCTGTAACTCGTCACACTTCTGCCCGACGTGCGACGATGAGATACTCGAAATGCAGCGGCTTCAAGATCTGCACGGCTGAATAGCGGAAACAAAAAGAGAGGAAGATGCTGCTACCGCTGCTCCTTCCTCTCTTTCTGCAAATGCCTATGCTTCAAACCATCAGACCTCGCCGTATTTCCGCGGTTTTAGTGCGCCGTTAACAATTACCTACAAATTTTAAACAATTAAAAACAGCAGCTTTCGCCTCTCACGCCTGGGTTTCCGTGTTCTATAAAGACGAACGATTTTTCATACTGTACCACGTAGTATCTAGTGAAAAAAAGCAAAGAACCTGATGCCTTGCGGCATCAAATCCTTTGCTGAAAATTTCGACCGGCTTGCACCAGTCTGGTTTTACTTGGTCTTCAACAGCGCCTTGAGAGCAGCGCTTTGCGTCTGGCGCATAACCACGTTGGCGCGAATGCGTTCCATGGTACGACGAATGACAGCGTGAGCCTGGCGCGATGGGTGCTTTCTGAAGCAACGCTTTAAATCTGCTTCCAGATTCTCTTCGTTGACAGCAGTGAGGCCGCCGTATTGCACCTTGTACACCACCTGAATCGGAGGCGTCTCGCCGTCGAGCACTGTGGGCCACTCTTCGAGGAACTTGGCCACGACGCTTTCATTGGAACGACCAGGTTGCAGGATGATGTCAGCCAACACAGTGAAGATGTCGACTTTCGTTCCCTTTCCGTTGGCCGCACACTCAGCTGCGTGACGCTCCACCACCGTCAGCAAATACTGCTGAATTTCCAGTGGCTTGGCGTGCATGGCGCGCTTTTGCAAATCACGAAATTCTCGTGGCAAACGCGCACCACCGAAATGCAAAATCATGGCTGCTTGCGCCGCCTGCATCTCGGTCAACGACTGCTTATCCTGCTTCCAGCTTCTGAGCATGGTGCGGCTCAGTTTTTGCACCAGACCGTTCAGGTTCAGGTGATAAGGCTTGAAGTTGCTCATCACCGGCAGCAATTTCTTACTGGCGGCTTGAACGTTCCAAGCTTGCTCTTGCGCCTGCGCCCGCAGTTTGCCGGCAACGAGCTTAGCGAGAGCGCGGCGGTCAGCCTGATCACACATGCGCGTGAGCAGATCGAGGCCGTCCATGGTCTGCCACCACCCGTAGAGGTCGTTGGCCTTCGCTACCTGCAAGAGGAAAGCGAGATAGGCTTCCGGACCAATCATGCAAGCGTTGAAGTGGGCCTTATTGTCACCGATCAGACTGGCGATTTCGGCACCCTTGAGACCAGAATCTACAAGCTTGGCCAGCAGCGTCGGGCTATAACGTGTGCGATAGAAACCACAGCCGTCGGCATTGGCTTGCAGCACCTCATACTCACCAATCTGCAAGCGCTTGCTGGCAGTGTCGAAGAGCACTTTGGTTGTGGTTTCGCCGCCTTCTCCAGTACCCTTGACCCGGATGTTCATGGGAATGGGCCAGAGCTTGCGTGCATTGCGACCGCGCTCAAGCAGCAAGAAGGGCCGCTGCCTGAGGACGATTTCGCCAGACTTCTTACCTTCGCTGACCATCACTTCCGGAAAGCCGACCTGGAAAATCCAGGCTTCCATAATGGCGCGAATGGGCAGAGCGAGTGCGTTCTTGCGGCACGCTTCTTCCATGCTGTCCCAGAGATCGAACGACTCGGTATTGCCGAAAGCGTGCTTGGTCAGGTAGAGCACAATGCCCTGACGCAGCACTTCGCCGCCAATCAAGCGCTCGGTCTGGTAAAGCACCGAACAACCCTTCTGGTACGAAATGTCGTCCACCAGCATGATGGCGTCGCCACCGCGTTCCACCGTTTCTTCGATGGGGTGTGAGGCCCGCACCGAATCGGTCCAGAAAGCACGGTCACGATGTGACGAGAATTTGTCCCAGCAGCGCCACTTTTCGTTGAAGGCGTCGGCGGCTTTGTACTGCATGAAGGTAGCGAAACTTTCGTTCAGCCACAGACCGTTCCACCAGCGCATGGTGACCAGGTCACCGAACCACTGATGGGCCAGTTCATGCATGATGATCTGAGCCAGACCGCTCTTCGCGTCTTCGCTGGCCCCTTCCTTAATCAGCAGCAGACGCGGCTGAAACACCAGCAGGCCGACATTTTCCATGCCGCCCCAGGCGAAGCCGGGAATTGCCACCAGGTCGATTTTGTTGCCGAACGGATAGGGAATCTCGAAGTATGTCTCGAAATAATCCAGGCCGAAGGATGCCACCTGCTGACCAAAGTCCATCTGGTCCTCAGAGCCGGGGATGCCCCAGATCTGCATGCGCTTGCCGCTGACATAGAAAGGCTTGGAGCTGACCAGTTCGCCCACTACAAAGCAGACGACATAGCTGCTCATCTTCAGCGTCGGCTCGAATTCCACCACCTTTTTGGCGGGGTTTTCGGAACATTCGCTGACGCTGACAATGTCTCCATTAGACAGCGCAGTCAGCTCTTTGCCGACAATCAGGCGCACCTTGAAGGTGGCTTTGAGGTCGGGTTCGTCGAAGCACGGAAAGGCCGAGCGGGCGTCTGCCGACTCGAACTGGGTGCAAAGCATGGTGTGCTCGTTTTTCTCCGAGTCACTCCAGGTGGTGGCAAAGAAGCCCTGGCCGTTGTTGCCGTGACGACCGGCAAACTTGAGCTCGAGCTGCCACTGACCCTTACCGACAACGCCGGCAAAAGCCAGTTCGACCATCTCTTTGTCTTCGTCAAGTTTGATGGCAGCCTCAAGCACCGTACCGCCGGAATGGCGAGCCAGTGCCGACGATACCACCAGGTGTTTGGCGTTGAGCTTGATCATGCTCACCGCGGAAAGAACGTCTACCGTGATCGTCACCTCGCCGCTGAACAGGCGCGATGCACCATCAGGCGAGAGGGTGATGTCGTAGTGCGAAGGAATAACAGTGCGCGGCAGGCGGAAGATATTTTCCACCGCTGCCTCTTTGGCGCAGTGACTGCAAGTCAATGCGTGATTCGTTTTATTTGTCATGATATTCTCGATTTCCGGGTGCGCCAGGCGCCACCTGTGGTTAGGTCACCGCTGCCAACGTTTTGAACGCGCTGTCAGGGTGAGCAAAGTTGATTGATAAAGTCAGACTCGCGCAGAGCGCGGCTGAAGATTTTGTCTTTCTCCATACCGGCCTGAGCTCCTGCCTGGAGCATTTCTTCGTTGAGACAGGACAAACCGCTACAAGCGATTACCTTGACACCGCCGGCGGTGAGCTTGCGCGTCACTTCCAGACCGGTGAGTTGGCTCATCTTCAACCTGTAATCGACAAAGGCGATGTCGAAAGGTTTTTGCATCGGAAAGACAGATTCGCGGCCATCGGGGTCGATTAAGACCAGGCCTTTACTGTCTATCACTTCAACAGGGCGAGCGCGCACAAACCACAACACCGTTGCGGCGCCATGACGTGTGAACACGTTGACCAGAAGTTCTCCCAGCGTCAGATCGTCTTCGATCAGAAGAACATGGCGCAATGTGATGTCGCCTGCGTCAGGCTGCACCACCGGCACCCCTATTTTTCAGGGAGCGCCACAGACGTGGGCCGAACTGCCAGACTGTAGCGATGACCGCTACGCCGAGCAGCATTTGCCAGTCCCAGCCGCTCAGGGTGAGCAAGCCGGCGATAACAATCAATTGAACGACAATCTTGGCGATCAAAAGCTTGTTGTAGAGTTTGGCTTGCGCTTCACTTTTGATTTCGATGCGGTAACCAGGTTTGAAAATTGGGTTCATATTGTTATCCTCAAGGGCCGGTATAACACCGACCTTTATATTGCTAAGGCGACGGTGCCTTGGGTTTGCCATCCGCTCCAATGGTGAAAGACCGGCTGGTTTTGCCGAAAAGAGTGTCAACCGTGACCACAAGCAAGGTATCGCCTGCGGTACCACGACTGACATCAACTTGCGACACATCCATGAAACCGAGTAGCCAGCTGACTCGCACTTCGAGGCCACGAATCTGGCTCATGCGCATGGCGCCACTTTTATCTTTCTGGTAGCGGAAGGTGACTTGTTGAGCCACTCTGACATCGGCCTGACCGTTCAAATCGATCTGACGGGGCTGAATTAGAGTGATTGTGAAAAGATCAGCTTTGACTGCAATCTTGCTGATCTGTGCGTTGCGCAGATAATTGCCTGCTTCAACGCCCAGGACTCGATCGAATTGAGTCGAGTCGACGACTGTGCCTGACGGAATTTTCTGCAGTACATCCTCCAGGAAAGCGAACAGGTTCTGGCCGGCTTGACGTGAAGTCGCTTTGTTGCCGGGTACTACTCCTTTTTGTTGCGCGTTTGCCGCTTCGAACTGAGATGCGATCTGGGGGGCAATTCCAGACCAATCTGAGTTAGCTACCCGCTGGTATTCGAACGTCAGTCCGATACCACCAGCGGTAGCAAATAGAATCAGCAACAGCACAATAGTCCACATTGTTTTTTGCGGATTTTTCATGTTGTCCTCTATCTCCAGTCAATACCGGAAGTAAAAATGGTCGTGCGTCTTGCGACGTTTGCCTTACTCGTTATCGGTGCGCTTCAGCCTCGGGGGCGGAATGGTGACAGGCACCATCACAACCTTGCCGAGGTCCGCCTCAGCAACCGGATCCACTGCCGTCGGGCCGTCGGCCTTGACCACAGCCGGAGCCGAAGCTGCTTCGGTTTGCTCAGCAGTTACCCGATCGGCTGACGGAGCAACTACCACGGGCGCCGGGGTGTCCTGAGGATCGAGCTTGCTCTTCTCCAGCGGCGCATCATCGAACAAAGTGTCGAGGTCAGCGCCGGATTGACCGACTTGCGGCCGGCGAGGCTTCTTTTGCTCTGCAGCAATGCGGGCCTCTTCTGCCTTCTTGTCGAGGATCTTGGAGCGGCGCTCCAGGACTCGAGCGGAAGGCACTGCCAGCTTGAGAGACTTGAACAGCTTTTCACAAAGCTGCAGAGCCGCTTTCTGATGTTGCTCCAGCGGAGTGCGCCGGCGGGCCCAAATTTTGTCCCAGCGGTCGAGCACCGGCACCGAGACCACATTCAGGTCGACGCGCGTTTCGTAGTCGCCAACTTCACCGTAGAACCAAGTGACAATGGAAACTTCAATGTAAGTCGACTTGGTACGGTCGTACTTGGCTTTACCCGTCTGCCACCACTCTTTCTTTTCGGCCACCTGCCAGTATTGCTTGAACACCCTCGTCAAACCGGGGGCGCCAGGGTAGTAACCGCACGGGGTGTTCTTGCGGGAGTAGGGGGGCGTAAAGAAACTCCAGTCGCTTACCTGCTCACCGGTCAGGTCAACAGGGTTGAAGTTGGCGACACTGTTGCAGATACGCACCATACCAACCTCAACGGCATGCTGTCTGAACAGCTCGGGAATGTCGGCGTGACCGTGACCAACAATGTGGGCGCCGTAGTAACGCCGGCTGGGGTCGTTTTTCGCCTTTTCCACCGCAGCTTTGTAACGCTTGGCTCGCTCCTCGCGCTGGTTGACGCCACCATCAGCCGTACTCGACGACGCCATCTGGCCGATGTCGAGCCCGGGACCGAACATGTCGCCGGTGTTGAAATCCTGCATTCCATCATTGCTGGAATGAGAGTGCGAGACCATCAGCGCTTCGCTGGCAACGGTGTCGTGATGGCCGTCATGACCATCGTTGTGACCGCCATGAGAATGGCCCATGCCAAAATCATGACCGCCGATATCGGAGTGACCGTGGCCTACGCCAAGGTCTCCTCCATGTCCTCCATCGTGTCCGTCCATATTATAATCTCCTAGTTTTATTCAGCTTGCGCCAGAAATTAAAGTGAAACTGAACTGCAACCACCGCCTGCGAAGACGTCGGTACCATTCAGGTGATGAAAAGAAACATCCGATTGAGCTCTTGCCTTTGAGCAAGGGCTTGTCACGGGAGTAAAATGGGAGTCTAAGCAAGGAAACAACGACAATGCCGTCATCGGGCTCGAGCTCCAAATCAAACTCAAACTCAAACCTGGACGGCGATTTTGCCGACCAAGAAATCAGTGAAGACAGTTCGCTTGACCTTTTACGGCCGGTGAGCGAAGAGCGGCTGAACAGCTGGCTGAAAGAGTTTTACGGCAAAGAAGTGACGGTGAAAAGCCGTGAGCTTCTCAGACACCGCGACCTTTCTTACGTTGAGCGCCTCGAAATCGAAGACGGTCTGCCTGAATCGCTGATATACAAACTGGTGTTGCCACCGTGGGATATCGAGCAAGACCTGCATGAACGCATTCTCATTCCTTCCATCTCCAATTCTCCACAGCTTTTTATGGCCGCCCATCAGGGTCAGGTCACAGCTATGTTTATGGAAGATTTGGGTCGCGGCGCCCTGGATAAGACTTGTGGCTCACCAGAGATCGCCAGGCGAATCGGCGAAGAGCTGGCCAAGATGCACCGCTCTTATTCATACCGCACAGACGAGCTGATTCAGCTCGGTATTCTGCGGTCTCTTTCGCCCATCGATTACGAATCGTTCGTTTCCAGCTTCGCCACCAAACTGCTTAACTGGCAGCTGGTGAGCGAAGAGCAAAAATCCTCGTTGGAGAAGTTGGCTAAAACACTAGCCTCGCCTCTTGCCGGTGAAACCATTTCTCTAGTGCACGGCGACCTCTATGCAGAAAACATTATCCTGCGCGGAGAGCGCCTGTTCCTCATCGACTGGTCGTGGTTTACCGCTCTTGGTGTGCCGCTCATGGATATCGCCACTTTGACAATGGCTCATCACAAAAACGGCGGATTCGAGCAGTACCGCTCTGAGTTGATTGAATCGTATTGCTTCGAGTCTGGTCGCAAAGACAAAGACGTGCTTGCTACACTGCCCTACGCCGAAGCATTGAGCCGGGTGTTGTTCCTCGAATGGCTGGTGGAGCGCAAGAGTCGCGGCATTGAGGGCACTTCAGTTGGTCCGGTAGACCTCCTGATTAAGACCCTGGTCAATGAGTTGATTGCAAGGCTCCACCAGCTTTAGCCCTATTACTTGCCGGATTCAGCGGCCAGACGAGTGGCGAGGGCGATCATGGTGCGCACACCATATCCGGTGGCACCACGCGGGTCGGGACCCAGTTCGCGATCGCGGTAAGCGACGCCGGCAATGTCGATGTGCACCCAGCGAATCTCCTCACCGGCAAAGGCCCGGATGAAGTAAGCGGCCGTGGTGGAACCAGGCGCGCCGCCGGAGTTCTTCAGGTCGGCCATCTCGGAGTTGTTGGAAGGTTTAAACTCTTCCCACATCGGCACAGGCAACAGACGCTCGTTCTGCGAGGCAGCGCAGGCGGCCACAACGCTTGTGAAAGCGTCGTTGTTGCCGAAGGCGCAGGCGCCCACATCACCGGTCATCATCTTCACGGCACCGGTGAGGGTGGCGAGATCGACGATGGTGGTGTCGCCCTGACGCTTGGCGTATTCGATGGCGTCGGCCAGAGTGAGGCGGCCTTCGGCGTCAGTGTTGTCCACTTCGACGGTGAGACCCTTCATGGTCTGCAGCACGTCGCCGGGCTTGTAGGCCCTGCCGTTAATCATGTTCTCGGTGGCGGCCATGACGCAACGCACCTTGATATTGAGGCCGAGGTCGGCGATTGCCTGGAAGGCAGCCAGGGTGACTCCACCGCCGGACATGTCGCGCTTCATGTTGCGCATGCCGTCAGCAGCCTTGATGTCGAGGCCGCCTGAGTCGAAAGTGACCGACTTGCCCACCAGGGTCAAGCCCACGGGGTCGCTTTCGTTGCCGCCCACCGGGGTGTACAACAAGTCGATCAGGTACGGCTTTTCCGCCGAACCCTTGGCCACGGCGAGAAGTGCGTGAGCGCCCATCTTGAGCAGCTCCTTCTCGTTGTAGACCTTGATGACGACGGTGTCGCCGCAGCTCTTCGCTACGCTCTTGGCCACAGCCGCCAGCTTAGCGGGAGTGAGCGTGCCAGCCGGTTCGTTGGCCAGGTCGCGGGCGAGAATAACAGCACGGCCCACGGTGAAGCCGGCCTTGAGACCGCGCCCCAGCTCCTTCACTGAAGCGGCGTCGGCAATCAGGTGGAGCTTCTTGAAACGCTTCTCGGGCTTGTGGCCATTGAGAGCGGTCTTCTGGTGGTTGATGACATAATCGAGCATGGCAGCGTAGCTGGCCAGGCATTCGCCCAAGGCGTACGACTCGCAGCCGGCAGCGGCCACAGGGTCGATGGCGGCGAAAGCGACGTGCTCGGCAGCCAGGCTCTTGGCCTTGCGCAGGGCCGCAGCTACCGCCTTGCGGAAGGTGTCGAGCGTGGTCTTGCCACGGGTACCGAGACCGAAGAGCACCACGCGTGGTGCGCCGAGCTTGCTGTCGCTGAAATGCACGCTGGTCTCGCCAACGGCACCCTTGAAGCCTTCGGCTTCGGCCTGGCGAGCGGAGGCGCCGTTGGTGGCGGTGTTGAGGAGCGAATAGGACTGACCGGCGTTCGCGGCAGTGAGAGCGGCAGCGGCCACTTCACCTTCGAAACAGCCAACCAGCAGAACGTCGGCCGCAGTGGCGGCGAGACTGGTGGTGATAACTTTGGTTTTCATTGTGTTTTCCTTTAAGTCTATGTTTGTGAGAAAGAAGCTGAGAGTCAGCTTTTACTTGAAGCGACTGGGCCTACCTTCGCGCTCGGGGTCATAACCGGGAGGAAGGATGATTTTGGAAACCGGCTTGGAGTCAGCCACGACCTTGACCGGTTTGCTCCAGATGTCTTTGTTGGGAATGGTGATCTCGCCATCGGCAAGCAGCACAATCGTAGACAGGTAGCCGATGTCGACCACCTTGCCCTTGACCTTATCCATGCCGATAACTTCGATGTTGTCGCCGGGCTGAAAGCGCTTGGTGACATTGAGAAAAATTCCGCTCAGCAAGTCGCCGGCCGCACCCTGCAACGAGAGCACGATGGCGGCACTGAGAATGCTGGCTCCGAGAAAGAGCTTGCTGAGAATATCCGGTGCCACCACACTCGCTACCACAAAAACAACAATCAGCCAGTAGCCGAGTTGCATGGAGCGCACGAGCATGTTTTTGCCGCGAGGGCTGGCACCGGCGCGATCGAGAGCCGCAATCAGAGCGGTTTTGATCGGCTTGTAGAACAGATACGAAATCGACAGAAAAAGCACGCCAATCAGGATGTTGACCCCGATGGGCATGAGCTTATCTTTGAGTCCGGCGATGTCGGAAGTTTGGAATCGCGCCAGCAGTTCAGTAGCCAGTCCTCCCCCCTGGGAGAGCAGACCAAGACATGCAAGCGCAACGATAAAAGCCACAGTCCTGAGGCTTCCTTTGAATCTTGTTAACATATTGGGCTCCTGGAAAAATTGTTCGAGGCTGAGGGCTTAACGCGCTTTCAGTCTCGACCAGATTAGAAAAAGAACTCACATCTCTCAACCTGCAAACCAGCGGTTTCTCAAGCTCTGCTCTTACGCGAAGTAGATACTTCAGGTGGAACAGTAGCGATAGTCGGCCGGGTTAAGAGTTCGAGATTTAAATTTAAAAGTGAAAGAGAAGATGTGACTTCATGAGCTTATAAGAAATGACGTTCGTGAATACAGGGTTCTTGAAAACTATGGCTAAACTCTAATAAGCTCTTGATTATCAGTGTTTAAAAGAACGTATAAAAGGCCCATTTTTGAGGCTAGCGCAATTAACGCAGCGGCAAAGCATTGACAGCCTCGCTATCTTGACATCTACCTTTTTTTGGTGCCACCTGTGGTGCATCTAATCTTTAAAACCAAAGATCTTTACCTTAACAAGAGATTTTAGAGAGCTCACTGGTTTAGATTCTGCGCGTACCTCGATCTCTTCTCTCAATCAAGAACTACTAAGCTAAAACACTAAAACACGCTCTATTCAGCCTCTAACACTTCATGCGCCCTTACCGGTTCATGCAAGCGGCAAACAAGTTAGAGGTAACTCACGAATGTGAGCGCGTGTGTGCGTGTGTTTGCGAACGTTTAGTTCGGAGGTTCATTTTCCATCTGCCCAGCACCCAGCAATCAGTTCTCCAAAGGTAATTTATGAGCACTAACATTCAGTCTCCCAATACGCTGAAACTCACAGAGCAGGCCGACCAGGCCCGCGTCAACGGTGAGCTCCTACGGCCAAATCAGGCATCCATAAAGTTTTTTCATGAGCAGGCCGACCAGGCCCGCGTCAACGGTGAGCTCGGCGTCGCCCTTGTTTGGATCAATACAGCAGCCATTCTCGAAACCTCTGGTCAACGCAACGATTCGGCAAGCCCACTGCATGCCATTTTGCTTGGCTTGATTTTCGACGGAGCCACCTACTGCGAAGACCTCGCCCTCAAGTGCGGCAACGTTTTCGAAAAGCACCTCGGATGGCTCGAATCAATGCACGAAGCCAGCGCTTTGCTCTTGAGCCGCCTTCCGGCCGATTGCAACGAAGCGGCCACCGTGGCACTTGTGAGCGGCCATCTGGCCACTTTGCAGAAGCAATTCGCGCCCAAGAGCCAAACCCTGCGTCTGCCCACGACCACAGTGCAGGTAAACCATTTCGTCAACGTCATGCACGAAATTCGTGAACAGGCCGCCAAGCTTGCTCCCGAAGGCACTTGTGTGGCACGCACCACCGCCAGTCGCCTGCTCACCCTCAACCATCTGGCCGGCAACGCCAATGCACAGATGCTCAGCTTCCCGCTGCGTTGTCTGTCTGACTGGGATGCCGCTCACTTCTACGTCAACGTGGCGATTCGCTTCGTCGACGAGATGCCTGAAGGCGCCGTCGAACTCGTCGGTCAAGAAAAGGAAGTGCAGGATTTGCGTGCAGCCCTCGCTGCGGCGCAAACGGCACTGGCTGCAAAAGACTATCACGGCAGCCGCCGCTATCTTTCTGAAGCACGAGCCCTGGTGAACAGCATCGGCGGTTTCGCGCGCAGTCACTGACAGCGCAGTTTCTAACATCGCATTCTTTAAGGCGCAGGGCGGGTCTCAAACGAGACCTGCTCTGCTTCTGTGACTTTTTTCTCCAAAGGCAACAATAAACAGTTTCAACAAAGTAAATAGCCCATGACCCATTTAGTTTTGCTGGCACTGACGACGATAGTCGCACTGCTGGCCCTTGCTTATATAACTTATAAGCGCAAAAGTCTGAAAGGAGCAATTAAAAATGTAACCACATGTGGTTACGTTGCTCCCAAACCGAGCTTGAAAGACACAGGCAAGTTGCTGAGTTTTTCTCGCGTCCTGACCAACATTCAGGTCGGTAAAATTGTCTACATCGGCCGCGAGAAGCTCGAAAGCTTACGTGGACCCCGTATAATTTCGGCTAATCACCCTCACTGGGCTGACGCCGCGATTATGCCCCAGCTTGTCTTGGGCCCAGCCCGCTACATGGCACATGGTCGTGTGATGCAGTTCTTTGGGGGTTTGCTCGGTGTATATCTCTCCAAACGCGGTGCTTATGCCGCTAACGATGACATCAAAGACGGTGGCACACGCACTCGTGCAGGCGCAGTCGAGATGCTCACCAATAAAGAAACTCTGGTAATTTTCCCGGAAGGTTTGACCAACTTTTCGCCAGAGATGGGACAACTCAAAAACGGCGTGGTTATCATTGCCAAAACAGCCGCAGCAAAGCTCGGCAAGCCGGTTTACGTTGTGCCTTCGTACATTCGCTATGGAAAATATCCCGGCCCCTGGCTGGCGAAATTTGACCGCGCACTGCAGTTCTTCATGGTGTTTCTGGCTTTCCCTATCTTCCGTCGCGGTGCGGTGGTTGTAGTGGGCGAGCCAATCAGCACAGACGAACTTTACACGAAGTCAGACGGCACACTGCGTTCTGACGATGAAGCAACAGAATTGCTGAAGACGAGAATTGACGTGTTGGACCCCGGCGAGATGAACAATCATCGCTAGTGGTTCAATGCATTAGTATCTCTTTCGGCAGCATGAAGATAGAGCCCGGATCAAAACGATCTGACCCGGGCTCTGTTTTTTTGGCCGACAATTAGTAGACTGGTCTATTTGAAATTATAGCAGCAAGATATCGCGCTTGAGGCGGGTTAAGATGGAAGGCACCAAACACTGCTAGTCTCTCTAGCCAGGCCAAATACCCATGACTTCCGACAGCGAAATCGCCAACCAGCCTGCCAACGCCCTGGCTGTGCCTTTGGTACTTGCAATTGTTGGTTTACTTCTTTATCTGCCCGGGCTGGGCAGCTACGGCCCCCTTGACCCCACGGACAGTTTCTTTATCGAATCAGGACGCGAACTGTTTGAGAGCAACAATTATTTGTTGCCGATGCACAACTACCGCCCCTGGCTGGATAAACCAATTTTGTATTTCTGGGCCGTGGCGGGCAGCTACCATCTGCTTGGGGTCAGCCCCTTTGCTGGAAGGCTTGTCAGCGCCCTTAGCGGCGTCGTCTTAGGACTTTCCACATACGGTTTTTCTTGGCCATACATAGGAGTGCGGCAAGCGACAATTGCAGCACTAATATTTATGTCTTTTCCGCTGGCCTGCGCCATTGGTCACATGTCGCTCACCGACCTGCCTCTGGCGGCCCTGATGGGCATCGCTCTACAGGCGCTTTTCCACTTTGAAAAGTCGCGCAAAATTTCCGCTTGCTTAATAGCTTACTTCGCTCTGGCCCTGGCCTTTTTGTGCAAAGGCCCGATTGCCGTAATTATAGTCGGTGCCATTTACGGCCTCTATTTACTTTTGACTAGCTCGCCTTTAAAAACATTGCCGCATAGAATTTTGCAGGCGAAACCCTTCTGGGGTTTGCTAATAATCGCTGTGGTTAACCTGCCCTGGTATACCATGGCGGCAGTAGGTACTAATGGAGAGTTTCTCCGCGAATTTTTCATTACTCAAAACTTTGGCCGTATGGTTGGAGCGGTTAATCACCAGCAGCCATTCTGGTTCTATATTCCCGTTTTGCTGGGTGGGCTCTTTCCCTGGAGCCTGCTGGCCATCTTACTTTCATTGCCACTCCTGACAAAAACTGCACTACAAGAAGTGCAGATCAAATTGCAAAAACTCTGGTCTGAACGAGGCCGCTTAGATAATCGCACCGCCTATTTATTTCTCTGCACCATCTGGGCAGTCTTTGTCATTGTTCTTTTTAGCGCCATCAAAACCAAACTTCCTACTTATGTTTTGCCTGGTTTACCGCCACTGGCTGTACTTATAGCGACTGTCCTGGCTCACGTAGAAAGTAGAAAAAAAACTCTCATAATTTTGGGCACGCTTATGACCGCCACCATGATTGGTGCCCTGATTGCCCCGGCCATAACAAAAGATTGGGTTACCGTATTTCTCGTCAAAGAATATTTGATCTTCTACGCCGGTCTGCTGGCAGCCATCACCTTCACCGTACTGGCCTGGCGCGGTCAGACAAAAACGGCACTCAATATGCTGCTGGCTTCAGCAATCACGCTTACGGCACTTTTAGTGCCCCTTGGTCACGTGGCATTTTATGAACACCGGCAAAAGCCATTTGAGCAATTAATCGAACGCATTCAAGCGGCTAAAGCCGATATCGCCACAGTAGTAGTGGAAGCTCCAGCGCTCTCGTACTATTTGCACCGGCGGGTAGATCCGCTGCGCGACAGAGCGGAAGGCAAAGCTTATCTGGCCGGCGGTCACAAACCGCACTACTTGCTTGTGCCCAGAGAAATTATGGAAAGTTTGAATTGGTTCGACCGTGCCCCGGTAGAGCTTGGCAAAACAAAAAATGGCAAGTGGACCCTTTACGCACTCGATTAATTACAGAAGCCACACCCTTTCTGATTAAAATTTTCAGCATACGAGATTTTGCCGGAGTACAATCAGATCACAATGAACCACAAAACGACCATGCAGAAAAATATCTGGCTCATTTGCCTGGCGCTGATTCTCTCAGTGCTTGCGCCCACGCGCGCTCTGGCGCTCTCGGCCACGTCTCTCTCGTCGCTCGCAGATTGCGGCACAGAGTCTCAAGCAACAGAAATGGATTGTTGCCGCACTCTGCAAGAGTGTTGCTGTAGTCCCGCTCCGCTTGAACCCAACAATTTAGAAAGCGTCGCCCAACCGGGGCAATCCACTAAACTAATTCCTGTCAAAGCAGCTGCCCGGCCAGCATTCAGACAATGGGTGGCCTCAGGCTCTAATCAAGAATGCAGCAAGGTTTACAGTCAGAACCTGGCTGTGATGGCAGAGCTGCCTCTATATTTATTGAAGCGATCACTTTTGATTTAATAAGCACTGGCACAAATATTTTCGGCTTTTTACATTCAAAATAAGGATTGCAATCATGAAAAGAATATTGATGATGATGTTTTTGCTCGCCGCTTTTCTCTATATTCCAGCAGCCCTGGCAGACAAGGCTAAATCTAACACTGAAGGCCGCGCTGCAAGCGCTATGAACTGCGGCAAGTGCGCAAAAGTTTGCGAAGAAACACTGAGTTATTTCAAGAAGCAAGGAGGCAAATATACAGAGGCGAAAAACCTGCAAATCCTCAAAGACTGCATTTCTTCTTGTAAAACCTCAGATGAATTTCAATCGCGCAAATCGAGCAATGCCGGCAAAATCATGGCGGTGTGCAATGAAATTTGCAAACAGTGCGCGCAGATGTGCAAAGACATGAACGATCCCAAACTGGCGGATTGCATTAAGTCTTGCGAAACCTGCTCCAGCTGTTGCGAATAACAAAGCTAAATTAGTGTAATTAAAAAGGCCTCCGACTGGGGGCCTTTTTTGCCTTTCAGGGTTAACCCCAGCTCGCGCACTTGGCATCCGAGCTATCCTGTAACCTCACGTTCAGGAGAAGCATCATGAAATCACTTACTACCTTAGCTGCCTTGGCCGCCCTGGGCCTTCTCAACTGTGCGCCAGCTGAAGCTCAACAAACAGTGACGTTGCGAAAGAACCAACTGCAACAAGTGGGCTGGTTTAAAGCTCCCCTGAACGTTCAAATTACAGACGAGCGTCCTCATGTTTCTGACTTGCGTCGCGCCGATGAAGGCCCGCAAAATTTTGTTATTCCGGTAGGACCAGGCCCAACTGCCAAAGCTAGTGGCAATCAGGGTGTGCGCATGATGTCTAACCATCTAACACCCTCTGGTTTCCAGACTAATATTTCCGCCGCTAACCCTGTGCGACAGTTGAGCCCGGCAAAAATGGGTGGACTGACACCAAGGGCTGCACAGGCAGCAGCAGTGCGTCCAATTGGCGCCAATTCCAACAAGGCCGCTAAACAAAATATCTTCACAGGTCCTACGTTAGCGACGATGAAAAGCACACCGACGGCTGCCACTTATGGCCTTAATAGTCACTCAGGTGCTGGCTCCACTCAATTTGGTTCGCAAAGCGGATTCTCAAAAGAAGTGTTGGCTAAGCTGCGCCATGCTAGCAATTAGTAATAAACTACTAGCTATAAGCCTCCGGCGCAGTGAACAATCTGGCGATACCAGTCGCTGAAGAAAACTTCGCTCGGGTCATAAAATTTCTTCAAGCGCACAAATTCGCTTATTTGCGGATAGCAAGCTAGCAGCTGTTCAGCACTGGCATAACGATGGTAGGTGAGATAATAACTGCCGTTCAATGACACTGCCAGGTCAATCAAGCCGCGAAAGATTTGTCTGGCTGAGGCAAGCCCGGTGACTGAATGATCCACGTGCAAATTAAAGACGATGCAGGCATAATCGGCTCTGGCCCAGGGCAAGAAAGTCTCACTGTCGGCCTTGATCAGTCTCACGGTGCCATAAATTACATTAGCACCGGCGGCCTTTAAGAAACAGGCGGCTTTTTTCAGAAAAGCTGCAAGACACTCTCTTGGAACGTAGAGTTCGCTTATGATTTCAGTGCCCTTGCAAGAGCTGCCCATGCGCTTATCTATAACCGCATGATAATCGTCGATATAAGTACTCAACTGAAATGTGTCGGACCAATAAAGCTGCTTATTCGAAGCAAGATAGTGCCTCGCATATTTATCAAAAGCAGCCGCTTTATCTACGTGTGCTAAATAAACCAGCTCGCTCCAATCAGACTGCGAGAGCAATTTGTTTTCACCCGGCGACACACTCGCGCTGTCAACCGGCCTGTAAGTGCTCAAAATTCCGTATTGCAAAAAGTCGGCGGAGCTGTTGTCGATATTAAATTGAAAATCACCAAACGTGGCTCCGCTGGCCGCTTTGCTTTCAAGCTGACTAATAATTTGATCAGCTCGAATCAGCTCGACGTCGCGTTGCAGGAGGCTCCTGCGCTCCAGCCTCAGCGTCGCTGTAGCTATCAGTCCAAACATGCCATAGCCGCCAATAACCAGAGCAAACAGTTGAGAATTTTGCTGACGATTGCACGTCAAGGTGGCACCGCCGACAGTGACAAGCTCAAATTCTTCCACGTCAGAGGCAATCGGTGCGCTTGCCAGTCCGCGACCATGAACATTGGCACTGAGGGCCCCTCCGATGCTTAAAGCGTCGCAGCCAGTCTGCTTCTGTCTGATCGTCCAGGGCCGGGGGTGGTCAATTTGCGCTTGCTTGAGAAAGCCGATTAGCTCCGGCCAACGCATGCCGCCTTCCACCTTTAATAGCCCTGCCTCGGCATCAAACTTGACCACGCCATTGATCAAACTGGTGTCTACAAGAATTCCACCGTCTAAAAACTGTTGACCGCCCATGGCATGGCGGCCACCAGCTATAGCAATTTTGTCACCAGCAGCGGCGGCCCAGCTCACCAGATCACTAAGTTGCGAACAGTGGGAGGGCGTGACTACACTTTTAACCACCGTTTGATTGAGGGCCGAATGTCGGTCATTAACGAGCTCTCCGGCGATTCCAGCAGCTCTGACAGTTGCAACAGTCTTATTCATTGCTTTCCTTTTTCAATTGATAGCGTGCGTAAATGAGAATAAAAGAGGCGAGCACAATATGAAAAATTATGGGGATGCAGCCGCCAACCCACCTTGCCTGTGGGTTGAGCGCCATTTGCACGGGGTAACGAAGAATTGAAAGTGTCAGGTAAAGGTGGGCAAATGCGTGGAGAAAATTAGCCAGTTTTAGACTGATGGAATAAGTCACACCAGAGCCCTGCCAAAAATCGCAGCAGATTTTCGCGAAAACCACAGCGATTAGAAGCTGGGCCGGCAGCAGAATCTGGTAAGAAACCAGACCAGACATCCACTCTTGCATGGGTGGAAGAAAAGCAGGGCGAAAGTATGCCACCAGAATTTGACCGAGCACACGCAGACAAAATGAAAACAGCAGAATAGATAAGATCAGCGCACACTTTGACCGGCTTAAATTGCCTACCGAAGCTGATTTCGATTGTTTTTGCGCGGCGAGAGTATACACAAACCTGACCGTTTTGTATTGACTCTTTGAGTATGAAAGATTTCGCCCGCCAACAAATCAGCCGCAACACAGTTGTTCAACTGTGCGCAAAAACAATGCTTATTGCGGCGCTGCCGCTGGTAGCTTCATTTCCTCTCTAAACAACCGTGACTGAGTCTCAAAAGCAGTAGGTTCGATCATGACGTCACCTGAAAACGGATCGTCATAACAGGCGAGCAAAAATATGTTGAGGCAAATAACGAGGCTGACAATGGCCACCATCACCATTTGCACATTCAAATTGCTGGAGCTGAAGAAATAAGTGAAGATAATGGTGGCGACACCGCCGACACTTAGAATGCACCAGAGCACGGCGGGCATGCCGTTATGCAATGCATCTACGCGTAAGCGACGGCAATCACCAAGGCTGGCCATGCACGGTAAAATCGATTGCTGAACGTTACACTGCCGCGGTGTAACCGGCTCGTAGAGGGTTAACTCCTTCCATAATCTGCGATAAGTGTCCCAGGTTGTCGGGCTGGTTTGCTTCTTTGCCAGCAGCGGCCAGGCTTTGATCACTTCGTCAGAATAGGCCAGACAAAGATTTTGCACTCGTATGCGATTGGCTTCAGGAAGACCATCGGCCATGCGGTAAACATTGGCTAAAGAAGAAGCTTCTTGTTCAACGGTCTGCCGGGCCAATTCAAAGCGCTGCATGGCGTCAGCCACCATAAATCCGAGCAAAACTGCAAAGAGCATGCCGACAAACTGCGAATACGGGTCGGCCACTTCGTGCTGAGTTTTCAGGTCGTCGTCATGACTTTTAAGCATACGAAAAAGCAGCAAACCGGCGACCGAAATGAGCACGGTTAAGAGTGTCAATGCCAGACTTAAACCAACGGTCACAATCACATTTCCTCCGTCGCCGCCGCAAGCCAGAGCTTGACGTCAAGACAATAGCAGATAAGTTAAAGCCGACCGTCGCTATTTTTAGAAAATGCATCAGCCGGCATATCGGCTGTAGATTCTCGATCAGATGTACCTGTCGATGAAAGCTTTTGCTCAGATATAAAGGCAGCTTTGCGGCTGAATTCTTCTTGCTGTTTATCCAACCAGTTGTCCATCACCTGGCCCACTTCAGGGTCGATAGTTTTGCATTCAAGCAACATGTGACCTTTGTTGGCAAAGGTCACCAGGGTGGCCTGCTTGGTACCCATCTTGGGCACAATTTCTTTCAAGGCTTCTGTTTTGGCCACCCGGTCTTTCTCGCCGGCCATAATCAATATCGGCATGCTTTCAGGTATATAGGCAATGTCTTTGACCGAATTGACGTTTGTCACCGCGGCCTTGATCAAATCAGTGACGCTCATCTCTTTGCAAGTCTCGTCATTGTCCATAAGTTCTTTGGCTATGGCTTTGTCTTCAGACAAAATCGGCTGCATGTAAGGCTTGATATTGATGCGATTGTTGGGGTTGTGAATGCCCTGAAAGAAGGTTTTCACCCAGAGGGGCCGGGGGTGAATTCTGGTTCTGGCGACAAAACCGGAGGCGATGGCGCCGTCAAACAAAGATGGCTCAGTAGACGCCTCCCAGACAGCCATATTAGCGCCAAAACTTTCACCGACAAGAAAAAGCGGCTTGTCAGGATACTTGCGCCGCAAAGCCTTGAGAATATCGGTGAGATCGTCCTTGGTGGTGCCGAAATGCACGGCTGAATCTCCGGCAAAATTATGGTTGGCCGTGCGCCAGTCGCCGAAACCGCGCATGTCATTGGCGTAGACGATGTAGCCTTTTTCGTTAAAGTGAGCGGCCAGAGGAGCGAACAATTTGCCGCTGAAAATTAAACCTTGCAAAGCGACGATAACGCCTTTGACTGGCTGATCCGGATTGCTCCACTGGTGCACCGGAATGCAAAGTTTCACCCCAACGTCTGACTGGTTTTCGTAGACTGAACTGGCCCGGGCGCTGGCTGCAAAGCAAGTTGCCGTCAGGGTCAAGGTCAATAATTTTTTCAACGCAGCCTTCACTCTTGACTAGCCTTCTTGTCAGACTTTTTTAAGGGCACCACGGGCAGAAACAAGTTGAGCAGAAGAGCCAGAACAAGGGTAACGGCATACAACAGTAGAGCCTGGTAGACCGCCCCTTTGAGGGAGCTTTGTCTGACAAGGCTAAGCATAACAGCACTCATCAGCCCCGTACCAATGGTACCGCCCAGTGAACGGAAAAACTGAGTCATAGATGTAGCCACGCCCATGGTTTCAGGCCTTGCAACGTTTTGAATCAATATTGTGTGCACCGGGAGGAGAAGACCGAGGCCCACCCCGCCTATACCGGCATCGATGAGTAACTTTGTCAGAGTTAACTCACCTTGCACGTCAAAAGCAAGCATGGTCGTACCAAGGCATAACAGGGCTAGAGCACCGAGAATGAGCAATTTATAGCGCTTGGTTTTCGCGATAATCAGACCACCGGCAATACTGGCCACCGCAACCAGCACCATTAGTGGTGTCAGCGCCAGACCGGAACTGGTACCGGACATATCAACCATTTTTTGCAGAATCATTGCCAGTAGAAGCATTGATCCAAATAGTCCAATGCCCGTGACAAAAACAGTGACAAGCGAAATAGCGATCAGCTTATTGGTAAAAAGCGACAGGGGAATAAGTGGCTCGGCCGCCTGCTTTTCACGCCAGAGAAATGCCGCCAGCATCACTGCGGAGACCAAAAGTTCAAGGCCGGCCACGGTGCTCACAGAGCCTAATTTGCCTATCTCTGAAGCGGCCAGAATTAGCGGGGCAATAAAAAGAATAAAAAAGACAATGCCTGCATAATCGATAATAGCCTGAGCTCGGGGTCTTAGCGAGACGGGAAAAGACAATTGAAAAAGCAAGCAGCCGATTAGACTGAATGGAATATTTAAAAAGAAAATCCAGCGCCAGCTATTGGCGTCAGTAAGCCAACCGCCTAAAGCAGGGCCGATTAAAGCGGCAACGATAAAGGCGGCAGCGAGGAAACCCTGATATTTGCCCCGTTCGGTCACGGGAAATAAATCACCAATAGAAATGAAGCAAAGACCGATCATGGCACCGCCGGCGATACCCTGCAAACCCCGGCATAAAATCAATTGGTCGATTGCATCTAGCCCCAAAAGTGGCGAATAAAAGATTCCTGCACTGCCACATAATGCTGAAGCTAAGCCAAACAAAAAAGTAGAGTAAATAAGCACCGCTTTGGCCCCGAAGATGTCGGCGAGCTTGCCCGACACAGGTGTAGCGATGGTGGAAAAAAGCAAATAAGAAGTGATAATCCAGGCGGATTTATCAAAGCCATTAAGTGCCAGAGCCATTTTAGGAATGGCGACATTGAGCACCGTTTGATCGAGGGCAGAAAGAAAAATGGCAATCTGCAGCCCGATTAAAATTGCGGCATAATTTTTTTTAGAAATATCAGGTGGATTGATTTGTGATTACCAGGGCAATGGGCGCGTTTCGCTGATGAAGTATGTGCCGCGATCGTTGCCAATGCTTAAATCGTGATAACTGGTTCTGCTGTCAACGTGCTTGACTAGCTTTATTCCAGGCACAAATTCGACTTCGCGCACCAGTTTAAAGGTAGAGCCGGCCTTATACAACTTGTAGATGTTATCAGCGCTGCAAACCTGGGCGCCGTTGTCGCTGAAGTGGAAAAATTGATCTAGCACGCCGACATTGCGGAACATGATGCTGAGAATAATCAGCGACGACAGTCCAACCAGGCGCAGTATCGGTTTCCAGCGGAAGAACAAAACCGGAGTAGCAACCAGCACAAGAATAAGTGCTCGTTCGGTGCTGCCCAGGCCGGGCAAGAGAGCAATAGCAATCAGTGCTTGAATATCTTGAACTCCACGCGGCACCACCAGGCGGTAAATCACAAATGAACACAGCAAAAGCTGAACCAAACTCAGAGCCTGGCGCCACTGGCTGGATTCAATAATCCAATCGCCCTGGTTAACGGCGAAGCTGCCCACTACAGCCAGCAGCAGGAATAAAATCATGGTCCACTGCACGCCCTGGGTGTTGGTGTTCCAGAAAGTGGAGACAGCCTTTCGATCGCTTTCAGAAAGAAGAGCCGGGGCAGGTGCGGTATTCACTCGGAGTCCTCAGGGCTTCACGGTCCTGAATTCACTTTATCACCTATGGGCTATGGCCATGAAGTAGAACCGGCGGGACGGAGGCACTGGCCGGGCGCAATAGTCATATAATAGGTCTACCTTCCAGTTGCAAGCGTACATGCCATTCGAGAGACAATGAGCGACGATCTTAACAATCCACAATTCAAAAACTGGCTGACATCGCGGATGAACGCGGTTAACTTGACTCAGTCCGAGCGTGTGGAATTTTTGCAGTGGCTTCTGCAGCGCAAAGAAAACGAAACTGCCCTTGGCGCTCAGAAGATGACTGTGGCAAAGCGCGCGACACGCTTGAAAGAAATAAAAGAATGCTTCAGCTGGTTAAAAGCGCGGGTGACCGAAGCAGAACTAAGCGACGCCGATCGCAAAGAATTTGACTTGTGGATGGCCAAAAGAGTGCGCGAAAGCGAGCTACTCGACGACGGCTAATTAGGACGCAAACTTGGCAGACAAATACGAACTTTTAGTCGCCGAGCCAGCTTCAAATTGCTGCCTTCTGGCAAATCGCTGGTCTGCACAATTTTTTATGGCAATGCCTACGCCTCAATCGAGGCCAGAGAAAGCGATGATGGAAGCGGCACTTTAGCCACGGTTGAATTAATAGGCCTGCGAGTGTGGCGCAATAGCGCATGCATGCGCAAGAATGGCTTGGCATGATCACGATGGCCGTAGGCTGGACCATCGGGTCGCCAGTGATGGTTTCGATTTCGAAAAATGTGTTGAAAAAGTACATTCATGAGACTTTGATGGTCGATTCTTAAATTGCTGGTGTTTGAGTGTGGAAAAATGAAACGTTATCGTTTCATTTTGAAAACCAGAACGTATACGTTCTGTCTAAAACTAATTGGTAGGGGAGGGCCCTACGCATTTCCCCCAATGACAACTGTGCCATGGGCCCCTATGCTGTACCCATGGGAAAGGGGCAGCACACTGAGCATAGTGAAAAAGAAGGAGTTGTTGCCAGCTTTGGCCACTCTCTGATCTATTCTGTCATCGAAGAGCCTTATGAGGGCGTGGCGCAACTTATTAACCAATCCGCCGGCACTGAGTGGCTGCCCAAACAAGCTTTGATTGACGCTCCGGAAGCGGCCGAGTTTCAGAGCGCCAACTGGTACGCCCAGACCCTCGGCGGCGCACTCGGCACTACGGCCAAATTTATCGCTTTGAGCAAAGTCATGCGCGGCTCTTCCGGCGAGTTGGCGCAGACCACCAGACTGAGCGGCATGACTGCCACCGAAGCCGCAAAAGTCGGATTTATCATGCAGGGCGTTTTCTCGCCCAGCGCTGAAAGTGACATGCTGCCCGGCAGGCTCAAAAATGGAATCACCAGCGCCGTCACTATGGCCGCGCTGACCAAACTTTCGCACGGCGCGGACGGCCTGACACGCAGAGCCGCCGGCATCACAGTTCCGGGCCTAGAAGTTCCCCTGGTCAAACAACTGGCCGGCAATGTGGCTGCTGGTAGCCTGGCAGGCGTTGTCAGCGCTGAGACGCACTCATTGATAAATGGCGAAGGCCTTGCTTCAGGACGCGAAGTCTATCAAAGCGCATTTGGTTTTGGTATCGTCAGCGGTGCCCTCGGCGGGGTGCAAAGATTATCCCGAATCTCCGAAGTAGGTGTGGAAAAATACGCCGGATCAAAAGCTTATGAGGCCGAAGCCAGCCCCCTTCGCTCTACGCTCCTAACCTCATTGACCCGCACGAATACTCAGTTGAAAGCCGGCAATCTGGCAGAAGTTGAAGCTGCCATTCCAAAAACGATACTTGACCTGCCCAGCAAAAATCTCGACTTAGGAGCATGGAAACCAGCAGAAAGAGTGGCACTGGTGAAAGAACTGCGCACAAATGCCGAAGGCGTAATGGCTCAAGAAACAAATATAACATTGCTAATTTCGTCGCTGGATAAAGCAGCAGTTGACGCACTGGGAAAAGACCTCGGCACTCTGCGGCAGCAAGCATCGAACTCTCAGCCCGACGTCATCCTGGAAAATTCCATCAGCCAGAAAAGTTCGCAACTTCAGGCCAGCCTGCAAGAAGCGTTGAATAGTTCGTCTAAAGCGATGGGACTGGCCCCGCTAGAGGTGGTAATAGACAATTCGTTGCCGGCCAACATCAAAGGGTTCTACGCGCCTGGCACAGGCAAGTTGACCTTGAATGAAGCGATGTTCCATAAGGGTCTCACTGCTGAAGCCGTTGACTATATTGCTCACGAATCGACTCACTTCGAAGTCGATATCTTGAGAGTTCGCTCTGTGCTGGATAAGCAGGGTAGCGAAGCTGATCTGAACACTTTAACCTCAGCCTACGGCAGTACACTTTCGCAGCCATTTGTCGATAATGTAATTGCCCTGCGCGGCGGCAAAGCGCTCAGTATTGAACAAGCACGCCGCCTGGAAGCAGTGGACCTCTCACGCCAGAATTACGCCACCGGCCCCGGTGTCATGGACATTGTCAGAGTAGATCAAAATCTGCAAAAAATCGCTACTATTATGCCGGAAGCGCCCCCATTGCAGCAAGCCAAATATGTTCGGCAAGCGCAAGAGCTTTACAGCAAAAGAACTACAGCGACAGACAACTATGTGGGCGCCAAGTTTGAACTCGAAGCCTGGTCAAACGGCGTTCTGGCACACATAAAAGCCCGTGCCCTTGGATTACCTGAGTCAGCATCCGATCCTGTAATTTTTTCCCATCCACTGGCTCAGAAGTGGGATTTCAAACTTCCCGGTCAACAATAATACGTTTAAATTGGTACTTTCAGCCCTGCCATAGCAAAATCGGAATAAATGGCGGTTAAACAATATTAGAGCGTCCGCTTATACAATGTATAAGTCTGGGCTTATACATTGTATGATGGCCTTTTTCCGTCAATTCGCATACCCACAGAACTAACGCTCGATGGCCGAGGCACCACAGGTAATGCGCGAGACATTTTGATTGACTGTACGCCGCACCATTTGTTGAAATTGACGCACTAAAACTTCTTCGCTAAAGCGCGAGGTGACGTCATCTTGCAATTGCTGTACATGATCTTTGATGCCAACGGCGTTCCCTTTTAGCCAGGTTAAACGGTCAGCGAGATTGCCATCTTCACTTAAATCAGTCATCCAGAATTCGTCGACAATAACGAACTTCGCGCCATCATGAGGATGCGTAACCACTGGCAAACCGCATAACGCCGCTTCAAGCAAGACATTGCCGAACGATTCACGCAGACTTGGTAAAACAAAAACATCTGATGCTTGCAAAATCGAAGCGACTTTTTCAGGTTCGACAGTCAACCACTGCACACGATCACCGAGCAATTCGCGGCCCTGATCTTGCAGTTCTCTGGTGTCGACTTCAGAAGCTCCGCACAAAAGCAATTTGACATTTTTGCCCGGCAAACGCGCGACTTCATTTAATAGATAGTCGATGCGTTTGTGATATTTATTCCAGGCCGCCACGCAAACAATTACCCAATCATCTGCTGCGAGGCCAAGCGATTGGCGCACAGCATTGCGATCGGCGTGAGGCAGAGCTTCGGGGGACGGAATGCAATTTCCCAGTACTTCCATTTTCTCTGCCGGAATTCCATAAGCAATGGCTTCATCATAAGGCTGATGCTGCAGTTGTTGCGTCAGGTCAAAGTGCTTGTAAGTGCTGGGTTTAAACATGCCACCATTGGCGAGAATGATTTTGAACTTTAAATTGAAAGCCACTCGTGAAGCCAGAAGCATGTGTGCCAGGGGCACATCTTTGACCCACACAGCATCAGGCTTCCAGTCTATAAGTTCAAAGTTTAACGCCGACCAGAAGCTCACTTGCTCAACGCCGTACATAAATTCCCAGCGGTGTTGCTCAGACATAAATGGAATGTATTGAATCGGCTTGGTCCAGGCGCTCGAGCGGGGGAAATTCCACAGAGCTTTGGCATCAGGGTATTTACCGCCGCTAAATAAGCGAACGTTAAGATTGGAATGACGCTTGAGCGACTCGAACCAGCGAGCGGTGGAAATCTCAAAGCCCCGATTGATATGGCCCAGGCCAGTGCTAATCAAAGCAAGCTTCAAATCTGAAGCGGTGGCAGTACTGCTGGTTCTCTGCAAATCAGTCATCAAGTGCCACTCAGCGCTTTGGCAGCACTATTGCCGGCTAGCCTGGCGGCAAAAAATTCTCGCGCTTCATCTTTAGGATTAAGATGGCTGACTTTTATCTGAGCGTCGGCGATGCCGCTGTTGGTCAAATGTTTTCTAAAAGCTTCGTAGGTGCCGGGGGTGAGCAAGCGGGCCTCGACATCATGCAGTCGCAAAGAATCACGTTTGGTTTTGTATTCGACGTTTTCAACTGACAGCTCAGTATCTACTGCCATGGCCAGAGCGGCCAGCTCCTTCAATTCTTCCTCACCCTGACCAAAGTCCTGGCCCTGGTCGGCCTCGACCCATACTTCATAGTGCGGTTCTGGTCTAAATTGTGGAATCACAGTGAAAAATCTCAAACGCCGGCCAACCTTGTCTGCCGCTCTGACGACGGAGGCGGTCACCTGTAGTTCCGTAACTTTTTCGCCGGTGAAGGATGAGACATTCCCTCCCTTATATTGAAATTCGAACATCGGTGTTTGGTTGTAGAAACCGGTCACCTTTACAACGTCGTTGATGTTGTAGCGATAAAGCCCGCCCGAAGTGCTGAATAAAATGAAGTAATTTTGGCCCACTTCGAGCTCATGGCCAAGCAAAACTTTGGGGTTGCCCTGGCCCATTTCGGCTTCAGGAACGAATTCGAAGAAGTGAGATTGCAGAGCCATCATTTGTTTGCCCGGGCCCATGAAGACAGTACCGCGACCTTCGCTGGCACCATATGTGATATCACAGACAGGCAGAGAACCAAACTGCTCGGGAAAATCAGCTAAGTAGAATGCGGCGGCAGCTTTGGTCCAGCAAGTGACAAGCTCGAGAGTAGGCCACACTTTATGGGCAACGAAATGTCCACTACTGTAAAGAGCTTGCAAGAAATCAGCACGCGCCGCATCGGGTTTTAAAAACTTGCGTAAGGCCGCGAGAGTTTCGTCAGACAGACTGCCGGGGGGCGAAATCGTGCCTTTGTGCACGTCGGCAATGAGCTCAGGACCGTACTGTTTGAGACGTCTTAAAAGCAAACTGATAGTGCTGGGGTTTAGTGTGTAAAAGCAAGAAAGCGGCAAAACCAGAGCCAGACGTAACAGCGTGTAATATCGAGTTTCGTAATCGCGTATCAAAAATACTTCATAAGGAATAGGCGATATATATCTTTTCACGAGAAATGGCTCGTGCTGGAAGAGCATGCCTGATATGGCGCCATACGGAATACCGCACTCTGTGTGCCCTTCAACAGCCGGAGAGACAACTGAAAGTGCCACGCCGCCGCTCACTTGCGGGAACGACTGCAGCAGGTGGTAGCCTGAAACCACTGATGCCAGGCGAAATTCCTCCATGTATCCCGGGGTGATAGGGATATATTTGGGCTTAGCAGTTGTGCCGCTGGTTGTGGCAAACATGAGCGGGCTCTCGGCTGTGAGCACCGATGTTTTACCAGAAGTTAACTCTTCAATATAAGGGCGGAACTGCTCATAGTCGCGAATGGGCACTGCGCTTTGAAAATCGGCCACAGATTTGATCGAGGCAAAGCCATGCTCGCGGCCGAAGACAGTGGCCGAATTTTTCTCGATCAATTTGAAAAGTTTTGCTTCTTGAGTCTCGCGCGGGCGCTGGCTGGCGGCCTCAAGCGAGCGAATTTTTCCTTCAGCGAGCAAACTAAAAGCTCGATACAAAGCCCGCCGAATCATAAACGAATTCGCCTCCGCGGCCATGGTAACAAACAGGAAAAACGCTTAGGCATTATACTCTGTAGCTTCGCCTGCGGTTTTTCGGCGAAATCAAAGATACATACATCAAATATATCGGGTCTTCGAATAGTAGATGGCTGTCACAATTTTCTCATTGACGATTTTTCTTCTCACCATCACCGCCGTGGCCTGCGCGCTGCAAACCCTGGCCTTCAGCCGTTTGCTGAAATACGTCAATAAAGAAATGCAACGACCTGCTTCCGCATATCATCCGCACGCCACAGTAATCTTGCCTTGCAAGGGCCTGGACCCCGGCTTTAACGACAATGTTCAAAAACTACTGAGCCAGGACTACCCTTCTTTTGAAGTAATTTTTGCCGTCGCATCCGACAGCGACCCGGCTTACGCCAATCTGATGGAGCTTTCAAAAACTTCTCCGGTACCAACCAGAATCGTTGTGGCGGGCATCAATCAAAGCCGCGCCCAGAAAGTTAACAATCAACTAAAAGCTCTGCAGGAACTTTCACCTCTTACTGAGGTCATCGTCTTCGTTGACTCTGACGTCATCGCCCGCGGCGATTTCTTATGCAGACTCGTGGAACCATTACAGGAAGAAGGCGTAGGCGTGACCACCGGATATCGTTTCTACATCGCTTCCATCACCAACTGGCCTTCGCAGCTGCGTTCTTTATGGAATCGCGTGACGGCATGGGAAATGGCGAATCCTAAATATGCGTTCGCCTGGGGCGGCGCCATGGCCATCAGACGTTCGGTTTTCGCCGAAGCCAGAGTGGCTGAAGCCTGGGACCGTGCCGCCGACGACGATCTATCGTTGACTACGGCAGTAAAAGCCGCCGGCAAAGCCGTTCACTTTGTACCGCAATGCCTGGTAGCCAGCGATGGCGATTCATCTGTGGCGGAAATTCTTGAGTGGACCAACCGCCAGCTCATCCTCACTAAGGTTTACTATCCCGAGCTCTGGGGTCGTGCCATCGCACGGGCCACAGTGATGGCTTTATGGCTGGTAGCTATGCTTGCTGCCGTAATCGGATATGCATACTGGGGCGACAATGCAATGGGTATGGCAGTTTTAGCCGGTCTTACAATTTTTCCGCTAGAATTGTTCTTTCTCGTCAAAGCTAGAACCTTGTGGCAGAGAGTGTTAACCGATAACCGGCAATACATACAAGAATCGTTTTTGACCTCTTGTGCCGCTATCCCACTTGCTCATCTCGTGCTGCCATGGATGACTTTATATTCAGTTTTGACCAACCGCATTCAATGGCGGGGAGTCACTTACGAGTTACGAAGTCCAACAGAAACTTTCATTATCTCCTCTTAATGTTGGCAATCAATGCAATGGTGACGGTTGGACAGATATTTAAAACCTTTCAAGTGGAAAATGGGGCCAGAGGTCATATACTTTTGATATTAAAGACAATATTTGCTTATGAAAGCTTTTGCTTGAGCGCCTTCGTGCGTAGAATTTTTAGGAGATTCTGGCCAGAAATGCGAATCAAAACTGCTGGCTCTATGAGAACGAACTAACTGTGCCGGCACTTTCAATTATCGCTATTTCGCCCGCCGCTCCTCGCGAGTGCTTTAAAGAGCCCGCTTTGGCCATTGCTGCTGCGCGTGCCGGAGCCACCGGTGTACTAGACCTCGAATACGTGAGCCAGATTGAGGCCGCGCAGAATGCTTTCGCCAAACTGGTCAAACATGCCGGTTCTGGCTCAGTAGGCATTCGCTGCCGCTCCGGCCACGTACCCAATTTGGTTGAATTGCTCCGCCCAGCGGGGGTTTCAGGCGATCTGGCCACGGGCGCTGCGTTTGATGCGCGTACCGTTAACGGTACAGTGATATTAACAGCGTCAGGCGGGCGTTTCGAGCCCGATATGTTAACGGCTGACATAGCCGAGGCCAAAGACAACGGATTTACAGTGGTTGTCGAAGCCATCGACGTTAACGAAGCACTAATGGTCCAAAATTGCGGCGCTGACGCAGTGATTGCCAAAGGTCACGAAGGTGCTGGGCGCATTGGCGACGGCACGACTTTTGTACTGGTACAACAATTTGTCAGAGCCCTCAAGGTAGCCGTTTGGGCTCAGGGTGGAGTTGGTTTGCATTCGGCCGCAGCGGTGGTTGCAGCAGGCGCCACCGGCATCGTGCTCGACGCTCAACTTTATCTCTGCCGCGACTCTTTAATAACTGCACCTGCTCGTCAACGTTTAGAAAAGATGGACGGCAGCGAAACCACAGTTTTGCATGGCCCAGATGGTCAGTTCAGATTGTTTGCTGAAAATGGCTCGGCCAAATTGGCTCACTTACAAGCTGCTCTATTGAGTCAAAACAGCTACGCTTTAGTTCACGCTCTTCAAGCCAATGTACACGCTCAGGCTGTAGGCGAAGGCGATGAGTTCTGGTTGATTGGTCAAGACGCTTGCTTCGCTCGCCACTTAGCGAGAGTAGGCGGCACCGTATCTGGTGCTATCGAAGCGATCAGGCAATCTGTCGCCGCTCAAATCGAAATTGCCAGCAAATCTTCAGTGCTGGCTGAGAACTCAGATTTAGCCGTATCGCACGGCACTCGTTATCCTATTATTCAAGGTGCTATGACGCGCGTCAGCGACAATAGCGACTTTGCTTACGAAGTAGCAAAAGCAGGCGGCTTGCCGTTTTTAGCGCTATCGCTCATGCGTGCTGCCGACATCGAAGTATTGCTGCAAGAAACCGCCGACAAATTAGGTTCAATGCCATGGGGTGTTGGCTTGCTCGGTTTCGTTCCGCCGGCTTTGCGCCAGGAACAAATGACCGTTGTAGACAAATTCAAACCACCATTTGCGCTGATTGCCGGTGGTCGCCCGGATCAAGCCAAAGCCATGGAAGATGCCGGCACCAAAACTTATTTGCATGTACCTTCGCCGCTATTGCTCAAATCGTTCATCGAAATGGGTTCGCGTCGCTTTATTTTTGAAGGCAAAGAATGCGGCGGCCACGTTGGCCCTCGCTCAAGCTTTGTCTTGTGGCAATCGATGATTGAAGTGTTGCTCGATTCAATCGGGCCGCGCGACAATGCATCGGCCTTCCATGTGCTCTTTGCCGGCGGTATTCACGATCAGATGTCAGCCGCTATGGTGGCTACGCTGACTGCCCCTCTCACCGCCCGTGGTATCAAAGTCGGTTTCCTTGTCGGTACCGCTTATCTCTTTACGGAAGAAGCTGTGCGCACCGGTGCCATTGTCAATAAATTCCAGCAAGCGGCTTTGCAGTGCAATGAGACCGTCCTATTAGAGACTGGCCCCGGCCATTCCATTCGTTGCATTGATTCTCCTTATAAAGAAATTTTTGACAGCCGCCGCGTCGAGTTGCAAGGCCAGAATAAGAGCCGCGACGAAGTGCGCGAAGAGCTCGAACTGATGAATCTCGGCCGTCTGCGCATCGCCAGCAAAGGCCTCGGTCGCAATCAATCTAATCAACTGGCTAATATTCCTGACGAACAACAGTGGCAGGAAGGTATGTACATGATCGGTCAGGTGGCTGCTTTGCACGACAAAGTAATGACCATTGCCGAATTGCACCACGACATTTCGGCTGCCGGGCAAAGCTTGCTTTCTGCTCGAGAAATCGAACAATTGCTCGAAGCTCCGGCTCCGGTCAACGAACAAGAAGCGATTGCTATCGTCGGCATGTCTTGCCAGTTCCCGCAGAGCAACGACGTTGAAACTTACTGGGCCAACATACTTGGTAAAGTTGACAGCATTACCGAAATTCCTAAGACTCACTTTGATTGGCAGAATTATTTCGATGCCAACCCGCTAGCTCGCGACAAGATCATCTCAAAATGGGGCGGATTCTTGCATGATGTAGTCTTTGATCCTGCTGCTTACGGCATTCCGCCTAGCAGTTTAATTTCAATCGACCCCATGCAAATGCTTATATTAGAAGCGGCCCGCAGTGCCTTGCATGACGCCGGCTATAACGAGCGTAAATTCCCACGGGAAAAAACTTCGGTGATTCTGGCTAACGCCGGTCACGGTCCAATTACCGCTCTTTATTCACTGCGCTCAATGCTCGGCTGGAAACTCAACGAACTGGGCGAAGAAGTCACCGACAAGCTCAAAGGCGACCTGCCTGAGTGGACCGAAGATTCATTTGCCGGATACCTCGGTAACGTTGCTGCTGGTAGAGTGGCCAACCGCCTTGATTTGAAAGGCATCAACTTCTCAATCGACGCTGCTTGCGCTAGTTCACTGGCTGCATTATATGTAGGCATCAGCGACTTGCGTTCTAAAGCCAGCGACGTTGTCTTGCTCGGCGCCACAGACACTCACAACCAGCCTGGCGACTACCTGAGCTTCTCCAAGACTCACGCTCTCTCGCCTAACGGCAAGTGCAAAACATTCGACGCCTCCGCCGATGGTATCGCCATCAGTGAAGGTATTGCCATTCTCGTCTTGAAGCGTTTAAGCGACGCCGAGCGCGATGGCGACAGAATTTATGCAGTAATTAAGGGCATCGGCGGATCAAGCGATGGCCGCGATCTGAGCCTCACCGCTCCTCGTCCAGCCGGTCAAATGCTGGCATTGCACAGAGCTTATGCCGACGCCAATATTTCACCAGCCACAGTACAAATAGTCGAAGCTCACGGTACAGGCACCGTAGCTGGTGACAGAGCTGAAGTAGAAGCTTTGACCAATGTCTTCAAAGCCTCAGGCGCTGAGCTGGAAAACTGTGCCATCGGCTCAGTCAAAACCAATATCGGCCACAGTAAAGCAGCTGCCGGTCTGGCTTCAATTATCAAGATCGCCAAAGCTTTGCACCACAAAGTTTTGCCGCCGACCATTAACGTCACTAGTCCGAGCCCGGCTTGCAAATTTTCTGAAGGTCCATTCTACGTCAACACCGAAAGCCGCCCCTGGGTGAGCGCCGACAACGGCCTGCCACGCCGCGGTGGAGTGAGCGCATTTGGTTTTGGCGGCACTAATTTCCATGCCGTTTTAGAAGAGTATGTCGCCCCGTGCGCAGCTGAACCAGCACCAGTGCTCGAAGCATGGCCGGCGGAACTATTTGTCTGGAAAGCTAACAACGGCGAGGACCTCGTTAAGTTACTGGCTCAAACTGAAGCTAACGTGAAGAAACTGCGTACTGATTTTGCAGTTGAGACCGGTGCTACAAGCCAGGGTCGTCGCCGGTTGTTCGAACTTGCCAGCAACCTGCACCTGAAAACAAAAGACATTCGCACAAGCGGAGCGTCATTAGCCATAGTGGCAGCTTCAGCCGAAGACCTCGAACAAAAGATTGCTCAAGCAAGAGAAAAAATTCAGAAGGGCGAAAAGAAATTTGCTCTACCTACCGGCGTGCATTTCAATGCGGCAACTCCTGTGGGCAGCAAGGTGGCATTCTTGTTCCCTGGCCAGGGCTCGCAAAAAGTAAACATGCTGAAAGAGCTATCTAATTATTTCCCCGAAATTTTAAACACCGTTGAAGCAGCCGACAGATACTTGGCTCACCAGCCAAAAACTGAACGCTTTAAACAGCGGCCTTTGTCTCAATATATTTTCCCTGCCGCCACGCTTTTAGAAGAGCGCAAACTAAAGCAGCAAGAAGAATTAACCAACACCGACATCGCTCAACCAGCACTTGGTGTAAGCGACCTGGCCATGCTGAATGTTTTGAAAGGCTTTGGCATTGCACCAGATATGGTGGCGGGCCATAGCTATGGCGAATATGTGGCTCTGCATGCAGGCGGGGTATTCAACAGAGAAGATTTACTGTTACTCTCGGCTGAGCGCGGCCGCATCCTCGCTCAGTGCGCAGCTAGCAATCCTGGTGCCATGGCGGCAATTTCCGCTGCTCCCGAAGTGGTGGCAGAGGCCTTAAAAAACATGCCCGGCGTTTACCTGGCTAATATTAATACTCCAGCACAGACCATCGTCTCGGGTTCTGTAGATGCCATTGAAGCCGCCCTTGAATCTTTCAAGGCTAAGCAAATCGCCGCCAAGCGTATACCAGTATCGGCCGCTTTCCACAGCCCACTTATGAGTGGCTCCGACAAACAATTAGAAGCTGTTTTGCAGTCGATTAAATGCAATGCGCCGACAATTCCTGTCTATTCCAACAGCACAGCCCAGGCTTATCCTGGTGCTTCTGCGGCCATTATCGAACAGCTCAGCCAGCATGCTCTGAGGCCGGTGCTTTTTGTCGATCAAATCAAAGCCATGCACGAAGCCGGCGCTAGATTGTTCGTAGAAGCTGGCCCTGGTACAGTCTTAACCGGTCTGGTTGAAGCCACATTGAATGGAACCGGCGACTTTATCGCCGTTAACTGCGAACGAGCAGGCAAAAATAGCCTGGAGCATTTCTTGTCTACATTGGGTCAGCTGGCCGTTAACGGCGCGGCTATGGATCTGGGCAAACTGTTCTGGAACCGGATGTTCAGCAACAGAGAAAAAATTCGCAAGCATCTCAATGCCAACGGCAAACAGATGCTCTATATAGTGAACAGCGTTGAAATCACCAGAATCGGGCCTGACGGAAAGCGCGTCATTGCCCCGTCTAAGGCCGCTGCGGCAAAGGCGCCAACTGCAAAAGCCGCCGTTGCGCCACAACCAGTGGTGGCACCAGCCGCCCTGCAAAAATCTTCCAGCCCTACTAGCAATATGGCTCCCCGGGCTGCTCTGCCAACAAGCAGTGCTGCTTTAGCCAAACAAAAAAAACAGCATCCTGCCGATGTACCAAACCGCACCAACGGACAGCCACCAATGGAAACAAACAGTCGAAGAAACGGTAATCAACCTGCTCGCCAGGATCAAAACGTTGATCGGGTGATGCTCGAATTTCAGCAGAGCATGCTGGAAATGACCAATCGCTTTTTAGAGACACAACAAAACGTGATGCTGGCTTATTTGCAAGCGAATGGTCGCGGCAACGGAATTGCGCTACCGGTTCAACAAGCCATGCAAGTCGGGCAACTTGGTCAAATCGGGCAAGTTCAGCTGGGCAATAACGGCGGCTACCCGCAGCCGGCACAGCAGGCCGAACAGCACGCAGTACAAAGTTATGCCACCCAGACAATGGCCCCAGAACAGTACGTTGATGGGAATGGCGCTTATGGCAACACAAATGGCAATGGTCATGGAAACGGCAATGGCAACGGGCACAATGGTGCGGCCAATGTTGTCTACGGCACCAATGGCTCAAACGGCAATGGCGCTTATGGCAACGGAAATGGTAATGGCAATGGTAAGGGAATCGGCAATGGAAACGGCAATGGAAACGGTTCCTATAGCAATGCTCACGGCGCAGAGTCAGAGACTGCAGGCGTAACTGCCGCTGCTGCCACAGGAACCGCTGCAATTGTCGAAGGCCTCAATCCTGAAGCCTTAATCGAAAGCCTCTACGAAATTGTTTCTGAGCGCACTGGATATCCGCGTTCAATGTTGGACCCTACTCTTGATTTAGAAGCGGATCTGGGCATTGACTCAATCAAGCGCGTAGAGATTCTAAATAACTTCAGAAAATTATTGCCTGAAGCAACTCAGTCAAAATTAGAAAGCGGCATCGAAAAACTGGCCGGTACGAAGACTCTGCAAGGCATCATCGACTGGATCAGCACCCTTGATCAAATAGATGATCAAGTCGATGAATCTACTGTTTCTGCTGGCGACGCCGCAGCGATAACTACGCAAGCGACCATGGCTAAAATAAGTTCTGCTGCCGCTTCTGGTTCAAAAAGCAAAGCTGCCGCAGTCGGCAATGTAGAACGTGTGGCTCGCGGTGTGGTGGCTCAAGAAGAACTTCCAGCCGTCAAAGCAACCACAAAAACCTTGCCTAATTTGACCATTGTAGTTGCCGATCAGCAAGAGCCTGCCAAACAAGTAGCAACATTACTCGACGCTCGCGGTCAAAAAAGCATTCTCATCAATCGCAAAACCATGACTGACGAAACCACAGTCAATCAAGTAATTGCGCAAATCAAAGAAAACTACGGCCGCATCGGCGCAGTGATCAACATCTGCAGCGTCAATGTTGATGCCGCGCAATTATCAGGTTCATTCCTCTTGGCTAAGGCAGTCGAAGCAGACTTGCGTGATGAGGCCGTGAGCGGCATTCATGCCGCCTTCGTCAACGTCACTTACCTGGGCGGCAACTTTGCCGGCGGCGAAACTCTGGCCCTGCCTACATTGGCACAACAAGGCGGCATCGTTGGCCTGACTAAAACCATCGCCAAAGAATGGGCCGATGTTCACGTTAAAGTAGTCGACCTCAGCGCTACCACAAGCACCGAAACCGCTGCTCTAGCCATTGTCGGCGAACTGGTAGGCGACGACAATATCGTTGAAGTCGGATGTTTCAATAACAAGCGCATCGGCTTGACCGTTACCGATTCGGCTTTCTCAACAGTGCCTGTGAGCTCTGAGCCGGCCTTAACCTCTTCGTCCGTAGTGCTGGTCACCGGTGGCGCCCGCGGTATCACCGCTAAAATCACTTTAGAGCTGGCTCGCAAGTACAAACCTACTTTCGTGATTGTGGGCCGTTTACCGCGTCCTAAAGACACCGAATCGAAAGTAACCTTTGGCCTCAATTCAGCTAAAGACATCAAGTCTGCTTTGATTGAAGAAAAACGCAGCCTGGGCCAAGCCGTCAATGTGCGCGAAATCGAACAGATCTATCAGCACCTGCTGCGTGAAAGAGAAGTACGTACATCTCTTGAAGCGCTCAAAGCCGCAGGCGCCACGGTCAGATATTATTCAGTCGACATTTGTAATGCCGCCGAATTCGGCCAGCTGATTGATTCCATCTATGAAACGGCAACAATCGACGGTGTCATTCATGGTGCCGGCATTATTGAAGACGCTCTGATCAAAGACAAAACCCTCGAATCATTCGAACGTGTCTACAACACAAAGATCAAAGGCGCCATTACTCTGGCTCAGAAAGTACGTTTTGAGTCGCTCAAATTCATGTATTTCTTCTCGTCAGTGGTGGGCAGAACCGGTAACTCTGGCCAGGCCGATTATGTATCAGCCAACGAAGCTCTGAACAAACTGGCACTGGCACTTAAATCTCGCACTGAAGCGCGAGTGGCATCCCTCATGTGGGGCCCCTGGCAGGCCGGTATGGCGCCGCCCGAACTCGAAGCGGTGTTCGCCAGCCATGGTTGGTCGATGATTCAACCAGAAGACGGCAGCCTCTGTTTCCTCGAAGAACTTAATCGCCAGTGTCCTGAACAAGTAGAAGTTATGCTGGTAGGCAGACTGGCAGCTCCAGGCGGCGGCGGCAAGAGCGAACTAGTAGCGCCTTCCACCAGTCTCGTGCCGGCAGGAGTGTTCTTGAATGTCGCCACTGTCAAAAGTCCATCGGCATTTGCCCTCACGGTAGATACCAAAGCCCATCTCTATTTGCATGACCACAAGTTTGACGGAATTCCTGTTATGCCAATGGCCGCTGCTTTAGAAATCATGCTGGAAGCGGCCCGCTCGGTTTATCCTGATATGCATCTGGTAGAAGTTTCTGATCTGGATATTCCTGCCGGAATCGTCTTCCACACACAATTGAAAGACTTCATTGTTGATGTCGGCATCGACAGCAACAATGAAAATATTGTAGCCGTGCAGCTTTCATCAGCCGATCCTAAAAAGATTCATTTCCGCTGCAAAGCTAGATTTGCCGCCACTGCAGCTAATACTCCAGAAGTTTGGAACACTGTATTGGCATCAAAAATTCAGTCTAAATTCGATGCCAAATATTTAGCTCCATCTACTGCGGCTTTGCCTGATCCTGCCGATTTGTACGGCACCTGGTTGTTCCACGGTCCTACTTTCCAGGGCATTTCGTCTATCATATCTCTTGCTGCTGAAGAAATTTCAGGCGAAATTTCGGGTTGCGCACCAATCGATTGTGTCACCACCACTGATGGCAGCCAATGGTTGGTTGATCCGGTATTGCTCGATAGCGCCATGCAATTAGCCGGCGTCTGGGCCCGCCACCATCAAGATGTAACGGTACTGCCTACCGGCTTCCGCAACATGTATTTGTTCAATCCAGTCGGTCTCGGTACCGCCACGGCCAAAGTATTCCTCGGTGCTGCTTCAGCCACCGATTTGCTTTGCGACCTGGCTATCTACAATGAAGAAGGCGATCTGGCCATGGTTGTAGAAGGTCTGGGCGGCATCGCCAGCAAGACATTCAACAGGTTTGCTTCATCTGCACCGGTTCAAGAACTGGCAAGATGAACGTCTCAACAGGTAGAAAGAATGCTGAGGGCAAGCCAGGAAAAATTGCCATCATCGGCATGTCCTGCCTCTTTCCCGGCGCTCCAAATCTTGCTACCTACTGGTCCAACATCGTCGGCGGCGTCGACGCCACCAGAGAAGTCACCGACCGAGAATGGCGCTTAGACGAATATTACGATAGCAATGCCACCACTTTCGGCAAAAGCTATTCGAAGCGCGGCGGCTTTATTACCGAGCACGCTCAGTTCGACGCCCTTAAATTTGGAGTGATGCCGAGCATTGTGGCAGGCAGCGACCCCGACCAGCTGCTCACTCTTAAAGTGGCTCAAGAAGCCATGGCTGACGCCGGCTACTTGACCAAACAATTTGATCGCGACCGCGCCGAAATCATCATCGGCCGCATCTCGGCACCCGGCGCCGGTTGCATGAACCTTTTACAGCAGTCAAAAACGGTGCACGAAATTGCGGCAATTTTGCGCACCATAATGCCTGACCACAATGAAGAATTGCTAGAAAAAGTGGCGGCCCAAATTCAAGATAATCTGGTGCCGATTACCTCTGATACTATTCCCGGCGCCATGCCCAATGTGCTGGCCGGAAGACTGGCAGCCAAACTAGGCTTTCGCGGTCGCAACATGCTTATCGACGCCGCTTGCGCTTCATCGATGGTGGCAGTAGAAACAGCTGTCAACGATCTATTGGATAATCGCTGCGATTTTGCTCTGGCCGGCGGCGTCCATATCAACTCGTCTGCTGTGTTTTTCCAGATGTTCTGCGGTCTGGGGGCCTTATCGCGCACTGATAGCATCAGACCCTTTGATCAGATGGCCGACGGCACCATGCTGGGCGAAGGCGTGGGCATGATCTGTTTGAAACGACTGGAAGACGCCCTGACCGACGGCGATCGCATTTATGCAACAGTCTGCGGCGTAGCTTCATCAAGCGACGGCCACGGCGGCAGTGTGCTTGCACCAAATGCCGACGGCGAAGCGCTGGCCATGCGCAAAGCCTACGCCATGGCAGACATTTCTCCTTCTACCATTGAACTGCTTGAAGCGCACGGCACCGGCACGCCTACAGGCGACGTGGTCGAGATGCAAGCTGTAGCCAAAGTCTTCAATGCCGACAAAGCACAGCTCGAGCCATGGTGCGCTGTGGGTTCGGTCAAGTCGATGATTGGCCACTGCCAGTCGGCCAGTGCGGTGGCTGGAATAATCAAGACTGCTCTGGCGCTCCATCACAAAATTTTGCCGCCCACACTCAATGTCACTAAACCAAATACCAAAATCGATTGGGCCAATCACCCCTGCTACGTCAACAGCCAAACCAGACCATGGGTACGAACCGCTGCTCATGACCATCCGCGCCGGGCAGCCGTAAGCGCATTTGGTTTTGGCGGCATCAACGGCCACATGATCATGGAAGAACATGGCGACAATGTTGTTGCCTCTCAAGTTTCGATGATTCATCAATGGGAAAGCGAGCTGTTCACCCTGGCTGCATCCAGTCGCGAAGCGCTGATCGAATCGATCATCCGCCTGGCAAAACATCTCGATAGTGAAGTAGTTTGCAAAGATCTGGCCTATACGCTGAACTGCAAATCGAACTGGAGCGATGTCAAAAACGGCTTTAGATTGGCTATTGTTGCCAATTCAGCCCAGGACCTTTTAACCAAATTAAAAAGTGCGGCTGAAACAATCACCGATACTACTAAAATCAGTATCAACGAAACCAAGAAAGGCATTTATTTTACCGCTCCTGCAGCATTGCTTAATGGCACCATGGCATTCTTGTATCCCGGCCTGGGTTCTGCCTATACAAACATGCTCGGCGACCTTTGCGTGCTCTTCCCTGAAATTAGAGAAGTATTCGAAATCGTAGACAATGTCGCTCTGGCTGCCGGGGCTGCCGAGCCACCAAGCAAAATTATTTTCCCACCACCATTTACTGCCGGTGAAAGAACTGGTTCACCATCGCTGGCCACAGCAGATTTCGCCGTAGTGGCCGTTCTTCTGGCAGAGTATGCGCTTTATCAGTTTCTCCATCACTTAGAAATCAAGCCTGACGTAATTATGGGCTGCAGCACAGGCGAATTTGCCGCCATCACCACTGGTGGCTCAGTAGATGTGCTCTCTGTTGCTAAAACCTTCTATCAACTAAGCACCAAAGTAGCGCGTTCCATTCCTGAAGAAAGCCTTGCCGACTTGCGTTCACTGCGAGTGCTGGCCTCGGCAAAACTGGTTATGGCGATGGTCGCAGAAGCCGATCGGGCCGACGTGCATCTGAGTGCCGACCTGGGCGAAGAGCACACTATCGTTACGGGCACAACCAAAGCAATAGAAAATCTCAACGCCAAATTGCGCGAGAAGCGCATGCCCTGCCACCTTCTGCCTGTTGCCATTCCGTACCACACGCCTCTGGTTGACGCCGTCATGCAAGGCAACGAAGAGGCTGTCAACGCAGTAGAAATCAACAGGATGGCAGTGCCTTCATGGTCTTGTTCAACCGCCAAACGTTACCCTGACGACATCGAGGGCATTCGCGCTTTCTTCACCGAACTATTCACACGACCTGTAGCTCTGCGCGAAACCATCAGCGCCATGTACGCCAGCGGCGTGCGCAAATTTATCGAAGTGGGCCCGAGCGGGGTGCTCAGCTCGCTAATCGCAGGCATCTTGCCTGATCAAGCGCACATTGCCGTGCCCACAAATTTGGCTTCAAAATCTGGATTGACGCAGATGCACCACTTGCTGGCATCGCTTTTCGTGCAAGAAGTACCGGCCAAACTTGACTATCTTTATCAACGCCGCGCTCCTCTCGCAGTCGACTGGCACCGTGCCGCTACAGTACCTCAAACATCCGGCCAGCCCTTGCTCTTAACCCACGCACAACTTGTGCTGGATGCCAAAAATTTACCGACGCTGAAACAAGGCAAGCAGATTTTAGATGATGATTTTGTCAACAATGCCGACGACGATCACGTTGACGGAGCAGACGACGCAGGCGAGGAAAACTTTGCCGCAGAGTCGCAAGAGAATGTAGTAGAGCGCTTTCTCAGCACCAATGCCTCGTTCTACAGTCGTATCAGCGCAGTGTCAGAGCAAGTGATGCGCACTTATATCGAGAACGCGCAAGAAGTTGAAGACGTGACCATGTTCGAAGAATATCAATTTGAAGATGGTGCCGGCGTCGCCGTGCCCCACGCAGCTCACGGCGGCCAGGTCGGACACACTGACTACACCTTGCCCTTCGAAGCGATGCTGGCCGGGTCATTGCCGACTCAGTCGATGGCTGCACGCTCATTGCCGGCGCAGCCTTACTCGGCCAAACTAGCCGGACAAACATTTTCAGATGTGCGTCTGCCGTCGCAGCCGACACCGTCGCTGCCGTTTCTTGACCGCTGCAGAATTTTTGACAACGAAGAGAATACCGAAGTCTTTCTCACCTTAAACCTGGCTACTGACCTCTATTTACTTGATCATGCCATCGGCGGAACAGTAAGTGTTTCGCAAAATACCAAAGTTAGCCTAGTACCGCTTATGGTATCACTCGAAATTATGGCCGAAGCCGCCCTGGCCCGTTTTTCTGAAAGCGCCAGCGGTCATATCGTCAAATTAGAGCAGGTAAAAGCCTTCCGCCGTCTAGTGGTAGACGAAAACGAACTATCGATTCGAATGATTGCTAGTGGCTCAGGCGACAGAGTACATGTAGAGATGACAGAAGCAGAAAATCCTGGCGTCACTTTGATGATGGCTGATTTTGTCTTCGCAGCCAATTACGAAGCCGCACCACCGGCCAAGCTCAAAGTTGCAGGCAATGCCGCCACTAACTTGACCAATCGCACACAACTATACTCGCCGCAGGCAATGTTCCACGGGCCAAGCATGCAGGCGGTAATCTCTTTAGACCAGGTTGGCAATAAAGCAATTGCCGGCCGGGCAGAAGCCACTGCCGCCGCCGCCTGGATGCCAGATTTACCCCAGGCTAATTTTCTAATTCATCCACTGCTACTGGATAACGCCAGTCAATTCGTCTTGTTCTATCTGTACGAAAACCAGCTTTCTGCCACAGCCCTATTGCCTTTCTTCATCGAGTCGATTGATTTTTATGCCGACCCGCAGACAATCGCGCCGCAAGTGCAAGTCTCGGCCACTTTGCCGGCCCTGACAGAACGGGCTACAGAAGCCGAGGTTGAAGTAATCAGCAATGGCAAAGTGGCAATTCGCGTTAACAGCATCAACAGTCGGCGCGTTACTCTAAGCACAGATTGGCAACAGTTTGTCGCCAATCCGACAGCCACATGGCTGGGCGAATCGCTGCCGGTTGCCAAAAGCCTGAGCAACACTTGCGTTATTATGCAAGTATCGCAGTCGGTCTTAAATGAAGACGACGTGATTTTAGAATGGTGCCTCGATTATCTGCTGACAAAAAGTGAGCTAACTCAGTGGCGCGCCGACCACAAAACTAAAAAGCGCAAAATGGACTGGCTGCTTGGTCGCATCGCCGCTAAAGAAGCAGTGCGCATGCTGGTTCGCTATTCACCGGCGACATTTGGCCGGGCCTTAGGACCACACGATATTGAAATTAAAAACGGCCCAGATCGCGCACCATTTGCGGTGATTAAAGACAGCACTCTGCCGCCCATTCAAATTTCAATTTCACATACAGACGGCAAAGGCTTTGCCATCGCCACTCTCTCAAATGCCGGCCAACCGGGCATTGACGCAGAAGCAATTGAAACCAAAGATTCTGATTTTGCCGCCAGCTTCATGCAGGTGAACGAACTAAAATATCTTGAAAACTGCAAAGCTGAGATTAGAGACTTCGAGCTCACTCGAATCTGGGCAGCCAAAGAAGCTATGTATAAAGCCAATAAAGGCTCCATCGAAGCAAGCAAGTTTGAGCTTGCCGCCGCTCCAGAGCAAGATTTGATAGTAATGACCGGCGGCGATAAGGCCGGCAAATTCAAGACCTATTGCTCAAAAAGCGATTCTTTAGTACTGGCCTATACCCTCTCCGAGCCAGCGTGAACGAGACCAGGCGTAACGTCTAGCGTCTGCATTTGCTGCATTAACTCAGTCAAAGAAGCACGAACCTGAGCATCGAGTTCAGCCATGGCGCCTACTTGATCTTGAATAAATTGGGGATAGAGCGGTTTTAAATCAACCGGTGGAGCGGCATCAATGAACGCTATGCGGTTTCCTTTGTTAGTCACTTTGCCGGTCAATTCTTTTTCAAGGCGATCTAAAACCCGCCAGGCGATTTCGTCTGTAACCGTTTGATTTTCAAGAGTGCTGGCCAGAATAAGCAGCTGTTCGGCCCTATCCAAGTCACTGTTGCGCGGGTCTTTTAACTCGGCCCGTACACCGTAAAGTAAAAGGGCTTCGTTTTCATCGGCATCATATTCGACATTGTTTGCGCTGGCAGTGTTGGTAGAAATGGCTCTGCTGATTGATCTTAGTTGGTCTGAGAGTGACTGGTCTTTTTCAACTTGTACACCGTAGAATTTCGTCTGATGTTCGATAAAGCCAAAAACCAGTCTCTTGATTCGTTGTTCGCGTTGAGATTCACTGCCTGTAAATACCGGAAGATTTAGCCAACGCTCCAGTTGTACGATGCTGCGATTCATTGCTGGTATGGCATCGGATTTGACCTGGTAATACATGGCTACAGGCAAGACGTAAAGTGATTCACCAGTTGTTAACAATCTTCTTTGGGCCTCAAACATATTGCGCATGCCGTCTTTCTTCAAGGGCAAGATCACGTCGTTGCGGCCGGTGACATCACCTTCAGGAAACTGAACCAGATTGCGCTTACCCTCGACTAAAATGTCGATTGTTTTCTCAGCGGAAGGCACGTCAACTTTTCGTCCGCGAATGACAGAATATGTGCCGACTTGTTGCATCAGCCAGCCTGAAAACCCGAAATTTTGGTCAAACTGCTCACGAGAAGCCAAAAAGTAAAATTCTTCGGTGCAGTCTTTAGCCAGGGCGTAAGCGCAAAGCGGATCAAAGCGATCTGAATGGTTAGCTGCAATCACCGTATGTTTTGGAGCGTAGGTCTCTACCAGTTGTTTGCATCTGGGCGAAACTCTAATCTCTAATTTGTGCATGCTTTGCGCCAAAGGCACAAGCAACTTCGCCAGGCCCACGGCGAAAGAGTTGTCGAATGGCGGTAGAAAGTCTTGCATTCGCCCTATGGCGTAGCTCAGGCTTTGAAAGTTCCCGATTCAAAAATGAAACGTTATCGTTTCATTTTGCAGAAATTAAAACCCTGCCTAATTACCTCAGGCCTCCGTTCCGTGCGTATAATTTGTCTCAGGCGAATGCCAGCCTACCACCTCATACCAATTACGCGAATCTTCAGTAGCGATTGGAACGAAAATATGTCGCTGCCGTCTAAAAATGAGTTTAGATCATAGAGTGAGCAACACTATTCCTGGTAAAACTAAAAAGAAGATACGAAGGCGGGCGGAGTTCAGGCCACCTGAGCGTATTCCATTTTTAATTGCCCTGGGCAAACTGATTTTGCCTTTTTATTGCCGCTATGTCGCTGACCTGTCATTTCAGTTTAAGCAGTCGTCGAACCAACCGCTGACCAAACTCAAAAATAGACGCACAATTATTTTGCTTAACCACGCTGACAGGCATGATCCGGTGGTAGTCGTGGCGCTGGCCAAGCATATTAACGAAACCGTTTTCTGTCTGGCGGCCAGAGAAGTTTTTGATTGGAACCACGGCTTTCTCGGCTGGTTGATGCAGAAATTTGGAGTCTATTCGGTTAATCGTGGCGTTGCCGACATCGAATCAATTAGAACCACCAAAGAGATTCTAAAAAGAACAGACAGTAAACTGATCGTTTTTCCTGAAGCGGAAATTACAGGTGACGACAACAAAATTCACACCATAAACAACGGTCTGATGCACATAATTTTAGACGTGCAAGATGAAATCAGCAACGAACAAAGCCCTGACTCTGTCTGGATTTTGCCTACCGGTTTGCATTATTCACTTTTGTCTTCGTTTGAGTTCAGCGTTGTACCAATTTTGAAAAAAATCGAACAGCATCTGAATATAGAAAGTAAAAATAGCGGCAGTATTTCTAATCGTTTGGCATTAGCAACAGAAAAACTAATGAACGAATTGGCCGGTCGATTTGAGTTTACACTTCCTGAAAATATCAGTCAGGACCAACAAGTAAATGCACTGGCTGTGCACGTTTGCCAGCGCGTGGCGAAAATTACCGCTACAGACCTGTCAAACAAATCAGCCGAAGAAATGCTCTACGCTTTGCGCAACGAGATAATTATTCTTCGAGCGGAACAGACTCCTGATAGCAAGGGCCTGGAAGAAGGCAGTGAAGAGTTAGAACACGTAGAAAGGCTTTTGATTTTTGAGCGTATTTTGCAGACTTCGGCAACGTCACCGATGCGAGTCTGCCGCGTCCTCGATTTTCTGGAGATTGAGGCCATGGGCCACATCTCAAACAAAGGTCATCAAAAAGTATCAGTCTATTTTGATGAGCCTATTGAAGTGAAAAAATATCTGGCCGATTATAAAGATTCCAAAAGAGAAGCGATTGATACACTGACCTCTGACATTCATCAGCGGCTGCAAGCAGCTCTTGATCATTCTAAAGCCATGGAATCGAAGTAAGACTGATCCGAGCAAACATTTGCAAGCAGTTTGCTTGAGCAGATCTGTAATCTTACGCCCAGCCAACCAGCGCTGCCTATGATCAAAACAAGGCATCTCGCGTGATTTCCTGCACCTCAGAGTGAGCCAATATGATCAAACAGCTTTTAGCAATCTTCTTCATCTATGTATGCACCGCAGTAGCCTGGGCTATTCTCGGCAACACCGTTCTAAGCCGCACCTATTCATCAGACGGAGCCAATGGCGAACGCATCGGCCAGCTCTGGGGAACCGCACAAAACCAGGTTGCCCCTATTTTTTATTACGAAACGCAAAAGCAAGTAAAGCAGACATCGGTCAAAGACGGCAAGACAGTGACTGAACTAGTCACCGAAACCGAAAGGCACGCAGTGCCCATTGAAAAAAGCGACGTCAATGCCAAAATCAACCTCGAATATCGCAAAAAAGGTCTGCTATGGTACTCCACTTATAAAGTAAATTTCGGCGGTGCTTATCAAATCACCAATCCCACCGCCGAACCGCGCACTGTCCACGTTGCTATCCCTCTACCGGCACAGCAAGCCATTTACGACAATTTCCGTATGGTACTCGGTGGCAATACCGTAAAAAATATCTTGCCGGCTGGTAACGATCTGGCAGAAGTTTTCCCGCTACTTCCGGGAAAAACAGAAAACGTTCAAATCTCGTACGACTCACAGGGCCTCAATACCTGGCGCTATGGCTTCGGCACTAGTGTCAATCAGGTCAAAGATTTCAACCTCAATATCGTCACTGATTTCGATGGCTTCGATTTTCCCGAAGGCAGCATGTCGCCAACCGACAAGAAAAAGCTAGACCGAGGGTGGCAACTAAACTGGCGCTACAAGAATCTTTTAACTGGTTACGACATCGGTATCAAAATGCCAGAAAAACTCAATCCTGGCCCGTGGGTAAGCAAAGTGACGTTCTTTGCGCCGGTCTCGCTTTTCCTTTTCTTCTTCATGCTATTCGTCTTCACCACCATCAAAGGCATCCGCGTACATCCGATGAACTACTTCTTCATTGGCGCAGCCTTCTTTTCATTCCATCTTTTGCTTGCCTACCTGGTGGATCATATTTCGGTAGACCTGGCTTTTGCCATCAGCTCAATTGTCTCTGTGCTGCTTGTAGTCTCATATATGCGGCTGGTGGTATCAAACAAATTTGCTTTTGGCGAAGTGGCGATCTCGCAATTGATCTATTTGATCTTTTTCTCGTACACGTTCTTCTTTGAGCAATACACCGGGCTTGTAATCACAATTTTGTGCATCCTCACACTCTTCATCATGATGCAATTCACCGGTCGCATCGATTGGTCGGATGTGTTTCGCCAGGCTGGAGCAAAAAACTCAGCAAAGCCTTAAAGACTTTCGTTGAAGTCTTGATCGAGGTTGGCTGACTTAATTGGTAGCTTAGGCAATTTCTTACAATAATCGTACAATGCTTGCAACGTCTTTTCGTCTTTGACGATCGCTCGGTAGTAAGGCATATGCCCCGGTGGAGAGCTCAAATAACTTTTAAAAATTGGAAGGTTAGACAGCTGTTTTGATCCAGCTAATTGACGCTTTTCTTTGACGCGATTTCCGCCTCCAAGATGACAACTGGAACAATATTGCTTAAATACTTCAGCCCCATCAACTTTTGGCTCAGGTTTAGGTTTAGCTGTGGAAGGCAAAACAAGGGCGAAGCTAAAACCAGCCAAAATTAGATAGCCAAGGATTCTAGTTATTTTCATGAAACCGCCGTTACGTTCAAACAGTGAAGTGTTTCCACGAGTATAGTCTAGTTTCTTCAACACTGTCGACGCCCGGCTCAGGTCTAATGCCAAGTGCCCGCCCAGATCAAGGCTCTGGCAAGCGATACAGCCTCTATGTTGAAAATCGCCGGCCGACGCTACGCCACCTGCAGGCCTCTCGAGAGAACTGGTAGAATCAGTCACCGACTATCTCATCAGAGGTGCCCTTTCTCGATGCCGCACATGGGAATAAGCCTTAAAGGATGTCTGCTGATTGTCTGTCCGCTGATCATGCAGGTGTTTTTGAGTGCCGGACTCCTCTCTCTGGAACAGGCGGCGCTTAAAGCCGAGGAAGAAGAACGCAAATCAAAAGAAATTCTTGTCCGCATCACCGCCTTTGAGAAAACCAATTTCGACATGGCGCAGTCCACAATTTTGTTTTGCACATTTAGAAAAGATGAGGCAAGAATAAAAGCCCTTGCTAAATTCGACGAACTCGATTTGCGCTTCAGCGCCCTGGACCAGGCGTTACGGCAGCAGCGGCAGCAGTCCGAAAATCTCGCCGCGCTAAGGCTTTCGCTGAGAGAATATAAAAATCGCTTTCGGGAAATTCTGACAATCCTGGCTCAGGGAGATACAAGGTCTGCTGCAGTGCTTGCTCGAGGCTTGCGAGACGTAATGTTCCTGAAAAAAAACAATTTCGCTCTGATCAATGAAAAGATTGTCCAAATCGAACAAGACCGATTAGCTCATTTTCCGCAATCATCTACAGACTTCAGAGATAGCCAGCGCCGCCTCATATTCACCGGAATCGGTCTCAATTTCCTGGCTGGCTTGATTGCCTCTTTCTTTTTCTTCAGAAACATCGCTTCTCGCATTGGCAAGATCTATGCCGATACTAGGGCTTTTGCCGCACAAAAACCAATGCAGCCGCCTCTGACTGGCGGCGATGAGATAGCGAAGCTCGATCAAAGTTTGCACCAGATGGCGGCAGCAATGGCGGTCTCTCAAGAACGAGAATCTGCTGTACTGTCCAATGCTGGCGACGTAATTTTTTCTCTCAGCAACAATCTCACCATCAGCGCCGCAGGAGGTGCAAGCCAGAGCTTATGGGGAATGCGGTCAGAAGATCTGCCCGGCAAAAGATTGATGGCACTGGTGGAAAAGAAAGACGAGGTTCAGGTAAGCGAGCTTCTGCAAAATCTTGGAGCCGGGCAAAATATCCGCTTCTTTGCCACACTAAAACTGCCGGCCGGTCACGGCCTGGAGTTTCAATTCAATGCCAGCCGCTCCCAGGATGGTAAGATGATTTATTGTGTCGCTCGTGATGTATCCGCTGCCAGGCGCATAGAGCGAGCCAAGCAGCAGTTCGTCAATATGCTCAGTCACGACCTGCGCACTCCACTTTTAAGCCAACTGACGTTCCTCGATATCCTGGCCTCCGGCGCCTACGGCGAAATGACCGAGAGGGGCAAAGAAAGAGCCATGGCGGTAGGCCGGAGTTTAGGCTCGTGCGTTAGTCTGGTCAATGATTTTCTTGACATTGAACAAATGGAATCAGGTAAACTCGAATTGAAAATTCAGCCTTGTGAGTTGACTAAACTGGTAATTTCGGCTCTTGATATAGTGAGCGAGTTGGCTCAGGCACGCGCTATCGACATAAAGGTGGAGAAGCTTCCAGCAATCGAGCTACCTGTAGACGACAGGCGCATTGTGCAAGTTTTGCAAAACCTTTTGTCGAATGCCATCAAATACGGTTCAAGTAAAGGCGGCTCAATCACAATCGCCTCGCATCTGGTGGCAGAAGGCGGCCAAGATTACGCGCACATTGCCATCATCGATCAGGGTCCTGGAATAGCCAGGGAAATTCAAGAAAGAATGTTTGAGCGCTATGCTTCGACAAACATCGATAACGCTGGTTCTCATTTAAATACGTCTTTGCTGAAAAATAGCGGTCTGGGACTTGCGATTTGTAAGGAAATTGTGCAAGGCCATGGTGGCAAAATCGGCGTGGACAGCAAGGAAGGTCAGGGCTGTCAGTTTTGGTTTCGACTACCGCTTTTAAAGCATTGAAGTAAGAAATATGGCAAGAATTCTATTAGCTGAAGATGATCGCTTAGCTGCACAATTATTGAAAGATCTGCTTGAAGGCGAAAGGCATTCGGTTGATCTCGTGCATGATGGCGCAGAGGCACTGTCGATGCTTAGCGCTTACATCTATGACATGCTCATCCTCGACATCGAAATGCCGGAAGCCGACGGGCTCTCAGTACTTCAGCAATTTCGCAGTAAAGGCGGCACCAATCCGGTGCTCATCATTTCCGGCCGCGGCAGTGCCAAGGACAAATCAATCGGTCTTGACCTGGGAGCAGATGATTATCTGAGCAAGCCCTATCATACTCAAGAACTGTGTGCGCGAGTCAGGGTGCTACTAAGGCGCAATTTTCAACTGACCTCGGATATTTTGGAGCTGGACGACCTAATACTCAACACGCGCAGCGGCATGGTTAGCCGCGGCAGTGAGGAAATAAAGCTGTTGCCGAAAGAATACCTCTTGCTTCAATTTCTTATGCGCAACCAAAACCAGCTATTTTCCGCGCAAGAATTGCTCAATAGAGTTTGGCCATCCGATTCGGCAGCAACAGAAGTCGCAGTGCGCAGCGCAATTGCAAGAATCCGTCAAAAAATCGGCGACGAAGAAGGCTGTCTCCAGTCTATATATGGTCTCGGCTATCGACTGGGCAAGAAAATTTGATGCAAAAAAATTGCGCATATTTCAATCAATACGCATTGCTGACTGGTCATTTTGAACAATAATTTGAAGACCCGGCCTTAGCCTGTGCATGCTCGAAATAAAGCGCGAATCATTGCCCGTAGTTGAAAGACGTAACCGTGAAAGCCCTTCGAATTTCGCTATAACAGGGCTGCTATCTTCTTTCAAGCCGCACCGGAATACGCTCAACTCCTTTAGGTTGTTGAGCCGGCTGAGTTCTGTAAGATCCGCCAAACTCATCTGTGCTCTTCTAACACTTAAACTTCTCAATGGAGACAACTTTGCAATCAATAGATAATCGCCAGGATTCAAGGGCGAATTAGCAATGAAAAGCGACCTTAGACTGGGGCAAGAGTGAAGTTTCTCCAGCATTGGTGCAACCGATGTCGCCGCTGACCAGTCGAAATTCTCAAGCTGATTCCAGCAATTTGCTTCTGCCAGAATGACACCATTGAGAGTGCCGCCTTCGGTCGCAGTAAAACTCTTCAACTGGCGAAATTTATTCAAAGAAGCAATACAATTAACACTCAGTTGTGCAGAACCGGCAAAGCCAAGAGATTTGACACCGGGAATAGCGGATACCGCTGCTAAAATTTGATCAAATTTGTCGCTGCCGGCGATAGAAACACTCTCCACGTCCCCCTCTCGGAAACGAGTTAAATACTGCGGATATTTTGCCACCACCGGACTCGGTTCGAACTCATTTTTAATTTCTTCGGGTACGCGAAAGGTACCAGTGGCAGCGTAGCGGTAACTATGATTATCGGAGCTGTGACTGAGATAACCAATTGTAATGTCGCTGGGAAAATGAAAGCTTCTCCACTTTCTACCAGCCACGATTTCTATTGCTGAATAAGGCGTAGTAACCCTCTCCGAGCCCCTCGGTTCGCCGATTATTTCTTCGGCAAAACCGACGGCACCATCAGTGTCAGAACCAGGCGGCACACCAATCTGGTCAGCACCAGTATTCCAGCGAGTTTCAACCCTTGGCGGTTGAGAAATAAACCAGCCAAAACCTGCCGCACCCAGAATCAACATGACAAAGGCAGCGGCACTGAGTACGAGCACCAATTTTGCATTGCCGGGTTCAGGGTCTTCCTGAACTGTTTCTTGCTCTCCAGGTGGGGCCGAAGAATAGTGCAGAAGGTCTTTGCCCTCCCTGATTCTGCTTAAATCGATTGCCAGCTCTTTAGCAGATTGATAGCGATTTTGCGGCAATTTTGCTAGACATTTCGCTATAACGAGATCGACAGATGGAGGATAGTTATGAGCCGGAACCAAATCATCCAGCCGGGGAGGTTTTTCCTTTTGATGCAAGGCGACTGTTCCAACCGAGGTACTACCTTCAAAAGGTACAAATCCGCTGAGCACCTCAAAAAGAGAGCAGCCAATAGAATAAATATCGGAGCGCGCATCAACAACATCGCCCTGGCATTGTTCAGGACTCATGTAATATGGGCTCCCGAAAACTTCACCGGCACTGGTCAAATTTTGCAAGTCACCAGGAAGACTGAAGAGCAATTTAGAAATCCCGAAATCAAGTATTTTGACGGAGGCTGCACCATTGGCAGTGCAAACCATAATATTTGCAGGTTTGAGATCGCGATGAATGATACCATTGCGATGAGCATAAGCAAGGCCATCAAGCACTTCAATGAAAATATCCAGTGCCTGATCTAGACTCAGCGGGCCTTTTGCCACAATCATTTCTTCCAAATTGGAACCGTGTAGGAAATCCATAGAATAATATGGCACTGTTTTCTCGTGGATACCTAAATCGTACACTTTAATCAATGCGGGATGATTAAGCGCAGCAAGGGTTCTAGCCTCAGCCTGAAAGCGCGACCAACTCTGCTTATTCACAAGTTCCGGCAATAGCATCTTTACGGCAAACTGTTTTCGCAAGGTTACGTGTTCGGCGCGGTAGACCACACCCATACCACCCCTACCGATCACCGAGATTATTCTAAAAATGCCACCAACAATGTCACCGGCAAGAAAATCTGCTTGTACTACTTTCTTCTCTGAAGTCGAAGGCCGTTTTGCACCCTGTGTAAAGCGCTTTTTCTCAGTCAAGCGATGAGCTGTGGTGGTTCGCCTGTCTAACCCTTTTGGTGATTTGGCGCGGTGATGAGAATCGTGCCGGCGTGAGTTGGAGCCAGCACATGTACAGCGCAACTCCTGGAAAAGGAACGATGTAAATGATCCCAGACGCCTGTTGGCTGGACGGGATTTACCACAGTTAGAACAGACAGAGTTAGCACCATTACTATTGGTTGGCCGCTTGCTGGGGCTCTGTTTATTGCTGCAATGGCAATAATTATAGTGGAAAAAATATGAAGTAAGAGACCCAGCCCTGGCAGCTTGAGGCGGTTTACCGCAATCTCGGCAAAGATGATCACCCATCTAAAGCTTCCTCAACAATATATTGAACACCTTGCGCCTTCGCCACACTATACACGACAAACAGAAACAAGTTAAGTTTGGTTCCCAACCCACCAGATTGGCTGTTTTTAGCGGCATAGCACAGGATGGCAACGCTACAAATTGTTAGTTGCTGTAACTGTTGATGCCACTGAATAGAGTATGATCTGGCGGGTTTTCAACTCGCCTGGATCACTGCGGGGTAAGCTATTGTTAACGAACCTGGAAGCGCTCACCAATATATGCACCAATGGCGCCCAGATTCTGGGATTTATTGCCGGTGGTGCGCTGCTTGTATCGTCGTTCATTCCATTCGCCAGCGGTTTGAGAGGCTATAGCAAAAAAATCTTGATTGTTGCTCTCGTAATGATAGCCCTTGGTGTATCAGTGACTTTGATCGTCAATGTTTTGCTCACTGTCCATCAGCCAGGCCGTTTCGATCTAGCTCTAGCCGCCAGCCTTGCTGTGGCCGCGATTATTGGCCTGATTGAAATTGCTTTGTCGATAGCCGGCTATTTTCTGCCGACGATAATTGCTGATCGTCAAAATAAGAAAAATAAGTTGATGATACTGATTTGCAATATCGTCAGCTTTATTCCGCTGGTCTGGTTAATCGCTTTTATCTGGGCTTGTATACCAGAAAAGCCAGCCATGGTAGCGCCTTTGTCCGAATCCACACCTCCCGAGGAGTAAAAACGGATGAAGATAAAAAGAAAAACGACGATTATTTTGGCAACCATTCTTCTTGTTAATTCCATCTCAATCGAGGCAGCCAGAGCTGGCAGTGCTGGATCGATTACAAGCATTTACGGTTCGCGCTCAGGCACCATCCCTTTGGCCTCGATGCATGAGCCGGAAAGCGGTTTCAATTTTAGCTATCCGAAAACATGGAAGCGCACTAACGACAATGAAAAAGACACGCTAATCAAGCTTTCTGGAACGACCGAAGGCCGCTATGGCGACTTCAAGATCAGCAAAATAGAAGATACTGCCAGCGCGTCTCAGATGAAAACTGCCGTGCAGTCAATGTTTGAACAGACCTTTGCCGGCACAGCAAAAGTGGAAGAGCGCCAGATTCGATTTGGTACGAAGCTACAGTTTACCGGTGACGAACTTCACCTCACTTTCAAGATGGGCGAAGCTCCTTACCGCACTCGCATGGTCCTCTTCACTAATCAAGGTCACAATTACCTTTTTTCCATGATTTGTCTGGTCAGTGAACACGCAGTGATGCAGCCAGTTTTTGACCAAATACTGGCAAGCGTTCACAGTCAGTCCGGATCAGTTGCCGACGCGAGCTTACGCTCAAAGGCTGCTCCAGGGAACATTGCCGCAGTGCAAGAATGGAACTTTGATCGTTATACAGATAAATCTGGTCAAGTCTCGATTGTCTATCCAACCGGCTGGAAAATCGAAAATCAAGATCCTGGCAAGGAATTTGAGGTCACATTTAGGGGTACAAATGCCAAAAAATTGCCTGCCGAGATTGTTCTGGCAAGAAGCACTCAAGATCAGACCATGCCGCTTGACCAGTTCATTAATATCTACGAGGCCAACTATCTAAAGCCTCTGCCCAATTTCAAGAACGAAACTTCGCGTCACACCACATTTGGTATCACTCACCTGGACGGCAGCGTTCGCTACTCCTCTTTCTCTTCCGAAGGCCACCCCGGCCGACAAGCTGCTGCTTTCTTTTCTCACGGCCCGCATTATTATTGCGTTGCATTGAATGCCTCTTTGTGGTCAGAACGTGAGACTCGTGAGCTTTTCGATCGTATTCTAGCGGGCATAAAAATAAGCGATTGAGCTAGATTTCTCCTTAAACCAGCGGTGGTGCTTTGGCGCACCATTGACGATAACTTAGCGCTTCATTTGCTGGCGTTTAATTTGGTTTTTCGCTTGCTCTATTTCTTTAATGACTGTATTGGTCCAGTTTGTAGCTCCGGAGAAGCCACGTTGACCATTGGTTACAGCCTGCAGAGCGCCTTTATCGTTGACGAAGCCGACGACTGAATAAGGAACACGACCGTCAGTGCTTCGGTCTGCCGTTCTGAAGCCCGGTATGGAATTAGCTAATTGTCCATTCTGACTAACATCAACTTTGATTACTACCGCTTTGTCCTTGAAAGTATTTTCAAGACTTGGAGCCATTGCTGCGTTGAAAGCGCGACAAGGCGGGCAGGGATTTGAGGAGTCGGTTCCTTCGTAGCCAACTTCTATAACCAAAGGTCGTCCTTCTTTATGGGCTTTAGCAACAGCCTCTGCGTATTGATTGCCATTAAAAACCGTTCTTGCATCCACCGGTTTTTGTGCTTGCACTTCACGCTTGGGTTCAACTCCATCTTTAGTTGGTTGAACTTCCTTACCGTGCAATCCGCCTCCATTTTTCTGAGGTTCGATTTGCTGACTTGTCTCAGGTTTCAAGACTTGATGCGGCTTCAATTCTGCACCTCTGCTCTCAGGTGACGAAGACTCTCTATTTGGCGAAAAATCGATTTTTGTATGAACTAAATTCCTGGCTGTTCCAGCTGCTGCATAGCGGGCTTGATCTTGCAGGCCAGCTCCAATGTCAGCTGTCCAGTGTGTGCTAGTTACTTTATCTGGACCGACAGCGCCTTTTTCATCAGTCTTGAGCGACTGAACACTAGTAAAGGTCAGGTTAACTGCCTCACCTTTACAGTCTCTGAGGCTATCTTTTATCCATTTATCCCAATTTTGCATCGACTTGTCGTCAGGATTTTCTGCTAATTTTTGGGCCACGGCATCTTTATCTACAAACATAAATTTCAAATTTGGATTTTGCTTTTGGAGATCGGGCAACTTGTCGAGCAACTCTTTGCTTCCAGCAGTGTCTTTAGAGCCAATAATAATGGCTATTCCATCTTTCTCGGAGCCTGCGGCTTTGTAAGCATCTCGGGCCTGATCAACTGAAAACGCACCAGATGCCTCAATCTTTTTATCCCACTCTGATTTTGGCTTGTCGCCGGTTTTTACTTCTTCTTGTACTCTATCTGAGGGTGAAGATTGCTGTGCCTGTTCCGCTGGGATCTGATTTCTTTTGTCGTCAAAGAGATTGCTTTCTGCCCCAGACTCATCTTTATCAAAACTCCCTGGCTTGTCGGTAGAATAAGTCGAGTCGGATGATTTCGACTTTGTTTTGTCATCACTAAGGGAGAATCCTTTGAGCATTTCTGCTTCATGACCCTCCGGTGAGAAGCTCTCACCGCGTTGCTCCTTAGGTTGCTTCTCCCAATTTTTGTAAGCTTTGAATTCTTGAGGCCCCAGTTCCTTTTCGAGCGTTGCCATGTCGATTGGCCGACAAGAGGCATTAGGACCGGCGGTACAATCATATACTGTGTCGGGACCGCCCGGCTTATACTTGTGGCCTTCGGTCGGTCTTGCAAGTGTTAGTTGGTCCATGGTGGTGTATCTCGCTTGAGGGCAGGAAGGGTTAATGTCCTTTCAGACTAAACCGAGATTGTTGCACCAGCGTTGCAGGCAAAACCTGAATTTTGAAATGAGCGCTATTGGCGTCACCAATGCGAGTAAGTCTCATACTCCGCAACTTTTGAAATATGGACTCGGGTAAAAGCGTGGTGTTTTTCGAGCACCTGTGCTGGCAAAGCACCTTAGTTGCAAGGGCTATCCGCGTGGTAAAACTGAACGATCTAACGAACAAACATCAAACCAGCGGAGGTAAAAAATGCGCCTTTCAGATTGAAATATTAAGGGGCGGCAATTGCAAAAGTTTAGCGCACCAGGGCAGAGCCACTTTTAGTTGACGAAGTTGCAAATCGCGCACTGTTGCACCGGAATAGGGTGGCGGAAGACCGGCGCGACAAGCCCAGAACCCCGCCACAAAGGCCACCAGTGAAGGTTCGCCTGCGACAATTTGTTCAGGCAACGGCCCACCCTCAAGGTGAACGCTCGGTAGCCAGAAAACTATTTCTAGAAGCGAATTGCCCACACAAGCCCAGTTCCAATCAACCAGCACTACTCTATTGCCGACAAAACAAATATTGTCGCTGCGCACATCTAAATGCAATAGTTTTGAGCCGCTGAGAATGGCACTTTCTTCTACTTCAATTAATGTCGGTAAGGCATTTTCCAACCATCGGGCCGTGCACAATTTGAGGCTGAGAAAATTTTCCGGATTGGCAGCAATTGATCGCCAGCTGGACGGATCTGGTCGCAAAGTTTCCAGTGAAGGCATGCCTTTCGGCACTGGCGAATCGCCTACCAGCTTCAAAGTGTCAAGCACTGCTGCAATCGATTTATTCGTCCAACTTTGTGGCCATAACGCCAGACTCAAATCTTCCAGCACCAGCAGCGGATGTTCGCCGTCTTCCCAGGCCAACATAGCCGGCATAAAACTGCCTTGAACATGTTTGTAAATGCGATATTCATCACGCAACCAGCCAGCTGTAAGGGCATCTGTAGCCACTTTGACAAAGGCGCGACGACCGTCAGAAAATTCGACAAGCAGCCTGTTAGCAGCCGTGTAGCCACGCGTTACCTCTGTCATTTTCAGTGGCGTGGCGCCCAGCAAGCGCTTTAAACGGGCGCTGAGGTCAAACACTTGTAAGCTTCACCTTCTTGCAGGCCGGCGCAATTTGCTCTGCTATTTCAGCCAGACGCGCCTGGTCAAGGGCAAAGACGGCAAACTGACTCTCGTCAAGCCAGACAACTTCTTTTATTTCTTCCAGAATCGGCTGCAAGTGCTCTTTAGTGTCAGCGGCCGGCAGAGCCAAAAATCCCTGTTTAGGATGAGGTAAAACTAAAAACTCTACCGCTGGAAAATAAATATGGCGATCATGGGTGAGAAGCGCCCCGCGTACCTGTGAGCCACTAACTGCAAATGTTACGGTGTCGGCCATTTCGAAATCAACAAATTGCGGCCGGACAAAAAAGTACTGCACAAACCGCATCATGTCGAAGATCAGCTCGATCATTTCTTCGTATTGCTCTTCTATATTAGGGAAGACACTGAGCAAACGCAGGGCCACCCAGGGGCCGAAATAGAACGGTCGGAGCGGGCCACCAAATTCGAGTTTGTCAATTCCTTCAGCGATGGCAGCAAATGTCTTTTCCACGTGTTCGGCAATTACAGCAGCAATCCACTCGTCATTGAAAACCTGACGCAACTCGCCCAGTTTGACCACACCTTCAGGCGTATCGGTATGCACCACCGCATCGTCAGTTTGACCGGCGATGGCGAGCATATCGAATGCCAGAAGCCACTCGTGCTGGCATGACAAACTCGAGACGCGCACGTGAAAACGGCCATCTTTGCACCAGACTTCAAGGCCCCTTGTAGAAATATTGGTGAGATAAAACAAATAGGATGTGTCTTCAAGCCACTCTTCGCCTTCCTGATTGTTCCAGGTGGGGGAGACGAGAAGCACCGCTTCAGACACGGTTACATCAGTGCCGGTAAGTTCCAACCAGGCCGCCGATATTTCTTCTACAAATTGCGAGATGGTCGGCAATTCGTCGATTGCTGCAGAAACGGAAAATATCTGGCTCACAACTGGAACTCCTGAAAGGGTGAATAAGTATAACAAGCACCCACATCGTATAGTACAAGAGCCATTTTTGAGAATAAAAAATGGGGCGGCAACGCTTTAGAGCATCGCCCTACCGATAGTGGCCCCCTACCCCGGCCACTATCAGTAAGACAACGACAGCTAATTCAAATTTCGGGCCAGCTAGCCACGAGATGTATTGGATGTCTGGCCTTTTGATCGTTTGTCCTGCACTTACAACGCTGCTGCTCAGCCGAAATTTTGATGCCTTGCTTTTTCAGCAAAGCAATGGTTTCGGCAAAATCTCTCAGCAAGCGATCTTGATTCCATGTTGAAGCATAGTGAGCAACAACATACCTGCGCTTCAAAAGAACGCAAGAATATTTCCCCTTGTGCGCTGCACTGCGGCACAGATCTCGCCACAGCCGGAAATGGACACTGCTCATCTCTCTTTTCTTTACGGCGATTTCGGCCAGCTCTTTTGCGAATGACTTTGGCTCGGTCATGAATTTAGTAATTTTGGCAGCTCAGCTGCGTTTAGGTGCTACGAGTGAGTACAACGACTACGGTTTTAGTTTTGCTAGTGGGTGAACCTTAGATACTGTTGGCGGTCTCATCTAGTTTTTATTTAAGCGGCGCAAACAGTCTCCAGCTTTGATTTTCTGGTCTTAGCCAGCGGAGTGCCGGAGAGCCATACACCGAGCCTTGTAACGTTTGTTGCGAGTCCGATTAGCGTGT
>Ga0209181_10000078_pt1 | contig 153927 bp, 128 predicted proteins | sample MAT05_FD_187208 | JGI IMG/M metagenome (GOLD analysis project Ga0209181, IMG submission 187208) | Freshwater microbial communities from Lake Fryxell liftoff mats and glacier meltwater in Antarctica - MAT-05 (SPAdes) (version 2) | ecosystem: Environmental > Aquatic > Freshwater > Ice > Liftoff...
GGAAATTCAAATGGGGCAATTGGAATACTTCAGCGACAAGACTGGAAAATTCGAACCCGAAGGCTTGCGTGAAAAAGTGCTGCCGAATCAAAATCAATATCGCTTCAATAAGATGGTCTTGCTGGTCGGCCCGGCTTGTTTTAGCGCCTGCGAAATTGAAGCCTATGGTTTTAGTCAGGTGCCTGGCATGATCGTGGCAGGTCAAACCCCAACAGGCGGCGTCGAAGCCGAAACCGCCCGTGGAAGTTTTAGCCTGCCGGAAGGTTTTGAGTTGACTGTCCCAACTGGACGTTTTACTCTGCCTGATGGAAGTATCTTCCTCGAAGGGCAGGGAGTTCCTCCCACGCTCCGCGTCCCCATTGACGCGGAAACGGTTACCGTTACCGAAGACATTGTCCTACTGGCAGGCATTGATGCAGTTCTCAAACCCGTTGGTGCAGGTGTGACTCCATCCGGCGCGCCAACAGTCGCTTCTGCTGCGGATGCTCAAGCTGCGTTGAGCGCAGGCGCTGCCTTCCTCGAAGACCTCGCGCGTGAAACCTATGATGCCGCGACTCTTGCAAAGCCCGGCGAAGTTGTTTACACAGTTTCACTTGCTCAGCCAGAACCAGTTATTTGGGGCTACGTCTGGTGCGCGGCAGATACCGCAACAGTCGCCAAAAACTTTGAGAATATCCAATTGAAATTTACATTGGACGAAACCCGGATTCCAACTGAATCATTTGACACCCTTGAAGTTGAATCAGGTGGGCAAGTTTGCCGGCTGATTTATACATCCCTAAGCGAATGGCCTGCCGGCGAACATCACCTGATTACCACAGCTGCAGTTACCGCTAAAATTAACGACGGCAGCGCTGATTATGAGCCAGGCGATTACACCTTGAATTATACAGTCCTCGTAAAACCATAGAAAGATTTGACCGCAGACCGTACTACGGTCTGCGGTCGGTTCCAACCTAAGAAATTTGTAAGCCTGAATTTCTGTAATTCAATCTACAATACATCTTATGTATGAAGAACTTCAGGCTCGCATCGCAGATAAAAAAGTACTTCTTTTTGGTGTTGGCAACCGTCAACGTGGAGATGATGGGGTAGGGTCTTATCTTCTCAAACGGCTGCAGAAAAAAATAAACATTCCCCTGCTTGATGGGGGCGATGTGCCAGAGAATTACATCAGCCAGATCGAGTCTTCGGGTGCAAATTTTATGTTGATTGTGGATGCCGCAGATTTTGGCGCTAATCCGGGCGAAATTGCATTGATTGAACTACATGATCTCAAAAAGATCGGCGCATCAACCCGTTCGGCGAATTTATCACTTTTGCTAAAGATCATCCCAAAAGAAAAACGCCCCGAAACACTTCTCGTGGCGATTCAGCCTGGTTCCACCACTTCAGGAAAAGGGTTGTCTGAAGCGGTACGGAATTCACTGGATGGGCTGGATTCTTTATTCGTCAGGTTATTTAAATAAACAGACGGGCATTACGCCCGTCTGTTTATTTATTCAACAAATCTGTATTTGAGCAATGTCCATACAGCTTCGAAAGCATCATGTAACTTGATTTTCTTGCCTTGCGCATAGTCACGAGGATTGAATGTGATTGGCACTTCAAAAATACGAAATTTGCGTTTGAGTATTTTGGCCGTGAACTCAGGTTCAAAGTCAAAACTATTGGCGTGCAAAACCATTCCATCCAGAATTTCACGGCGAAATACCTTGTAGCCTGTTTCCATATCCGTCAAAATTGTATTATATAAAATGTTGGTCATCAGGGTCAGCATTCGGTTAGCCACCAGATGCCAGAACATGGTCACGCGGTGAGCGCGGCCTAAAAAGCGTGAACCATACACAACATCTGCCAGACCTTCCTTAATTGGCTCAAGTAGTTGAGGGTAATCACGAGGATCATACTCAAGGTCAGCATCCTGGATCAGGAGCACATCGCCAATTGCCGCCGCCATTCCAGTCCGCACAGCTGCACCTTTTCCTTTATTGTGCTCATGCAAAATTACGCGTACGCCGTTCTTTCCGTCTAATTCTTTCAAGACATCACGCGTACCGTCTTTTGAACCATCATCTACAATAATGATCTCATGAACAAGGTTGGTGGCTTGCACACGCTGTAAAATGACCTGGATGCTTTCAACTTCATTGTAAACAGGGATTATGACAGATAGTTTCATATTGAGTCGATTATAAACGAAAAGAAGTATAATCGATTGGAAATACTAAATTTTCCACCCAAACTTGGATGGTACCCATTATGACGAGACAAACAACACAAAATTCCGCACCCGTGGGCGGATTTTCCCCCCCACAAATCAACAGCCTTGAAGATACAGGTCTTTCACCCCTTTGGTTGCAAGACCTTATTCTTAAAGTCTTATATTTTCGCGGCTATTTGACAGGTTTCAAAATCTCTGAAGAGATCGCCCTGCCGCTGGCCGGGGTAACTGATCAACTTTTGACCATGTTGAAACAGGAAAAATTTATTGAAGTGAAATCGTCTCAGGGCGGCTTGGGCGAAAGCGCATACACCTATGGCATTACCAGCGCGGGTGTTTTACGCGCCCGCGAGGCCATGGAACGCAGTCAATATGCCGGCCCAGCGCCTGTGCCTTTTGCCGCCTACAATGAAGCCATTCGCCGCCAAAAAAGCGGACGCATGACCGTAACCGCACGTTCCATGCGCCAAATTCTTTCTCAGCTTATTATTTCTGAGTCCACCTTCCAAAGACTTGGCCCCGCGCTTAACTCAGGCTCATCCATATTTATGTATGGTCCTCCTGGAAATGGCAAGACCAGTATTGCGCGTGCATTTGGAAATCTGGTGCTCAGTCAGAGCATGTATATTCCCTACGCCTTATATTTGGATGGACAGGTTATCAAAGTATATGACGCGGTCAGTCATAGCCTTGCGCCTGATATTGCTGAAGCAGGTGGCACTGGTTCCACCAGTAATTTGAGAACCAATAACCGCCGCGACCCGCGCTGGGTTAAGATTCGCAGGCCATTCATTGTCGTGGGCGGTGAATTAACCCTTGAAGGTCTTGACCTTGTTTTTGATGACACCACCAAATTTTATGAAGCTCCTTTTCAAGTAAAAGCCAACGGCGGTATTTTATTGATCGACGATTTTGGCCGTCAGCAGGTGCGCCCGCGAGATTTGCTCAATCGTTGGATCGTCCCGCTTGAAAACCGCGTAGATTATTTACGGCTGCACACTGGCCGCAAAGTGGAAGTACCCTTCGATGTCTTGATCGTTTTCTCCACCAATCTGCCGCCGAAAGACCTGGTGGATGAAGCCTTCCTGCGCCGCCTGCGCCACAAGATCGAAGTAGGCGATCCTTCTTTTGAAGAATACCGCGAAATATTTAAACGTGTTGCCCAGGATAAAAAAGTTGAATATAACGATCAGGGGTTGGCATATCTCTTGCAGGAATGGTACATCAAACGCAATCGAAAAATGCGCGCATCCCACCCGCGTGATTTGTGCGATCAGATCATTGATATTTCGTCCTATCTGGCTGTTCCGCCGACCATGTCACGTGAGATGATTGACCACGCCGGCAAAGCCTATTTTGTGGATTTATAATCCGCATCACCCTTAACTCGAGCCTGCTCCTGATGATTGAACATTTTCCCCGCCCCATCATTTTCGCGCATCGCGGCGACCTGATCCACGCGCCTGAGAATACCCTGCCCGCCTTTCAGCAAGCCTTGCAAAAAGGCGCTGACGGAGTCGAGTTGGATGCAAAACTCACAGCCGATGGTCATGTGATCGTTATCCACGATTCCACAGTGGACCGTACCACAGACGGCAAAGGCCGTGTTGCATCATTTACACTGGATGCAATCCGAAAACTGGATGCAGGCAAATGGTTCGATGAGAAGTTTACAGGCACGAAAATTCCCTTGCTTGAAGAAGTATTTGAAACCGTAGGCAGGGATAAAATGATCAACATCGAGTTGACGAATTACACTTCGCCGCGTGATGGACTTGTTTTGAAAGTGTGTGAGTTGATTAAGCGGCATCATAATCAAAGTCAAATTCTATTCTCTTCGTTCTTTCCTTCCAATTTGAGAATTGCAGCACAAACCTTGCCCGAAGTTCCACGCGCTTTGCTTGCCATGCCGGGGCTGGTCGGTCTATGGGCGCGTTCTTTTGGATTTATGTTTGGTGAGTATCAGGCTTTACATTCACATATTTCTAATGCGAGTAAAGAGCATGTGTTGCGCGCGCATCGTCTCAAGCGCCGAGTGCATGTCTGGACGGCGAATACTCCCGCCGAGATTATTCGTCTCAGAGAATGGGGCGTGGATGGCATCTTCACAGATGATCCACAAACGGCTGTCTACGCACTTGGGAGGGGCGGGTGAATTTGTCCGAATTTCAGAAGCAGGCTTGGGCGGGAAGCGAAGCGAATATCCACCAGGCGTCGTTCATCGAGCGGCGTCTGTTTTATCTTATAGGCTGGGTATCCCATATACAGAAGTGCGCAGGATTGTGTTATAAGGGGATGCGATGAAATTAATCCGAATTGTTATTTTACTGATTTTTTTGACAGTGCTTACGCCGCTGCCTGTGCAGGCGCAAACTTCTGCGGCCCCAAATATTCAATCGCTTTTGAATTCGATGACTGCGGAAGAGCGCGTGGGTCAATTATTTTTAGTTACATTTAATGGGACAGACACCAGTGAGATTTCACAGGTCTATGATCTGGTCACTCAGGATCATATAGGCGGCGTGGTTTTGCTGGCTCAGAATGATAATTTTGCACCAGCGCCGGATACTGTGGCACAGACACGTGCGCTGATCAACCGTATTCAAAGAGTGGAATGGGATACTTCGGCCAGGCCTGTTAAGGACACCGTCACCGGGCTCGAGATCACTTCGGCTTATGTGCCGCTTTTTGTAGGCATAGCTCAGGAAGGGAATGGGTATCCTACCGATCAAATTTTGAGCGGGCTGACACCTTTGCCAAGCGAAATGGCAATCGGTGCTACGTGGAATACCGAGTTTGCTGCGCGTGTGGGTGAAGTGCGCGGTTTTGAACTTTCTACCCTTGGCTTTAATTTATATCTTGGGCCATCGCTGGATGTTTTGGAAGCTCCTTCCATTTCTGGCGGTGATCTGGGAACGCGTGTTTTTGGTGGTGACCCATTTTGGGTGGGCGAGATGGGGCGGGCTTATGTGGCTGGTTTGCATACGGGCAGCAAGAATCAATTGTTTGTAGTTGCAAAACATTTCCCTGGCGTGGGCGGCTCTGATCGTTTGCCAGAAGCGGAAGTTTCAACGGTTCGTAAATCGCTTGAGCAGCTAAAGCAGATTGAACTTTACCCATTTTTTTCTGTCACTGGTAACGCGCCTTCCCCAGAATCGACAGTGGATGGTTTGCTTGTTTCTCATATTCGTTATCAAGGATTTCAAGGAAATATCCGCGCAACCACAAAACCGATCAGTTTTGATCCGCAGGCTTTGAGTCAAATTTTAGCTCTGCCGCAATTTGCAGACTGGTATTCTAAAGGCGGTCTCGTGATCAGCGATGATTTGGGAACATCTGCTGTCAGTAATTTTTATACCATCGGCGGCGGACAGTTTTCAGCGCGAACTGCCGCGCGTGACGCTTTCCTGGCTGGGAACGATATACTTTATTTGGGAAATATTCAGTCTTTAGATGCTCCTGATTCATATGCAACCACGAAACGGGTGATTGAATTTTTTGTGCAAAAATACCGTGAAGATCCCGCTTTTGCCCAGCGTGTAGATGCATCTGTCGCGCGCATTCTTGCGGCAAAGACTGGTGTATATGGAGAATTTTCCCTGCCTAATGTGATTGTGCCCGCCACTACTTTTACAGAGTTGGGTACAGCCACCGATCTGACATTTGATGTGGCGCGAAATTCAGCTACTTTGATCAGCCCCGACCCGCAAGACCTTGCGAGTGTGCTTCCTCTTCCGCCTCAAGTCAATGAACGCATGGTTTTTATTACGGATGTGCAAAATATAAAACAATGTACGTCCTGTGTCGATCAGCCGATCTTTGCCATAGACGCATTACAACAGGCGGTACTTCAACTATATGGTCCACAAAGCGGCAACCAAACCACAGACTTCGGCCTCACATCCTATTCGCTTGCCACTTTACAAATCCTGCTGGATAATCTTAACCCTGAATTTATTGAAGATGATATTTCCCGCGCTGATTGGATCATCTTTTCTCTTCGAGATGCCACGCAAGGACAACCCGCCATCATCAGCCGTTTTCTGCGTGAGCGCTCCGACCTTGTACGCGGGAAAAATGTAATCTTATTTTCTTTTGGCGCGCCTTATTACTTTGATACCACCACCACCTCCAAGTTTACGGCATACTTCGCGCTGTATAGCAAACAATCTCAATTTGTAGATGTGGCCGCGCGATTGCTTTTTCAAGAACTCACACCCATTGGAGCTTCGCCTGTTTCAATTACAAGTATTGGATATGACTTAATCTCTGTCATGACTCCAGACCCGACGCAGATCATCCCGCTCTTTCTGGACCTCAAATCTGCTCCTGTTATAACTGGAGAGGCCATTACTCCCGAGCCGACTCCGATTCCGCTCTTTCAGATCGGAGACACAATCGCGATTCGCACAGGTCCGATCAAAGATCATAATGGCCGCCCTGTTCCAGATGGTACCGTTGTTCAATTTTCAATGATGCTTACCGGAGAAGGGGGAGGTATCTTGCAGCAAGTGGATACAGTCACTGCGCGAGGCGTGGCGCGTGCCGCGTTTGGTTTGGATAAGCCAGGCTTGCTTGAAATCCGTGTGGTTAGTGAGCCTGCTGTGATCTCTGAAGTATTACAACTGGATGTTTCGCAATCTGGAGCTGTGGCAGTGACAGTTGTTGTCCCTGAATTGACACAATCCATTGAACCTACGCCTGAAGCGCTGATTGAAGTTGTAGAAGATAGTTATATTTCGAACCTGGGATATCCGCGTTTTTCTGCGTGGTTTGTTACCATGCTCTTTATTGCTTTTAGCGTCTGGCTCAGTTATGGAATAGGCTCGCGCATTACAGAAAATCGCGCTGCGATTCGCTGCGCATTGGGAATCGCCCTGGGTGGACTTTTAGCCTATGCCCTGCTTGCCTTTGGCTTATTTGGCTCTACAAGTTGGCTCGTTATAAGTGGAATATCAGGATTAATTGTATTTATATTTGCAGGAGAGTTTCTTGGTTTCATTGCTGGCTGGGTATGGGCACAGCGATAAAACCAATCTGTTTTTATCGCTGTAAAAAATAACACATACATGAAGAATGTTATGATACTTGTCAATTACTGTAGGATAGGAGAAAAAATATGTCATCTCAAAAAAAACAGGACAAAGAAAAACAACAAAATAAAGAGAAGCAGCCTCCCATTCTGTTTGATAAAACGCAGGCGATTATCAAACAGGTGAATAAGATGTTGGGCGGCACAGTGGTGGCGTATTTCAATAATTCACGCGGCAGTGTCTGCCATGATGATGTGCTGGCTTTGTTTAAGTTGCTGGAAAAGATAGGACATCAGGAAAAAATTTATCTATTCCTCAAATCCAGCGGCGGCAATGGACAGGCTTCTCTTCGCATCGTTAATCTGTTGCGTCAATATTGTGATCAATTGATCGCTGTAATTCCGTTGGAGTGTGCCTCTGCCGCAACCATGATTACCTTGGGCGCAAATGAAATCTTTATGGGGCCCATGGCTTACCTTACGCCTGTAGACACTTCTCTTACGCATGCACTCTCACCGATTGACCGTGATAATGACCGCGTCAGTGTTTCTCTCGATGAGCTGACTCGTGTCGTGAAACTATGGCAATCTCAAAAGTCCGATTCGAGCGAGAACCCATATCAGGAATTGTTCCGACATGTGCATCCGCTGGTGATCGGGGCAGTAGACCGCGCTGAGTCTTTGTCCATTATGTTGTGCAAGGAACTGCTTGCGTATCACATCAGCGATGATGAAACGCAGGAAAGAATCGCCGGTGCATTAAATGAAAAATATCCTTCGCATGGTTACCCCATTTTGTTTGAAGAAGCCAAACGCATTGGATTAAAAGTCAGCCGCCTGTCACCTGAGATCAATTCGCTTTTGCTTGAACTCAACGAACTCTATAGCGAAATGGGTCAGCGCGCTACAACTGATTTTGATGACACACATGCGCATGGAAATGAAATCCTCAATATTTGGGAATCGACAGATATTCTCGCCTATTATCAACAAGACAAGGATTGGTTCTATCGCACCGAAGAAAGGCGCTGGATATCACTCAACGATAATAGTAGTTGGCGGCGGATAACAAAAAATGGAAAGAGAGTTGAGAAATCCATTCTGCATATTGTATAAATCCATGCCAAGTGGCAGCTGAAAAGACAAAAATCTGGTCTTGTAAAAACCTGTGCAAAACCTGTGCAATCTGATAGAATTTGAAAGTCAGAGTACGAGAAAATCCGCGTCTGCAAAGATGCGGATTTTATTTTGAAAATTTTGAGAGAACGCAAGGAACTTATGGCAAAACAATTTCAACTTAAGTTTAATGATCCCGCTCCTGATTTAAAGTTACTTGATGCAGACGGTAATGAGATTTTGCTTTCTTCACTTTGGAAAGACAAAGTTCTGGTGCTCGCCTTTACCCGCCATTTTGGATGTCCGCAATGTAAAGAGATGGTGGATCAATTAATTGATTCGCATCAAGCCCTGGCTGAGAAAGGATTGCAACTCGCGATTGTTTCCCACGCTTCGGCAGAAGCTGCCAAACAGTTTTGTGACCTGCGCGCGCCCAGCGCAATCTGCCTGGCAGACCCAAACCGTTCAGTCTACAAAGCGTACGGTTTATATCGTGGCACGGCATGGCAAACTTTGTTGTCACCCCGCATCTGGCTTTCGAATCGCAGGCTGGCAGGTACAAAAGGATACAAACCTGAATTGCCATTCGCAGGGCAGGATGCCTATCAAATGTCTGGCACATTTATCATTGGCACGGATGGGCGCATTCGTTTGCCTTATTACTATGAAGATATTGCCGATCATCCACCTGTAGATTTAATCTTACATGGCATCATGGGCATAGATTGGCATAGGCCTTTTGATTCAAAGCCGGTTGTTTAGTTTTTTTAAATTGCAAACCATATGGAAGTGAATATCATGCAGAGTTTTTTTCTCGCAACTTACCTTGCTGTAAAAGAAGTAGTGCGTAACAAAGGCCGTTTTTTGTTGGTGGCGATGGTGATTGCCTTGATTACGGTTTTGGTGCTTTTTATTGCCGCGCTGGGTGAAGGGCTTTCAAACGCCAATCGCCAGTATGTGGCAAATCTTGATGCCCAGTTGATTGTTTTCCTTGAAAAATCAGACTACAGTATTACTGCGAGTCGTTTGGAGACGAACACGGTCAAAGCCGTGCGCCGCGTGGATGGCGTAGCGGATGCGGGTCCGATTTACACGTCCAATTCTGAAATCGTTTCATTGCCGGAACCACTCAAGATATCCATGCTTGGCGTGGAAGCTGAGCGGCCCGGCATGCCTCCACTTTTGGAAGGCAGGTATTTTCGCGGCGGAGAAGCGCGTGAAGCAGTGATGGATAGCAGTGTGGCTCAGCGTACCAATTTGAAAATTGGTGATGAGATTGAAATTCGCTCCACCCAAGGCACAAACGATGAGTTCTATACTTTAAAAATTGTGGGGCTTGTTAGTAAACAGGCATACTTCTTTCAACCAACCATCTTTATTCCCGCAACAACCTGGGAATTGGTGCGCCCTCAATCTGAGTCTGACTTAAATAGCGATACTCCCTACCCGAATATTATCGCTGTCAAATTGACAGATCCTACTCAGGTGGAAGATATGAAGCTTCGTTTGCAAGATCAGGTCTCCAATATTGAAGTGGCTGATATTGAAACGACGATCAATAATATCCCCGGCTACACAGCACAACAGGGGACAGTACAAACGCAGGGCGTTTTCACTTTATTGATTGGTATTTTGGTGATCGGCGGTTTTTTCCAAATTCAAATCTTGCAAAAGGTCCCGCAGATCGGCGTGTTGAAAGCCATTGGTTCTTCAAATTTTGTTGTTGGGCTTTCTGCTGTGATCCAGATCATTGTGGTGACCGCCATGGGCGTTGGTATTGGCGCAGCTTTGAATTATCTTTTCTCGCTTGGGTTACCACCCGCCATTCCGTTGGAGTTTAATGGGACGCGCTCCTTGATTGCCATTTTATTGCTTTTGTTCATTGGGCCTTTGGGCGGGATGGTTTCCATTATTTATGCAGTTCGTATTGAGCCTTTAAAGGCTTTGAGATTAGGATAAGAATATGAGCCCTGTTGCTTTGGAAGTTCGTGATTTGGTCAAATCGTTTGATCTGGATGGGGCGATTATCAATGCGGTGGATAATGTTTCATTTCAGGTGAATTCTGGTGAGTTCGTTGCGTTGGTGGGGCCGAGCGGCTCTGGTAAGACCACCCTGCTGTCTATTCTTGCTGCGCTGCTTACCCCTACCGCTGGGCAGGTATTGATTGACGGGCAGGATCTGGCGCAGATGAACGAAAAGAAGCGCGTCAAATTGCGCCGTGAAAAAATCGGATTTACTTTTCAATCCAATAACCTGATTCCATACCTTTCTGCCCGCGAAAATGTGGAATTTATGCTGCGCTTGAATAACAAGCTTGACCGCGCAGGCCGTGTGCGCTCTGATGAGTTACTGGCTCGCCTTGGTTTATCTGATCGTTTACATAATTTGCCGGCGCAAATGTCTGGCGGGCAGCAGCAGCGTGTTGCAATTGCACGGGCCTTGATTCATAACCCGGCGGTGGTGCTGGCAGATGAGCCCACTGCTTCGCTGGATACAGAGCGCGCTTTTCAAGTGGTGGAAACTTTTGCTCATTTGATTCATGAGAATGGCCGCGCAGGTATCATGGTCACACATGATTTGCGTATGTGTCAGTATGTGGATCGTGTGCTGCAAATGCAGGATGGTAAGTTAGTGCAAATTTATGAATCAAAGGAAGAGATCTTGGAACTTGCACAGGGAACTTTGAAACACTAGTTTGGAATTTCTTTGCGCACAAGTTTTGTTTTATATACGTACCCGCCGGCAGACGCTGGCGGGTATTGTATTTGTACCAAAGTTTTTTTCCCGCCTTGTATTTCGAGAAAACAATAATGTCTGTACGGTGAAAAATTATTTTGTATGAAAGAATTCATCCAGCACGGGCGAGAAATTTTCAGGGATATCTTCATTCCATGCGCCGCCATCCATGCTGACTCCTGTGGGCCGCCCGTTCTCATCCAATTGATAGTAGATTGGGATGGCGTCAAAGTTGAAATTTGCTCCGTCGCCCCAGCCCCATTCGTCTACATCGGCGCGGATCAGGTAGACATTTTCGAAAGCCTGCATGGTGATTGGGTCTTCGGCTTTGATGCTTTTATTAATTGCGTTGCATGGCGGGCACCAGGTTGCGTCAAATTCTATGAAGGGCAGTTGATGCAGTTCTTTTGCTTTTTGCGTTTCTACTGTGAGTTGCATCAGTAGGTCTCCGCCCTGAGTGTGGATTCTGGCAATGGTAAAAGATGATGCCGAATACACTTCAGGTGTGGATGCTGTGGATTGTTCAGGAGCAGGTTCGAGCGGAGTTGGAGGCGGCGTGTTTCCTTGTCTGCTTGGGGGAATTAAAAAATTACAAGCCAGTATGATTGGAACCATCAGATATAAAATATTTTTAGACATAAATTTTCCTTGAGTTATGGGGTGATTGCGCCGCTGCCGGGAATTTTAATCTCAATGACTTTTCCTTCGACGGGTGGACGGCAGCCTTCGTTATTACAGGCCATGTAGGTGACGATGACCTGTTCGCTAAACCATCCTTTTCCTTCGGGCAGGAGTATGGGCAGGCTGAGGGTGATTGCGCCTGCGGGATAGATAAGAAGTTCCTGCGGACCTGAAAGAGGCGTTTGCGATGAGACGCTTTCAATCAATTCGCCCTGTGCTTTTATTAATGAGCCTTGCGCGAGTTCAAGTAAGGCTGGGCGGCCGAGTCCTTCAACGCCTTTGCGCGGGATTTCCTTGCTGTACAGATGAAGGCTGGAATTAAGCGGCGTGAAAGTTGCGGACAGGAAAAATTGATCGTTGCTTTTTTGCTCAAGCAGGATACGGACTTCGACATAGTTTTCTGTGGCTATGGCAAGTTGGATCATGTTTCCTGGCTCAAGTACGAAAGCGGGTTGGCAGGAGCTTGACCCAATCAGGAGTAATAAAAGGAAGAAGGTGATTGTTGTTGATAAACGCTTCATATTGCGAAAGTATAATCGTTATTTATGGCTTGCTTTTATAGGAACACTGTTAATTTCTGATGTGGAGAGATGCGTGTAACAAAAACACCCAAGAATTTTCTCGCGGTGTTTTTGTTTTATATAATACCCACTGTCACAAATTGCGCTTTCCACCCTCTGAAAAAGCGCAATTTGTGACCGAGTGCGGTATAGAAATATTAATGGCTTACGGCAGATTAAGTGTTTTCACGAGGAAGATTGCCATCTCTGCGCGTGTGAGAGAATTTTCGGGGCAGTAGTTTCCGCCGCCGCAGCCGCTGGTGATTCCTTCGGCTGCAAGCTGCTCGATCCAGGCGGCGGCCCAATAATTGGTTGGCACATCATTGAATCTGCCAATAGGCGCAGGCGGGGTGTAGGCTGCTCCATACTTCGCTCGCAGCAGGAGGATTGCCATCTGGGCGCGCGTGGTGGAAACCTGATCCGGGCAATAGTTGCCGCCGCCGCAGCCGGAGGTAATTCCTTCTGCGTAGAATTGCTCGACCCAGGCGGCAGCCCAATAGTTGGCGGATACGTCGCCGAAGACGGTTCCTGAAGCGCTTGGCGGAGAGTAGGATACGCCGTGAATAGTCTTCAAAAGGAATACTGCCATTTGAGCGCGCGTGACTTTATCATCCGGGCAGTAGGCAAGTGGATTATTGGCACACCCACCGCTCACGCCTGCATTGTACAAACGCTCAATGTAACTATTGGCCCAGTAACTATAGGGAACATCAATAAAGATGGCTGACTTGCTGATGATTGTATAGGATTCGCCGCTAGTAAAGCCTGCTGCTAATGGATTAAGTAATGCATCCTTGATGGAGTTGTTGTTCAATACATTCAAGCGGAGGGTGCCGTTATTGCTGCCCGCGTTAACTGTGACAGTGTAGACACTGCCCGAGCCGCTGATGCCTGTTACGACAGAGCCTGATACGCCGCCGCTCATTGTCAGACTAAAGTCACCAACATCCACGCCGCTTACTGGCTCTGAAAAAGTGACAGTGAATCTTACGATGACCGCAGAAGTTGGGTTGGGGTCGGCGCGCAGGCTCGAGATCACTGTGGGTGAGATGTTATCGTGAATGTGGGTTACAGAGTTATCGGTGCTGGTGGATAGAAGGTTGCCATTATTGGCGGCATCTTTTGCGTTGGCGGCAGGGATGGTTGCGATAACGGTTCCAGCGGCGGTCATGCCGCTGACTGCCACATTGTAGGTGGTCGGGCCGCCTGTCACTGTGGCGGTGGTTGCACCCGCAGTGCCGCTCAAGCTAACATCCGTACCGATGAAGCCAGTCACAGCATCGCTGAATACCACGGTGAAGTTAATAGCGCCTGAGGTTGGGTCTATCTGACCTGCAGCCTGGTCAATCGTAACTGTCGGGCTGACCGTGTCGTAGGTTCGGCTGAAGGCAGTAGCAACTGTGTTGAAGTTGAGATTACTGACATCTGAATAACTGCCTATGCTAATGGCAGCAGAGACTGTGCCTTGGCCGCCTGGCGTTAGGTCGAAGGTATAAGTATCGCCATCTACTGCTACAAAATTACTGACAACGCCGTTAACGAGTGAGGTGATATCGCCAACAACGAAATCTGTAGTGATCTCACTGAACTGCACCGTAACCGGGATGGGCGAAACATTTGTCGAGTTGGTGGTGGTCGAGGTCATGGCGGCTGTTGGGGCAATCGTATCCACCTGCCAAATGTAGCTGGCGGGAGATGTATCTGTGTTGCCCAAACTGTCTTTGGCGCGCACCAGGAAGGTGTGATTGCCGTTGGCTAGCGGTCCTGCATAATTATTTGGGGAGGTACAGACAGCGTATGCGCCAGCATCCAACTTGCACTCAAAGGTTAAGCCGCCTACGCCCGTGCCATCGTCACCACTAAAAGTGAATGAGGCGCTGGTGTTGTTTGTCGGGTTGGATGGATTGGTATTAATGGTTGTATCTGGCGCAGAGGCATCAATCACAAGCGCTTTGTTGGCACCCAATGAACCAGCCACCCCCGGGCTGACGAGAGTTAAAGTGGCGTTGTTGCCAGTTGCATCTTTGATCGTGCCGCTGTTCAGAGCCAGCGAGTTGACGCCAACGTAATCCAGATCGCTGGACGCATTTCCTGCTTGTACGGTGTAATTGAAGGTCAGGGTGGTTGTACCACTGCCGCTGCTATAGTTGACGATTTCATCAGTTGCGCCGGTTTCCAGTGTTAATTGCGGTGTGCCAGTCACCGTGACGGTTTCGTCAAAGGTGACTGTGACCGCGATTACGGTTGTTGCTCCATAGGAGCCATCGGTCTTGCTGGATGTGACATTGGTGACTGTCGGTGGAGTTGCATCTATCACGATGGCTTTGTTGGCGCCCAACGAGCCAGCGGCGCCCGGAGTTGGCAGAGTTAGAGCAGCAGTGTTTGTGGCTGTATCCTTGATCGTGCCGCTGTCCAACGCCAGCGCGGATGCGCTGATGGCATCGAGATCCGCAGAAATATCACCGGCCTGAACGGTGTAGGCGAAGGTCAGGAGGGCTGTTCCGCTGCCGCTGGTGTAGTTGACAGCGCGGTCCGTTGCGCCTGTTTCAAGCGTCAGGGTGGGTGTGCCGCCTGATGTATCTACGTTTATGGTTTCACTGAAAGTAACCTGGATGTTGATGACTGTGCCAACACCGTATGTTCCATTCGCTTTACTGGATGTGACGTCGGTGATCGTTGGCGCGGTAGTATCAATCACAATCGCCTTGTTCGCTGCCAGCGAGCCAACTGTGCCCGGAGTTGGCAGAGTTAAGACGGCGTTATTTGTGGCGGCATCTTTGATCGTGCCGCTGTTCAAGGCCAGTGATGTGGTGGCGACATAATCGAGATCAGCAGAAGTATCTCCGGCTTGAACTGTGTAATTGAAGGTGAGCGTGCTTGTACCGCTGCCGCTGGTGTAGTTGACAGTGCGGTCGGTTGTGCCGGTTTCCAGTGTTAACTGCGGCGTGCCCGTTACAGTTATAGCCTTGCTAAAGGTGACTTGAACTGCAATCACCTGGCCGGTTGTGTAGGAGCCGTTAGAAGCGCTGGAGCTAACACCTGTCACTGTTGGGTCTGTGGTGTCGATCACGATGGCTTTATTTGCACCCAATGAGCCTGCCGCAGCTGGCGCAGCCAGAGTCAATGTGGCGTTATTGGTGGCTGTGTCTTTGATCGTGCCGCTGTTTAAGGCCAATGATATGGCGGCGACATAATCGAGATCAGCAGAGGTATCTCCGGCTTGGACTGTGTAACTAAAGCTGAGTGTGGCTGTACCGCTGCCGCTGGTGTAATCTACAGTGCGGTCGGTTGTGCCGGTTTCGAGTGTTAACTGTGGAGTGCCTGTCACAGTCACGGCTTCGTTGAAGGTGACAGTGACAGGGATAATGGCGCCGGTTGTGTAGGTGCCGTTAGATGTAGAGGAAGTAACATTTGTGACCGTTGGGGCGGTGGTGTCAATTACGATGGCTTTATTGTTGCCCAACGAACCAGCCGCGCCCGGTGTGGGCAGGGTGAGGATGGCATTATTAGTGGATACATCTTGAATGCTGCCGCTGTTCAACGCCAGTGAAGAGGTATTCACGTAATCCAGATCTGCCGAGGTATCGCCAGCCTGCACTGTGTAGGAGAAAGTGAGTGTGGCTGTGCCACTGCCGCTGGTGTAATCCACGGTGCGGTCCGTTGTGCCGGTTTCGAGCGTTAGCTGTGGTGTGCCCGTTACTGTCACGGCTTCGCTAAAGGTCACTTGCACCGAAACGGCTGCGCTGGTTGTGTAGCTGCCGTTGGAAGTGGAAGAGGTAACGTTTGTTACGGTTGGCTCGGTGGCATCCAGCACGATATTTTTATTTGCGCCCAGTGAGCCAGCCGCGCCCGGCGATGCCAGTGTGAGGGTAGCGTTGTTGGCGGCGGCATCTGCGATCGTGCCGCTGTTCAAGGCCAATGATGTGGTAGCGACATAATCAAGATCAGCAGAGATATCACCAGACTGGGTTGTGTAGTTGAAGGTCAGTGTGTTTGTGCCGCTGCCGCTGCTGTAATCGACAGTGCGGTCGGTTGCGCCGGTTTCCAGTGTTAATTGCGGCGTGCCGCTCACTGTCACAACTTCGCTAAAAGTGATCGTAACCGGGATCAGCACACCCGTTCCGTAGGAGCCGTTGGCTTTGGTGGATGTGACATTCGTGACTGTCGGGGCAACCGCATCAATCACGATGGATTTATTCGCACCCAACGAACCAGCTGCGCCCGGAGTTGGCAGGGTCAAATCGGCATTGGTGGCCGCTGCATCTGTGATCGTGCCGCTATTGAGCACCAGTGCAGATGTGCCAGTGGTATCCAGATCGGAGGTTGTATCTCCGGCTTGAACCGTGTAATTGAATGTGAGTGTGGCTGTGCCTGAGCCACTGGTGTAGTTGACAATTTGGTCAGTTGTACCGGTCTCCAGTGTTAATTGTGGTGTGCCGCTTACCGTAACTGCTTCGTTAAAGGTAATTGTGACAGGGATGACAGCCGCCGCGATGTAGGTTCCATTTGTGCTGGTTGAAGTGACATTTGTGACCGCTGGTGCGGCGTTATCCATCGTGTAAAGTTCATCGGTGGTTGGTTCGGTGGAAGCCAGTGCGTTGAGTGCAACATCAGTAATGTTTAACGCGCCTCCAAAGTTTAGGCCTACAGTGCCGTTGAAGCCGGCTAGGTCGCCTCCAGAGACTGTAACATCATAGACACTGCTGCTGAAAGGTGTCACATTTGTGACTGTAGCCGTAGTGGTTCCGTCCACGGCAAAGTCGGTTGTATCGACTCCCGTTACCGCTTCACTAAAAGTGGCGCGGAAGATTAATGAGTCGGCGCTGGTCGGGCTGGTGGATGGTGTCTGGCGTATGAAGGAGGTTGTGGTTGGGGCAGTGGTGTCAATCACCAGCGCTTTGTTATTCCCAAGTGAGGTGGCCGCACCCGGCGATGCCAGAGTGAGGGTGGCGTTGTTGGTGGCGGCATCTTTGATTGTGCCACTGTTAAATGTCAGCGCGGATGCGCCTGTGTAATCAAGATCGGAAGACGTATCCCCGGCTTGTACAGTATAGGTGAAAGTGAGTGTGTCGCTGCCGCTGCCGCTGACGTAATCTACGATACGGTCGGTTGTGCCGGTTTCAAGCGTTAGCTGTGGTGTGCCCGTTACTGTTACGGCTTCACTAAATACAACTTGAATACTGATACTGTCTGAGGCTTTATAGCTGCCATTTGTGGTGCTGCTGGTGACGTTTGTGACTGTTGGGGGAGTCTTGTCAATCGTGTAGAGTTGGCCGATAAATGGTTTTGCAGTAGTGACATCATGCGATAAGCTGGTGTCGTTGGCAAGATCTAAACGAAGTGTGCCGCTGCCGGTTCCTGTGTTGGCAGTGACGACCCATACTGTGGCAGGTGCGCTGCCTGTTGGGGTGACGGAGGTAATCGATTCGCCGCTCACGCCGCTGGAGGTCAATGTGAAATTACTGGAGGTGAGCCCGGAGATTGCATCCGCGAAGGTGACTGTCCAGGAAACTGAAGCAGCATTGGTCGGGGATGATGCGTTGCGGTTGATCGACAAGATGGTGGTATCGGGTCGGTCGACCGGGGTACAAGTCTTGGGACTGGTTGAGGCGCAGGCCGCATCCGCATTTGGGGATGGGTCGGTAGTGTTGACGCCTCCGCCAGGGCCGCCTGTATAGGTGACATTGCCCTGGTTTAAGAGTCTCGATGCCGGGACTGGGTTATCCACTGTGACGCGGAATTGAACTGAGACGCTCTTGCCCGCGGGCAGGGCGCCAATGATTACATTTACAGTTTCGCCAGATTGCATTGGGGCGGGTTGTGCTGGGAGGAAGAGCGGTTTGCCGCCGTCTGCATTACTTGAGGTGGTAACCGGCTGGCCGACCCATGAGGCTTGCTTCGATAGTTTGGTAATATCGGAAGCGCTGGTGGACTTCGAGAATACGTTCAACACTGCGGAAGCGAACACAGTATTAGATGTGTTCTCAGAATTTGAGAGTGTATTACTGGCTTCAGCAAGAACCAGCGGACTGGTTTCGGGCTGGGCTTGCGCGAGGATGTGGCCGCTGTTCGGCAGCATGGAAACAATAACAGGCTGCTGACATGGAGCGCCGCCGGGTGTGTTTCCGTAGCCAGGCCCGGCGCTGCTGGTCACAGCGGTCGGGGCGGGCGAACTGCCCGGATTCTGGGTCGTCTCGAAAGTAATCACTGCGGCAGTGTTATATTGCGTATTGGTGTAGCCAGGGATTTTAATGGTTGAACTTCCGCGATGGCGGTAACGAACACTGCTACCACCCGTGCCAGCATTACCGTCGAGTGTATTACTGCGAACATCAACACAGGCCACAGAAACATCCCCCACCACAGCCGAAGCTCCGATGTTGGCAATGAAACCGTGTTGGGCGCTGGCAACGACTGGGTTCGCTGCGGTGTTGTTCGTAACTGTCAGGTTAATCACTGCGGCGTTTGTTGCATTACCGGCATCACCAACCTGCGAATTAATCGCGGGACCGTTGGTCCACTGGCGAATAACATTACTATCAATGATGGCCGTCAACGTGCCACTCGGGCTGTGGTTTTCCACCCGGATGCCCGATGATTGGGCTGAACCGGAACTGGCGACGCCTGCATTGCCGATAAAGTTGTTCGATACCTGTCCCTGCCAGGTGCCAGCGCCATTGCCCTGGTTAATGTTGATCGCGCCGCCCTGAACGTTACCGACGAGTGGAGATCCGACCGTGCCATTGTTCGATATGTTGAAATTAACGGTTTCAGTACTTCCCGCATTACCGCCTGAAATGGTAATACCTCCAAGCAGTGAACCGGCGAAGCCGTTACTGTATGAGTTACCTGTGAAGATAATGTTCAAAGTGGCGCTATTGGTTGTGGATGTTTGGAGATGATCTCCCCCGGCCCCGGTGAACGTGTTGTTCGTTACGTGCGCGGTCACTACAGCCGTTCCGCTCGGCTCAATGATCACATTATCGTTTGGCGCATTGAGGAATGTGGAGCCAGTGATGACGATGTCGTTCGCCGTTCCGCTCGAGTTCCTGACCCTGAAGTTGTCCTCGATGCTGCCAGCGATGCTATCGGTCGAGAACGAAGATGTGCCGAAGAGGTCATCGAAGATGATGCTACCTTCATCCGCTCCGGCGTTGTCGCCGTTGGTTCCGTTGATGTTACTGTTGTTTAGCGTGAAACCGGTGACGGTGGTACCGCGGATGGCGTAGTTCGAGAAGTCGTTCAACTGCATGCGCGTGATCGAGACGTTCGAGGTGTTATTCACATAGATGCCGATGCCGTTGCCGGTGCCATCTGCGCCTGTCTTGTTAGAGATCGTTCCACCTGTACAAGTTGCCGCAGAAGTACACGAGCCGCCATTACCGGTGACGGTAAGCCCGCCAGTGCCAGCGCTATCCAGAACGATACCGCGTGCACTCCCGCTACCGTTCGATGTGATGCTGCGGAAGGTCAAACCACTCCCGCCGATGGTGGTATTCGCCACATTAAGCGCTGTGCCAGTGGTGGTGGTCAGTGTGTTGACAATGCTGGTGTTGTTTTGCGTGGCGCTGACCGTGCCACCGCCAGTGGCGGTGAAGGCTGCGTTAGTGCCAGTTGAAAGCAGCAATCCGCCTGAGAAGTTAATTGTCGCACCGCTGTTGCCAGTGAGAGCAATGCCGCTGCCGTCGCCGTCGTTGCCGTCTGTAATTGCGCCGCTGAAGGTGTGCGCACTGGTAGCTGTTACGTTTTGGATCTGAACGAGCGTGCCCACGTCGTCGGTAATTGTCCCGTTATAAGTAACAGCGACATTTGCGTTGGCATTGCTGCCGCCATTGATGGAGAAATCCACGCCGGTCGCGTTGGTAATTGTACTGCCGGATGGAGCTGTGAATGTGCCGCTTACCCTTGTCAGTGAAACGCCTGATGTGGGGCTGCTCGAACTCGATAATGTGTTTAGCACAAAGTTAATATTTGCGTCTGTAACATCTGCTGCTACCCCCGCACTTGCTGAAAGAATGGGCGTATTCGTGCTGGCTGTAACGCGTGTGCCTGTACTGCCCGTATAGTTCGGGGTTGTGCCGAGAGTGAAAAGGGCGTTACCGGTTGCGTAAATATCCAGATCGGTAAAGCTTAGATCGCCCCTAATGTTACTCAAGACCAATCCCGCTGCCCCGACGGCGTTGCCGGATTGTCCAATGGTGGTCGTACCGCCCAGGACGGTTTCGAAAGACGCGGTGCCAGGGTTAGAGTCGAAGAGCACGGTTGCGCCAGTGCCAACAATATTAATGCCGGTACCGCCGGTATTACCTGAAATCACATTATCATCGAAGGTTGTGATAGTGACGCTGCCAGCCGTGCGCGCAATGTCGATGCCGTTGCCGGTGGCTGTAACCGTATTGTCGTGCATGTTGATAGTCAGTGTGCCGCTGCCCCCGCCGTTCACATCTACACCGTTCGTGCCGGCGGAGCGGATGGTGTTGTTCGCCAACTCGAAACCGCCGCTGTTTGCAGCGGTTGTGGTTATGTTGACAGCATTTGTGTTACCCGCAATGTTTAACCCGAAAATTTGCACGCCACTGACATCTGGGACAGAAACGCCGAAACCGCCCGTATTGTCAATTAGCGGCTGGCTTCCCGCTATACGCAGGGTAGTCGGATTTGCGCCACCGTTGACTGCCACCGGAACCGTGAGCGCCACGCCTTCACCGATCAGGCGTTGTCCGCCCTTGAGTGTAATACCTGCATTCTGGCCCGCCGTTGTACCGTCGCCTTGGTAGATATAGATCGTGTCATTGGCAGAGGAAGCCGTTTGCGCTTCGGCTAATGTGTCAAACGGGTCGGTTGAACGGCCTAGACCACCGGCTATTGTATTATTTTTAACATACCAGACGCGTGAGGTTACATTGATCGTGACCGTAGCCGTATCGGTTAAGCCGCCCGCATCTTTCAATGTGTAAGTGAATGTATCGGCGCCTGTAAAGTTGGCGTTAGGTAAATAGCTGAATTTCCCCGTGTTATTATCAAAAGACACTAATGTACCGTTGGCGGGATTTGTATGCGAGAAAATATTAAGCGCCTCGCTAAAAAATTCGACATCGTTATCAAATAAACTTTCGGTCAGGTTGATGGCTGGATTGGCGCCCGCAGTGACACCAACTTCTAGCAGGGTATTTCCGATGGTATCGTAACTATCATTGATTGCCAGCGGCGAAACATTGACTGAACCGCCCACAAAAGTGGTATTGGCATCAATGACATCATTCAAGGTCACACCGGTCGCGTCACTGCCGCTGTTGGTGATCGTTGTGGTGTATTGAATGGTCTCGCCAGGGTCGGCGTTGCCGTCGCCATCATCGTCCGGAATGACGCCGCCAACGCCGTCATTGATAAGGGTGTCGGTCTTGGTGACAGTGATGGAGGGAGCCAATAGCGGGAGGGCGGAACCTATCGCGCGCACAACCAGATTCGTGCCGAGGGCAGCGATGATTGCGAAAAGAAGCGATGTCAGGATCCGCGCTGCACGTACCTGAATGGAATAAACCAGTGCGCTCAGTTTATTTTTTTGGATAGGGCGGTTTGAGAATAACATTAGGCAGTAACTCCCGGGGTCTAATATTGAAAAAAGAGAACATATAATAAAATACATGCCGATAAAAACAACCACTTGACTTTGAAAAATAATAAAAACAGAAGACCCATGTTGCGGCTCCAATTGGAGCCGCAACATGGGTCAAATCAAAATTTACGTGCGCGGAGGGTAAACACCTTGCAACGCAATGCAAAAGTACAAGGTTAGGTAGGGCTGTAGGTTGTTGTGGGGCTGGTCGCCACCGGCGGGCGCCAAAACTGAAGGGTTTAGCGATGTCAAACTCTGACCAGCATTCGACTGGTAAGCAAAACCATTCGCCGATTGCGCAAGAGATGTGTTCGCTGACGGATTCTGAGCATCGGCTTGGTCACCATTATGCGCTCTCATAAAATGGCTGTGAGCTGGTATTTCCGACTCCAGCAGCGTGACAGTCTCCGAACCGCCGGTCTCACCCAGGTCATGCAGCGAGAGCCCGGGGCCCTGGCCGGGGTGCATGGGCGCTCTGCCCTGCAGATCGGGCAGGGCAAAGGTGGAATTACCGTCGCCGCCATAGGTAGTGCCCAACAGCGAAAACAGTGCAGTATTCTGCGAAAGCGGCAGCAACTGCCCATCACACCACGCCCAACCTTTGGGGGCGAAGTTGAATGGGAAGATACGGATTTCAGCAACAAAAGGATCCATGTTTTCTCCTTCTAAAATGAGGTCAAGCAAGGAATATTCTTATCCGTCAGCGGGACAGGTTTTCAAACGATGAGAAGCCGTTTTAGGTCTGCGAAGGGAATATACCGAAGAGCGAAATGATGAAATCCACACACAGATAGGGCTGGAAGTTATTATGCGGCTGACTGCCACCCACAGAACCTACTGCGTTTGGACTCAAGTTACTATCCGTAACATCTCCAGTATAGAGAGTGACTGTTGGCGATGCGGCAGTAAGGTTATTGTTTGGTGCATTCTGAGTACCAGGGGAGGTTGAAGCCAACATCGGGTGACTGTGAGCGGGTATCTGATTAACTGTCAATGTAATTTCCTCAGTGCCGCCGGTCTCAGCCAGGATAAAACCATTCCCCTGATGAATGGGGAGACGTCCGCGCAAATCAGGCAGCGCGAAAGTGGATTGCCCATCCCCGCCGTAGGTCGTGCCGATCAATTGGAATAAGGTTTCGTTTTCAGAAATAGGCAGCAGTTGACCCTCACAAAACATCCAACCTGCCGGGGCGAAGTTGCCTGCAAACATCCTAATCTCACCAACATAGGGTTGTGCCATAAATGATCTCCTTTTAATTAGGGCTGGGAAAGATGCCCTGCAGAGCAATGCAGAAGCTTAGCGTCAGGAAGGGCTCCATATTGAGATGTGCCTGACTGCCACCGACATTTGCTATTGTAGTGGGACTTATCGCTACCAAGTTGCTCGCTCCAGCATAAAGGTTCCCAGCCGCCGCAAGGATATTGTTGCTGGCAAAAGACACATTTCCGTTTGCTGTCGTAGCATTCGCCACATGCGTATGCGTCGGCAACTCCGAAATTGAAAGTGTATGTCCCAGCTCACCACCGCGTTCACCGAGCGTATGTCCGCCGCCAACATGGATCGGAGCGCGTGAGCGCAGGTCGGGTAACCCAAAATTGACACGTCCGTCACCGCCAAAGGTGGTGCCCAATAATGAAAAAAGGGCTTGATTCTGGTTGATGGGCAATAACTGCCCGTCACACAAAGCCCAACCTTTTGGGGGAAAGCCAAACGACATAATTCTGATTTCGCTTAAGAATGGTTCTGCCATGCTTCATTCTCCTATACTAGATATAGTTGGTACGAACTTGTATTTTGGGTCGTTGCAAAACCCATTCTGTTTTTTATAAATGTCATCACCAAAGCTAATTCGCGCATTGTCGACCTGATTTATCGATATTATAAGCCTCTATTAATCAAAGTGCAATTTTTTTTTACAATCTAATTATCCAAAGCCCGCGCTGTTAGCCCAAAGCCCGAGCTGGACAAACAGGATAAAGTGGACTACTATACGAGAAATTGATGTTGATTGGAAGATTTCTTTATCGATTACAAAGCCCTTACCACTTAGGAGGCAGAATATGCTTACACGTCGCAGTTTTCTTAAACTTGGGGTTGTTTCATCTGCTCTACTTTTTTTCCCGATCAGACAGTTATTGAAAAATGCTGCTGTAGAAGAAGAGTATCAAGGGCGTGTGTACCGTGGTACGTCAAACGGTGAGATTTATGTTTCAGATGACCAGCGCAATACTTGGAATCGGCACATTAATTTAGGGCCGCAATGTCTGGTTACAAAAATATTTTCAAGCGGAAATGACAGTCTTCACGCTCAAGTCGAGTTTCAGGGAAATGATTTCACTCTTTCACTTTCTCCTGATGGGACAAAATGGCTGGTAAGATAATTCGTTTTTGTGCTCATTAAAATAATAAAAAAGTGACCCCTATTTATTGGGGTCACTTTTTTATTTGATACTGTTAAGTAAAGATGGCTTCATACCGCATTCGCCCTGCTTCAAAGCCAAGCGGTACAATAAAAAAATCAAAGGAACCCATTTCTTCGTGTTCCAAATGATAGGTGTGTTGTTTCAAATATTGTGGATTAACGGGGCCAAGAAAATGAAGTGAAAATGGACTGCGTACTGAGGGTTGCGGCGCGGCGCCCAATTCGGTCACTTTGACCAACTCCAGATCAATATCCTGCGTATCCTCCAGGCGAATACGAAATATCTGATGCAGGTGCGGCTGAAAATCCGTGCTTTGTAATTTATCCAACATGGTTACAATTCTCCGTGAGGTATCGGGGTCCATTCCATTAACCAATAGACTTCCTTGTCTTCTTTTTGCCGAAAACCCAGCCGTTCATATAAATGCATGGCGGGGTTGAATTTTTCAACGTGAATCGTAACTGCTACATTTTGTTCCCTGCCTTGGTTAAGGATATCCTTGAGCAGGGCAGAGCCGATACCTGCGTTACGGTGCTTTGGCAATAAAGCAATGTCCATTATGCGGATCTCTTTTTCTCTTCGATGAAGATAAAGCCGCCCGGCTGATTGATCGTTTACCATGATTACTGAAAAAATTGCGCCCGTATAGTTTTCAACATAATATTGATGTTGAGCCTGAAATTGCATGCGCAGGAAGGATTCCTTTTGCTCTGCGCTCCACTCTACGAGTGCCATCTCATCAGCACGCGTGGCAGCATACACAGAAAAAATAAATTCGTGGTCAGCAGAAGTAACGGGGCGAAGTGTCGTGGTCATAATCAAGTAGGTAAGCTCATAGTATAAGCGTTCTTAAATGAGATAGGGGGTTTAAGAATTTGGCGATCAATAATTCTATAAAAAGCAGACCCTGAATGTTGTTTCGTTTTTCCTTTTAAAAAATTCAGGGTCTGCTTGCTCAATTTATTTTTTATCTACTTACGGCAGATTAAAAGCCTTGACCAAAAAGACCGCCATCTGCGCACGGGTGACTTCCGCATCGGGGCAGTAGATACCCGCGCCGCAGCCGCTCGTGATTCCATCAGCCACTAATTGCTTAATAAAGGGAGCAGCCCAATAACTGGTTGCGACATCACTGAAGCCGGTGCTTCCTCCCACCGCAGGCGGTGTATAGGATGAGCCATTCTTGGCCTTCAATAGGAAGATTGCCATCTGCGCCCGTGTGACCGTTGCATCTGGACAATAATTGCCGCCGCCGCATCCGCTGGTGATGCCTTCTGCAGCCAATTGCTTGATCCACGCGACAGCCCAGTAATCTAATGCGACATCGCTAAAGCCAGTGTTGACTCCCACAGAGGGCGGCGTATAGCTTGAGCCGTGCATCCCTTTCAATAAGAAGACCGCCATTTGAGCGCGGGTAACTGTGCTATCAGGGCAATAACTGAGCGGAGAGGTTATACATCCACCGGTGATGCCCGCGTTATATAGACGCTCGATATAGCTATTTGCCCAATACGATAATGGCACATCTATAAATATGGATGGAGCAGAAGCGTTGACAGCCGCAAGCGCATTGATCAGTGGGAATCCCAGCCCATTTTTGGGGTCTGTGACTGTTGTGCCCGTACTCTTCAAAATTGATTCAATGCTTATTGGTGTCAGGCTTGCGTTCTTCTGAAGCATCAAAGCCGCGATGCCGGCCGCTGTTGGTGAAGCCTGTGACGTGCCTGCATAAGTGGAGGTGCCGCCGCCCATCCTCCCCGTGGATGTGATCCATGCGCCGGGCGCGACGATATCCATCGCCGCGTTGCTGTTAGTGAAGCAGGTGATCGTTTGCAGGCTGGTCGTCTCGTTAAAGCAGGCAGGCCAATTCCCTCCAAACGCATCTTGATACGTACCAGATGATGGCGTACGCCCAACGTTACTGTCGTAGGTCGCGCCAACGCCAATAACGCCTGTCAAACAAGCTGGCATCGCGATTTGCGAGGACGAACCCTGATTCCCCGTCGAGGCAAAGATGACGATCCCCAGCGCGTTTAATTGCGAGACAATACTTGCCATGGCCGTATTTTCAGCATCGCAATTGCCATTGAATAGCGCCCACGTGCCCAGGCTCATGTTGATTACGTCCACGCTGAGTGTATTTTGATTCGTGCGGATCCAATCCAGACCCGCCAGCCAGTCAGAGACCCAGCCCGCATTGCCGGCATCCAGCACACGCACCGCAACAATATCTGCATCTGGGGCAAACCCAACTGAACTAATCGTCCCTTTGGAGGTGATGATTCCAGAAACATTGGTGCCATGTCCGTTTTGGTCTTCTGCGTCTGTGCCTTCATTTATATTTCCCGGCGCGCAATTCGAATCTGTAAAACAATGTTGAGCCGCAATATCATCGCTCAAATCAGGATGGTTCGTATCAATGCCAGTATCCAACACTGCAACCGTGATGCCTTGTCCGGTGATGCCGTCCACGTGGACAATATCCGCGCCCAAAGCTGTCACGCTTTCTGAAAGATGTCCGCTGCCGCGCTGATCCAATAGGATCGACTCAACATCTGGGTTTGCCATCAGACTATTCAACCCATTCGTAGTCAGGATGCCAGCCAGCACCGGGACATTTACATACTGATGAATGGTTTGAAAATCTTCAGCTTTTAGTGAACCCACTAATTTTTTCTCGGCGTTGGCGATTGCAGTTTTACGTTCAGAGTCGAGCGCAGCCGCCGACACTGGATTGCGCAAATTAATGAGGACACGCGCTTCTCCCGTATCCAGCATGGCGAGTACCCCTTTGCCAACCCGCGGCGCTGGTAGGCGCTGATTATTTTGGTTTGCACTTGCTGCGCTAACTATCTGCTGCGGAAGCGTCCCCGTTAATAGGAATGTAACGATCAGTACGATAGAGAGAATTTTGAAAATTGATTTTACAGGATTCATGATGTCTCCTTTTTCAAATGGCTAACCGATAAAAATATTGTACATTAAAACCCGAGCCAATTCACATTGGATATACATAAATTCGGACATATTTTGTGATAATAAAAAAGGCAGGCACACAGATTTTACAAAATCTATGAGCCTGCCTTCAAAACGAATTACTAATTACTAACCACCCTCGACAACACCGTCCTTCGCTTCGTACTTAATCTTTGGTCTGGTGCTGTTTATAAAAATGACCGACCCGATAATGATCGCGGTTGCCAGCCAGATGCGCGGCTCCAGTGTTTCATTGGCAAACCATACCCCAAGCAAAACCGCAACAATTGGATTAACGTAGGCATAGGTTGAAACAAGTGAGATCGGCGCGTTTTGTAACAGCCAGCCATAGGAAGCAAACCCAACCAGCGAACCGACAAGGATAAGATAGGATAACCCGTACAATGAACGTGCTGAAACGGCGGTCACATCCCAGCCGTACAACTCGCCTGAGAGCAGCGAAACCATTAATAAGCTAATGCTTCCCATCAGCATTTGCGCGCCCGTATTCATCAAAGATGATTTTGGCAGGTCGGCTGTTTTGCTGTAAATGGAACCAATGGCCCAAAACAAACAAGCGGAGAGTAATGCGATTACCCCAAAAGTATTTAATTTGGAGGTATCTCCCGAAATTTTCGATGGGCCGACGAGAATGAAGATGCCGACAAAACCGATCAGCAACCCAACAATTCCCTGCCAGTTTGGCTTCACGCCGTTTGGACGTATGGCTTCACCAACTACCAAAAACATGGGAACAGAAGCAATAATGAGCGCGGCAATTCCTGAGGGGATGAACTGCTCTGCCCAGGCGACCAATCCATTGCCGCCTAATAATAGCAGCGTGCCGATAATCGCAGTAGACATCCACTGCTTGCGTGTCGGAAATGGATGCCCCGCGGCACGCTGCCAAATGACGAGGATCAGACCTGAGATTAAAAATCGAACACTCCCATGAAAAAATGGAGGAATGGTCTCGATCGCTATTTTAATTCCCAGATAGGTTGAACCCCAAACGATATATAGTGCCAGTAAAGCCAGCCAGATTTTAGATTTCATGTTTTCCTTTGGAATATGTCTTACGCCATTTGTATAGATTCTTTAGCCAGCAGCGCTTTCTTCCTTGCCGCGCCGTATCGATAATTGCCAAATTCACCCGCCTTGCGGAGCACACGATGGCACGGAACCAGTACCGCAACCGGGTTATGCCCAACGGCGGTGCCGACTGCGCGCAGGGCATTCGGATTGCCGGTCTGCGCGGCGATGTGTTGATAGGTGGTCACGCATCCGCTCGGAATATTAAGCAAGGCTTCCCACACTTTGATCTGAAAATTTGTGCCGCGCAAATGAAGGCTAAGGCGTTGGTTTTTTGCATCGGAAGCCGAACCAGCTTCAAGCGCCGTACTGAGCCGTGTCGAAGTATTAAGAAAGATGCGGGCGATGAGTGGGGCGGTGATATTGTAATCCTCAATCATCCTGGCCCGCTTCCAATCTGCGGCTAAATTATCAATGGCATCGCCTTCGCTGGTTTGCACAAATCCAAGATGACAGATGCCGCGCTCGGTCGTGGCAATCAGGCATTTGCCAAAGGGTGTGAGGTGCAAACCATAGTGAATGGATAGCCCCGCGCCATGTGATTTATATTCGCCCGGTGTGACTGCTTCCGTGTTGATGAAAAGATCGTGCAAGCGTCCCAGACTCGAAAGTCCGATTTGATGCGTTGTGTCCAGTAGATTTTCAGAACGGGCCAATAATTCCTTGGCGTGTTCTTTCGTCAGGTATTGCATAAAACGCTTCGGGCTGATGCCTGCCCAGTGGGTAAACAAACGCTGAAAATGATACTCACTCAAGCCAACCGCAGAAGCGATCTCATCAAGTTCGGGTTGATGATGAACATTGGCCTCAATGTATTGAATGGCCTGTTCGATCAATTTGTAATGTTGTGAAATTTCAAGCATGTCGTTTTGAATTGTACTAGCCATGTGCAATCTCCTTTTTGTATTGAAGATTGTATTAGACAACCTGTGTCTGGACGACCCGTTTCTTGCTCATTGTTTCCTTGATAAGAAAACAGGCATGCCCACGCATACCTGTTTTCTATGTGTTCATAAAAGAACCCCGCTTGTGCCGTGTACCACCAGGTTTTGAACCTGCAAAAGCAGGTGGGTCCCTACCGAGAAACGCCGCCTTGGCTCAGGCCTATCGCGTTATTTCTGTTAAGTTAAGGACCCTTTTAATAAGTATTGGCTCAAAACGTGAAGGCGATATCACGAACACCGCAGGGCAATGATTCTTATACCATACTCAGCGGTACAAGGGTAGATAAAAATTAACCCGTGTAGATTGCGGATTTCAAAAATCAATTGATTTTAATAATATTTTGTGCTACTCTTTATTGATCTTAATCAACTTTATATCACGGAGGAAAATATGACAACCGTTCCAGGTATTGATGTTTCCTATTGGGATTCAGGCATAGACTGGCCCAAAGTGCGCGCAACCGGGCAGCGTTTTATGGTTGCCAAAGCCACTGAAGGCATCACATATAAAGACCCCACCTTTGACGATAATTGGTTTGGAGCGAAATCAGCAGGCCTTCTGCGCGGCGCGTATCATTTCTTCCGCTGTAACGTGGATGCGAAAAAGCAGGCAGATTACTTTATTGATTATGTAAAAACGGTCAAAGACAATGGCGAACTTCCGCCTGTATTGGACCTTGAAACCAACGATGGCACGCCCAAGGAAAAAATCGTGCCTGCTGTAAAGATCTGGCTTGATCGCGTGGAAGCCGCCTTCGGTAAAAAACCCATTATCTATTCAGGCCAATATTTTTTACAGGATTATCTGGTAGTGGCGGGCGGCGGCCCTCCCGCCTGGGCCAAGGACTATCCGCTTTGGCTGGCGCAGTATCCCAATCAATATGTAGATGGCATGAAACCGTTTTTGCCGCGCGGCTGGTTCAATTGGGTGATCTGGCAATATAGCGACAAAGGCAGAGTCAATGGCATTAACGCTTCTGTCGATATGAATCTTTTCAACGGCACGCTGGAAGAGTTATATAAATTTGCAGGCGCAAATATTCCTGATCAAAAGCCAAAAACACACACCGTTGTTAAAGGCGATAACTTTGAATTCATTGCGAATGCCTATGGCGTGACTGTGCGTGAATTGGTGATGGCGAATCCTCAACTGCTTAATATTGGCGACAAATTGACGGTGCCGGTCGCGATTGCCATTCCGCAGGACAGCGCATCTTCTTCTGACCAGACCACTGGGTCTGGCGATTCTGATACATCTCCCAAGCGGACATATACCGTGAAAACAGGCGACAGCCTTTCTGCGATTGCGGTCAAATACAGCACCACCATCGCCGCGATTGCATCTGCGAACAATATCAAGAATATCAACAATATCAAAGTGGGGCAGGTGCTGGTGATCCCGTAAGTTGATAGACAGGGCAACTGTAGATTTATATAAAAGGCATTCCTTTTGATGGGATGCCTTTTATATAAAGACATGCTCTTATTCCAGAATTAGCCAAGTTTATTGATGAGGTGAAAAATGTTTACCTGTGCCTATTGTGGAACGCAGTTTATCGAACATAAACCTAATTGTTCCAACTGTGGAGCAGCAATCAAAATCGATTCGACACAGCCAGGAAAAAATGCTGATCTCGAATCTATCTATACAACACTCTATTCTATTTGTGATGGTTCGCAAGACAACGCCTCGCTATATTTTGATGACAGTATCACGCCTGCGCTTATGAAGAGCGCCATGTCTCATCTTAATATGCCTGCGAGTGAAAAAATTATCATGTTGTATGATGATACGATTTTCAATTCCACTAACAAGGTTGGTTTTGCGATCTGCGAAAAAGGTATTTATTGGAAGAACGATTGGAGCGTGGATACCAAGCGGAATTATCTTTCATGGGGAGATTTTGCAAAACGAGAAGTCGCACTCGATGGGCTGCATATCAACTTGGGAAAAGGGGATCGAATTGGCATGGCTGGTTGTGGTTCAGACACTGTGAGAGACAATATCATCAAAATGCTAAAACAAATACAAGCATCAATAAGCTCATAAAAAATCGGAGGCCAAAATGGCCTCCGATTTTTTATGAGCTTGGGTTACGGATAAATTCTCTTGATCGTGCGTGGGAATGGAATGGCCTCGCGAATATGTTCAATGCCGCAGATCCAGGAGGTGACTCGTTCAGTGCCCATGCCGAATCCAGAATGAGGAACAGAGCCATATTTGCGAAGTTCCAAATACCATTTGAAGGCATCTTCGGGCAAGCCTTCTTTGCGGATGCGCGCCAGCAATTTATCGGGGTCACTCATGCGCTCGGAGCCGCCGCAAATTTCGCCGTAGCCTTCCGGCGCTAACAAATCCACAGACTTACAGACTTCGGGGCGGCCCGGCCAGGGTTCCATATAAAAAGCTTTGACCGCGCTGGGATATCCATAGACAAAGACAGGCGTTTCAAATTGACTGGTGATGGCGGTCTCGTGCGGCGCGCCAAAGTCCATGCCCCATTCGAAGGCGAGCATTTCCTTCTTTTCCGGGTCAGTTTCTTTTTCGCGAAGTTCATCGATTATCTTGGCGGCATCGTCATACGAGATGCGCGGGAATGGGCCGACCATCTTTTCCAGTTTGGTAGTATCCCGCCCAAGGGATTTCAACTCAGGCAAACGGTCACGCAGGACTCGTTGAATGATATGAGTCAGCATTTGCTCTTCGACTTCCATCAAGCCATCCAAATCGCAGAAGGCGATCTCAGGTTCGAGCATCCAGAACTCGGTCAGGTGGCGGCGCGTTTTTGATTTCTCCGCGCGAAAGGTGGGACCAAAACAATAGACTTTTCCGAATGCAAAAATATTCGCTTCGTTATACAGTTGACCTGTTTGCGCGAGATAGGCTTTGCCTTCATCGAAATATTCAGTTTCAAAAAGAGTGGTGGTTCCTTCGGCGGCGGCAGGCGTGAGAATGGGGGTGCTCATTTCGGCGAAACCGTTGGTGTCAAGCCATTCACGGGTGGCCGCCATGATCGTGGCGCGGATACGTAGAATTGCCCATTGGCTTTGCATCCGAATCCACAGGTGACGGTTATCGAGCGCGAAATCTGGGCCGTGATCTTTAAGCGACATGGGGTAATCGAGTCCTGCTTCCTGCACGATCTCGATCTGCTTCACGCCGATCTCATATCCGCCAGGAATGCCGGGCGCGCGCTTATCCTCGCGCACAGGGCCGCTGATGATGACCGAACTTTCCTGAGGCAGGCGCATGACCTTATCAAAAACTTCAGGATCAAGGTCGCCTTTGAAAGCCACACATTGGATAAATCCAGAACCATCTCGCACGAGCAAAAAGACCAACTTGCCTTTGTCGGTGCGGTTGTAGACCCAGCCTTTGATGGTGACTTCTTTTTCTACGTAATTTGAAATTTGTGAAACGCTGACGTATTCAGCCATGAGATGAGTTCCTTTGATATATTGATTTTAGATATTATATTACAGTAGACCGCCTTCTGTGCTTTAAGCGTAGGATGAAGGATGAATTTAGAACTTGGCGCTTCGGGACTTAACTGGGAATTAATTCTGTTTCGAGGAGGATTCGCTCTGCTCCGTGATATCTTGATTCGAATACGTTATACTTCCGAATATGACTCGCCTGATAGGCATCCTCATGCGCGGACATCAAGTCGCTTCGCGGCCATCCTCAGCGTATCCGTATAGCTCGCTGGAAAAGCAGAAGCCTTATTTCAAAGAACTCGGCCTTGATCTTTCTGCCTATTTCAACGGCACGCTGAATATCTCCATTGCGCCGCTTGAATTTGAGATGCGGAAACCTGAATTCACATTTCCGCTCGTTGAGTGGACTGACCTGCATCCGCCAGAAACGTTTTCTTTCTCACGCTGTAAAGTGCAATTTGAGGGGCAGGAATATGCGGGCTGGGCATATTACCCGCACCCAGAAACCAAGAAAACTCATTTTCAAAACCCATCGTTGATCGAAGTCATCACGTATGAGATTGTAAATATAAAATATAGTGATGCGATTGAGATCGAAGTTAATCCGCAGGAAATGACGATCAAATAAAAGTTGATTTCATGATCAGGCTTTGAACTATTAAACGCCTTCACTGCTTTGTTTTTTCATTTTTGGCGAAGGTATTGATTAGGATGATTATTAATAATCCGATAAGGGTCGTAAGTAGGGAGATTGTTACGGTAACACCCTGCCAGGTACGAATTGAAAAAAGTTGCAGCACAATTATTTTCTGGCTTTGAGATTCTAAAAACAATGTCAAAGGTAAAATACATACTCCCGCACCTATGACGATTTGCGCGCCTTTTTTTATTCCATATTGAAGAACTGTCTGCCAGTTTTTGGACCAGACAAAGAGCGCTACTACATACAAAAAAAGAATGCATGTGAGCCAATAGAAAGACACTTCTCTAATTTCTTTTTTTGCGTTTTGTAAACGGAGATATTCTTCATCTGTAAACATCGTTTCAGCATTAAGGAATTTAAGTTTGGTAAGGAATCCGATTTCTCTATCGCTGGTAAGATATTTTATGATGTTGGATGATTTTACGATCAGATCATATTTTGAATGGGGTTGAGGTTCGTTGAAAATATCCTGAATATTATATTCAATTCTGAAGTACAAGGGGGTAAAAACTGTCCTTGCGCTTATACCTAAAGTTACAAAAAGGACTAAAACTGCAATTAACCATGAGAGGATGGATGCTGTCGCAGGTCTTATGATTTTCCAGCCCTCCAATTTCCACTGTTCGTGTAACATATATGCGACTGCGCCCGAGTTTACGATCCCAGCCAATACGACTGCCTGCGTGCTCAGGTTGAAAAGAAAAACGGAAATGGATGCGGTTGAAATAAATTGATAAATAACGGGTATAAACCAAAGTTCTGGGTTGTAGAATGCCAGCAGAATGGAAAATACATCAGCCGGGTAAAAATACCGATCATGCATTTTTGGAAGTAGAAAAGGCGTTAGGACGGTTGAGAGGAAAGCATATAAGAAAAGGTTTTTGTTGTCATATAATCTTGCGTTTTTTGCAGAGGTAAATATCCAGATCGGGATCAGGGTGATGGTTGTAAGCAGGCCAAGTGGCAAGATGCGCTTATATGCATCGTAAGAAAAAAAATAATATAAGTTTGGCGCATTTGCAGACAGTTTTTCAGCCGTATTTGCCTGATTCGTGTAGATCAGTAATGTGTCAAGCAATGGTCTCCCGAGCATAACGACTGGCAGGATGGCTAGCAAATAAACAAGAGGAACTATAAATGAATATCGCCAATGAATACGCTTTTGCAAAAATAATATGCCAAGGAACGGAATAAAGAATACAGCCTGGGCTTTTGTCGCGAGGGAAAAGCCAAAGGCGGCCATTGCGGCGGCGGGTTTTTCAATCAAGATCAGATATAAACTTGCAAGCAGCAGGGTGGTGTAAATTGAATCTGTCTGCCCCCAATATGAACTGTTGAGCATAATGGAAGGTGCGGAAAAATATACAGTTGCGGCCAAAAAGGATGTGACTTTCTGATATTTCAACCTCGTTATTTTATAGATAAGGAATGCCCCGAATAAATCAAAAAAAGTTGGTATGAATTTAATGGCAATAAGCGGAGACAAAAAACTACGCGTTAATGTTGCCAGCGCCAGCAAGTAAGTGTAGGGTGGGTTATAGTTTGTAAAATCTGTTGCAAGTGCGTTCGCAATTCCCTGCTCTGCAAGTGTGTGATACCACGGCAGATTGTAGACGGTCATATCATTATTTGCTTGATTGAGATAACTTGTACGAAAAAAAATCGCAAATGCTGCTAAAAGAAGCGATATGATTATTATGTACTTATTTTTTTGCGCGGTCATTAACGGACTTTCCATGGAATTAAAATAGAACCAGTATTTTTTTATCATCTCAATGATCGTCTGTGCTGTACAAGACTGAAAGTCATGCGGTACATCCGTGTGGATTTATCCACCATTCACTGTCAACTGCGTCAACCCGCGGCGGTAGACGATGACAAGTAAAAATGTTAATGCAAATATCCATGCGAGTTGTAATGACATCACGCTGATGAAGAATCCAGCGGTTGGCGTAACAAATAATCTTGACGGCCCATAGATGGCGCTGGAGAATGGCAGAAACTTTGCAAGGGTTTGTAACCACTGCGGATAAAAATCCAGCGGAATTAACATGCCGCCGAAAATGAAAGCCAGCTTTTGATAAATCCACGTGAATGCAGAGACATCTTCGACGACGAATGCGGAGAGGCCGATCATGGCGTTGATGCAGAAGTGTAGAATCCATGCGCCGAAAACTGCAGGCAAAGCGATTAGAAATCCTTCAGGGTGATTAGGCATCCCAACCAGCCACCAGACAGTTAATCCGCCGAAGACTGCGTTCAGCATCGCGCGGAAAATGGTTTCACCCATGGCGGTGCTGAATTGGTAGAGCAGAAAATCGTATGGCTTGTTGAGGATATATGCAATGGAACCATCTTTGACATTATCAGACATGGTGCGCGCAATCGGTGGACGACCTAATTCGATAGTCTCAGCCAGCATGAGATACCAAAGCGTATCACGCAAGGTGAGTCCGCTGATCGCGCCAGCGTCTGCGCCTGCCGCGCTAAAGGTGACCTTCCATAGCTGATAGAAAATCCACATGAAGGGAATAATCATCAGGCTGCGCCCAACCAACTCACCGGGGTAGGCGAGTGAGTTGATGAGCGTGATTTGGAAGATAGACCAGTATTTTGAGAATGTTCTCATGGGAAAGGATGAAGGATGAAATATGAAGGATGAAAAAAGGCTAATATGGTTTTAGATTTTTGATTTCTTCAAGAAAGATATTCTCAAGTTCGCTTTGTTTAAGCATTTTTTCTTCGTTATTTTTTAGCTCTAAATAAATGCTTCTCAAGAGATTGCGTGTATTCTGAAAGGCGCGGTTATGTTCTTCGTCTGTATAGGCTCCTTTCCAATCCTGCTCGGTAAAGGATTTTGCCCAGACTTCCACTTTTTCAACTGGGATTAAATCGCGGCGCAGGATTTTATTTACTGCGCTTGCAAGGCGTTCATCTTCGCCGTGGATGTAGATGTAATTTGTGGAATGAATGATCTTCTCGGAGATTGTATTCAGGATTTTCCATAAATCTGTTTCTTCAAGGTTTTTGTTTTTTACAAGTACAAGCATTAAGTCTGCGGTGTGGGCGAGGGCGTGCGCCCAGCCTTTTATGGGAATAAATCCGCGCGGGTCTTTTTCGGCGCTGATATACCATAAACTTTGTTCAAGAATCAGAGTGGTATCGGCTTGGTCTAAAAATGATTTTTTGTTATCGTTGTGTACGATTTCAGCCAGAAAGAGAATTGAGAAGGTGCGTAGAAAAACCGAGTCGCTTTCGATTTCGCCCATTCCAATATGCAAATTTGCGAGTAATTCTTTGACGTAGCCGCGCAATTCTTCAATAGAATATCGCTCCTGCTTGAGCCAGTTGGCGAAGACGGTGTACCCGATGTCGTCACGTAGTTCAGGGTCTGTGGAGCCGATGTATGAAAATACTTCTTGGGTTAACTCAGAGAGTGTGTGGCCTGCGGGAATCTCATAGCTGTTTTTACCTAATTCTGTCCAAAATTCTTTATCCATATCAAGCCTCCTGTTTATTTTTCTACTTGTCTGCCTTCTCCAACTTCCTGATAAATCTTTGCAATGACTTCTTCCAACGGCGGGTCGGCGATTGTGATATCTACAATATCGCCAGCGCCTGAAAGGTGAGACATGACAGAATCAACGGGTGTTTTGGTTGTGTCAAATTTCAATTTTACGCCGTAATGCCCGACTTTTAGAATTTCAACGCCGTCAATCGAATAGCTTTTGGATACTTCCTGTGCGTAGCGTACTTCCACCAGTTTTGTGGTTAGAAATTTTCGTTTTAAGTTCGAGACTTTATCTTCATAAACAATCTGTCCATGGTTGACGATGATGACGCGTTTGCAAAGCGCTTCAAGATCGCCCGCATCATGCGATGTGAGCAATACGCCCACGCCTTCTTCTTGATTCATGCGCTTGATCGCATCACGGATGTGCTGTTTGGCGACTACGTCGAGGCCAATGGACGGCTCATCGAGCAGGAGCAGTTTCGGGCGATGTAAGAGCGAGGCAGCTACTTCGCAGCGCATGCGTTGTCCCAGTGAAAGTTTCCGTACGGGCACATCCAATAAGTCGCCTATTTCAAAGGCTTCGGTCAGGTAGTCGATTCGTTTTTTGGTTTCGCGGTCATCCAGTTCGTAAATTTTTCCGAACAAAATAAATGTATCCATCGCGGGCAGGTGATACCAAAGCTGCGGACGCTGACCAAAAACTGTGCCGATTTGATAGGCGAGTTTTTGACGCTCACTCCACGGTGTAAAACCAAGTACTTTGGCTGCGCCGCCGCTGGGATGTAAAATTCCCGTCAATATTTTGATGGTCGTGGATTTACCCGCGCCGTTCGGGCCGATAAAGCCAAGCAATTCTCCTGTTTCCATTTGGAACGATAAATTGTGAACGGCCTCAATCAAGCTATACTCAGGTTTAATCAGCGAGCGAATGGAGCCGCCCAGCCCTGCGGCTTTGCGTTTGGTTTGAAATGTTTTTTGCAGGTGGGTTACTTCAATTGATGTCATGATGTTGTAAAATGGATATGAGTTTCATAATATTATAGCGTGAAAGAGGTACGATATGCGCAGGTTTCACTTCGTGATGGCGTTGACAATTTTATTGCAGGCTTGTGCGGGAATTCCATCTATGGATGGCTTGTTCCCGCCTACCAACACGCCCGCTCCAACTGCCACTGCAACCGTCACGTTCACGCCCACCATTACACAAACGCCCACAATCACGCCTTCCATTACCCCTTCAGCAACCATCGTGCGCTTTCCTACACAAGACCCCAATTTGCCAACTTCCACTTTTGCGCCGATTCCTATTTTTATCGGAAAGGATACCGCCACGCCCATTGTCGCGCCAACGCCTGTTCGGCCTGGCCCTGGGTTTCTTTCCATGTCTGTTTCTGAGAGTAAAATTAAATGGGGAGTTTGTCAGCCGAATAAATCAAAGATCATTATGCAGGTTGAAGATCCCGATGAAGTGTTTAGTGTGATTATTTTTGTTCAGGTAAAATCTGCAAAGGAAGATGATTACACCCCGTGGACAACAGGCGATGCCATGCATAATCATCGTGATGGAACATTTTCCTATGTTTTACAAGCCAATCATATTTATGGCCGAAATCATTATCAAAGATCCTGGGTTTTTCTTCAGATGGTGGCAATCAATGACAAGGGAGAAGAAGTGGGGCGCACGTTAATCTTTAGAGACCTGATTGCACTTTCTCCATGTATGTAATACCCTATGAAAGGATTTGATTCATAACATGAAAAAGGTTATTGTTTTTTTACTCTGTGCCCTATTGCTTTCCTCTTGTTCGATGGAACAGATTTTTTTGATACCTGTTTCCACCAACACTTCTGCGCCCACGTTTACGAATACTCCCACGGATATTCCAAGCGCCACACCAACCATCGCCACGCCTACTTATACCGATACGCCCACCTTGGTTGGGTTAAAGACCGCAACCTCCACGCCTAACTTTACGCCCACCATCGTTTCAGAGACGCCGTTTTTTTTAATCACACCCAACACAGCGACTCCCAGTGTGGAAATGAAAGGTTTCGTTGCGGTGACCGTCTCTGGAACCGACTTTTATAAAACCCCGGCCTGTGAACCTATTTCTATAAAATTTACGGCGCAAGTAGGCAAGCCTTTAGAAGTGGAATTCGTGGTGTTGTTTGTTCGTTTTAAAAGTAAGCAGACCGGTACCACCAGCGACTGGACAAGCATCGCCATGCAAAATCTTGGCGCGGGTACTTTTACGCATGATCTGCTTGCGGATGAGATGAAAGGCGCTGCCTCCTATAAAAATGCGTGGGTGCAATATCAATTTGTGGCCACCAATTCCAAAACACGCGAGATTGGGCGTACGGCAATTTTTGGTGAGCGCCTCACTCTTTTGGAATGTGAACCAACGCCCACACCTTCTTTAATTCCAACTCCCACAGTGTTAAAGCCATGATTGAATTCCCCTCCGAATTGATTCGGTATTTGACGAAAGCATCGCGCGTCGCTGTCTTAACCGGAGCTGGAGTCTCACAAGAGAGCGGACTCCGCACTTTTAGAGACGCCCAATCCGGACTTTGGGCACAATACAAACCGGAAGATTTAGCCACCCCTCGCGCATTTGCACACGACCCAAAACTGGTCTGGGATTGGTACGCCTATCGGCGCGAAGCCATTAAAGGCACACGTCCAAATGCGGGTCATTACGCACTGGTGGAGATGGAAAAGAAAATTCCTGAGCTTACACTGATTACACAAAACGTGGATGGTTTACACCGCATGGCAGGCAGTAAAAATGTCCTTGAACTGCACGGCAATATTTTGAATGTTCGTTGTTCAGAATGCGGAACCTTTGCCGAGACTTGGGAATCTGACCTCGAGTTCGTTCCACGCTGTCAAAACTGCGACGGGTTGTTGCGTCCTGATGTTGTTTGGTTTGAAGAATCCCTTCCGCGTGAACAGCTTGAAGCGGCTGTTCACGCAACCCGTGCGTGTCAGGTCTTTTTCTCCATTGGTACATCTGGCGTTGTGCAGCCTGCTGCCGCCCTGGCAAATGCCGCAAAAGCCGAAGGCGCTGTTGTAATAGAGATCAATGCTGACCCAACTCTGCTCACATCCAAAGCGGATTTTTCCCTGCGCGGAAAATCAGGCGAGATATTGCCTGCCTTGGTAAAGGCAGTTTGGGGAGCAGAATAGAAAATATTTTTTTGCGAAGTTCCCACAAAACAGAATCATTTAGTAGGTGAAAACAACTCAGCGATGAAACGCTCAATATTTTGAACCCATATCTGAATGGTATTGTTTCTTTCCCATTCTGGAATAAGCTCGGCAATGACATAGATCAGGCTGCCCATCAGTGGAAAAATCAAAATGAGAAAGACCCAAATAAAGGGACGTCTGGTTCGTACCGCATGAACCGCAAGTACAACTTGCAAAAGAACTGTGCCAATTCCAACAAGGTAGGTCATGTTAGGTTATCCCATAGCCCCAGAAAACAGGCGAGAATGTCAATAAACTTAATGTCACTCTTTGAATTATTGTTTTTTTTTGATCTTTCATATTATCCTCCGATTAACCGTACCGGCGTGCGTTGTATTGTAATAGAGCAATCCAAATCTGGACTGATGCTTATAATTTAATGTAACTACTCAGCCGTTCATTTTTATCCGCATTTACCCCGCACGGGGATGAACCCCCGTGCTACGCAAAGCGTTACGAAGTCCGCTAAAGCGGACTAATCGGCTTTGGCCGATTTCGTAAGAGTAGCCCGCACGGTTTACCGTCGGGCGGGCTGAGTAGTTACAATTTAATTGACCAATTAGTTGGCTCGTCTTCATGAATTTCCCCTTCCATTTTCCAACATTCCCTCAATAAACATTTTCCAAACAGGGAATGCATCCTCATCCCAGATCTTGTGCATCATTTCGAATGCATCTTCATCTTTCCAGCCCAATCTCAAAATCCTATACATGGCAATAAAAGCGCTGACCCTAAAATTTGCCTCGCAATGAACGAGTATTCTTTTGTCTTTGAATTCGTCCATTGCATCCATAAACGTATCCAATCCGTCTTTTGTGGGCGTAGACCAATTGACAGGAATGTTGATGTATTTAATGCCCATTGCGTTTATCAACTCTGCTTCATTTTCCAGCGCACATTGGCTATCATGCGGCGTGAGATTGATCACAACCTATATGCCATTCTTGGGCGCATCGGCGATCTGCTCGGCTTGTGGCATTCCGCTGCTGAATAAATAATCAGTAAGTTTAAGAAAATTATAAATTTGTTCAAACATTATTTCACCTGTGCCAGTTTTCCATTTGTCATTTTTTGCAGGTCAGCTGTCTTTAATTGAAAAATGGCGTTGGGTGTGCCCGCCGCTGCCCAGATGGTTTGATAGGATAGGAAATCTTCATCGATATAGACTTCCATTTTTTCAATGTGACCAATGGGAGGCACGCCGCCTATGGCGAAGCCGCTAACGGTTCGCACGAAATCGGCATCTGCGCGGCTGATAGATTCTCCCAGATACCCGCTAATGCGCTTTTCATCGACGCGGTTTGCGCCGCTGGTTAAAACCAAAATCGGTTTACCGCTGGTCTTGCCGCGAAAGATAAGCGACTTCACAATTTGTCCCAGTTCACAGCCTGCGCGGTCTGCGGCTTCCTGTGCCGTGCGCGTCGACTCGGCGTGTTCGATCACGGCATAGTCATAGCCAAGAGTGTTTAATAAATTCTGTATCTTTTGAGCAGAAGAGGAGAGTTGAGCCATGACGCATATTATAATTCTTGCATGCCTACTCAAGAGGAAATCTATAAAACTGATGGGGATCAATACGAGGCTTTGATCGCTCGTGAAGATTATCAGGGAAATATCATGCGTACTTTGCGTGAAATAACTTCTCTGGAAAACCGCATCGTTCTGGACCTGGGAGCGGGCACTGGGCGATTGGCTTGTTTGCTCGCCCCGCATGTTTCGCGCGTCCACGCTTTTGATATTTCAGAAGAGATGCTGCGCGTGTGCCGTGAAAAATTCACCGCCAGCGGAGCAATCAACTGGCAGGTGGATGTAGCCGATCACCGCCAACTGCCTGTGGAAGATTCCTCTGCTGATCTGGCGGTTTCTGGCTGGAGCTTGAGTTATCTCGCAGTCTGGAATCCTGATACAGCGCGGGTTGACTTGGAAAAATGGCTGGGCGAAATGAAACGCGTCTTAAGACCGAACAGCTATATCGTCCTATTTGAATCGTTGGGCACAGGGAACGAGTCGCCGATTAAGCTGGATCATCTCAGGGATTTTTATCCATGGCTGGATGAAGTCGGATTCCAAAATAAATGGATCCGCACAGATTATAAATTTGAGTCACTTGATGAAGCGGAATATTTATCGCGTTTTTTCTTTGGCGATGAATTGGGCGATAAGGTGAAGAAAAATAAATGGGTGGTTCTGCCTGAATGTACGGGGGTGTGGTGGAGGAAAATATAAGGATGAAGGCTGAAAAAAAAGACCGCCTTGAAAGACGGTCTTTTTTAGCAGGCTTATTCTTGTTTCTTGAATTTATTTTTGATCGCCATGACAAGCCCGATCAGGATTAGCAGAATACTTGCGCCTGCAAAAAACCATTTTACTGTTGTGAGTAAAACGAGAATCCAGGCGAGCGCGGCGGGTTGCGATGGGAATATTGAGAGCAGAGTCACAATGACGATGTTTTCAAGCAAATCGAAAAACCACGCGCCCAACGGCATGATGTTGAATTTTCGCATGGGACTGCTGGATGAAAATCCGCGTTGAAATAACCATGAAATTAATAGCCCAAAGAAAAACAAATACACGATTGGGTAAATAATATCAATTGTTAATTCCACGTTGCGATAGAACGGGCGGCCATACTCGCCGTATTCGGTGATCATGCCAAAGATTTTCTCTGGCGTTGCAAAGAGCATCAGGTCGAGCGGTTGAATGCCGCCTTTGCCGCCCTGCATCATGCCTTGAATAAGCGGAAGAAGAAAACCTGCAAAGAACGCATCCAGTAGGAAGAGAATAAAGATCAGCCAGCCTTTATTCCAGCGGTAAAACCGTTCAGAAATATTTTTGAACATATAGCCTCCATTGATAAAGTTTCAAGTAAAAACACACGGTCATGAAGTTAGTGACGTAGTTTGCCCCATTACTTAAGGTGGACTCCTACTTTATCAACGCAGCCCCTCCCAACATGGCATCTTCTATGCGCTGTTGATGTTGACCATGCATGGGCATGGAGTCCATCTCTTGCATCGAATAATAGCCAAAGGCGGTTGTCTCATTGCTTAAACCCAATTCGCCTTCGATGACCTCGGCTTCGAAGCTGATCGCCACGATAAAGGCTTTATTTCCATCAGGGTAGATCACTAATTGATCTGGGTTGCTGTAGATGCCGATTAAGCGCGTGACACGTACTTTTAAGCCAGTCTCCTCCCATACTTCACGTTCGCAAGCTTCTGCTGCGCTCTCGCCTGATTCCATCCCGCCGCTTGGCAGACACCAGCGTCCATTGTCTGTGCGCTGGGTAAGCAATACCTTTTCGCGGGTTGGGTCAAAGATCGTTGCGCTGCAGCCCACCCGTAATTGACCTTCCTTGCCGAAGCGGGGACCATATAAAACTTGAGTCATATATTAAAGTATCTCCTTTTTATTTTCTTTTTCGATAAACTGTGTACAGTATAATCCCCGTTGTAGAATTATTTTATAGGAGTAAAAAATGAAAAAACATAGCCTCGTTTCTTTTTCTGTTGTATTGCTGGTGACCATGCTGGCCTGTTCGGCGGTTTCCAATTTTTCAGCAACGCCCACACCTTTTCCAACGAATACGCCGTTGCCTGCTTCCACACAATTGCCTTCACCCATCCCCAACTCTGTGCTTTTTGAGGACGGCGAATTTACCAGATCGTGCAGCACAGAATCCACAACGGATGTGGAGCGTTTTGTAGAGAATGGTCAGTTCAACATGCGTGTTTTAACCCCGTCATTTCTTTCATGGTCTGAGTGTACCAAGGTTGAATACTCTGATTTTGTTATGGAAGTGGATGCCACACAGGTAAGCGGCCCTGATAATAATTCCTATGGCATCATATTCCGCTTTGGGTTGGAATCGAATGAGTTTTACACATTCTCGATCAGCGGTGATGGATTTTACGTCCTCGCCATTGACGGCCCAAACCGCGACAAAACTGAAATTATTGTAGACTGGGCAGAATCGTCCGCGATCAAGCGTGGGGCGCAGACCAATCGTCTCAAAGTGATTGTACTTGGCGAGAATATACAATATTACGTCAATGATCAATTGTTGGGAGAAACACAAGATAATAAATTAAGTACAGGTACGCTGGGATTTTTTGTAGGCACATTGGATGAAGGCAATGTGCAGATTTCTTTTGATAATCTAAAGATTTCAAAACCGTAATGCGTTGGGAACTAAATAAAATTCTCCACCATACAGATATTGTTTTTCACCTGATAGACCGCAGATAGCGGATGGCGGTCCATCAGGTGAATCGTATTGTTTTCTAAAAATGCATGATGCAGAAATATAAAAAAGATACAGCGCAAAGCGCTGTGTCTTTTTTATATTTTTTTATTTTATAAATGTACCGTTACGCAACTCTGCAATGGTTTGCTGAATTTCTTCAACGGTATTCATAACGAATGGCCCGTAGGGGACGATGGTCTCTTTGAACGGTGCGCCTGCGATCAACATAAATCGTACCCCGCTGCCTGCGGCGTCACTCTTAACTTCGATCTGGTCGCCGTCATCGTTGAAGACCACCATGCTGACAGATTCAACAACCTCAGCGCCAAATTCTCCCGCGCCTTCAAAGACATACGCCAGCGCGGTATGTCCACTTGTGATGGGATATATAAAACTCGAACCAGGAGCCAGCTTCACATCCATGTAAAGCGGCGAGGCGGCGATTTCTGTGACAGGGCCGCGAATTCCATCAAATTCTCCAGCCACGAGGCGTACAGTCACGCCGTCTTTTTCGATGGTCGGAATGTTGGAGGCTTTCACTTCCTGATAGCGCGGTTGACTCATCTTTTGAGCGGCAGGTAAATTAACCCAAAGTTGAAAGCCGTAGATATTGCCGCTTTCGCCGCGCCTCGGCAGCTCTTCATGCAAAATGCCGCGCCCGCTTGTCATCCATTGCACATCGCCGGGGCCGATAATGCCTGCGTTGCCGAGGCTGTCACGGTGGCTCACAGAGCCGTCCAAAATATAAGTCACAGTTTCAATGCCGCGGTGCGGATGCGTTGGAAAGCCGCGCAAGGGTCCTTCCAACGGATTGTTAAATGCAAAATGGTCAAAGAGCAAAAAAGGATCATATTCATTGCTTGCGCGCGGAGATACAGAACGTCTTAGCAAAACGCCTGCGCCTTCCACTGCAAGCTGCGGTTCGATGATGTTGGATAGGGTTCTAAAGGTAGTCATATATAATACCCACGGTCACAAATTGTGCTTTCCACCCTCTGAAAAAGCGCAATTTGTGACCGAGTGCGGTATAAATTTGATGCTGCGAATTAAGAAAATATTACGCCATGATTTTTTCAAGGATCGCAGGAATACTCTGTGCGTACTCCATCGTTTCATGGGTGACGTTTAATCTAACTATATTAGATTCAGGGATGGATGCCAGCCATTCATTGACATATTCCTCGACCAGGCTCGCATCTTCATTTAACGCGATGTTGATTCTGTTACGAGCGGCCAATCTTGCGCTGATGGTTTCTGAATCTGCGCTCAAGGCAATGACCCATTCTGGAGCGGGGAGCAGGCTGCGGGTGAAGTGATAGAAGCGCTGACATAGTTCGTATTCGGCCTCGTTCAAAAATCCGCGCACATGGAAGAGACGTGTGAATCCATGGAAGTCAAGATCGAGGCCGCCATCCATGATTGCGGGGGCGTCACTGCTACGTAATTCACGTTCCTGTTCAGCGCGAAAGAGCAGATAATCCATTTGATTTGCCAGCGCGTATTTTGTATCTTGTTTAAAAAACGTTTGGAATGGTCTTTCATTATGCTGTTCGTACGCAGCCGCAAAACCATGCTTTTCACAGAGCGCGCGCGCGAGGGAGGTTTTCCCAACTCCGCTTGGGCCAACAATGACGATAAGTTTATTCATATAATTTGTTCCCGTAGAGAATATTAATTCTGACAAAAGGCGGGCGCATCAAAGAAATTAACCTGGGTAATAAACCAGGCTTGCTCAAGTTTTTCGATGCTGATGGTTTGTGGCAGCAGACGCGGATCGGTGCTTTGAATCAACACGCCATCAGAACGACGATACATATTTGTGCTCCACACTTCGCAGGTATCCACTTCAAGTTTTGTGCTGCTGATCACGCGAATATCATGGATATAACTTTTGTAGAAATCTATTTCGGAGATCTGGGCAATGCCTTGTATGTTTAGAGATGCGATGTCGCTTTCAAGTGTGTTGAAAATATCTCCAGCCATGATGGGCGCGGCAATTTCTGCCTCGCCCTCTCGATACGCTTCGATCTGAAGTTGAATGGCTTTTGTTATAAAGTCACTGACTTCTTTATTTAACTCTGGCGATATATTTACAGTTTGATCTGGGAAGAAGGGGTCGCTGCCTTGCGCGATTTCCTGCCCGTCGTTTAGACCATCGTTATCCATATCTGCATCCAGTGGATTCATGCGATAGGTGACTTCCACGCCGTCGTTTAATCCGTCACCATCGGTGTCGGGTTTGTTTGGATCTGTGCCTGTGCGTAGAATTTCATCGGCATCTGAGATGCCGTCATTGTCACTATCTTGATTGGCGCTGGGGGCGGGAGCTGCTCCTTGTGGCGGCGCTTGAGGCGCTTCTGCGGGTTGTGCGGCAAGCCCGTAAAGAGACTGTACGCCCGCGATATCATCCTGCCCAAGGAAGCGGCGCGGTTCAGAATAGGAGGGATACATTAATGCTTTTGGGTCGCTGCTGTGATCGAGGCCGAGGTTGTGTCCGATCTCATGCGCGGCTACGGTTAGCAGGTCTACGTTTTGAGTTTCGCTGTTGACCCATCTTTCTGAATCGTCAAAATGAAGAAAGACCTGTTTGCTTTGATAAGGGTTTGGATAGGATGCGTGCGCGAGTACGTCGCCGGGACCATCGAAGGAGTCTCCGTCGCCGTGTTCGCCTTCTGCCCAGCCGATGAGAATGTCTGCTTGAGTAGAGTCAGTTACCTCGTTAAATGTGAGCGGGGTTTCATCTGCCCAGAGCGCGAAGGCGGCACGGATCAGGTCACGCTCGGTGTTTCCGTTAATTTTCCCAGTCTCATTAATGAAGTAGTATGTGATGTTGGTTTTTCCCCATTGTGAGATGGCTTGAAATTTGGCGATGGTTTGATCTTCTTCTCCCGCATTGGGGAGGTTGTCGTAGCGATAGCTTGTTTGTGTTTCAGCGGCAGCCGTGGTGGATGAGCAGGCGAGTGAGGTTAGAAGTAGAATAATAAAAAATGCGATGATGTGCTTGAAATATGAGTAATACATCGGGACTCCATTTTGCTGGTATGTGATACAGAGAGTATGGTGTTACAAATTTGCGATTGGCTTTGATCGATTGTTTTACTACGAATAACTTACATTATAATAAAATATACTGTTGTTGCGGAGCGTGTTATGAAAGACCCCATTGTTTTAATGACTGATGATTTACTACTGAATTCTTTGAATTTCAAGCCGTATCGGAGTATGTTGACACGTCATGTAAGGCCTTTTATTCCACGAGATGATGAAGCGCAGATGATGGAGGTAACTACCCCGTGGGGAGCGACTTTAACTGCCAAGAAAGGTGATTTACTGGTCAGTGAATTGGATGCGCCTGATGATATGTGGCCGATTGATGCTTATATTTTTGATGAGTCTTATCTTATTATTGAGCCAGGGCTTTGTGTAAAACGGGCTGTTACATTGCTTGTGCCGCTGACAGATGTGACCCATGGCGATGAAGACCAAATGGTAACCATACATACCCTGGAAGGGATTGAAACTGTAAGGGCAGGAGATTTTCTGCTGGCCAAAGGTGTACAAGGTGAGTTATGGCCTTACCCAAAGTCGAAAGCTGAAAAAATCATGAAACCCGCCAGATAACCTGGCGGGTTTCATGATTTGTGCCTGAAGGCAGGCTTTATTTTTTTCTCTTGCGTTCAGAAGCTGATTTGGGTGTTTCTTCTATCAGGCGGTCGAGCATATTATTAATCACGTTGCGTAAATATTTTGTGGTGCTAATTTGCTCAATAGGGCCGCCGATATCGCGCATGAGTTCGATCATATGATGTACAAGGCGGGCATCGCGATCTTTTGGTTTATCGCCGTGTGAATTCCATAATGCGATCAGACGTACTTTATCTATACCGCGCCCGAGCGAGGAGTATAGCGCCCAGCGATTATTCCGTTCATAGGGATCGTCGCCTTCTTTAGGGTGACCTACATTTTCAATTTGATATAGTTCTTCGACAAGCGGGTGATTTCGAATATTGTAAAAACGCTCCACCCATTCATCACCGCCCGTGGATACAAATTGACGAATGTAGGCTGATTCAGGTAACGGCAGGTAGGCTCTTACTTTTACACCTTTTTCGGCGCAAATTTCGGCGAAGAGAATTTCGCTCCCTGCTGCCAATCCGCCTACGAAGGCTCTGTCATCTGGCCCGATGTTGAAACTTTCCAGTTTTTCGAGAATTTCCTTGCGGATATCTTTTTCTTTATCAGCTGGGAAGGTTTTCTTGTCTTTGCCCGCATAATCTATCATGTATCCAGTAAAAAGGAAGGCCCGCCCATCCAGCTTTTTTGATGTTCTCTTTTTTGCAAGGGGCTGTTGTTGGTTCTCGTCCGTTGCTGTTCGCGCGATCTCTTCCTTGATGGTGTTGATTCCGACTCGTACAAATTCATCACGCAAGCCAAGCGCTTTCAGTATTTCCAGTTGAGCCAGGGAGGAATTTAGAAAGAAAAGATTGCGGCGTGACGCTGTAAGCGCCTTGCGATAAGCGCGTACTACGCTTGATGTGTTTTCTGCGGTGAGTACTCGCAACTCGGCAAGTGAGATTAATGTCCAATAATCTGCTTTGTCATCTTCTGTCTTGCTTTCAAGTGCAAAAATGAGCGCGCCGCGCAGATCCGCTATGTTCATACGGATGCGGGTAATATCTGGATCCGGGTCTTTCTTATCGTCAAATTTGTCGGCGAGATGCAGGGCAATTGTAGAAAGGGTAAGCGCATTTACTCCGGGGTAATAATTGTTGAGATCAATATGAAAGCCCTGCATGTAAATATCGGCAGATTTAATTAACCAGTGATAAGAGTCAAACGCGCTTTTCATGCGTTTGGTTTTGTCGCTAATTTTCTTCCATGAATCAGTCCACATTTCCTTGTAAATTCGGCCTAAATATGAAATCACTTCACTATCATTTGGGAAATCGTTCAGTAAATTTTCAATCTTGACAATGGCTTCATCTACACGGCCGAGACGGTTGAGATGAAGCGCCTCTTCTCGGCGGAAAGTTAGATTGCCGGAGTTTACTTCCAGTCCCTTGCGATATTGGGCGAGCGCAAGTTCGTTGCGCCCCATGTTAGCCAGTGCTTTGCCAGCTTCACCAATCGCCTCTTCCTTAATCAGAGGATTTTGGATCTCTTCTGTTAGTAGTAAGATATCGCCAATGCGTTTCTGGCGTTGTGCAACCGTAACTCTTTCTTTCCATTCATTGTATTCACGCCAGAAGCCTGTAGCCAGCGGAGTGCGTAACGCTTTTCGTTCCGGTTCTTTCAGCCCCGTGAGCAGGTTGAAAATTGGACTGTGAACAGCATCGCGGTCTGATGCCCAGGTGTCTCTTGTCATACGGGCAATGGCTTGAATGTCAGTTTTGATGAAGGCTGGGTCGGGCACACCCTCGGGTGTGATGTGATAGGGCAGGGTGCGGACGTTGAATATGTCAAAGGGCATATAGGCGCGCCCGGCTTGAATGTGAACAACGCCGCGTTTACGGAAGGCATGACGAATACCAAGTTCATAGTATACGTTGGCGTTATCAATACTTAAGTCACATAAACAGAGGTCGGCGAGCAGCAGTTCCTGAAACATATCTGTCAGGATATCGCCAGATGTAGTTTCTTCATCCGCGCGGAAAGGCTCAAACCCGGCTTCGTCAAGCGCGGGCATGATCAATATTTTATAGATCGCATTGAAATCATAGAGTGAGCCATCTCCACCTTTCTTTTTTCCGAACGGCATGACGACAAAGGCATGCGGGCGGACTTCCGGACGAATGGGACGGGGCGCTTCTTTCGTGAGAGCGGGCATGGCCTCAGCGGCTTTTTCTTGCTTGATGGGCACCGCCTCAACTGCCGGCAGTTGGGTGGGTCTCGGCGCATTCGCAGGCGGGGGAGTTTGAGGCTGCTCGGCTGGTTTTGCAACTTCTGTTATTGGCGCGGTAGTTTCTTTTGGAGTGGTTATGTTTGGGTCAGTCATAGATTCTCCTTAATGGGAATTATCCCTTGGCCTCGGTCGTCTTTGGGTAGCGGGAGAGGAGGTCGTTAAGTACACTCATTGGGGTGCTGCTGCTGATTTCTATGCCCGCGAATTCTTCTTCGATTGCTTTCATGCTGGAGGACATCCCAAAGTGTTCTGAGATATTTGCCACCGCATCACGCGCGGCATCTTGCATGGCGGCAAGTTCGGCCTGTACCAATTCTGAAGATGCTTCCTCAGCCAGAGTGCCAAGCGTGGACTTGTAGGTCTCTGTCAGGGTCTGTTCGGATTCAAGCATACTCTCACGGGTAAAATCCACTACCGCGTCAGCGATTTCGCCTTTGAAGCGGCGATCAGATTCGCGCTGTTCCTTGATCACACGATTGACAAGGCTGGCTTCCTCTTCAAGATCAGAGTCGCGCAAAGCTTCCTGCATCGCTTTGATGTATTCCACATTTTGACCCCATAATATATCTTCTGTGGAGCGCACAGTTTTGTAGAATTCGGTTTGGTCGCGTTCTTCGCCTTCGAGATTCTTCCAGTGATCTGACAAAATATTTAATTCAAGTACCACCTTGCTGTAATTGCGCACCACTGAATCGAGGCTGCGCAATTCCTGCCAGCCGATGAATGCGGCAGAAAAAGCAGCGGCCAATGCAACCCACATGGTTAATGGTTGACCCAGAGCTGCGAATAAGGCGCCTAAACCACCTGCTGCCAGAATGTATAGCTTCAAGCGTGTTCGCTCTGTTTGTCTTCTGTTTATTTCGCGAACATGCCAGCCCAATTGATTTTCGAGTCTGTAGCGGAAATATTCATCCCCGGCCAGATCATTAAAGCCCGGGTCATTGTCTGGATATTTGGGATCAAAACGTGGTGACGGAGGAAGCGGTCCTTTGTATGGTTTTAGGATCATTTCGCCATTCATGCCGCGGTACACGGAGCGCTGTATTTCTCCCAATCTTTTTTCGAGCCAGGTGCGGCGGGAGGGGGTGTTTTGCAAAATGGTACGGTAGGCGTAAATTTCCTTTAGTACTTCTTCTGCGCCCGCGCGGGTTACCAGCCAGTCACCGCTTGAATAAAATTGACTTACGTAGGCGGCGAGGATGGAGGCTGCGATAGGAGTGAAAATAAATATTAATTTTAAAACCCAGGCCGCCAATGGATTAAGATTTTCAGCGAAGAGTTGTGTGAGTATGGCGAATAAAGTGGTGAGGATGCCCAATACCGTGATCCACCTGCGCAGCCGGAGATGGATTCTTGATCGTGCTGTCGACATGGCATCCAATTGAGCAAAGCGTGTCCACGCGACTTCTAAAATAGGGGCGATTTGTTGAGTTTGGTTTTCCATATGTGCTTCTCCGAAAATTTTAGTTTTCACCTGCAGGCAGGTTTGGGCAGATGGGACGATATACTTCTTCAAAAAATAAGAGATTCCATGTGTTTTGGTCAAAATTGCTGACCAGTCGTGAGCAGGCGTTTTCGATTAGATCATCGCGTGTTACCAGAGGGATGAGTGGCACATCCCATAACAAAACTGTTTTGCGTGACAAGGTAGCGAGTTGTTTACCGTCTGGTGAATACGAAACACTGGTCACTTTATCCACGTGAGGCAGGCGGGCCAGTTCCTGACCAAGTGCGAGATCGAAAAGATAGACATAGCCGCTGGAATCACCTGCGGCCAGTATTTTGTTATCCGGGCTGAAGTCCATTGATAATACTTCTCCATTTACAAGAAGTGTATTTTCTGCGCGGCTAAAGGATCCATTTTCCACATTCCACAAATATATATTTGTTTCGGAGCTGCCTGTGGCGAGTAGTTTTCCGTCTTTGTTGAATTTGACCACATTGATTCTGCCGGCCTGCTTCAGTGTGGCAGTTTGAGTACGAGTAGTAAGATCCCAAACAATAATTTTATTATTTTCTTCCATGCCAGCAACCAGATATTTTCCATCGGGAGATACGGCAATGGAAAGAATCACACCTTCTGTTTCAAGGGGGTAGGATTTTTCGCCAGTTTCGACATTCCAGATATTGATCAAGCCGCCTTCATCTGCAGTGATGACCTGTTTTCCATCGGGAGTGAAAACAACGGTGTCAATTGTTTTTCCATCATGGCTGAGGTAAAACTTTTTTTCACCATCTGCGCTTACCAACACGACTCGGTTGTGCTCTGCATTGTCGCTGTCGAATTCGACTGCCGCGATCCATTTCGAATCAGGGCTGACTGCCATACCGTAAGTTAATCCATCCACAGTGACTATTTTTTGTCGTTCGGCTTCCTTTTGAGTCAGTTGGTCAGATTGGATCGACCAAATCTTCTGGTCGTCTGAGTTGACGATCAGCGATTCGCCATTTGGACTAAAAATTGCATTATGTGAAAACTCAGAAAATTGGATAAAGCCTTTGCGTGCCATAAGTTGTGATACATCCCACAGGGTGATGTGACCATCACGGTCACCTACAATCAAGCGGGTGGAATCTTTATTGAAGCGGATAGCGGCGCCGATTCCATTAAGGGGGATGCGCATGACCTCGGTCCCGGTTGCAGAATCCCAGATGCGAACGGTTTGATCGTACCCTGTAGTCGCGATCCACTGGTCATCTTTACTGACGCGTACTTTTTGGACAAAGTTGGCGTGCGCCATGCGCAGTCTTTCCTGGCCGCTAGCTGTGTCAATCACCCGTACAGTGTTATCGTCTGATACAGTTACGAACCAGGAACTATCGGATCCAAAGGTAATATCCTCCACCCAGTCACCATGTTTGATGGAATATTTTTGCCCGCCAAACTCAGTTGTCGCGGCGCGTGCTGTACTGTCTGCCCCCACACTTACGATCCATTTAGCATCAGGGCTAAATGCGATGTCTATCACCTCACTATTATGTTTACTTGCAGCTATGGTTTGGCTGCCCATTACAGTCCAAATAGATACATATCCTTTGGATGTACCAATGGCCATGTACTTCCCCGCCTCATCAAAATCGATGGTTTTTACGTCACCGTTCTGCCTGAAATACAATAATTCGTTCATGTTGGTCATGTCAATAATACTGACAGCGTTATGTCTGCCTACGCCCAGCCATTGTCCATCGGGATGTAAGTTCAAATCCCAAATTGAACCTTCAAATTGCAGTGATTTTATTTGTTCACCCGTGTTTGTGTCCCAAAAAGTGACAACGCCCTTCGATGTTCCGGTGATCAAAATACTGCTGTCTTCACTCATGACTGAGTCGTATACAATGCCCTCGTGTTGCATACATAAAAATTGTGAGCCATCTTGCATGTTCCACATACAGGCTTTGCCGCCAGAATCGGTTGTGACAAAATATTTCTGATCCGGGCTGATGATAATCGTCCAGATACGCGCATTCGTATTTGTTTGGTAAATGGGAATTGGAAGCAGGGTGATGTTGCGCCGTAGAATGTTTTCTGCTTCTGTGAGATCAGGCAATTGCTGATACGCATCCACCGCGAGCAGGGTACTGGTATCCAACTCGCCAACTCTATCCTGATAGATCTTGGCTTCGGCGGCGCTGCGTTGGGCTTTTGCCTTTTGAACATTTTGATCTGCTATGATTTTTTGTTCTTCCGCAATGGCTTGTTGAGTAGCGCGTGCCATCTCATTTGCCACAGAAGTGGATTGGCTGTTAACCGCATGTTTCTCACTTTCGATGGCGGCATCACGCTGTATAAATGCAAAAATCCCAAAGAAGATACTAAGTACCAGCGCGGCGCCCACTCCAATGATCAGGTTGCGCTGGCGTTGTACCGCCATTTTGCGGCTTATACTAATATATTCAGCCTGTAATGGAATGACACCCCGTTCAACAGTGGCGGTAGATGCTGTCAGCCAGTGTTCACCATCTTCCAGGTCAGAACCCTGTAATAAATAGCTGTTGTTGCGATTTTTTTGATTCCATTCGGTTGCGCGCTGTAATAAGCGTGTATGTTGCTGCATCCAGCCGAGATCAGTCTGAATGGCTGCAAGCAATTTTTGAATGGCAGATTTGAAATCATCTTTTTTTGTTCGCACATATACCCAGTTGGTGGATGCCAGTTTGGGATGTATCTTTCGTTTTTTTTCAGTTTCACGATATAGAATAGGGATGATTCTTTTGTTATTGGTGATGCCAATTTCCAATTCGTCCATGCATACTTTGGAGATAAGGGAGTTGGGGCTGATAATAAATACAAGCGCATCTGAGTTATGAATTGCACCCGTAATTTCGGTCATCCAGTCCGCGCTGGGAGGGATGCCCTCCCAGTCTACCCAGGCTTCAATACCTTCCGAGTTAATGGCAGTATGTAACTTTCGCGCAAAGAGTTTATCTTTGCGCGAATATGAAATGAACACTTTGGTTTTGCGCGACCCATCCTTGTTTGCCATTACCAATTCCTACTGTAACGTTCTAGCGCGAGACAAACCATGCGGCCACATATCCCTCATGTGTTGCATCCTTTACTTTTATCCACTTATCGTTTGCGCCGATTTTTGCTTCACCGCCAGCTTCGGTAATGGTGAATTCATAATTGATCGGTACACGTTTGATCAAGGTGGCATCACTTACTACAGGCTGATTGCGTAAAGAAACCTGTTCAATTGTGGTTTTTACTTTGCTTGTTGCCGAAGTTCCACTGGTCGTTGTGGTTGTGCTGGCTGTGGTTCCGCCCGCATATTTTACATACCATGCGGCAACATACCCGTCTTTTTTGCTTGCATCACGGACCTTGATCCATTGATTTTGCACACCCACTTTTGCGATGGCCTGAGCGGCAGGCTCAAGGCTGATCAATTGCTCAGTAGCAGGCACACGGCGAATTAGTGTGTCAGGTGAGATAACAGGTTGCGAACGGAGAGATAATTCTTCAGTGGGGTAGAGAGCCAATGCGCCAGGTGGAAGTAAAGCGGGCGCGGCGGTCGCAGTACCAGTTGTCGAGGTTGAAGAAGAAGCGGGCTTTCCCTTTTGTTCAGAAACAAACCACGCTGCTACATATCCCTGATCTCCCTTCGGATCCTGTACTTGAATCCATTGCCCTTGCACGCCAATCTTTGCTTTCACTTGTGCTTTGGGTTCAAGGCAGATCAACTCTGTACCAAGCAGCATGCGTTTCCATAAATAGCTGCCTACAGAAGGTTTAGCGCGAAGAGAAAGATCATCTTCGCTGCCATAAATAATAAACTTTTCGGCAGGTACTGGCACTTTTACAACCTTGGGAGGTTCAGGCGCTATCGTGCTATAAGACTCGAACCATAGCACCGCGCTAACTTCAGAGGCTAATTTTGCGCCATTGTATTTATAGCGCTTGGTGAGCAGTACATCCACATCTGGGCCGTCGCCGCCGTATTTATAAGGATCATACAGTAAATAATCATCCCCTTTTTTCTCTTTTACCAAAACAAAATGGGTTTGAATGCCCGCCTGTTTATTCCAATCCACTTGCAAGATTACGGGTTTGCCTGCTGTAACCGCCGCGTCAATTTGCGCAAGGGGTGCGGGGTAACTTTCACAGTACTGCATATCGTTATACTTGCAATTAGGCCAGACATACGGCAGAAATTGAGGCATAAATAAGGCCCCATTAAAACCGCCAGCGCTTTTAAATTTCTCGTTGGCGGTTACCGGAGTTTCGTTATAACCAATTCCATTAAGCATCATGGTCACAGAAGTTAGCAAACAACCCCAACTGCCAATCGTCTCACTTGAGTTTCCGAGCGGGGTTTTTTTCCAGGTTTCATCGTTTTGGTAAAGGTTCTTTGTAACAAACATATTGCCTTACCTCCTGTTTCTGTAATTATTTTTTGGATACTGATGGAGTAATTGGAGTAGATTTTACACTATTTTATTTGTAATCAAACCGCAATTTTTAAGAATATTGTGGATGAAAAACCCGCCTCAGGCCAACTTCAAGCCTGCCCGCCATTAATAAGCAGATTTTTCTCTTTGAGAGGTACGGCTTAAAAACAAACACGGTCTCAAAAGACCGTGTTTGTTTTTGTTTATTTTGGATATTGTTTCAGCCACCAGCCCGCGCCAGGCAAACTGCTTCCCTGCACCAACTTAAGCAACTCGGTGGTATCAAAATATACGCGGCGTAAATCTACGTCTAGAAAGTTTTGATTTTGGCTGACGATCGTATACTCTGCCCAAGGGAGCAGGCGCGGAACATTACCCGGTGAATAAGCGAACATGAAAGAGTTCCCCACACTGCCGGAGTTTAAGATGAGCTTATCGCCATGACGGCGATACATTTGAATGTGCGAATGCCCGCCAATGAAGACTGTGGCTTTTTGTCCCGCCATATAGGTATCCAGCAACTCTGGCGGAGTCGTCGCCTGAACAATATCTGTGGATGATAATGGCGACCCGTGGAAACAAAGTATGGTTACGCCATTTGGCAGAGTGACTTCATAAGTTGGCACAAACGAATCGATGAAATTCAGATCCTCACGGGTTAACTGCTCTCGGCACCAGAACAAATCTGGAATCAGATGTTCTGTGATCTCGAAATTTTCTGCATTTTCAGGATCCAATAGCGCTTGATCGTGATTGCCCTTGATAATGACACAATTTAATTCTTTAAGCGTTTTGAGAACTTCACTGGGTTGCGGTCCAAGTGTAACCACATCACCGAGACAAATGATCTGATCAACGTTTTGTGATTTAATATCAGCAAGCACCGCCTGAAGAGCAGTGTGGTTGCCGTGAATGTCTGAAATAAAAGCAATTCGCATGGGGTACCCTATAATTAACAACCATTGTACACGAACACGGCAAAATAATTATATATTTGTTATTGAAATAGAACTTTTGGGTGATAGGTGATTTTTTTTGGATTGATGGAGTTTAACGTTCGCCCATATCCTTTTTTCATTTACAGCGACTATTCTTATAATATGCTTGCCGCAAATATTCTGGTGATATGATAAATAGGAATGATACGGTTTGTGTTGAAAACCAGCACGTCACTGGGAACCTTAATGAAAAAACCAACCTTGCACTTTATTTCTGCTTTGACTTTGTTTCTGATCTTTGTAGCTGGCATGGCGCGCGCGCAATTTGTTGTGCCAAATTTACCCGATAACGACGGCTATTATCACATCAAACTCGCCTGGCTGATGCGGACTGAAGGTCTTAAGCCAGACTTCCCATGGTTGCCGCTTAGTATTCTCGATTCCGAAAAATTTTACGATCACCATTTTTTATTTCATGTAGCGCTTATTCCCTTTACATTTGGCGACCTGCGTGATGGTGCCAAATGGGCTGCTGTTATTTTTTCAAGTCTTGCCTTTCTTGCGGTTTGGTATTTATTTCATCGGCAACGTGTGCCGCTGGCCTGGCTCTGGGCTGTCGGCTTGCTGGGAATTTCTGACGCATTCCTGTATCGCATGAGCATTCCGCGCGCGCAATCACTTTCGCTGGGCGTGCTTGCCCTCGGCTATCTATGGCTTCTGGAAGGTAAACATTGGCGGCTGGCTCTTTTAGCTTTTCTATATGTCTGGATGTATGACGCCTTCCCGCTCCTGATCGCTTTGGGTGTTTTGCACATGGCCGCTGTTTTTCTGATTGAGCGCAAATTTGAATATCGTCCGCTGCTTTTTATTGGCGCGGGTATTTTATTGGGTATGATCATCAATCCTTATTTTCCTGTCAACATTACTTTTTCCATTCAGCATATGCTCCCCAAACTTTCAAACGCCACGGCGGTCAATGTTGGGAATGAATGGTATCCCTACGATACAGGGCAGATATTAAAAAATTCCCTGCCTGCCCTGATCGCCTTTGCCAGCGGAATATTGGCGCTGGGTCTTGCCGAGCGTAAAATGGATGTGCGTACCGCACTGGGGCTTTTCACTGCCCTTTTATTTGGATTAATGCTTTTTCAAGCCAGACGCTTTGTGGAATATTTTCCACCCTTTGCATTGATCTTCGCTGCGTTTGCGTGGTCGCCTTTTCTTTTAGACTCTTCGACGGGTACGCTCAACCTTAATCTGAAATCTGATTCTGAACAAAAAAACAGAGCGCCGCTGGAATATATTCGTGCAAACTTTGGGGTGATTGTATTAACAGTCGCCGTGTTGATGGGGGTATTCAAAACCATCCCAGCTGTGCGAGCCAGTATTGCCAAATCCAAATCAGCGGGCTTATACGCAGATGCATCCAAGTGGTTGATTCAGAACACGCCTGCGGGTTCGCGCGTCTTTCAAACAGATTGGGACGACTTTCCGCGTTTGTTTTTCTACAACACACACAATACCTATCTAATCGGGCTTGACCCAACCTATATGCAGTTATATGATGCGAAGATGTATGACCAGTGGGTTGCAATCACTCGCGGAGAAGTAACACAGCCTTCGCAAACCATTCTAGATACGTTCGGTGCGCGTTACATTCATACTGATTTAAATCATGGTGACTTTTTAGCGCAAGCTGCAAAAGATTCTGGCTTGCGAGAGATATATCGTGATACTGATTCAGTGATCTTTGAAGTGATTTTGCCGTAGCGATGCTCAGTAGAGATTTGTCAGCCAGAGGTTGGCTTGCTCGAAGTCAGGAGCAGGCTTCGGGTTGGGTGCGATGCGATATGTCAGCCAGAGAATAAGCAGGGGGGCAGAGAGTCGCAGGAGCGTGGACCAGGGATAGTAGTCGAAAGTCGGCATTAAGAATTGAGCGGTGTAGGCGAAGGCAAAAATAAGCCAGTCGGATGTGGTGTTTATTTTTTTGAGAAGAATCAGAAATGGCAAGGTAAGGAAAATTCCATGATGTTCCCAGACGAGCGGCGAGGCCAGGTTGAGCATGAGCAATACAACGGGCATGGCGTTTAGCGCGATTTCGCCCGCGCCTGTGTAAAAGGTTTTGCTGCGGATGTTGCGAAACATGGTGAAGAAGGCCAGCCCAAGTACGAGCGCTTTGACTGTGTAGGTGGTGACGCGGGCAGCGATGAGTGAAATAAAATTTAAGTTGTACAGCGCGAGGAAGATTGCATCAATTGAGCCTTCACGAAAATTAATATCGCGCACGCCGATGACTTCCTGACTGTTGCGTAAAAAATCATAATAAGGTGTGATGCCGTCTGTGAGAATAGGAAGTGCGCCGACAAGTGCGAGGCTGATGCCAAAATAAATGATCCAGCGCCAATCCCGTTCGAGCAGGAAAACAAAAGCAATAATGATCGGCGACACTTTAAGATGCACTGCAATTGCCAGCGCCAGCGCGGAAAGAAATCGTTGGCGTGGATATAAGACAAGCGCCAGCAATATGAAGTTGACCATGTGCAAATTGACCTGCCCATAATATAGAGTCCGCAAGGCAGGGACATTGATAATTGCGAATAAAATTGTGGTCAGGGCTGCGAGGCGAGGGGAGAAGTTATAGCGTTTTAGTGCGGCAATCAATAAAAAATAGAAGGCCATGATGGATGCAACATTCATCAACCACGAGACGAGGGTTACGCCAAATTTTCCGTATTTTACAAATGGTTCAAGGACTACTGCCCAAAGCGGCAGGTATAGGTATCCATTGGGAAGGGGGTGATTTTTATATAGTTGTGTGGCTGCGTCGAGATAGTATTCAAGGTCGCCGTATTCGGTGCGCTCTCGTAATAAATTGATATAGAGCAGGGAGACAAGCAGGAAGCCTGTGTAAGTGAGAATATTTTCTTTGTTAAGTTTTTCGAGATGCACCAGCAGAAGCGTAACGCCAAACAGCAGCCAGACGATTAAAGACGCCATCAGGTTTTGCCCGAGAATCGAATGCGGCCCAGTGCGGACAAAGGTGTCGAAGATGCCTTTATTGTTCAGCCAAAGTGAACTGGCGATGATGATTAATGTTGCAGCAGACCACAGGGTTAATGCTTTGAAAGTTGGTTTTTGAAATTGCATCGCTCCATTATAAGCGTAGTTTTAAAACGGCAGAGAGTCGATTGGATGGATATTCGCCCAATCGACTCTCTGCTTATGCGGAAATTTTTATCCTAAACTTTTTCTTTTTACCCAGACTCCCAATTGGCCTGCAAAGGAGGTCATAAATTCATCAAATGTGTATTCCTGCCTTTTGTTTGGGAAGGGGTTGTATAACTCGACCCAGCCCAGGCAGCCGTCGTTTTTTCCGTTGGGTGTGATCTTGTCCACGACCACCCAATGACCTGTTCCGCCGCCGCTTAAGCGGCCCGTGAATTTATCAGTGCTTTTGATTCTTACACCTGCCACGAGATAATACTCTTTAAGCATTTTTTGCATTCTGCCGGCAGAGATGACTGGTCTTCTGGTGACGGGGTCGATCATTCCCTGTCCAAAAGAGATGACATCACCGGGTTCCGCGCTATAGGGAGCAACTCTGAACATACTTTGGATCGAGTCGATGCCTGTGCCCATATCGGTGTTGCCTGCCACAGCCAGTTTGTAATAGACTGCGGCTTTTGCCTTCCATTCAAGCATGAAGGTTTCAATATCAAGGCAGGTGATGAATGCGGCGCAAAGCTGGCCGCACATATTATTTTTGATTCCGTTTTCGCCGGGCAAAAACATATATTGCGCCGCGTCATCTTCATCTGGAGTTGGGCGCTGAATAACCACTTCATGATCCTGGAAGTGGTCTCTAAAGTCTTCGAGCGCGGCATTGGGCGCCCAGGCAGTTGTGCCTTTATATTTTATCTGCGCCCATTCAACCCCGTTTTTTTGGTCTTTTGCGCCTGTAAATTCAACTACGGCACCCCGATCTACCGCGAGAGTCTTTTTGCCGCCGGGGGCATCGGTAAAATCATCGGCTTTTACGACCCATTTTTTGGTGGTGACCTCAGCGACAGCGGCTGGTTGTGTTTGCTTGCGCTTTATCCATAAACCCGTGTACGTGCCGCCGCCAAAGGAGCTGATGAAACTTCTGTAGGAATATTCCTGTCTGCGGTTGGTGAATGGGTTGTAGATTTCAACACGGCCATATTCGGTATTGTTGGGGGATACTTTATCAAGGACGACCCAGTGATTTGTCCAGTTGGTTTTGCTTGGGTCATCGGCGATTAATTTGCCCGTCGATTTGTTAATGACTACATTGGCAATCAGATAATGGGTTTCAAGGAATTTTTGAAATCTGCCGGGTGTAATATTTTGTCCTTCGAAGATCGGTCCGTTTAGAGAAGTTATAAAGTCGATTACGTTGTTTTTATCAACGCTGAATTCATACGGGAGCAGCATGTTTCTTAAAATAGAAGCATCTGTCGTTTTGTCACTGATTCCGCCTAAGGTCCATTGGTATAAGCTGGCGGGGCTATTCTTCCAGTCGTTTAGAAATTGCTTAATGCCGACATCCATGACGAATGCCACGCATATCTCACCGCATAAATTGTATTTAATGATTTCTTCTTCACGGCTGCCTTTCCCTAAAACCATATATTGGGCGGGGTCGTTGGGATTGGCTGTCGCATAGGGGAAAGGGTCGGCGGGGTTGGTGGGCGCGCTGGGAATCTCAACTTCAAGATCGGGGAATACTTCTGTGTACTCGTCAAATAGAGTTTCACGTACCCAGCCAGTTTGCACACCTCTGCTATTTGTATAATTTGCTTTCAACCAAATGACATCATGCATGATGTTGTCGTTTCCACGCATGAGAACGTTTTGACTTTCACCAGTGACTTCGATCACAGAACCTATAAAAATATCTAAAAGTTTGGGTCCATTTGGACTTTTACAAAAGGGGGCCTGATTTGCAACGCACCATTTTTGGGCTGCCATAAGTTACTCCTGTGAATTGTTGCGATTGAGGTAAATCTTGTACTATTATTGCATGGAATTGCGGCGCGGGTCAACGCCCAATTTATTCATCATGCCAGCCATTGACTTAATTGCTCGCCAAGCTTGGTAATGCGCTCTCGCAGCAATACCGCTAGAATACCGAGCATCAGTAAAATAATTCCAGTGCATCCGATTAAGACCACTGTATTTAGTGCTTTCAGTGCGCTGTAAAGTACTGTTATCACGCCCAATACCGCCAACCCAATTGGCATAAAGGTAAGGCTCCGCGAGCGGATAATCAAGCCGTAGACGATTACCACGATGGATTGCAGGAATAGTACAAAAAAATAACTCACATGCTCTGTATTCACCATCTGGATATACGTTGTCCCTAGCAATACCAGTTGTGAAGCCATGCCCATTATGAACGCGCCGGCTTTACTTCCAGTGCGTGTCAGCAGATAATGCTGGATCATCCCAAGCAATGCCGCGCCCATGGAAAAGAATTGCGGCTCATCCACATGCAACTCCATCAACAAAATAAAATAAGACATCAGATACAACGCGTTGGCAGGAAATCCCAGCCATACATTGCGGCGCTTGAGAGCCTCTACTGAAACCATTGTCGCGGATACAGCCGATGGAATTGCAGCCGAGAGTCCGCCTCTTAAAGGTGCGATGAAGGATGTGATTAATCCAATTCCCAGCCCGCTTGTCCACAACATGAATGACCAACTCATTTTATTTTGTTCGGAGTTATTTACTCTGTCTTTTTCCAGTAGTTGACCCGCGCCATAATACAGCGCTGAAACTGCGGTAATTGGCAGGAACCATTCATTCCAGCCAAAAGTGCGCAGTGCATATAGCAAAGCAAAAACAAATGACAACGTCACGCTGTATCCAAGTATAGGTTGTTGATAGAGCAGAGAGTAAATCAGCAGGAACACCGAATAAAAACCAAAACAGATCATGGCGGTACGCGGTTCATCTATACCTTTGAATAACAAATATACCGCATTTCCAAGAGCAAGCGCGCCGCCCAATCCGCGCACAGGCCAGGCCAGCAAACGCGGCGCAGGATAGGTTTTGTACAAAACCGCATCCAAACCCAGCCAAAGCAAACTGACCGCAAGCGCAATGTAAGCCATCTCTGTCATGTTGAAATCGCGCAAGATCATAAACAGGGCCGTTGAGAAAAATATCTGCGCGCCCGCCTCAAACAGGCTTTGCTTGCGTACAAACATTTCCACCACGAACAAAGTCGCGCTGACCGCCATGTACCAGCCGCTATTCTCTTTTAGAACAAACAACGCGCACAGAGAAATAATGCTTCCCAATGCCAGTGCGCTGTTGCGCAGCATTTCGCCCCAGACCTTCTTTTGGCTGAATAAAATTCCAAACGCAAAATATAGAACCGCCAACACAGTTAAGATCGCGGGCCATAGATCAAGTTTGTAAAAATCAAGCATGTAATAAATAGACAGCGGCAGATACGCGGCAGGCAAATAACCCAACAGTGGATTTCGCCGCACATAGGTATTCACCAGAAAAAGAAAAGTGTATATTCCAAAATATAGCGCAGCTTGTGCAGGTTTCTGCAGGCCAAGGTCGAACAATAAAATAATATTCGCAGCCGCCAGAATACCACTCAGCAGCCAGATGGCAGGTACGAGCGGACGCAGCCCTCTGAACGTTTTGGCGAAGATCATATCCAGCATCAGCCAGGTTGAGCCGACTGCCAGAAAATAATACGCGGCCTCAGTCGCATCGAATCCCTGTAACAGCATAAACGCCGACATGCCTGCCAAAATTTGCACACCCGCTTCCAGCCATCCATTTTGACGCGCAAACATTTCCACAATAAATAAAACCGCGATCAGCGCGATGGAATATCCGCCGAATTCCTTTTCCACCCCAAAAGCGGATGCAGACACAATGACACCCAGCGCCAATCCGCTCACTCGCATCATCTCTGACCATGAAACTGCTGCGCCTGTTTGAGTTTCTCTGCCTCTGATAAGGAATCCAATCAAATAATACAAGACCGCCAGCCCAGTTAACGCAGGCAGCCACGCATCCAGTTGTAAATATTCCAACGAGAAGAAAACTGTCAAAGCGAGATACGCGGCGGGAATATATCCATAAAGCGCCTTGCGTTGAACAATGGCATAGATTGTAAAGAACACAGCATAAATCGCAAAACTGATCGATGCACGCAGTACCTGACTCTCTCCGATCAGCGCCAGACTGGCGGTCAGTGCAAAGAGTGCGCCCAGGCCTTTTGCAGGCCACTCGGCTAGACGCTTGTGATGATACGTGCGCGAGAAGAGCAGGTCGAGGCTAAGGATTATCAGACTATACCCAATCAAAGCGTGGGTGATCTCGAAAAAATTGAAGTCATGCAGAATCAAATAAACCGCAAGCGACAGCAGTATATGCGCCCCAATTTCGAACAAGCTTTGCTTGCGGCTGTACATTTGAACAACGAACAATAATCCAATTATCGCAATAAACCAGCCGCTATTTTCTTTGAGTATGGTGAATGCTGCTAAAGAAACAATGCTGCCCAGAATTAATCCGCTGGCTTCGAGCATGGTGCGCCATCCAGCGCGGACTTCATTCTTCCTTAACCTATAGCCGCCAAAGAAATACAACACACTCAAAATACTCAAGGCTTCGAACCAGGTATCTAGTGTGAAATGATTGAGCATGTATAAAACACTGATGGCCAGCGCACTGGTTGCAATATAGCCGAGGATGGCTGTGTTGTAGCGCATGGCGTAGATTGCAAAGAAAACAGCGTATACGCCAAAAACAATAGCGGTGTTAATCAGCGGCCTTTCCTCTGTGGGCGCAAAGGCGATAAAGTTGAATGCTGTAAATAATGCGCCATAAATACGCGGCGGAACACGCCACGCTTTATGCTCTGAAAAATCTGCTTTGAGAAATAGGTCAGGCAAAAGAAAGATGAGACTCAAAACCAGCAAGGGATAGCCGTCAAAGAGGTTAAGTTTCTCAATCGAGGGCAGCGCAAAGAAAGCAAAATAAGCGATGATAAAGTTGAATAAAGCCAGCGCCCACAACCATCCACGCGGACGGATGAAATGCAGCGTTCCATACACCAGCGCCACGCCCAGCGCAGCCATCAGCCCGATTGCAGTTTCGTAGAATCCGCTCGCAACCGCAAGCGCAAAAGTAGGAATGGATGCCATTAAGAAGGGCAGGCTGTATTTACGAGTCGTTGATGAGACTCTATCTAAAGCTTCGCTGGATACCGATACGAGTATGCTCCAAACCGAAAACAGCATCATTCTGCCGAAGCCTCCCAGGTCAAAGGCGATTGTAATGAACCAGGGTATCGGAATCAGCATGGCCGCGGCCAGCCACGGGAAGAACAGGAATGGAAATAATAAGTCTGATAAAACGTAAAAGAGAAAAGAAAATCCCCAGGTAAACGCGGATGCTAGGTTCCAAAGCGGTGTTGCAGATGGCTCAAATGCCTGTACAAAAAAGAGCGCCATAGATGCGCCAAGTACCATGACTTGAACAAATTGCGCGGCAAAGAAAAGCGGTTGGGAGAATAAAGCACTCTTCCACTTTTTGAGCGCCCAGCTGCCTGCCAGCCCCGCCAAAGCTGCGAGCCCGGTCATGCTTGCGTAAAATTCGGCATTGGCATCAAACATACCGCCAACACGGAAGAGTGCAAATACAATGGCAGCAAAAGCGGTGATGCTGAATACGTGAGATTCGTATAGCCACGTTCCGCCAGCCCAGATCAGCGCCATGAATGCGGAAATAAATACCCAATACGCCGCGCTGGCGGGTTCAGTCAGGTGAAGTGAATCTTCCACTACGTTTGCAGTGATGGGCAGTAGAAAAGAAAAAACAATAAAGAGCGCGAAACTCGGTTGCGGCAGTCTCTTGCGGATGGCGATGGAGAGTACGCCGAAGATAATCGTAGCGATGATTAAGATAGGTAAACGGGCCGCAGGTGACAATGCTGCGAGAATGGCCGCCGATGCGATTACAAAGAACGCGCCCAGATACAACGCGATCTTGATGCTGGTTTCGCTCAGCAAAGTTTGTAATAATGTGGGGCGCGGCCCTGCGGGAACAGCGGGCTGTGGTTTGGGCGCAACAGGTTTGCTGACTGGCACAGCCGCGATAGGAGCAGGGGCTTGTATAGGAGTTGCCTGCACAGGTGGAGTCACTGCGGGTTGTGCAGGAGCAGGTTTGGGCGTGGCAGGAGGCGTAACATCAAAATCATAACGGCGGCGGAGCACATCCGCTGTTTGTTTTTCAAGCATGCCAAGTTTTTGCCATTCGGTGAGTTCAGACAAAAGAATAATGCGATTGCTGCGATCAATTTTATTGAAGCGGCTGCGGACATTACGCTGTGTCATGAGATTAAGCGCGGCAAGCGCATCCTTGCGGACGTCTTCATTGTCGTCATGGAGCGCGAGTTTTTCAAGCTCGTTGCGGATGGCTTCGCTGCTGTAGGTGATCGAGTGCAGCAGCGCAATTCCGCTGAAACGATTAACATCATCCTCGCTTTGCAGGCTTTCCAAAATTTCCTTGAGCACATCTTCGGGCTTTTGCGATTTTTCGTCAGCCATGTTTTCTCCAGACTCACTGCCTGATTGCAAGAAGGATTTGTTTCCTGATTATATTAACCCCAAAATATTAATGTTGTTTCGCTGACATACGAAAAAAACAGGCCGCATTTTTAAGTGCGGCCTGTTGGTCAAATTTACTTTAACACGATTCCGCTGCGCGGCGGAATCGTGATCTGATTGCCCGCGATGGCAGGCTTTCCGAACAGCACGCGCGGCTTTTTTTCAAATGAAAGTTCGATTGTTTTTTCTTCATTTGAAACATTGAATGCGATGGTTATATTTTCATTTTCGTACGTGCGTTGGTATGCCATCACTTCACCTTCGGCGTACACACGTTTATATTCACCACGGCGTAATGCGGCGTGCTCCTTGCGGATTGTGATGCAAGCCTTTGCATATTCGAGCAGATCCTTATCCCATTTGCTTTCGTCCCACGGAAAAGACTTGCGGCAATCGGGATCATGTCCGCCGTTCACGCCGATCTCATCTCCGTAATATAGACAGGGTGCGCCAGCGATGGTGAACATGAACAGCCATGCGAGTTTGATCGAAGCCTTATCGCCATTCACACAGGAAAGAAAGCGCGGCATATCGTGGCTGTCTAGTAAATTTAATTGTGACTCGGTAATGTCGCGCGGATAAATATTCAAGATGCGGTCTACTTCATTGGCAAAATCATAGGCCTGCATATTGCGCACACGATCTTTAAGCCCGCCTGCCTGAGTGACAATATCCATATTCAAATGCGAGCTTGCGAAAAAGCTGAGCGAAGCCGCTGTGAAAAGATAATTCATCACCGCGTCAAACTGATCGCCTTGCAGCCAGCGTTGTGCTTCATGCCAGATTTCGCCGACAATGTAAGCTTCGGGGTTGATGGTGCGCACACGCCTGCGGAACTCACGCCAGAATTCATCATCGTCAATTTCACCAGGCACATCCAGCCGCCAGCCGTCAATGCCCATCTTAATCCAGTATTCGGCAACGCCAAATAAAAATTCGCGCACGGCGGGAGTCTTGGTGTTAAACTTCGGCAGGGCGGGCAAATTCCACCAGGCCTGATACCCGATCGCATCGAGACTTGCCTCGCCATTTTCCAGCGCGCGTAATTCGCTTGTTGCGGGGTAGGCTCCCCAACGGCGGTGGCCTTTCAATCGTTCGGGGTCAAAATAAAACCAATCGACATACGGCGAACCCTCACCGTTTTCGAGCACATGATGAAATTGCCAAAAGCCGCGGCTGGCATGATTGAAAACGCCGTCCAACACCACGCGCATGTTGCGTTTATGGGCTTCATCCAATAATAATTTCAACGCGTCGTTGCCGCCCAGTAATGGGTCAACGTTATAATAATCAAATGTATGATAACGATGATTGGATGCTGAAGCAAAAACAGGCGTGAAATAAATCGCAGTGATTCCCAACTCTTTTAAATAATCCAACTTCTCGATCACGCCGTATAGATCGCCGCCTTTGAAACCGTGCTGCGTGGGCGCAGAGTCCCATGCCTCAAACGGTAATGAACTTGCAGGGTTGCGCCCGCTCTTTGCAAAACGGTCTGGAAATATCTGATAAAAAATTGCGTCTTTTACCCAATCTGGAGTTGCCATTATTGTCCTCGTTATTTTGGAATAATATTTAAAACATACATCGCATACGGATTCAACTTCTCAAACGGCTTATAGTCTGGGAATGCTTCGCCGCTTCTTTCTGGACTGACCGCCTGCCCAGCCCCAAATAAAATTTCCATACTGTAAGCGGATTCTGCCAAATCCGCATCCTTGAGTGTCAGCGCATACTCAGAGATTGCCTCGTCTGTCAGGTTGACTACGACCAAAAGCGTTTCGGTCTCATTCTTAAGTATGGCAGAGTATACGCCAGTGTTGTTTGTGCCCAATAGCATTACGCTGCCCGTGCGCAATGCAGAATGGGATTTGCGAAGCGCGATTAGTGTGCGGTAATGCTCAAGCAAAGAATTTGAATCGCCCGATTGTAGCGCAACATTGACTTGTGCGTACTCCTTTGCAGGTGTGCGCCATGGATCTGTGATGGAGAAGCCCGCGTATTCGTCTGCGCTCCATTGCATGGGCAGGCGCAGGTCTGGGTCTGGTTTCTGGCCTTGCATGCCGATCTCTTCGCCATAATAGATAAATGGCGTGCCTGGCATTGTCAACATTAAGAATGAGGCCAGTTTGGCTTTATCTATATTGCCATAAAAAACAGACATGGCGCGGGTTTGGTCATGGTTGGTGAGAAATGTGGCAAAGTTGAAATCAGGCATGTCTTGTTCTGCAAATTTGACCGCGCTGACAATTCCTGAATTTGAACTGCCGTTTGCGCTATTTACAAATCCGCTGGACATCTCGAAGTTGAAAATATGGTCGAGTTGGTCGCCTGTATAGGATTTGATCACTGAGGAGCCTGCGCCAAAGACTTCTCCCACCGTATAGGCTTGCGGGTTTTGCGCTTTATAGGCTGTATAAAATCCCTTGTACCATTCATGGGTGGCAGGCGTGTTTTCGATTTTATCGCCATCTTCAATGAGATGTTTGGCTGCGTCCACACGGAAGCCGTCTATGCCGATATCGTTGAGCCAGAATTCTGTCACCTTTAGCATGTCTGCGGTGACTGTGGGGTTGTTGTAATTCAAGTCGGGCATGCCTTCCCAAAAAAGCCCGTAATAATATCCCTGATTGCCCGGGTGCCAGTTGCCGCCCTTGCTGGTTTCAGACCAAACATAGTAATCACGATAAGGCGAATTTGGGTCGCTGTTGGCGTTTTTAAACCAGGGGTGCTGGCTGGATGTGTGGTTGAGGACAAGGTCGATGATGATGTGAATATTACGCTTATGAGCTTCTTTGAGTAGATGTTTGAAATCATCCATCGTTCCGTATTCATGATTGACGTTGTAATAATTGGTGATGTCGTATCCATGATAAGAGGGTGATGGGTTGATGGGCATGAGCCAGAGAGCGCTGATGCCGAGTGATTCAAGATAGTCTAATTTTTGGGTGATGCCATTGAAGTCGCCGATGCCGTTGTTATCTGTATCGTAATATGAGCGGACGAATATTTCATAGAACACGGCATCACGCCACCAGTCTACAGGTGGCGTGGACTGCGTAGGTGTAGATTCTGCCTGGGGTGTGGAAACAGGTTTGGGCGTGGCGTGAACGCAGGCCGATAGAAAAGATAAAATTAACAGTGTGAAGATAATTCGTTTAAGCATGAGGATGTTTGGGGTAAAAAATTTCCTCCACCTTCTTTTTTTATGAAGAAAGTGGAGGAATAATAGATGTTATTTTAGCGAATTAGCCTTTGACGCCGCCCGTGGTAAGGCCGCCGACGATTTGCTTTTGGAGGGCAATATAAACAAATGCAACAGGCAGGGCAACGATGACCGCCATTGCTGCAAAGCGATTCCATGGGATACTGCTGGCGTACTGGCCTGTCATGTTGTAGAGGGTCATGGCTAGCGTATAGTCTTTGGGTTGCGAAAGGAAAAGCCATGAGGTGACAAATTCCTGCCAGTGGCCGATGAAGCCGAGGAAGAAGGTGACTGCGAGTTGGGGTGTGGCGAGAGGCAGAATGATCTTCCAGAAAGTTTGGTTAGAGTCTGCGCCGTCGATGGCCGCTGCTTCTTCAAGTTCTTTTGGAATGGTATCGAGATAGCCTTTCAGATTCCAGATGGCGAAGGGCAGGGCGCCCGCTGTGATGGCGATGCCTACGCCAAGAAGTGAGTCGCGCAGGTTGAAGATCAGTTTGCCTTTTATTCCGGGGTCACAGGCGATGAGCGGCATGAACGCCATTACGTCTTTTCCACAATCTATAATCTTAAAATTGTTGAGCAGGAGGTATAGCGGAGTGGCCAAGCCTATGCCCGGCATGAGTAACGGAATAAAGACCAATACCATAAGCACTTCCCGCATTTTGAAGTTGAAACGTGAGAAGGCATATGCGGCAGTCACAGCTACGAGCAATGCCACAACACCAACGCCGCCAGAAAGGAGTATGCTGTTGCGGAGTAACTCGATAAATGAAACTGGATTCCCTGTGGGATGATCGAGTACCTGTTTGTATGCAACAAAGGAAATTTCTTTTGGTAATAATTCCAGTGAAGATGGGCGTGTAGTTTTCGAACTAAGCGACATGGTGAGAATGTACATGATGGGAAACATCACGCTGAATAGAATACAGATACATACCACCTGGATTAATAACTGTCTCCAAAGCGGCAGAGCACGCCCGCTGGTTTGGCCTGAGGTATTCATGGTTAAGAAACGAATGATGGAATTCTTGCTGGAGGTTGGTGAGTTTGTGCTCATGGTTACTCCGAATAACTTTGTGTGGCGCGGGTAATGCGGTTGGTAGCAAGTAGAACGATCAGGGCCACAAAGAAAATGATCACGGCGAACGCGGCTGCTACGCCGAACCAGCGCAGGTTACGAACGAGATTATAGGCAAATGTGACCAGGAGTTCTGTGGAACGCGCGGGGCCACCGCCCGTCATAAAGAATACGAAATTGAATAAATTAAACGATAGTGTAAATCCGTATACCGCAGCAGGAATCATGGACGGCCGCAAAAGTGGCACTGTAATATTCCAGAACTGCTGGCTCCCTGTTGCCCCGTCAATGGATGCAGATTCGTATAAGTCTTTAGGGATGCTTTGTAGTGCGCCTGTGGCGACAACAGACATAAAAGGCCAGCCCAACCAGAAGTTGGCGATCATCATTGAGTAATACGCCAGAGTTAAAGGCGCGCCGGGCAGAAAGCCGGGAATTGGCGGACTAAATTCGGTGAGCCAGCGCAGGCGAACAGGATCCGCGTGACCTAAAAATGACGCAATCACAGTTAAGAGTTGATTCATGGCGCCATATTGTTCATCGAAAATATTGCGCCAGACCGTGGCGACAACAATGGGTGGAACGACGACCGGAAGAATGTATAAAGCACGATAGATTTTTTTGAGCCATAATCCCTCTGTGTTGAGAAGGGTAGCAATCAAAACGCCAGCGGGTACGTGAAAGAATACATTACTGATTGCCCACCAGAAATTGAATTCAAGTACGCGGAAAAAATTGAAATTTTCGACTGGTAATGCGCCAGTGAAGATGTCTATGTAATTTTTTAATCCAATGAACTTAAGGTCGGGGTCATTTAACCCAAGAAGAAGATGCTGTGTTTCGAAGTTCGTAAAAGAGATAATCAGCTGATAAATTAATGGATAGAATGTGATCACCCCCATGATTAGGAACGCTGGCACTAGATAATAATACGGCAGCATCTTTCGTTGAACTATAGCCTTGCGGTTGGCTTTTTTCGCCAATGCCATGATCGTACCTCCTGCTATAAAGAACTATTTTGCATAGGAGCGGACGGGTTCAGCCCGTCCGCTCCATTTATTGCAATACTATGATCTAAACTTATTTGGGTTTGGTTGCACCTTCGAAACCAGCCTTGATCCAATCAGCGGCAGGAGTGCCAGCTTCAAAGACCTGATCGGTTCCGCAGAAGTTGCCCCAATAGTTGCCCATGGCTTCCACTTGAGGGCGGAAGTAGGATGTGGCGAACGCATCGAGCAAGCCCTGGATTAGAGGATCGGTCACTTCAACAGTTGTGTTGGAAGGAACGTGGCCGGCATCATTCATCATGGAGGTTTGAGCAGCGGCATTGGTCAGGTAAAGAGCAACATCAACAGCGGCTTCGAGGTTGGCGCTGTTGGGGTTGAAGTAGTAACCATCAACACCAAGGAGTGGGTTGGAAGCGCCGGCAGGGCCGGCAGGAATTGGGGCCACAGCGAGTTTATCACCAAGAGCTTTGCGGTAATCGCCCATTGCCCAGTTACCATTGGTAATGGCAGCGGCTTTGCCTTCAGTGAAGGGAGCGAGACCATCTGCATCATTCTTAGGCCAGCTATTGGCTTTGGAAATCTGATACAGATCGTTGAGATAGGAAACGGCTTCGGTCATCTTGGCCTGATTGGCTTCGTCGGTGACGAAGTTGAAATCAGCATCGAAGATTTGTCCACCGAATGAGCCATAGAAGCCCCACTGGTGATAACAGCCGTAGCTGATGGAGACTTCTGTTCCACCTTCCATCAACGCCTTGAGTTCGTCGGTGGTGGCTGGAGGAGTGGGGAGTAAGTCGGTGTTGTACCAGAAAGCAACAGCCTTCAAGGATTCAGGAATACCATACAACTTACCCTCGTACATCATGCCACCCTGAGAAAGCTCGCTGTAATCGCCGAGTTTGCCAGCTGCAACATCGGTGATGTCAGCAATCGTGCCAGTGCGAACTTGTCCACCGAGGTTATCGTTCGGGGCAATAAACATGTCAGGACCACCGCCAGCGGCAACATCGGTGTCATATTTCGTGAAGATGTCGTTGAAAGGGACTTGAAGAACGTTGATCTTGTATTGGGGCATGTCGATGGCAGCTTGGGCAAGAATTGCAGCCATGGCTGTTTCTTCGGCAGAACCGGTACCGTACGCGTGCCAGAAGGTCACTTCGATAACTTCAGCCGCAGGCGCTTCAGTAGCGGCAGGGGCTTCGGTCATAGCGGGAGCTTCAGTGGCATCAGCAACAGGGGCTTCGGTGGCAGGTGTGCCGCAGGCGGCGAGGGCAAGCGACGCAACAATGAGTACGCTCAGCAAAACTAATAGATTCTTTTTCATTCTCTTACTCTCCTTAGATATTATAGAAAACTTACTTTTCAAGTACACGAACAGATGGAAATAACTGTATTAAATTTTGCTGAGCGAACCACCTACTTTCTGTAAAAGATTATCGTACTGCGTCTTCTGTACTTGCATCAAAGATATGGAATTTATCCATATCGAAGACTACCTGGGTTGTGTCGCCGACGCGCAATTTCGAGCGTGGGTCAACGCGGCCTACAAAAGTATTTTTACCGCTGACGAGGTAGAGGAGAGTCTCATTACCCATCAATTCAGTAACGTCCACTTTTGAGGTGACACTTTCGCCGTGAATGTTTTGCGAGGCGAATTCAGGATCATGGATATTTTCAGGGCGAATGCCAAAAATGACATTCTTGCCTTCCATGTTCTTATAAGGTTCTGCCTGACCTGCAGGAATCTGAACCTTGAAATCGCCTGTGTCAATAATGATCTTGGCGCCATCTTTGATGAGCTTGGCAGGGAAGAAGTTCATGGCAGGGGAGCCGATAAAACCAGCCACAAACAAATTATTTGGATAGTCGTACAGGTTTTGCGGGGTGTCAAGCTGCTGTAATTTACCTTTGTTGATCACCGCAATACGAGTTGCCATGGTCATGGCTTCTGTCTGATCGTGGGTTACATAAATGAAAGTGGTCTGCAAGCGCTGATGAAGTTTGCTAATTTCAGCGCGCATTTGCACGCGCAATTTCGCATCCAAATTCGAAAGAGGTTCATCGAACAGGAATACTTTTGGCTCACGAACAATGGCGCGGCCTACAGCCACACGCTGACGTTGACCACCGGATAGCTGGCGCGGCTTGCGCTGGAGCAGCTCTGTAATGCCGAGAATTTCAGCGGCATCGCCAACACGGCGCTTGATTTCCTCTTTTGGTGTTTTGCGAAGTTTTAACCCGAAGGCCATGTTGTCATAGACCGAAAGGTGTGGGTATAACGCATAGGACTGGAAGACCATGGCAATATCGCGATCTTTCGGTGCGATATCGTTCACAACGCGATCACCGATCATAATCTGACCGTCAGTGATCTCTTCCAGACCGGCCAATAAACGCAGGGCGGTTGTTTTACCGCAGCCTGAGGGGCCGACCAATACGAGAAACTCTTTGTCTTCAACGGCGATGCTGAAGTCTTTGATGATCATAAGATCACCGAACTGCTTGAACACGTTCTGATACGTAACACTTGACATTTGGATCCTCCAGTTTAAAAGTATAGTGGCAATATTATAATCACAAGATCAATTTTGTCCTATGATTTTCAAGGACGAGTTAGTTGTTTGGGTAAACAAAAGAGCCTAAATCCGAGTATTTTTCCCTATTTTTGCAGATTCAATTAAGGCGAGTATGGCTGCTATGGTTCCGCGGCTGTCTGCGTGGGAAATGCGCTGTGTTTTTTTGTGCGTGATGGCATCACACATATCTTCCACTTCACCGAGATACAGTTCATTGCCTTTGATTTTTATTTTTTCCTGTTTGTCGCCGCGCGAAAGAATTATTTCAGTCGTCTTTCCAGGCTTGAATGGGTGGGGGATATGCAATGACGCATCTGTTCCAACAATCTCGATCATGGAGCGAAATGGGGATGTGAACCCACTGTCAAATTGGGCATGGATTCCATTATCGAATCTCATTTGCCCGACGAAGGACTCATCGGCTCCGCCTGTACCTGTAACCTGCCAGCCAAATACTTCAACAGGCTCAGCGCCGACGATCATCCGCGCATAGGAGATGGGATAACAACCCACGTCCCAAATGCTGCCGCCGCCCGTCTCTTCTTTTGATCGAATATCGTTTTCACGCGTTAATGTAAAAGTGAAACTGCCTTTGATAAGTTGTAACTTTCCAAGCGCGCCGCTATCTACAATTTCTTTTACTTTCAAGGTCTGCGCGTGATGACGATACATGAATGCTTCGGCTGCGATTTTGCCAGTTTCGCGCGCGGCTTGACTCATTGCGTCTACTTCGGCAAGCGTTAGCGCAAAAGGTTTTTCACATAGTACATGTTTGCCGGCCTGTAAGGCTTTGATCGTCCATTCGGCGTGCAGGTGGTTGGGCAGCGAGTTGTAGATCACGTCAATTTCGGGGTCAGCGAGCAGGGCTTCGTAACTGCCGTGCGCATGCGGAATATTCCACGCGCGCGCGTATGTTTCAGCGGAGGAAATGTTTCTCGAAGCAACGGCCAGTAAACAGGTCTGCTTTGATGCGCGCAGGGGCTTAATCAAAGCCTGATTTATTTTTGCTGTGGAGAGGAGTCCCCAGTTAAGTTTTTTGTCCATTTGAAATCCTTTTCATAAGAATTATGACCGAGATGATTAATATCATCATAAACAGAATGGTGATGGAGAAGCCCGTTTGCAAATTGAAGAGGTCGCTGCCCCAGCCAATGAGCCAGGGCCCAAGGACGCCGCCGAGACCTGCGAATGTATAGAGTACGCCGAGAATGGTGTTTGTGTTTTCGGTGTGCGCGTCTGACACAACGGCTGTGATGGTGGGGAAGATGATCGAAAGAAAGAAACCTGTCGTGGGCAAAAGAAAGAAAAATTCTTTGGGTCCGAATAAGCCTGCGATAACGCAGAAGATGCCGCCTATGCTCATGATAAGGATCGAGCGCAAGTAGCCGATGCGGTGAACAAAAAAGCCGCCGAGTAAGCGCCCCGCCATGAGCATGGCGAAGAATATGGATAGCGCTTGATTACTGGTTGCTACTGAGTTTCCGCGAGTTTGTTGTAGAAAGGTTACCAGCCAGGAACCCATGCCGATTTCTGCCGCGACATAAAAAGTAATCGCGAGATAGAACCAGGGCAGATGCCCTTTGAATGCAATTTGTGGAATGTGGCGAAAATCAAGCTGCGCTTTTTCTTCTGCTTTTGGAAAACGCAGGAAGATGAAAATGATTACGAATAAGGCGATGAGGAGCAGGTCCCATTGATAGGCTGCGCGCCAGGATATGCCTAGGCTTAGTATCCAGCCCACAAAGAGCGGCGCAATCAGGGAGCCCAGCCCATGCAGAACGGCCATGAGGTTGAGATAAAGTCCTTTGCGCTCATGGTGCAAGCTGACGATGATGGCATTGGGCCCGAGTTCGAGCGCGCCCAACCCCATGCCTAATATAAAGAGTGAGCCTGAAAGTAAAACTGCGGATTGAAAAAAACTGTATCCGCTGACGCCGATTCCAAGAAATATACCGGCCAATAGCATGACACTTTTCAGCCCGAAGCGGTCGGCTAGAATCCCTGTGATCAATGTGGCGATTAGAAACCCGAGATATTCGCCAAAGAAAATATTTCCGCCTGTGCCGTAGCTGATGTTTAATTCGGCGAGCATGGAGGGCAGGGTAGGGCCTTTGAGGTTGTCTGTGAACCCAAAGACAAAGAAGGAAAGGAAGCAGCCTGCTGTGAGTAGGATGATCGTGGTTTTGGAGGGTTTGATTTGCATAATAGCCGAAATATAACAGGTCTGGTCTCTATTGAGAACCAGACCTGTATTTTAATGTATATGATTTAAACACAATTGAATGCTTGATGTTTATTATTTTGTTTACCCCTTCCGTTTGAAATAAACATCAGCCAATACAGCTAATACCAATACGATTTCTTTTAATACATATTGTCACGCGGGAGCCACGTTCATCATTTGCAGCCCGGTAGACACACTGGCGATGATGAGCGCGCCGATTATTTTGCAAGCAGATTCTCAATTTTGGCTTTTAGTTACTTGCCAGTTTATACCTTGTGCATTGGTTTTGACAGCACCTTGTCTACGACGATGGCGGTGGCTCCGATTAAACTTGCATCTGGCCCAAAGGTAGATAACACCACCTCGGTTTGCTGATCAATTTCCGGCATGGAATGACGCGTGATCGTTTCTTTGATCGCAGGTAGTAAGTAGTCGCCTGCGATGCTGAGCGGTCCGCCCAGAATTATTTTTTCAGGGTTGAAAATATTGATTAAGCCTGCAAATCCCTGCCCCATGGCGCGGCCCGCTTCAAGAAAAGAATCAATGGCTTCCTTGTCACCTACGTCGGCTGCTTGTTTGATAAGCGGGATGGAAAGGGGAGAGTTTTGGTCGGCCATTAATTTTGGAATAATGCTGCTGCGTTTTACTTCCAAGCGTGCTTGTATGCGTTGGATAATAGAATATTGATTGGCGTACGTTTCCCAACATCCACGATTGCCGCAGTGACAAACGGTTTGTGATGATGGCTCGGCCATTATTGGGAAATGCCCAATTTCGCCAGCGTATCCATTTTTTCCGCGATACAACCTTCCGTTCAGAAATAATCCACCGCCGATCCCTACACCGGCAAAAACAAAAATAAAATTCTGATTTTGGCGAGCTGTGCCAAATAAGTATTCAGCAACCGCCGCTGCGTTTGCGTCATTTTCTATGAAAATATTAAGTTTTGTTTGTTCGTGAAATATTTTTTGAAACGGCACATTACGCCAGTGTAAATTGGGCGCGAAAATTAAAAGGCCTTTATCCGGGTTAACTGTCCCAGGTGTGGCAAGTCCGAGGCCTAAAAAGGGTGTATTCTTTTTTTTATTAACACTCATTGCTTCTTTTACGATTTGCAATGTTTGGTCGAGCATTTTATTCTGTCCCTTGGCTGGGTCAGCATCTTCTTTACGACGCCAAAGAATATTTCCCTCCAATCCTGTTACTGCAACAGAGACAAAGTCTACGCCAAGTTCCACGCCGATGACCATTCCCGCCTGTGGGTTTATTTCAAGCCATGTGGCTGGGCGGCCTGCTGCCCCTGAATTGCTTCCAGTTTCATGGATAAGGTTTTGCGTGAGTAGTTCTTCTACCAGGCTCGAAATGGTTGATTTATTCAAACCCGTGATGGTTGCAAGTTGTGCGCGAGAAATTGGAGCCTGCGCATGAATCAGCCGCAGAACGGATGATAAATTTGCTTCGCGAACAAAAGATTGATCTGCTGTGTTTTTTTTCATAAGTTTAGTATGCCGGAACAACAAAATAATTATAGTCACTCTTTTGTGCGTGTCAAAGTATAAAAAGAACTCAAGAGGACAACCCAATGTCTTCCTGAGTTCTAACAGAACGCTATGCGTTTCAGTTTATTTTCTTAGCGCATCCCAACCCGCATATTTTGCAGTATCTCCCAACTCTGCTTCAATACGCAAAAGTTGATTGTATTTTGCTACTCTGTCTGAACGGGCAGGCGCACCAGTTTTGATTTGGCCGGTGTTAAGCGCAACTGCCAAATCTGCGATGGTGGCGTCTTCGGTTTCACCCGAGCGGTGTGATGTGACTGTGCGCCAGCCTGCGCGATGGCATAATTCCACGGCTTCAATCGTTTCTGTGAGTGAGCCGATCTGGTTTACTTTCACGAGCAAGGCATTGGCGGCCTTCTCGGCAATGCCTCGGCGCACGCGTTCGGGATTTGTGACAAGCAAATCATCGCCTACAATTTGGATCTTGTCGCCTAATTCTTTGGTCATCAAACTCCATGAACTCCAGTCATCCTGGGCAAGACCATCCTCGATGGAGACAATGGGGTAATCTTTAACCCACTTTGCCCAGAACTCAACCATTTGTTCACCAGTAAATTCTTTTCCTTCTTTGCGAAGGTTATATTTCTTTGTCTTTTCATCGTAGAGTTCAGAAGCGGCTGGGTCAAGCGCAAGGGCAACTTCTTGACCATGACCTGCCTTGAAACCTGCTTTTTCAATTGCCGAGAGGATCAACTCAATGGCTTCGTTGTTGGCTTTGAGTGCAGGTGCATATCCACCTTCATCACCGACCAATGTGCCATAGCCTTTTTCTTTTAAAACAGATTTGAGCGCATGATAAATTTCTGCGCCCCAGCGCACGCCTTCTGTAAATGTTGGAGCGCCGAAGGGCATCACCATAAATTCCTGCATGTCTGTGCTTTGCCAGTTTGTGTGCGCACCGCCGTTCATGATATTCATCATAGGCACGGGAAGCACGTGTGCATAAACGCCACCGAGATAACGATAGAGCGGCATCCCAAATGAATTTGCAGCTGCTTTTGCAACTGCAAGGCTAACGCCTAAAATTGCATTTGCGCCGAGTTTGGATTTGTTGGGTGTTCCATCGAGGGTGAGCAGTTCGGCATCAATTCCCCTTTGATCCGATGCATCCCAGCCGAAGAGCGCATCTGAGATTGAACCATTAACATTGGCGACTGCTTTTGCTACGCCTTTGCCCTGATAACGTTTCTTATCGCCATCACGCATTTCCAAGGCTTCATGTTCGCCTGTGGATGCGCCAGAGGGAACTGCGGCGCGGCCCCACGCGCCGTCCATCAAAACTACTTCTACTTCAACCGTTGGGTTGCCGCGCGAATCAAGAACTTCAAGTGCAGAGATGCTTTCAATTGTTGTATCCATTTTTTTTACTCCTAGATTTAGTTTGTGAATAATGTATCAAGTATAATCGCATTTTATATGAAGAGTTATTTTGAATGCACATCAGAATTTTGATCCGTATTTTCTGCTTGTTTTTGGCTGAACTTTCGTTCTTGAAAGGCTGACATAATTGTTAGGAAATCCGCTTTTTTTCTCTTGCATTATTTTATAGAAGGTGTAAAATACATTTAACAAATCTTAGGAGACCTTCCTGAGAAATCTAATTGAAAGGAGATTAAACACCATGTTATTTTCACCCAAAGAAAAAGGTCAGGGTCTTGTTGAATATGCTCTAATCCTTGTTTTGGTCGCCATCGTCGTCATCGCTGCTTTGATGATCCTCGGACCAATCATCGGCAACGTATTCAGCAAAATCAACTCCAGCCTCAGCGGCGCCTAATCCACGCCCCCAAGTTAGTAATAAAAAATCCCGTCGCAAGACGGGATTTTTTATTACTTGTGCTATGGTTTGTTTTGAACATAGATTTTATCGATCCTATACAAATAAAATCCAGTTTATTATTTCTTCGCCTTCTCTTTGGCTGCTTTTAACAACCCTACAAACAATGGATGCGGCTTCATCGGGCGGGATAAAAATTCAGGGTGAAATTGACTCGCCACCATATATGGATGTTCGGCCAACTCAACGATTTCAACCAATCTGCCATCGGGAGATAAACCAGAAAACACCATGCCGTGTTTTTCAAATTCGGCGCGGTAGGAGTTGTTAAACTCAAAGCGGTGACGATGCCTCTCGTCCACTTTGGAGGCTGCATAGGCTGTAGCAGCCTTCGTCCCTTTTTGAAGCAGGCATGGGTAAAGTCCGAGGCGCATCGTCCCCCCCATATCGGTAATTGAACGCTGGTCGATCATCAAATCAATCACGGGGTGTTCGGTGCCGCGGTCAAATTCAGAAGAGTTTGCATCTTCAAGGTCAAGAACATTGCGCGCAAAATCAATGCACATTACCTGCATTCCCAAACATAAGCCAAGATAAGGCACTTTGTTTTCGCGTGCGAAACGTGCCGCAAGTACTTTGCCTTCAATACCGCGTGAACCAAAGCCGCCAGGTACAAGGACCGCATCTGCTTGTTTGACAATATCCCAGCCTTTGTCTTTTTCGAGGTCGGCGGAATGTACCCAGCCGATTTCAACCTCCACGCCGTTTGCGAGCGCGGCATGTTTGAGCGCTTCGCGCACCGACATATATGCATCTTGTAATTCAACATATTTTCCGACAAGCGCAACTTTTACGGATGGTTTCGGTTTCTTAACATCTTCGACAAGTTTTTTCCACGGACGCATGTTCGGTTTGCGCGTTGCTTTTAGATTAAGTTTGTTTAGCACGAGTTCGCCCACGCCAAGTTTTTCGAGCAGCAGCGGTACTTCATAAAGCACCTCCGCTGTTTTCATGGGGATCACTGAATCTTTTTCCACGTCACAGAAGAGTGCAATCTTTTCACATAGACTTTTATCTACCTCCTGATCGGCGCGCGCGATGATGATATTTGGTGAAATGCCGATGGAACGCAGCGCAGCAACGGAATGTTGGGTGGGTTTGGTTTTGATCTCCCCTGTTGCGCCGATGGTAGGCAGCCATGTGACATGCACAAATAGACAATTTTCGCGCCCCACTTCATTGCGGAGTTGGCGTAACGCCTCAAGAAAAGGCTGCGACTCGATATCGCCCACGGTTCCGCCTACTTCGAGGATCATGATCTCTGCGCCCGTTTCCTTGGCAGCCAGCCCAATACGGCGCTTAATTTCATTGGTAATATGTGGGATAACTTGAATCGTGCCGCCTAGAAAATCACCGCGGCGTTCTTTTGAAATTGTTTCTGCGTATACTTGTCCGGTGGTGAAGTTACTGACACGGGTCAGGCGGTTGTCAATAAACCTTTCGTAGTGACCCAGATCGAGGTCGGTTTCTGCGCCGTCATCCAATACATAGACTTCACCATGTTGGTATGGACTCATTGTGCCTGGATCCACATTAATATATGGATCCAGTTTTTGAACCGCAACTTTGAAGCCGCGCTCCTTGAGTAACAATCCCATCGCGGCAGCGGTTACACCTTTGCCAACCGATGAGACAACACCACCCGTAAAGAATAAGTATTTGGTAGTCATAAGAAGCCTCCTGATCATATTATTTTATGGAAACGCAAAAAGAATGGGGAGGGCGTTTAAGCCCTCCCCATTTGGGGTGCGAATGATTTTGCAGTGCGAGTTTCTTTTGTTCATCCAACCAGTTTTACAAGGTCTTCCGCTGCGCGGCGCATCTCTAGGAAGATCATACCGAGCTTGCTGTCTTGACGTGACATTGCGGTCAATACGGCTTCATCGCCGATGGCTGTGAGTATAATGGCGCCTTTGTCACCTTTGATGTACACCTGTTCAAGGCCTCCACGGCCCAATTCACCAGAGATGCGTTCGCCAAGGCTTAACATCGCCGCCGACATGGCCGAAACACGGTCTTCTTCTACGCCCTGTTGCAAGGCAGATGCCATAATAAGGCCGTCTACAGAAACAACGGCTGAGGCTTCAATATCGGGGGCTGCGGCTTGCATGTTGCGCAAGCGTTCCACCATTTGGTCAGAGCGGGATTTTGCCATAACTCAGTCTCCTAAGATTAAGCGGGTTGCCCCGCCATGGTTGTGTGATTGAACTAGTTGAGTTTACCAGAAAAATAATTATTCGAGAATTGTCAGCACATTTCAATTCCGAAATCTCCATGATTTGACCCGCTCTCTTCTTCATGTTAAAATCACCGATTGCCATGTTCCAGTCCATTCTTGTTTTTGCCCTGGTTTTCTTCGCTCAAATAGCGGAACCCTCCATAATTTTCCCTTTATCCGGCGACACTCTGCGCGGACAAGTGAAAATTATAGGGAATTTGAACGTTCCCAACTTTTCATCTGCTGAACTGGCTTTCTCGTATGTTGACTCCGCCGACCGCTGGTTCACCATTCAGACATTTCCCCAGCCCCCAGTTGACTCTACCATCGCGACCTGGGACACCACCTCACTCACAGATGGCGATTACACCCTGCATTTGCGTGTCTTTTTTCAGGATGGCACTTCTCAAGACATTGCAGTTTCAGATTTGAAGATTCGTAACGATGTGCCCATCCCAACTGAAATTTTATCCACAATAACCGCTACCGAGTCTCTTGACTCGATCACGATAAACCCGCTTCCTGTATCATCTCCAGCGGGACCAACTTCCCAGCCTGAGCCTACTCGCTCCACATATCCTTCACCCACGCCTTTGCCTGCCAACCCTGCCGCGGTAACATCTTCTTCCATATATACTAACTTTGTACGCGGCGCATTGGTTGTCTTTGTTTTATTTTTATTCTTTTCTCTACTCCTCCGCCTTCGCAAAAACTAACACCCTAAAAACATGACTCCTGATACCTCCTTCCTTATCGTCGGCTTTGGCAACCCTGGCCGTGAATACAAAGATACCCGCCACAATATCGGCTTTATGCTGATTGACCGTATCGCTGTGCAGCTTAACGCACGCGGTATGAGATTGCAATCCAAGGCAATTGTTATGTCCACGCTGCATGAGGAGCGTAAGATCATCCTTGCCAAACCGCAAACCTTTATGAATCTCTCAGGCCAATCTGTGCAGGGACTTTTACATTTCTACAAACTACCCGTGGAAAACCTGCTTATTGCTCACGATGACCTTGACCTGCCCTTTGGCACGCTTCGCATTCGCCCTGAAGGCGGCCCTGGCGGACAACGCGGCATGGCCGATACCATTGAGAGACTCGGCACGAAAGAGTTTCCACGCCTGCGCCTTGGCATTGGGCGTCCGCCTGGGCGCATGGATCCAAAGGATTATGTTCTTCAGGATTTCTCAAAAGAGGATCTCAAATTTCTACCCGAAGTCTTAGACCGCGCCACAGACGCCGCGCTGGAGTTTGTAATGAAAGGGTTGAATTCGGCGATGAATAAATTCAATGGAACAGGCGAAGCGTAATTCGTAAATCTTCATGCAATCTCTTTTAGAAAACATCCACGCCTTACCCCACTATCAGCAATTGCTGACTCAACTTCAAGCGGGGAAACAAATCCCTGGCTTGGCGCGAAGCGTGCCGCGCGCCGCGCGCCTGCCGATTCTTGCGTCACTGCATACTGATTTATCGCTGCCGATTCTGCTCATCACAGATCGTGCTGATCATGCGCTCTCTTTGTTCGATGAACTTGGATTTTGGGTCAAGTCGCCGCGTTATTTGTTTGCAGAGCCGAATCCGCTTTTTTATGAAGAAGCCGCATGGGGAGTCGCAACACGGCGCGACCGTCTGCAAGTGTTGACTGCGCTTTGCGCTTACCATTTGCCGTTTGCGAAGAAGCCCGAGTCGCCGCCCATCATTGTCGCTTCAGTGCGTTCGTTGATGACGCGCACCTTGCCGCGGCGTGACTTTCTCAAAGCGTGCAAAAAATTATCAGCAAGCCAGACCATTCAACCCGATGTATTGATCCGTGAATGGGCGAGGATCGGCTACCAGCGTGTGAATACTGTCCTGGAGCCGGGTCAATTCTCACATCGCGGAGGTCTCCTTGATGTTTGGCCTTCGATCGAAGCGAACCCTGTGCGCCTTGATTTTTTTGGCGATGAGATTGAAACCATTCGTCAATTTGACCCAGCCACACAACGCACTGTTGAAAAACTTGATTCGATTCTCATCACACCCGCGCGCGAATTTTTGGAACTCGATTCAGTAAGTCGGATTGACAATCCGACTTACACGGAATTTCATATTCCGCTGTTGCATACTATGCCCGCGTCGTTGCTGGATTATCTTCCGCAGAAATCCTTGATGATCGTGGAGGATCTCAGCCTTATTGAAGCGATGGCAAATGAAGTTGAAGAACAGGCTGTGAAATTTAGGCGCGAAAGTATTGAAGAAGAAACACTTGCAAAAGATTTTCCAATTCCATATTTACCGTGGTCTGAATTGCATGATAGTCTGGGCGCTTTTTCTTCGCTTGAGTTGGGACATTCCAGCGAACAGGTATCAGCTATCAGTGATCAGTTTACGCATGATGAAAGATTCGGCGGAAGGCTTAAGCCTTTCATTGATTATCTTTCTCCGATTGTTGAAAGAGGCGAACAGGTTTTTATCGTCTCGCGTCAATCGCCGCGTTTGCGCGAAATGTGGGAGGAACATTATCCCAATTCTGAATTTGCCAATTTGCAATTTATTGAAGCCTCGCTTTCCGAAGGCTTTATTCTCGCTTCTGATCTTCTCCCTGTTCACTTAATTACCGACTCTGAAATTTTCGGCTGGGAACGTCCGCAGTCGCGCATTCGTCAAAAGCAAACTGCCGAGACGCCTGAATCGCTATATGCAGATTTGCTGGCTGGCGATTACGTGGTGCACGTGGATCACGGCATTGGACGCTTCGCGGGTCTGACTCAGCGACAGTTGGACGGCCACGAACGAGAGTATCTTGCTGTTGAATACGACAACGCCGACACACTCTTCGTGCCCGTGCATCAAGCGGATCGACTGACACGCTACGTCGGCGCGGATGGCGGCAAGCCTTCGCTCGACAGCCTTGGCGGACATAGTTGGGGCGAGACGAAGGCGCGTGTTAAAGAAGCGGTGCAACGAGTTGCCGAAGACTTGTTGGATTTATACGCGCGCCGTCAGGTTGTGGAAGGTTTCGCCTTCGCGCCTGATTCACAATGGCAGAAAGAACTTGAAGACAGTTTCCCTTATGTGGAAACCGAAGATCAAAAGCGTGCCATCATAGATATTAAACGAGATATGGAACGCGCCCGCCCCATGGATCGTTTGTTGTGCGGTGATGTGGGCTATGGAAAAACAGAAGTCGCTTTACGCGCCGCGTTTAAGGCAGTTATGAGCGGCAGGCAGGCGGCTGTGCTTGTGCCGACCACAGTGTTGGCGCAGCAGCATTTTGAAACATTCTCGCAGCGACTCGCGGCATTCCCCGTCAAAGTGGAAATGCTTTCGCGCTTCCGCACGCCGCGTGAGCAGACCGAGATTTTGTTAAAGCTCGCGCTGGGCGAAATTGACATCATCATTGGCACGCATCGTTTGATTTCGGCCGATGTGCAATTTAAAGATTTGGGTTTGGTTGTGATTGATGAAGAACAGCGCTTTGGTGTGACACACAAGGAACATCTCAAGAAACTCCGCACTGAAGTGGATGTGCTGACGCTGACCGCCACACCGATTCCGCGCACATTGTATATGGCGCTGACAGGTGTGCGTGATATTTCCAATTTGAATACGCCGCCCGAAGAGCGCCTGCCCATTGTGACTCATGTGGGGCCGTACTCGCCGCGCCTGGTGCGCCAGTCTATTCTGCGTGAGCTCGAACGCGGCGGACAGATTTTCTTTGTGCATAACCGTGTCAATACGATTGACGCGATGAAGGCGCATCTCAATAAACTTGTGCCGGAAGCGCAGGTGGATATTGGTCACGGCCAGATGGCGGAAGGTCAACTGGCGAGTGTGATGCATCGCTTCAATATGGGCGAGGTCGATATTTTGCTTTGCACAACCATTATTGAATCAGGTTTGGATATTCCCAATGCCAACACGTTGATCGTTGACCGCGCCGATACTTTTGGACTTGCCCAGCTCTATCAACTGCGCGGACGTGTGGGGCGCGGGGCGATGCGTGCGTATGCGTATTTCTTCCGCCACAATAAAATGACTCCCACGCAGGATGGCCAACAGCGACTCGAAGTGATTGCTGAGAACACGCAACTCGGCGCGGGCTATTCGATTGCGATGCGCGATCTTGAAATCCGCGGCGCGGGTGACCTGCTCGGCACGCGTCAGCATGGATTTATTCAATCAGTTGGTTTTCATCTGTACACCAGAATGTTGTCGGATGCGGTGCGAAGATTGCGTCGAAGTGATGGTCAAAGGTCAAAGGTTGAAGGTTCAACTCTGGATGGTTTTGACTTTAGACTTTCGACCTTTGACCTGCCCTTAAGCCTGCCCGTCAATGTTGACCTGCCGCTCGCGGTGGGAATTCCAAGCGAATATATTTCAGATCAGGATTTGCGTTTGCGTTTGTATCGCCGCATTGCCGATTTGCGTGATGAAACTGAACTCGATGCGCTCGGCTCTGAATTCCGTGACCGTTTTGGCTTGATGCCTGAGATGCTGCAAAATTTGTTGTATCAAATGCGGGTGAAACTGCGCGCTGAGAAGGCAGGGTTAATTTCGGTCAATATGGAATCGTCAGGGCAGATTCTGCTCAAGTACGCTGTGCCAGCGGACGGGTCCGAAGTGATGCGTTTGCCAGATTTAGGCAACGGCGTGCGAGGCGGTAAATCCGCTTATTGGGTGACTGTCGCAAAGGAGGAAGTCTGGACGATAAAGCTTTTGGAAGTATTGACACAGTTGGATAAATAATTTTCGAGTAAAATAGAACAGACGTTCCCCTACCCAAAACCAAAAAAACTATGGATTTCAAACTTAACGCTCCCTTTATCCCAATGGGTGACCAACCCGAAGCCATCCGTGGACTTGTGCAAGGCGTCCGCGATGGGAAGAAGAATCAAGTTTTGCTCGGTGCCACTGGCACAGGCAAAACGTTTACGATTGCATCTATTATTCAGGAGTTGCAAAAACCTGCGCTGATTATGGCGCACAATAAGACTCTGGCCGCGCAATTGTATGCCGAGTTCAAAGAGTTTTTTCCTGAGAATGCAGTCTCTTACTTTGTTTCTTATTACGACTACTACCAGCCCGAAGCGTACGTGCCGCGGCATGACCTGTTCATTGAGAAGGAGACGCAGATCAATGAAGAGATCGAGCGCATGCGATTGGCTGCGACCACGTCGCTTGTTTCGCGGCGCGATGTGATTATCGTGGCTTCGGTTTCGTGTATTTATGGGTTGGGTTCACCAGAGGAATTCGGTAAAGGGACGGTGAATCTCAAAGTGGGTGAGATCTATCGGCGTAACGCATTGCTGCGGCAGTTGATTGAGAGTCAATATCAGCGTAACGATATGGAATTGAAATCGGGTACGTTCCGTGTGCGTGGCGACACGTTGGAGATTATCCCTGCTTATGAAGACAAAAAGGGCTATCGCATTACTTTTTTTGGCGATGAAGTTGAGCGTATTATGCAATTTCATCGTGTGAGCGGTGAAATATTTGACGAACCCAATGAAGTATCTATTTTCCCTGCGAAACAATTTTTGACCGATGCCGACCGTTTGAAAGAATCAATTGTCAGTATTGAAACAGAACTTGAAGAACGCTTGAAATATTATAAGGATCATGGAAAATATCTTGAGGCGCAGCGCATTGAACAGCGCACGCGCTATGACCTTGAGATGTTAAAGGAAGTTGGCTATTGTTCTGGTATTGAGAATTATTCGCGCCAACTGGATGGCCGCGCACCTGGTTCGCACCCGTGGACGATGATCGACTTTTTGCCGAGTGATTACCTGCTTGTTCTGGATGAGAGTCATATGACTGTGCCGCAAATCCGTGGCATGTATAACGGTGACCGCGCGCGCAAGGAAACGCTGGTGGAATATGGCTTCCGATTGCCGTCTGCGATGGATAATCGTCCGCTTAAATTTGAGGAGTTTGAAGAGGTAATGGGTTCAACGATTTACACTTCTGCTACGCCATCGCATTATGAAATGGAACATGCTGATCAAGTCGTTGAGCAGATTATCCGCCCGACAGGATTGGTAGACCCCGAAGTGGATGTGCGCCCAACCAAAGGGCAGGTGGATGATCTGGTCGGAGAGATCAATAAGCGGGTGGAAGTCCACGAGCGGACTTTGGTCACGACTCTTACAAAGCGCATGTCTGAAGATTTGACCAAGTATCTGAAAGAGTTGGGAGTCAAAGTTAATTATTTACATTCAGAAGTGGAAACGTTGGAGCGTATCGCCATTTTGCGTGACTTGCGTCTGGGTGTTTTTGATGTGCTGGTGGGGATCAATCTTTTGCGTGAAGGGTTGGATCTGCCTGAAGTTTCGCTGGTCGCGATTTTGGATGCGGATAAGGAAGGTTTCCTGCGTTCAGATACGGCGCTGATCCAGACGATCGGGCGCGCCGCGCGTAATGTGAATGGACGCGTTATCATGTACGCCGACCGTGTAACCGATTCGATGAAGCGCGCATTGGATGAAACGAATCGCCGCCGCGCCAAGCAAATCAAATATAACGAAGAGCATCATATCGTGCCGATCAGCATTCACAAGGAAATCCATGAATTGACCGAGATGATGAGCGCCAAAGCAATCGGCGAGGCGAAAGGTCAATATAAAACGGCCGCCGATGGATTGCCGCGCGGTGAACTGCGGAAGATCATTGATGAATGTGAAAAGAAAATGAAAGAAGCCGCGAAGAATCTGGACTTCGAGCGTGCCGCCGCTTTTCGGGATGAGTTATACGATTTGAGAAATCTGTTGGCAGAAGATGAAAGTTTGAAGCCGTGGGAGCGTATCAAGTTGTTGACGGGTGAGGAAGATTAAGAGATAAGTAAGAGGTGAAAAAGTAAAAAGGTAAAATAACCCCATGCAAACTGACCCAGCTTCTCTTGACCCCGAAGAACGCACCAATAAATTCTATGCGCTGGCTTCTGCCGCGCTTGGTATCTTGAGTTTATGCGGCGGTTTTATTGTGCCTGCTTTTGGTACGATCCTTGGTATTGTTGGAATTGTGCTGGGTATTTTCGGAAGAAGGTCTGAAAACAAAAGAAGCGCCACAGCGGGCATTGCACTTTCCAGTATCGGATTGTTGACGGCGATTATTTATTCAATATTGTTATATATGGCTTCGTAATACGTGAATGGAAACCACTCATGTAAAAATCTCCAAAAGCATATTCCTTTTGGAGATTTTTTATTTAACCAATGTCAGATTCTTTACGGTACATTTTCAAAAACTAGCAATGTTTTCGTGAATTGACCGCAGACGGGCGGTCTGCGGTCAATTGGGTAAAAACCATAGTTTGTACGGCAGAGAAACAGTAGCTATTCTTTTATGGTTTCGCGTGTTCGTGCTGATCTTCGTTGATATTGCAAAAAAGAACATTTCCATGACAGCCTTCACACTCCAGCTGTAAAGTTGCATGGCGGATATGATAGGTGTGCATCAGAATTTCATTCAAATTATTCTGTATCGCTGCTCCCGCGCTGACGTGAATATCGTCGGTTACGATATGGGCGGAAAGCGCCTGTAGGCTTTCGTTAATGCTCCAGACGTGCAGATCATGCACGCCCAGCACGCCGTCCACTTTGAGCAGGGTATCTACCATGGCGTCGATGTCAATGCTTTCGGGTGTGCTTTCCAAAAGGATGTGAATGGATTGGCGCAGAATGCCCCACGCGTTCCATAAAATGAATGCGCCAATCAAAACGCTGACGAGTGGGTCGAGCCAATTCCAGTTTGTGAAGGCGATCATGATGCCTGCGATGACTGCGCCCAGTGTAGACATGACATCTCCCATCAAATGTAAAAACGTGCTGCGTAAGTTAAGGTCGTGTTCACTTCCGCTTTTGACCAGCCATGCGGTGCCGAGGTTGATGAAAAATGCCAAAGCGCCGACTCCGATCAGAATCGTTGAATCAACTTCGGGCGGGGCCAGGAAGCGATGCCAGGCTTCGTAGAAAATTCCCAATGCGATCAAAACCAAGGTTGTCGAGTTGACCAGCGCGACTAAAATTCCAACGCGATGATACCCAAAAGTTTTGCCTGCATGGGCGGGCTGTGTGGCAAGCTTTACTGCGTACCAACTTAAGCCGAGTGCGATCACGTCGGTGAAATTATGCGCTGCGTCGGTTAGCAATGCAAGGCTGTTGCCGAAAATTCCCGCCATGATTTCCACGATCACAAACGCGGCGGTTAATCCCAGCGAGAGCGCGAGGCGTTTGGTGGTTTGGCTGGCGAGATCGCCGAAGTGCGAGTGAGAGTGATTTTTAGACACGGTGTTATTTATTTTGAATAATGGTAACGGCAGGAAATAATGATGGTATCTGTTTTGGTGATGCTGTAAACCAAACGATGTTCATCGTTAATTCTTCACGACCAATAGCCAGAGAGATCGGCTTTTAATGCTTCGGGTTTCCCAATTCTTTCAAAGGGTGTACGAAGCGTGTCTTTAATGAGTTGATTGATTCGCTTTAATAACTGCCGGTCTTTTTCCTGAAACCATTGATAATCTTCCCACGCGGATTCAGTGAAGACTATTCTCATAATTCAGTCAACTCGTGTTCAGTAATATTCCCCGCTGTGCTTCTGTAATAGATTTACGAAGATGGGCTGCGTTTGCAGGATTGGATAAAAGGTACACAGTTTCCTGCCATGCGTTGAATTCATCCAGAGGCAGGAGAACGATTTGCCTGCCCGAATCCGTAGTAATTAAGGCTGGTTCAGCGTCTGAAAAAACTTTATTAATTAACGCGTCGAGATTATGCTTCGCTTCATTGATTGTGACTACATTCATATTTCACCTCATATATTTAAATAATTATAACCTGTTCATGTTAAGAGGCAGTCAGCACACTTTGTTGTGGGACTGTCTCTTATGATTACGCCCAGCCCAATAATCTTGCGATACTTGCGGTCAGGAAGGTCACTACAAATGCGGTTCCCAAAGTCATCACCACGCTTAGGGTTGCCCATTTAACAGATTTGGTTTCCTTGTAAATGGTCATGATCGTGGTGGCGCATGGATTGTGTAACAGCGCAAACAGCATCAAGTTAATCGCGGTGAGCATGGTCCAGCCGTTGCCGTTGACCAGCAGATCAAAAATTGCGTGGTTTGAAGTCGGTCCGTTGACCATCATGCCTGCGCCCATGTAGACCATCATCATGGTGGGGACTACGATTTCATTGGCAGGAATGGCGATGATGTAAGCTAATAAAATAACGCCGTCGAGACCAAGCAATAACCCAAGTGGATTTAACCAATCTGCAATCGCGCGCGCTAAATTTGAATCACCGACATGAATATTAGCCAAAACCCAAATAATCGCGCCGGCGGGAGCTGCGGTTTGCATGGCGCGCCATAATACAAAAATGGTGCGGTCAATAATGGATGTGTATAAAATGCGGCTGATGTTGGGTCTGCGGTAGGGTGGCAGTTCTAATGTGAACGCAGATGCTTCGCCTTTCAAGACAGTTTTGGATAACACCCACGAAGCGAGGAATGTAAAGCCAACACCGATCAATACCACACCGACAACTGTCGCAGCTGCAATGAAGGAGGTCAAGGCTGGGGGGAAGGAGGCTGCCACGAAAACAGTAGCCAGCATAATTAAGGTCGGGAAGCGCCCGTTGCACGGCACAAAATTATTCGTCAGGATGGCGATCAAGCGTTCGCGCGGAGAGTCGATTACGCGTGTCGCGATCACGCCCGCCGCGTTACATCCGAATCCCATGGCCATGGTCAGGGATTGTTTTCCGTGCGCACCAGTTTTCTTGAACATCCAATCTAAATTGAATGCCACACGCGGCAGATAGCCCAGGTCTTCCAAAAATGTGAAAGCAGGGAAGAAGATCATCATCGGCGGCAGCATCACGCTGACTACCCACGCCAGACCCAGATACACGCCGTCCCAAATGAAACCTGTGATCCACCACGGCATTCCAATTTGATTGAAGAGTGCGCGTCCCCAATCGCCGATGCCAAACAAAACAACTGCGATCCAGTTTGAGGCAACATTTGCGCCTGTAACGGTCAGCCAGATGATGATGCTGAGCAGCAAGAGCATAATGGGCAGACCCGCGTAGGGTGATGTGACCAAACGATCTATCTTTTGATCGAAGTCATATTTTTTATCCGATGTGGATTTCACAGCACGCTTCGCAATATTTTCTGCTTCTGTGTAAAGTGATTTGACGATCTCATCACGAAAACCCGTTGAGAGACCATTTCTAAGACTTTCTGCTTTCGCTAAAATTTCATTTGCTTCCATAATTTCCTCATTCTTCATTTTCTTACTGCCTACCCTCAACCGACATCTTCGCGCTGAATTGCACATCTGCGCGTTGTTGACGGGAAACAATGTCAGCGAGTTCGCCAGTAGACAAAGCCTTCTGCACCCGTGCATCGCCGTCCAATAAACGGATTGCGAGCCAGCGGGCATTTGGAATACCGGGCGCCATTTGTTCGATCATCGGCACCAGTTCGCTCACGGCTTTTTGGAACTCAGGCGTGCCGCTTACTCGCAAAGGTTTGGTTTCGATTTTTCCTTCGATCACATCAGCCACCGCGCCCAGCAAAGTATGAATGCCCTCGCCGCTGCGCGCGGTGATGGCAATGGCTGGTACTCCCAGATCGCGGCTCAGCGAACGTGCATCTACTTCGAGTCCTTTTCTTTTTGCTTCATCCATTAAGTTGACCGCAATCACAACATTCTCAGTGATTTCCATTACTTGCATCACGAGATTTAGATTTCTTTCCAAAGAGGTTGCGTCACATACAACAATGGTGCAGCTTGGTTGTCCGAATAAAATAAAATCGCGCGCCACTTCTTCATCCTGCGAAGCCGAAAGCAGAGAATAGGTGCCGGGCAGGTCAACCAATTTGTAGCGCATCTTGTTGAATTCAAATCCACCTTCGGCGCGCGTCACAGTTTTACCGGGCCAATTGCCTGTATGCTGTTTCAATCCCGTTAGCGCATTAAATAAAGTTGATTTTCCCGTGTTGGGATTCCCAGCTAAAGCGATCACGCGATCAAAATCTCCGACCTTGATTCCCATTTGTTCCAACTGCGTAAACGCAGGGCAGGTTTCACAATGTTCGGTGGGTAGTACGGTTTTTGTGTTTGACATGTTCATTTCCTTTGTCGAAGGTCAAAAGTCTAAAGTCGGTTGACCTTCGACCTTTGACTTTTGACTTAAATGGGCTTCACCCAAATCTGGGCCGCTTGATCTTTTCGCAGCGCGATCAACGTTCCGCGCACACGATAGGCGCGCGGGTCACCAAAAAAGTTTTGCAGTTCGGGGAAAATAATCGTGCCGGGCGTCAGCCCTAAATCTAAAAATCGCCTGCGTGTAAAACCCTGCACGGCATCATCCAACAGCACGATCTCTGCTTTCTGGTCATACGTCAACTCGGCCAGCGGCATCGCGTTGGCTTTCGCCGTTTCACTTTCGGGCAGCGCGGCCACGCTTACATTTGCGGCCACAGCCGGCGCCAGCCGATATTCAGTTTCACCATCGGTTAACAAATATCGCTGCGGATTTCGATCCAATATGCGGATGGTTTGTCCCAAACGGAGTCCTGCCGCCAGGATTTGTTCAAACGCTAAAGCAGGTTCATCCTCAAGATGCACGATTCGTACCGGACCTTCAGCCTGCCACGCCGTCAACGGCATTCCTTCCACTTTGAGCAGAGTCCCATCACGGGTAGGAATGGGGTCGCCATGTGGATCACGCGTCGGGTGGCCCAGCGCCGCATCCAGATCATTGAGTTGTGATTCGGTGAGCGAGTGTTCGCGTCGTTCTGATTCACCGTGAATTTTTCCCAAAGGCATGCGTGCTTCATCTGTGAGATATCGTTCCCACAAACGATGCGCGCGGACAACGTGCAGCGCCCAGCGTTCGCCCTGCGTAGTGAGATGTACATCCGAACCGCGTGATTCGAGCAGACCTTGTGTCTCCATGTCTTCGATGAGACGAGTGACGCGGCCGCGTTGTAGATTCAATGTCCCAGCCAGTGACTCGGGCGAAGCCTGTCTGCCGTGTTGTTCGCGGTCTAGTAAATGTTTGAGCGCGTCTTCCACCAGTTCACGTTCGCGTGCGGCGCGATAGGTTTTATAGATTGCGAGCAACCCCACGCGCGGGAGAAAAGTTGCTGCGAGTAAAATTATTGCGATTACCAACCAGACAGTCATATTCATATTTATTTACTTCCTATTTTCGGCAGGAATCTGCCTGTGTATTTCATATATTCTCGATATTCATCCCCAAATTTTTCAATGAGATTGTCTTCTTCTTGAGGAGTTCGCTTTGCCATGGCGATGAATGCCAAAATACCCAGCGCGGCAATGAACCAGTTGTCGGCCATCATACCAAAGGAAATGAATAGCGTTGATCCAACTGTGTAAAGCGGATGGCGAACCCAGCGATACGGCCCGCTTGTCGATAATTTATGTTCCTTGCGTGTGGCGCTGGTGGGAGAGATGCCGCTACCGATACTGCTGAACAGCCAATAAATTCCTATGATGCACAAAACTCCAAGTCCAACGCCCAGCCAGCGGACTGAATCAGGAAGCCCGATTTTTGACCAAGCCATCCAGCGTGGATTAATAAGATAGACGAGTGGACTCAGCCAGAGAATTACCCCAACGATTCTGATGGCAGTCATCATCGTAGTACCGTCCACTTTGCGTGGAATTTTTTCGCCTGTCTCATTATCTGCCTTGCGGCGAAAATAACTTGAGATACCAACTGCGGTGAACAGGATGATAGCGGCTAAAATTCGGAGAATGTTTTCGTTCATGCTTACCTTTTTGGTTTTTTATTTATCAACAAATACTTGAGTTGTCACTGCCATCCCCAGCACAACATTTGACTTTTGACCTTCAACCTTAATCGTTAAGTTGCCGTCAAACTCGGAATAGTTTTTGACCACGATCTTCACTTCGGGCACCACGCCGATCTCGCGCAGGTGGCGGAGCAAGGCTGGGTCTTCGTCTGCTACTCTTCGGACGGTGGCAGTTTCATCGGTACGCAATGAAGCGAGCGGACGTGATTCATCGGCGGGCATGACCAAATCCGCAGTAGGGATTAATTCGCCATGCGGGTCGCGGGTGGGGTTTCCCAATGCGGCGGCCATGCGTGCTTCAAAATCTTCCGAGATCACATGTTCAAGCTTATCGGCTTCGTTGTGAACTTCATCCCATGAATAGCCGAGTGTATTGACTAGAAAAGTTTCGAGCAAACGATGATGACGAATGACTTCAAGCGCGGCTTTCTCGCCATTTTTTGTGAGTGTAACGCCTTGATGTTTTTTATATAGTACAAGCGGTGGTGTGGAGTTGGCGAGTTTTTGCAGCATACCTGTTACGGAGGCGGGCGCGATGTTAAGCCGCGCGGCCAGGTCGTTCGTGCTGGCAGGCTCGCCAGTTTCAGTCAATTCATAAATATGTTTGAGATAATCCTGAATGGATTGCGTGATAATTTCGGACATGAGACTCCTATTTGATTAAAAGCCCTGTGACCCAGAGCATCAACATGCCAGTCAGAACTCCGCTAAAGACTGTCATCGGCATGGCTCCATTTTCACGAGCCATATCTTTTTGAATAAGTTTGGCGATTTCATAAATTACTTCAAAGATCGCGCCTGCGCCGATTGCAAGAAATAGCACGGCCAGAAATGGGGAGGGCGTATATCCGCCGATCCATGCGCCAATGATGGCCGGGCCGCCGCCAATTAATCCCATCACTGCCAGCCTGCCGATGGTGGGTTTGTCACGCAGGACGGGTGCAATGATGCCGAGTCCTTCGGTGATATTTTGAATGATGAAGCCAACCACCAGAAACGTGCCAAGTGAAATCTCGCCGACGTTATATGCCGCGCCGATGGCAAGCCCTTCGCCGAGATTATGAAAACCAATGCCGATTGCGATCATGAATGCCACTGCAAGGCGGCGGTCAGTTTCGTTGCCCGTTATATTTGTTTGTCGTTTTGAAATTGCATCGAGCAGTAGAAATGTGGATACTGCGCCAATGCCGATCAGCCCAATACCTTGAAATGCGGATGGAACTTTACCTGCAAATTCCAGGGCTTCGGCAATGGTATCCAGTCCAAGAAAAATAAGCAGACCTGCAGTTGCTGCCATGAGGAAGGTCATGGTACGGCGGCCAAGTTGTCGTAACGCCGGAAACCAGAAGAGGCCGAGAAAGATGGGAATAACACCCACGTATAGACCGATCAAGGTAAAGCCCCAGAATGTTTTACTTGATGGTTGCGGCGTTTCAAATGCAACAGGAATATCTACATTGAATGCAATTGCGTTGCTGGTAAAAATTTTGATGCCATAGGCTTCACCTAATGACCATGGATATTTGACGTGAATGTTTGCCGTGCCAAGCCGTGGAATGGTTGCATTGGGCGTAACTTCGAAAGGCATGACTCCGTCATTAATAATAATGGATGCGATTGTAAGTTCCTGCGGCCCCGTATTGCGGACTTTGATCTCGATTGTGTTTTCTTCGAGATAATAACGCTCCACGCTTAAGCTTTCAACGGGTGCGGCGGATTCGAGGTCTAGTCCTCCGCCGGTAGAGAGGAAGAGCGCGATCACCCCAGCGAGGAGAATGACCGGGACGAGGAGCAGGATAACGGTCTGAAATGAGAAGCGAGAGGTTTTGGTTTCTTCAGTCATGCTGCACCTTTAAGGTAAAACTTCAAACATGCCCATCCAGCCCAATTCAGCAAATTCTGTGATGTGGGCGTGGAACATGTACATGCCGGGATATTTATAAGTGAATTCGAGAATGCCGCGCTGCGCCTGCCCTTGAATGATAGTGTCGGTAAATTCAGCAGGCGTGAGGCTTGTGCCAGTGGGGTAGTAGTTGAAAAAATTTGCATGGAGATGAAATGAATTGAGCAGGTCGAATTCAAGGATGTTGACAAGATAGACACGAATCTTTTCGCCGACTTTGATTTGAATGGGGCGGTTTTGATAATGAAAGGGAATGCCATTGACCGCGTAAAAATCATTGACATCATCGAAATCGATATCAATGCCGTGCATCACCATGACCATTTCCTGATCTACAATTGGGCGGCCTTCCTTCGGGTCAATAATAAATGCGCCGTAGAGTCCTTTTGCGATGTGGCGGGCAAGTGGAAAAGAATGGCAATGATATAAGTGCAGGCCAAATGGTTCTGCGTCAAATTCATAGGTAAATGTTTCGCCAGGTTGCACACTTCCACCTGCGCCTGTGCCCGGAACGCCATCCATTTCGGATGGGTGAAAGCCATGAAAATGCAACGTGTGGGGGTGGTCACTGCCATTGCTAAAATGAATGCGGATGCGGTCGCCTTCTGTGCAGCGAAAGGTGGGGCCGGGGATTCTGCCGTTATACGTCCATGCAGGGAATTCGATGCCCGGAACAATTTCGATTGTTTTATTGGTTGCCAGGACTTTATATTCACGTAAAGTTTGTCCGTTGGGTAATTTTGATACTTCGCCGTAGTCAAAATCAGTCAGGATGTCTGTTGGATTGAATCCATTTTTTTCATGGTCCACTTCACCAACTGTGCCGGGCAGGTCTCCATGATCGCCATGTTGCATGGGTGGGGCTGAAGAGGTCATGTGTAAATGAGGTTGATTTTTTTGATTTAAAGCCACGGCTCCTGCGGTGCCGAACAAGGCCAGTCCGCCTACCTTAAGAAAATCTCGCCGGGAAATGGATTTCATTATTACTCCTGATATCATACGAATAAAAAATAATTTAGTCTAACCTAAAATTATTTTAGTCCAGCCTAAATTTTCTGTCAAGGACAATTTGTCGTAAAATATGGGTATGAGCCTATATTCCGAAATTAACGAACAGCCCGAACGAATTAAATCCCTGCTTTCCTCCCAGAGAAAAGTTGTGGAGAAGATCGCCGCCGAAATCCACAAGCGTGATGTTCAGTATGTGTTTCTTGCAGCGCGCGGCACATCTGACAACGCTGGCAGGTACGCGAATTACCTGCTCGGCGCCATGAATGGACTTCCGCTTGCATTGGCGACACCATCCTTATTCACATATTACAAACAGCCGCCAAAGTTGAAGAACGCGCTGGTAATCGGCATTTCGCAATCTGGACAATCGCCTGATATTGTCAGTGTGCTGGAAGAAGGGAAGCGGCAGAACTGCCTGACGCTTGCGATTACCAATGAGCCGAATTCTCCATTATCAAAAAGCTCAGACTTTGTTTTGGATATTCATGCAGGCAGGGAAAAAGCAGTCGCTGCCACAAAAACATACACAACCGAGTTGATGTCAATTGCCATGCTTTCAGCTGCCTTAAGCGGAAATAAACAACACTGGGAAGATTTACAAAAAGCCGCAGGCTGGATGAAGGAAGTTTTGAAGCAGGATGCGTTTATTGCACAGGCGTCACAACGCTACCGATACATGGATCAAACCATTGTGCTTGGGCGTGGATTTAATTACGCCACCGCGTTTGAGTGGGCTTTGAAACTAAAAGAATTAACCTATGTCAAAGCCGAGCCTTATTCGTCTGCTGATTTTCAGCATGGCCCGATTGCGATGCTGGATACGGGTTTCCCTGTTTTGGCGATTGCGCCAAAAGGTAAAGTGTTCAACTCCATGCTGGAAATGCTTAAGCGTTTGCATGATGATATTTCTGCAGAACTGGTCGTGATTTCGAATGATAAAAAAGCCCTGTCTCTGGCGCAAGTGCCGTTAACTATCCCTGCGGATATGCCCGAATGGCTTTCTCCATTGGTGAGTATTTTGCCCGCGCAGTTATTTGCGTATTATCTCACTCTCGCAAAAGGCTATAACTCGGAACAACCGCGCAGTATTCGCAAGGTGACGGAAACGAAATAGCTTTTACAGGAGCGCGGATAATCATCCGCGCTCCTGTTTTGCGAAAACCTTTATTCCACTGGCATTTGTGTTTGCGTGGATTTATGTAATAATGCAGCCTGTTCTTCAACCAATAAACGAGAAGGTGGTAGTATGCGCGTATGTATTCTTTCAGATGAATTAATTTCCAATTTCAACCCAGCCCCCTATATAAAAGATTTTGACTGGCAAATGATCACCATGACCGCACCCATCATGGATAAAATACGCGCGCTGGCTGAAAAGCAGGAATTCGATGTCTTTCTAAATATCTGTGAAGGCTATGAGTTTGAAGATGACGAAGATGACGAAATAGGATATCACGCGATAGAAGTCGTTCAGGCCCTGGAAGCGCTCGGACTGCCTTTTACTGGCGCTGATTCAAATTGCTTTGACCCCACCCGTGAGGAGATGCAGGAAATTGCAGATGCGAAGAATATCAGTTTCGTAAAAGGATATCAAGTTAAAAGTGTCAAGGAAGCTGAAGAATTGGTGGCGAATTTGCGCTATCCAATTATGATCAAACATCCAAAGAGTTACGGCAGCACAGGCATGACCAAGGATTCACGCGCCGATACACTGGAGCAAGTACGCACTCAGGTGGAACGCATTTGCGCAGAGTTTGGCGCGGCGCGCATGGAGGAGTTTATTGTCGGCAAGGAATTCAATGTGCTCGTGGTGGACAATGCTGACGACTTGAGCCAGCCAATTGCCTATCCGCCTGCCGAGCTGGTATTTCCTCCCAATGAAGAATTCTGGCATGTGGATGTTAAATGGAACTATGATGCCCCGTTTGATTTCAAGCAGGTGACCGATCCGCAGTTGATCGCGCGTTTGCATGATATTGCAAAACGAATGTATCTTGCGATGGGGCTTTCAGGCTATGGCCGTTGTGATATCCGCATGAATGATAAAGGCGAATTATTTATTCTGGAGATTAATCCAAATGGCGGCATTATGTTTAAGCCAGAGGAATACGGCCCCGCAGATTATATGATCCTATATGACGCTGACGGCTATAAGGGATTCTTCGACCGTATTTTCCGCGCGGCGCATGTCAGGCAAAAATTGCGGGCCGCAAAATAAATTAATAATAAAAAGCCGTGATTGATTTCGCGGCTTTTTATGTTTTATATTTTTCTTTGGTAGTTGATTTTCCAGAGCACGCGCCATGTAACGCCTTCATCGTCGGATCGTTCCCAGTTCCATTGAAAGTTGTTCTCGGCAATGTCATACCAGATCATGCGTTGTTTGACGGATTTGCTTTCGACAATGCCGTTGCGCATTAATACCATTTTCCCATTTACGAATTCGCCCACGAAATCAAGATATGCGCCTGTGCTGTCCGCCCAGGTTTGATGCCAGCGATTGTCTTCCTTGCTGAAGACCGAAACGCTCATTCCCTGATACCCTTCGCTTTCAAAATTCTCATGAATGACCGCGCCGTCCATGATGCGTTCGATGCGGTTTGTGCCGTGATCGTTTTCGCCCCAGGTTAATTCCCATTCGCCGAGCCAAAAATCAAATTCATGGTTATTGGATTTTTCGGTCATATCATTTCTCCAGAATGGATTGAATTTCTTCTGTTCTGGAGTGTATGTTTTTTGCCAGTTGCCAGCAACCTTCTGGAGTATTGTTTTCACCGATCAAGTTTGCATCCACTTCTGCAAGGGCTGCGAATAAATATCGAATCAAACGTTTGACTTCACTTGGCGGTTGCCCAATGGCATGCAGTATCTTATCTATTTGTGCAGATGGAAAATAGCTACGCTTCGCCCGTACCCTTTGCCTGATGCGTTGATCTAATTATTTTTTTCTACGCCTCATCCATCTTCCGCCTGATATGAGCGATATCAAAATAAATGCGATTGAAGCCCACGAAAAAGCAGGGTTGTCGGTGCTGATGCCAACCGTTAGGAAGGCAAGCCCCAGGATTAGAAAAACAGTCGATATATTGCGGCGGTCTAGTTTCATGGTTATCTCACTTTCACTTCGCTGAAATCATCGAATGCGCCGCTAAACAATGTGGATGGTTTGTTGTTTAGGGTCATCTCGAAGAAATCAAGCAAATAAGAATCGACGATCATCGTCACGCGTTTGCCATTCAATGGACCTTTTAAGCCGAGCTGTGGGGCAATCGGCGATAGCAGCGGCAGGTCACTGAAATCAAAATGCTTCGTGCCTTCAATAACGATCACACCTGAATTGTTCGTGATGTTTGGATAAAATTGATTGAACAGTTTGTTATTTTTGCTGTCTGTTAGATCAGCCCAGCCCTGACTGAACATAAAAAAGGAAGGCTGTGAGATGCCGCTCTCGATCACTTCGGCTGAGACAGGCCGCATGAACGGGTCCATGCCGAGTATGGCTTTGCAGCGCGGGTCAGTGCCGCAGAACTGGATTGCCGCCCCGCCGCCTGTCGAATGCCCGTAGACACCGATGCGCTTCATGTCTAATTTTTGGAAGAATAGATTTCCCGTTTCTTCATCGAAGCCTTGAAACTGATCCAGGACATATGCCATATCTTCAGCCCATTGATTGACCAGTTTGCGTGCCACGACCTCGTAGTTTGGGTCATCTGTATCTTCTGGTAATGCTTTGGGATTATTCAGCGCGATGGTTCCATCGGGAAAAACGGTAATCACTGCGCCATAAGTATGCTGTGTGGAAATCACCACATACCCACGACTTGCCAACTCTACCGCCTGACCTGTATTTTGTGCATTGAAGCCATTCCAGCCGTGTGAAAATAAAATCACAGGATATGGCGTGTTGGTCTTGGCCAATGGCACATCAAGATAGGCGGGGCTGATGGATAGTGCAAGATGGTCAAGAAAGAAAGCAGGCAGGCTAAGAAAGTTTGCTATCGCAGGTGCGTATATTTTGGGTTCAGACATCCATTGCGCGTGTTTGGCGCTGGATGTCACTTCGGCAGGATACCAAACCTGCACCATGAATCTGCGCGGCTGATCCTTGCCTGAATATAATTCCTTGCGTGCGGTATCTATAAATTCATAAGTGGTTGTGCCTACTTCGAAAGGCCCGCCTGGAGCGGCGATTTTTGGTACGGGTAACAGGGCGGGCAGTGCTGTCGAAACAGCGAGCAGAGTCAACGTTAAGATGGATGCGATGGGTTTAATGTCAAATTTAAAAATGAGAAGGATCGTCAAGATGATTGTCAGCATATAGATGGGAATCATCTGCCAACGGGTTCCCTCCAGTGTAAAATGAGCGAGTGTAAGAACCAGAGCCAGCGCGGGCATGAATCGAATGATCTGCGGGCGCGGGGCTTGCCAAAGTAAATAGAGCGCAAGTAATAATGGGATGACAATTTCAAGTGGGCGCATGGGGTGTCCTTGTAGATGAGGTTGTGAAAATATTGTAAGTGATTTTATATAAAAATTGAATTGGAGGCGTAATGTTATTTTTTGCCCTGAGTATTTTTCTTTCTGCATTTTTATTGTTTCAAATTCAGCCGATGATCGGTAAATTTATTTTGCCGTGGTTTGGCGGCACGCCTGCGGTCTGGTCTACGGCCATGTTATTTTTTCAAGTGCTGGTCACCGGCGGATATGCCTACGCCTACTGGCTTGTCAAACGCCCAAAGCAGGGCTGGATTCACATCGCATTATTGGGGATGACGCTCGCGCTTCTGACCGCGCTCGGGCTTGCATGGCCGTCCCCGATCACTCCCGCCGCTGACATGCGTCCCGTGGCTGCGAATTTTCCCGTGTTCGACATCTTTCTGCTTCTGACGATTTCTGTCGGTCTGCCATATTTTGTCCTGGCCTCCAATGGACCTTTGATGCAGGCATGGTTCAGTCGCATTTTCCCTGAACAGTCTTACGCGCGATTATATGCATTATCCAATGTCGGTTCTTTATTGGGATTACTCGCGTATCCTGTTTTGGTTGAACCCTCGTTGACCTTGTTGCAGCAGGGCTGGGCATGGTCTGGTGGATTAATTTTATTTGCGTTGGTGGCTGGTATCTTGAGTTATCGCGCCCGCAATGAAGGCGGAGTGACGATGCAGGTTTCAACGACTGAAAGGCCTTCAGGGTCACTGCGTATTTTGTGGATCATCCTGAGCGGCACGGCTTCGCTGTTTTTGTTGTCTGTTACCAATCAGGTTTCGCAGGAAGTGGCAGTGATTCCATTTTTGTGGATCGTGCCGCTCGCGGTGTATTTGCTCTCTTTCATTTTTGCGTTTTCCGATTCGCGCTGGTATGACAGGCGCGTATATGTGCTGTTGTTCAGCCTCACTTCGCTTGCCATGCTCTGGGCGTTGACGAATGCAAGTTCGCTGAATGTGATCGTCCAGCTCGCGGTTTATAATTTACTGCTGTTTCTCGCATGCATGATCTGTCATGGCGAGTTGTATCGTCTGCGCCCACATGCCGATCATTTGACCAGTTTCTATTTGATGGTTTCCCTGGGCGGCGCGGTGGGCGGCATTTTTGTGAATATGATCGCGCCTTTTATATTTACAGGCTATTGGGAGTTTTACCTGGGCTGGGGAATCACCATGATGATTCTGATTGTGATGTTAATGCCGCGTTTTCTAGGAAAGGTAAATTTGCAGGCGTTTACCTTAAGCCCGTTAACTTTGATTTGTGTTGTACTTTTGTCGGTTAACTTTAATAAAATGGAAAATACACTTTTTGTCGAGCGTAATTTTTACGGAGTGATCCGCGTGCGTGAATGGGAGAACAAGGAATATTCCATGATCCATGGTGTGACAGTGCATGGCGTGCAATTTATTGATGACCGTACGCGTCCAACCATTTATTATGTCGAAGACAGCGGAGTCGGACTATTACTGCTTAATCATCCCAAGCGCGAAAAAAATATGCGCGTGGGTGTGTTGGGGCTCGGTGTGGGAACGCTTGCGGCCTATGCTCAGGAAGGCGATATATCTATCGGTATTATGAGATCAATCCGGCGGCTGTTGATCTGGCCAAAGGCGAGGGCGGTTACTTCACATTCCTGAAAGATAGCATGGGGGAAACGTCCGTTGTGCTTGGGGATGCGCGTATTTCACTGGAACAGGAACTAGCCGCTGGTGAAACACAAAATTTTGATGTGCTGGTACTGGATACATTTAGCAGTGACTCGATCCCCGTGCATTTGGTGACAAAGGAAGCATTTGCTTTGTATCTTGAACATCTGGCCGCTGATGGCGTGATCGCCGCGCATATTTCAAATCGACATTTGGATCTGCGGCCTGTCCTCTGGCAGTTGGCACACGAGTTTGGACTGAATATTATTCAGGTGAACAGACCCGCCTCCCCGGGTGACATCGGCTTCCCATCCGAGTGGATTTTGCTATCGCGAGACCCGGATCTCTTGAAAAACCCGGCGTTTCAATCTCATGCTGTGTCTTTCGAAGGGTACGCCACCTCCATCAGATTATGGACGGATGATTATAGTAATTTATTTCAGATATTGAGGTAAATAAATATATTCCTGTTATAAAGATACTGGCAAAGACTGACCTAAAACCTGCCTTTGCCAGTATCTTTATTTTTTATTCGGAATTTTTATTGCGCTGCTACGGGTGCAGCTTCTACTTCAGCCTGTGCCAGTTTTTCTTTGCCCACTTTATAAGCCTGTGCGATGGTTGTGTACATAATGAGTGTGATGTACAGGGTCACGGCTGGCAGAAGGAATGGAAGGAGGCAGGCAAGGATGAGGGTGGCGCCAATGATTTGAACCACGATTGCGAGCGCCATTGAGCTCAGGTAATAGATTGCAAATGCCGCGATAAACCCGCTCAGGTTGGCGCGGAAGATGGCCCACCATTCGCGGATGCGGAAGCCTGCTGAAAAATCATCCTTGTCCACCATGTACATTTCTGCGGCTGGGATGATGAGTGTGATAGCCAACGAGAAGGGTATCAGAATGCAGCCTGCGCCAAGCATGATCACGATAAAGATCGGGATGAGTACATCGGCTTGTGAGTTCCCCATGTCACTCATGAAAAATGGCATGATAAACATGGATACAAATAAAGGTATGGCAAGGATTAAAATCGGAATGGAATAGATGATGCGGATGCCAAACAACTTTGCGCCATCTTTGAGCATGCCGCCCCAATCGTCCCACTCGACCATGTGCGGTGTTTCGTCGTTCAACACCTGCCTGGCAATGCGAACTGCATAGCCGTATAAAACTAAAAACGGAAGAACGGGGATGATAAAAGCTGAGAGTGAAACCAGACTTCCAATTAAGAAGTGCTTACGAGAATCAGCATCTTTGAATGGAAATGTAAAAATTTGGTTGAGGTCAATTCCGAAAAACATAATAATCCTTTTAGAGGGCCACGCCCATCACGGCTACAAAGTGAGATGCTGCGGCGAGCAGTACGAAGATATGCCAGACTTCATGAAAGCCAAATACGCCGGGTACAAAGTTAAATATCTTTGTGATGTAAACGATCGCGCCAAGTGAGTAGATCACGCCGCCGATAATAAGCCAGGTCAAGACCCAGGCGGGCAGCGCGGCCAGCAATTGTCCGCTTGCACCGACGCACAGCCAGCCCATGACGAGATAGATACCCGCGTTCAACCAGCGCGGCGCGCGAATGATGAAAACCTTTAGGCCGATACCGATCAACGCCAGCGACCAGATGATGATCAACATGCCCCACTTCCAAAAGCCTGTGAAGGCGTTGATGCAGAATGGTGTGTACGTGCCTGCGATTAGAAAATAAATGGCGGCGTGATCAACCTTGCGAAATATTTCCAAGGCCTTGTCTTTGACCGGTACCATGTGATAGGTGGCGCTGGCTGAAAATAAAAAGATCAGGCTGATGCCATAGATGACCAGTGAAGTAACTTTGAGAGGCGTGCCCCAGCCGATGATCAGCAATACGATCATCCCTGCCAGTGCAAGGATTGCGCCTGCCCAATGGGTCAGGCTGTTAACGGGCTCACGTAATTTTTTTATCATTTTGTCTCCTTTTTTTGTGCAATGATAACCAATAATTGATCTGATTTTACTTCAACAATTTGAACTTCTGTTTTGAAATTTGCCCTGGACAATGCCGCTTTTATTTTTGACTGGATAGACTCGTACGCATCAGGCGGACTCTGGCCGGTGACTTTGAACAGCCCTGCAAGTATCCGACTCTTCGGCCACGCGCCCAGCAAAACGATAAGCCTGCCACTGTGACGAAGGACTCTGTGCGCCTCTGAGAGAGTCTGCATGTCGAAAATATATTCAGATGGGAAGGTGGCGATGAGCGAGTCAAATGAAGCAGATGCGAAGGGGATGTGCTGAGCGAGTGCGCGTGTGAGCCTGTGAGATTTTCCGAGGCGGTGTTTGGCGAGCGTCCCCATCTGCGCTGATTCATCTATTGCAACAGCGAACAGGCCGCGGTTACCGACAGGGAGGATGCGCTGCAAATGACCGGGGCCATGTCCCAGCTCAAGGATGCGCGTCCCTTCGATAAAGGGCAGGATGCTAAAGACCCAGTCTTTCCATTTACCAAAGGATACCGCTGCGGCGACAAGATCATAGGTGAATGCGAAACGGTGATAAAGCAGGTTGTAAAAAAAGCGCATGAAGCGGCGAATGGGGTTCATAAATAAAACAAGGGTTTGACCGCGAAGTCAAACCCTTGCTGTCTTGAGATTTTATTATGCGGCGGCTTCGCTGTTACCGTCGCTCTTCTTGGGTTTGCGGACGGCTTCGACTGCGTTTTTGCTGCGTTCGCGTACTTCATTCGCGAGTTCGGTGCCGCGTTCGCGTACTTCATTCGCGAGTTCAGTGGCGCGGGTGCGGGCTTCCTTGGTGAGTTCTTCAGCGCGGTGGCGGGCATCGGTTGCGAGTTCTTCAGCGCGGGCGTAGGCTTCTTCAGCGCTGACTTGCGCTTTATCACGTAATTCGATGCTCTTGTCTTTGATCAGAGCGCGGGTTTCTTCACCAGATTGGGGGGCGAATAATAAGGCTACGACTGCGCCTGTGAGGCCGCCGACGATAAAGCCAACGAGAAATGCGCCAAATTCATCACGTTCAGACATGGTTACAACTCCTTGTTTAATTGGTGGAATGTTTTTATTTTGACACCCATGAGTATCCATACTCCGGGTTTTGTTTCAAATTTATTTCTTTTTGACACCCATTAATTCTAACATACGGGTTAAGCCTGCCAGATAGCCGCTCAACTTCATAACGGGTTCGATTACTTCTTCGCCCAAAAATTCGACTGTGCCGCGCAGGGTGTTGACAGTTTCATTTGTGGCATTCAAGATCGGGCGGACTTCGTTTTGCAGCAGGTTGATGAGGCTTGCCAGCTGCACGATCAATACGATCATGGCAACCCCAATAATCAATGATTCGAGCGCGACAACGATAATGAAAACATCGCGGATCTTGTCGGTGGGTGCGCTGGGCTGCATCAGGAAGAAGATCGCTACGCCAAGCAAAACAAGAATAAAGATAATACCAGTAATGATGCTGGTGACGATCATCTTTTGTTTGCGTTCCTGTTCGCGCAGTTCAGCAAGCTCTTCAGGGGTGGGCTGCGGCGCAGGGGGGGGAGTTTGTTGTTCGGGGGTATGCGTTGCCATACTTGCAATTATAGCATTAGATGCTGGTTTTTTTCAATTGGCAGTTACAGTCCAATGGGAATTCCCGTGATAGACCAGCGTATCTGGCGATACATCACAGCAAATCCTGGAGAACCGCAGTTATAGGGAGCGTATGACTTTTGCAAAGTCAGCAAAACCTTAATCCGAATTTTGCGATATTCGCTCCATTTGCGCCTTTTGCGTTAAGCCTGTGCCTTAGTAGCTACTCCTGTTTTTTCTTGACCTGACACCCTTTATTATGTATATTCAATTTATATAAACTTGAAATATAGGAGAGAGGCATGTCATCAAAAGCAGATTTTATGATTGCGAATGCGCGAGTTTTTACGAGCGACGAATCCAACCCATATGCTGAAGCGGTTGCTGTAAAGGGCAAGCGCATTGTATTCGTGGGGACAAATGATGCGGCAAAGGAATTTCAGGATGCGTCCACGCGCGTATTTGATGGTCAGGGGCGCACGGTGACCCCAGGTTTCATTGACTCGCATTTTCATTTGCTGTGGGGATCCATTTCTATGGGCGGCGCGCAATTGTATGAAGTCAAAGATTTTGATGACTTAAAGAACGTTCTGCAATCCTTTGAAAAAGAAAATAAAACCAATGAATGGGTGGAGGGGCGCGGTATTAAATACAATATCATCGCGGGCCGCGCAGAATTAGACAGGATCATTCCTGATCGGCCTGTTTATATTAATGCTTATGATGGTCATACTTCATGGGCCAATACAAAGGCGCTGGAATTGGCTGGCATTTTTCAACCCGGTGTGGATGCGCCCGGCAACGGCATGGTTGTCCGCGATGAAAGCGGACTTGCCACGGGCGAGCTGCGTGAAACGGCGATGAATATGGTTTCGGATTTAATTCCTGAAGCCAGTGATGCCCGCAAACGTGAATTGCTCTTGAAAACCATTAAACACATCAACTCAACCGGTGTGACCAGCGTGCATAATATGAATGGCGAAATGGAAGAGATGCTGGTGTATGCCGCGTTGGAAGATGCAGGCGAATTGACCTTGCGCGTCTATGTGCCATATTGGATCAAACCAGAAACCACTGAAGAAATGTTACAGGAAGCCGCTGAAATGGCAAAGATTCAGGGTGAACTTGCGCGCGGCGGCGCGGCTAAATTTTTCATGGACGGTGTCTGGGAATCCTACACGGCGCTCACTATTGAACCGTATGCAGATAATCCTGAAGCAAAACCAGATGGTATTTATTCACTCGAACATTTCACACGCATGGCCGCGCGGTGCGACAAAATGGGCTTGCAGATCTTTGTCCATTGCTGCGGAGATGGAGCGGTGAGGCGTGTGCTGGATGGGTACGAAGCAGTTCAAACGTTAAATGGGAAGCGGGATAGTCGTCATCGTGTTGAGCATATCGAGGTTATCCATCCTGATGATATTCCGCGTTTTACCAAACTCGGTGTGATTCCATCCATGCAGACCAGTCACGCGCCATTTAGCATGGCGGAGGGTGATGTCTGGCCTGCGCGCACGGGTGAAAAACGCTGGCCTTTATCTTTTGCGTGGCGCGATATAAAAGATGCAGGCAACAATATCGCCTTTGGCAGTGACTGGCCTGTCGCGCCGTATAACCCGATGATCAATTTACATGTGGGCATGAACCGTGAAAAATGGTCGCCCACAGACCCAGACCAACGCCTGACTCTTGAAGAATGTATTATCGGGTACACACGCGATGCGGCCTATGCAGAATTTATGGAAAATGAAAAAGGTCAGATCAAGGCTGGGTATCTCGCTGATCTGGTTTTATTTACGCACGATCTCTTTGCTTTAAAATCAGAAGATATTTTGACCGCAAAACCTGCCATGACCATGGTGGATGGGAACATTGTTTTTGAGGCGTAAATTGACGGCAGCATCACTTGCCATAAGTTTTCGCCCAATGAGGTAAATCAATGACCACATACGCCATACGACGTATCTTACAAACTATTCCGATTTTATTTATTATCAGCATTCTGCTGTTCTTCCTTGTGCGCACCGCGCCAGGCGGCCCGTTGACTTCTGCCCGCCGCAACCCAAATATTACCAAGGAACAAATTCAAGCCATGGAAGAAAAACTGGGTTTGAATGATCCACTGCCTGTGCAATATGGCAGATGGATGGGGCAAATGCTGACGGGTAATCTGGGTGAATCGATTAAGTTCCATCGTCCGGTGAATAAGATGATTGCTGAACGAATCCCCAATACACTTTTGCTGGTCGGCGTTTCTTTCTTTATTACACTTTTGATTGCAGTTCCCATTGGAATTTGGTCGGCGCGTAAACCCTATTCGCCATTTGATTATTTTATGACCACCATTACATTTATCGGCCAATCCATTCCCGTCTACTGGCTCGGGCTTGGATTGATCGTTATCTTTTATGTCACGATTAAGAATCCATTGACAGGCATGCCCTTCTTCCCAGTGGGCGGCATGAACTCGCAAGGCAAAAACGGCGATCTGTTGGATACGCTCTGGCATTTGATTCTGCCTGTTACTGCATTGAGTTTGGGCTGGGTCGCGTGGTATTCGCGCTTCCTGCGTTCGAGTATGATGGATGTACTACACGAAGACTACGTCCGCACGGCAAAAGCAAAAGGAGTCAACGATCAAGGTGTGTATTACAAACACGCACTGCGTAATGCCATCCTGCCTTTGGTCACACTCATTGCGCTTGATCTGCCCAGTCTTTTTGCGGGTGCGCTTTTTGTAGAAACTATTTTTTCATGGCCTGGCATGGGGCGTCTTTTTTGGGATGCCGCCAAGGGACGTGATTATCCTGTTTTATTGGGCGTGGTGATGATTACCGCCGTGTTGATTATCTTCTGTAACATTCTCGCCGACCTCGCCTACGGCTGGCTGAATCCGCAGGTGAAATATGACTGAGCTAATTACTACGCCTCCCGAACAAAGTATGACGCGCACAGTCATACGGCGTTTCTTCAAACATAAACTCGCGGGCATTGCTGTAGTCATCCTCGTATTATTAGTACTCGCATCGGTTGTTGCGTTTGTATCGCCCTACAGCCCAACCGATCAGGAGCCCACCAACAGTTTTCAGAAATCGAATTTAAACCACTGGTTTGGGACTGACGAATTAGGCCGCGACATCTTCACGCGAATTTTGTACGGCGGTCGGGTCTCCCTGACAGTGGGTCTGCTTTCTACTTTCCTCTCTGTCGCTTTGGGCATTGTGATTGGCGCATTATCGGGCTATTTCGGAGGCTGGATCGACTCAATCCTCATGCGCATCACCGATGCGTTCCTGACCTTCCCTACAATTTTTGTGTTAATTATCCTTGGCGCGTATCTGCGTGAACAGCAAGTTCCCTGGCTGAAAAATAGTGTGCTGGTTGTGATCATCATCATCGCCGCCTTATCATGGATGTGGCCCGCCCGCCTCGTGCGCGGACTCTTCCTCGTGCTGCGTGAGCGTGAGTTTGTAACAGCCTCGCGTGCGCTCGGCGGAAGTCACTTGCGAATTATCGTGCTGCATATTCTTCCAAATTGTATTGGTCCCATTTTAGTGAGCGGCACTTTGCAAATGGCTTCGGCCATTATCACTGAATCAGGTCTCAGTTATTTGGGCTTCGGTGTGCAACCTCCCACGCCCACGTGGGGCAGTATTTTAGCTACAGCCCAAAATCAAGTCTTCCGCGCGCCGTGGATCGCGTTTTATCCTGGCTTGATGATCTTTATTACCGTTATGGCAATCAACTACATCGGCGATGGCTTGCGCGATGCGTTTGACCCGTATGTAATTCATACGGAGAAGTAATTCAAATAAAATAGGAGAAGAGATGAAAATAAAAATATTGACTATGTTCGTGACCCTCGGGCTTGTGCTCAGCGCATGTGGAGGTGCAGGAAATGCCCCAGTAACAGAACCAGCTTCGGGCGCGGCCAGCGGCGGAACTGTCACCTTGATCATTCCTGAAGAGCCAACCTCGCTCAATTTTTTCATGGCAGATGCGGCCATCGTTCGTCAGGTTGCAGAGGCAACCGCCATGACAGGGCTTGCCACGATCAATGAAAAAGGTGAATTTGTTGCGATGCTCGCCAATGAATTGCCCACGCTGGAAAATGGCGGCCTTTCAAAAGATACCTTAACGGTGACATGGAAATTGAAGCCCGATCTAAAATGGTCAGATGGCAAGCCGATCACTTCTGATGACATCAAATTTACAGTGGAAGTTTTATCGAATCCAGAAGCGGGCGCTTTGGTCGGCACCAGCGGATTTGACGCGATCACTTCTGTTGAAACACCCGACGACTTAACCGCCGTGCTGACCTACTCCAGCCCATACCCGGGCTATCTCGACCAATTTGCTTACGGTTTATATCCACGTCATGCGACGGGCGAACCGGCTGAAATGACAAACTGGGAATGGAATCGAAAACCCGTTGGCGCGGGTCCGTTTGTGGTCAGTGATTGGGTTTCAGGCGAAAGTATTACACTGACGCGCAATCCAAATTATTTTGAATCAGGCAAGCCCTATTTAGATTCGCTTGTCTTCCGCATTGTGCCTGAACCCGCCGCGCAAACCGCGATGATGTTAAATGGTGAAGCGCAAATGCAGTTATGGCCCGGTGAATTCAAAGCGGATTATGATGAATTGCTAAAAGGTAAAGCCACACAGCATCTCATTCCCGGCATCTGGAACATGGCAATTGACTTCAATCTGAGCGCTCCATTTGACGGCGATCCAACCGCCGCTACACCTCATCCAATTCTTGGAGATATCCGTGTGCGTCAGGCGATTGCCAGCGCGATCAACTACGGGTCGCTTCAACAGGATGTGTTGAAGGGCAGTGTCAGTGATTCTACCAATCCGTTTGCGTATGGCTGGTATCAATGCGACCTGCCGCGCGCGTTTGGTTTTGATGCTGAAAAAGCCAATCAACTGCTGGATGAAGCGGGCTGGGTCATGGGCGATGATGGCATCCGTGTGGCGAAAGGCGCGAAATATGCAAAAGATGGAACCCGCCTCTCGCTTGAACTGCAAGGGTATACGGCTTTCGATCCGCTGCAACTGACCGAGGAATTTATCGTCGAGAATCTCAAAGCCGTTGGCGTGGAAGCGCGCATTCAAAACTATGATTTCTCGATCATCTTTGGCACATACGAAGATAACTCTCCGCGCGCAATCGGTGATTATGACATGCTCATCTTTGATCGTGGTTTTACCACCGAACCACAAGGCTATAACTTTGATGCTTATCATTCCACACGTATTCCCACTGCAGAGAATCCCACAGGCGGAAATTACTTCCGCTGGGTCAACCCCAAAGTGGATGCGGCGCTCGAACTGGCAGGCAGCAGTTTTGATCAAGAGACTCGCAAGGCTGCTTACTGTGAAATTGGTCAAGCGATATTAGATGACATGCCGCAAGTGTATTTATACCTTTTTCAGGATAACTACGGCGTGGCCGATAATCTGGATGGATACACTCTCAGCACATGGGGTTCCATGAGTTGGGGCGCGCAGAATTGGAAATATAAATAAAGAGAGCGGCAGGTTTTCTACCGTATATTTTAAAAAACCAGCAATGTTTTATGAATTAATTGACCGCCGACCGCCAACAGCGGTCGGCGGTCAATTAGGTGAAAACCATAGTTTGTACGGTATAGAATTTGCAGTCATCCATTAGTCCCGTAGTCTATGATAAATAACCCCCCAAATGTGGGATTTGAATTCTTGAAGGGGACATCTACAATCAATTAACCCTGTTAAGTAAATTGCAGGAAATTATTTATGATGGTTTAAAGGAGAATGAAATGAAAAGTAAATCGTTGCTGAAGAATAGATTGCCATTTATGGTTCTGATCTTTGCTCTGACAATTACCGCGTCAGCTTTTTCTGCCGGAAAGGCCTTTGCTGCTTTGAATTGTTTTACAGATACCACTGGCCATTGGGCAGAGACCTTCATTTGTTGGGCAAAGGATAATGGAATTACAAGTGGTACAGCTCCTGGAGTTTACAGCCCGGACGACTATGTCACTCGCGCTCAAATGGCGGTATTTCTAAACAAAACAGCCGCTTTGAACCGCGCAACTGGTACTCAGTTTGATTCTCTTTTTGGCAATTCAGTTGCAGCTAATAGTTCAACAAACTTCGCAACTGTCAATCTTACAGCTCCCGCGACGGGCGCGCTGCTTGTGAATGGCTCGCTGAATTTATTTTGTCAGGGTAGCTTGTTTCCATCATGCCTAGATAGCTCGGGCAATGTCTATATTAATGTGGATGGAATACGCTATAATCGCCAGTACTTTTCCATTGATGGGATCGTAAGCTCCGTTAATGGCGGAGCTTGGAATTCAAGTAATACGGCGTATATTCCAGTAGCTCCTGGCGTGCATACAATCAGCCTGGAGGTTGATAACTTTGCTGGTTCTGGCGGGCCAACCTGGGTATGGTCTGGGGGCATTAATGTCCTCTTCGTGCCATTCAATGGGACTGGCGCCACACCCGTGATCTCCAAAGCTCCAGAAGGAGCGCCCGAGCCAAGTACACAGGGAGAATAAAGATACCCTCTCGCGCACAAATTTTATTGTTTCTGAAAATGTACGCTATAGAAACTTAAATTAAGATTTACACATAAAACAACTCTCCATTCGCAAGGATGGAGAGTTGTTTTATGTACTGTCATATCTGAAAGTAGAAAAGCAAGCGATGTACGTTATAATCCCGCTCATTTTATATGGCAGGAAAATTAGACTTATAAAAAAGGCAGTCAATGAACAATCTAAAGAATTTCAAGGCGCAGGCGATCATCTTTGACAAAGATGGCACATTAATAGATTTTGATGCCATGTGGGGCGGCTGGGTTATTTATCTGGCAGAGCAGCTGCGTCTGGTCAGCGGTATTCAAGTACGCACTGCTTTATGTCTTGCAATGGGATACGATGACGAAAATAAAAAAGTGCTGGCCTTGGGGAAACTGGCCGCGACTCCCATGTCGCAGTTATATGATCTAACTGTAGAAGTGATGCAGGCGCTTGGCTTAAATGAAATGGATGCAAAAAAAGTTGTTGAAGATGGCTGGTGTATCCCTGACCCGGTGTTATTGGCAAAACCATTCACTGATACGCGCGCCCTTTTTGGTCAACTACAAGGCAAAGGCATAAAAATAGCCATCGCCACCACCGATGACCGCGCTCCAACACAAGCCATGATCGAAGCCTTTGATATAGAAGAATATATCTCCACCATGGTCTGTGCTGATGATGGCATTAAGGCCAAGCCCGCCCCCGACATGGTTCTCACCATTTGCGAAAGAATGAATGTGAACCCATCCAAGGTGATGGTTGTGGGCGATACAACCGCTGATCTGAAAATGGCGCGTGCCGCAGGCGCAGGCTTGGTTGTGGGCGTGCTTTCGGGCGTCTCGAATGCCAGGGATCTGGTTGCTTATGCAGATGTCTTAATCGAATCGGTGGATGAATTGCACGCCTTTGCGCAGCAAGTCGTAGAAGATGCAGCTTCCCAGTCACAGAGCGGACTAAACACAGATTTTGCATTTTAGAATGGTTTTTTTGAACAATGCACGGCCAATCAGCTTAAAGAGGATAAAAAATAAAATAATGGATATTCTGATCAGCACGCCCACCGCATCCACAGAAGAACACACTGCCATACTGGATGCCAGTCAATACACCCGTCAATCAATTGAAAAATATGAGGCAATTTTTGGGCATAATTTTGTCAGCACTGGCGGGTTGGAGAGCACCCAGGGTATCGTCGCCTCACTTAATCTGAAACCTGAGATGCAAGTGTTGGATATCGGCAGTGGGTTGGGCGGCTCCGCGTTTTTTATGGCGCAGGAATATGGTGTGCATGTCCACGGGCTTGACCTGTCCCATAACATGCTCGCTTTCGCCCAGGAACGGCTGCAGGAATTAAAACTCGAATCTCAGGTTCGTTTTGAATATGGTGATATTTTGGACAGCCAGGTGGAATCTGTTTATGACGTTGCCTACAGCCGCGATGCGTTCTTACATATTGAAAATAAGGCGCGTCTTTTCGAAGTACTTTACCGCGCACTCAAGCCGAATGGATTGCTGTTCATCACTGATTACTGTTGGGGCGAAGGTCAACACACTGATGAATTTCTCGCCTATGTGGCGCAGCGCGGATATATTTTGCACACGGTCAAAGAATACGGAAACCTGATCGCACAGGCTGGTTTCAGCGATGTGCAAGCCATAGACAAGACCGCTTTATTTGGAGATTATCTGAAGATCGAACTTGAGCATTTATTAAAAGAAAAGGCCATTCCTGAAATCCAAAAATCCTGGCAGGAAAAAATTGTACGCAATGAACGCGGTGAACAAGGCTGGGGCTGGTTCATGGCAAGAAAAACAAGTTAGGCTTTCTTTTATAGGTTTTAATAATGGCTCCCCATAAAGAATATGGGGAGCCATTATTATTTCAGTGATAGCACGCGTTCTGCATAATCTGTAGTGAGGCAGCTTTCAGGGCCGGGAATTCCATCAGAGTCAGAGTCAGGCGTCGATAAAAATTGATGCGTTGCCATCGCGATATAATCCACCCGGTAAATAGGAAGGTTTCAAGAAAATAATTTCCAACAGTGCGTGGTAAAATCGCAAATCAGTCCAATTGTGAAAAATTTAACGGTATGCAAAATAGTAAAATAGACTTATCTGCCATCCCGGCGAGACAGGTAAAGAATTTTGGGAGAGCATTAGAAATGATCAAACTTAGCTACAGTACATTCGGGTTAACCAATCTGGACTTTCTGGATTCGATCAACGAAGTGAATAAGGCGGGATATGCAGGCGTAGAACTCTCTTTTCATCGAGATCAGTTCAATCCATTTGACATCAGCGATGAATATCTTGAAAAGGTCAAAAAACAACTGAACAAACTGGAAATTGAAGCTGCCTGTGTTTCAACCGCTTCACACTTTTTTACTCCATCCAGGCCGCACGAGCCTTCCTTGATGACTCCAGACCTGGCCGGCCGGAAACGGCGCATTGATCTTGTCAAACGCGGGATTCATGCTGCTAGAAAACTGGGCGTGCCCCTTGTCACATTTGGAAGCGGGTTCATTCGCGATGAACATGTCTGTAATCCATCGGTCAATCCACGTGAACTGTTAGTGGATAGTATCCATGAATGCTTGAAAGAATTACATACGGATGAAGACATCACCTTGCTGATCGAGCCTGAGCCTGGCATGTATATTGAGACGCTTGAACAGGGTATTGGGCTGGTCAATGAAGTGAACTCGCCTCGTTTGCAACTACACCTTGATTTGAATCACAACTATTGCTCGGAACAGAACTATCTTGAGGCATTAGGGAAAGCCGCCCCACATGCGAAATTCCTGCATGTTTCAGATTCGCAGGAAGGCTATAATTTGAAACTGGTCAAGATGACAGACGGCCTCAAAATGGATTTGAACTTCGCAAAATATCTGATCTACTTCCCCGAATTTGCAGAGTACCTGTTGGTTGACCCTGACCATCCCATTTATTTTTACGATGAAATGCCCGATTCAAAACAAATGAAATGTATTGAGACGATTCTCGGCTCGGTAAATATATCAACGCCTGCCGCCTTTGTGGACTACAAAAGCCTATACGTCGGTCAATCCATGTTCGAGAGTGAGATATTCGTCTACCTCATCTCTGTTGCGGGGCTGAGTTATGATGTACTCGAAAGAGCAAGACCCATCATCATGTACCTGCGAAGCACAAAAGATGCAAACAAAAAATTATTGATGGACAAGATGGTGGCGAATACGCTGACAGGTATTGTCCACTTCCATGAAATCCCCGGCGAAGGGACAATGGATTTTGCCGCCAGTTTCAAGGCGCTGACAGATAATGGCTTTTCCGGGTATGCTTCTGTGGAGCTATATCATCACGTGAAATCGTGGGAGAAGGCATTGAGCGACAGTTACAGGCATTTATCGCAATTTGTTTAAGTAACTGATGTTCGCACTCTGCTTAGGGACGGGGCTGTGCCCTACGAGAGTGTAATACTGTGTGGCACCAGTATGTAAGAAAAATAATTTTAAAGGATATAAAATCAGGAGTACTTTATGATAGACGTTAAACAACTTGGCTGGGAGGCTGAAACCGTCGGAGAACTGGATCACCAGTTATTAAAAGCTCCGCATGTTAAATTGCGTTCTTATACCGAAGGACCCAAAGGAGATGTGGTTTACTGCATTGACCTGCGGATCAACCAGCCGAACACAACTTTTTTATCCACCACAGAAATGCATTCCTTTGAGCATTTTTTACTGGCAGGCTTTCAAAAATATATGCCTGCTAATTTTCTTTCCATTGGGCTGATGGGGTGCCAGACGGGCTTCTACCTTGTTTTGTATAATGAAGGCGATGCAGAAAATATTCGCAATGCATACGAAAATATTTTGAATGATATTTTAAAGGCCAGCGAAGTACCTTATGCCAATATTCAACAATGCGGCAATTATAAAAATCACAGCCTTGAATTCGCCCAGAATATTGCCAACAAAGTTCTGAATGCGAAATCGAACTGGCGGCAGATCATATGACAGACGAAATCTCCAGGCGCCGTGTTACATATCAACAAACCATTGAATATGAAGTTGTAAATTCATTCAACCTGCTTCACCCGCAAAATCGCTCCCTGTTATCTGTTGGAAAAACCGAAAATGCCCGCAGATTTATCGTGGTGGATCAGAATATCGAAAAATACTATTCACATGAAATCCGAAATTATTTTTCGCATCATCAGATCGAAGCGAAGATTATCTCCCTGCCCTGCGGCGAGGAAAACAAGACCCTTGAAAATTACATGGCTATCATCCGCGAACTGGATTCTTTTCCAATTAATCGCAGAAATGAGCCAATCATTGCCATAGGCGGGGGTGTTTTAACAGATGTAGCCGCCTTTGTTGCCAGCTCATACCGCCGCGGCATACCCCATATCAAAGTCCCTACCACATTGATGGGTTATGTTGACGCATCCATAGGAATTAAAAACGGAATTAATTTCGACGACAATAAAAACCGCCTGGGAGCATTTACACCGCCGCAAAAGGTTTTTCTTGATAAAGCCTTCTTCAAAACCCTGCAAAAGCGGCATGTATTGAACGGCATTTGCGAAATCATCAAATTAGCCATTATTAAAGACGCAAAACTATTTGATCTTCTGGAAATGCACGGCGCGCAAAGTGTTGAGTCTAAATTTCAAGACGATCAAAGCAGTTTAATTCTCAACCACGCTATTAATGGAATGCTTGATGAACTGGAACCGAATTTATTTGAAGAAGACCTGATGCGCAAAGTGGATTTCGGACACACTTTCAGCTATGGGTTAGAAACACGCCACGAAACTGATTTACTACATGGCGAAGCAGTATTGCTTGATATGCTCGTTTCAGCATTAATTGCCAGAGGCAGGCATTTGCTGTCCGATGAGGACACGGCCAGAATATTTCAATTAATAGCAAAACTGGGTATCTCAGTGGATATGAATATCCTCGACCCGCAGCAGCTCTGGCAATCTCTGGAGGAGCGTACCTATCACCGTGATGGATTGCAGCGCGTGCCACTGCCGCATGGTATTGGGGGCTGCACCTTTGTGAACGATATCAACATGAAAGAAATTGAATCTGCTGTAAAAATTCTGGAAGATTGGATAATTGTGAATTATGACCACGCTTGAAAAAAATGTAGACAACAAAGAAATTGAAAAGTTCGATAAGGTTTCCAATATTTGGTGGGACCTGGACGGCGAAATGGGTACCTTGCACGTTATCAACCCCATCCGCACGCACTTCATTATGGAGAAACTGACCAGACCCAATCCAAAAATATTGGATGTGGGCTGCGGCGGTGGGATTCTATCCGAAGCGCTTGCGAAAGCCGGCGCGAAAGTTACAGGCATCGACCTGTCCAACGATTCGATTGAGGCCGCCAAACATCACGCCAGTCAACAGGGATTAACCATTGATTATCGCTACGAAAGCGCGGAACAGGTCGCCGAAAAAGAAGCCGGCACTTTTGACGCAGTTACCTGCATGGAAATGCTGGAGCACGTTCCCGAGCCGTTAAAAGTTATTGAGGCATGTGCAAAGGTTTTGAAGCCGGGCGGGCATATCTTTTTTTCGACGATTAACCGCACACCCAAGGCTTTTCTTTTTGCGATCATCGGCGGCGAATATATTTTGCGTTTGCTTCCAAAGGGTACTCATACCTACAGCAAATTAATCCGTCCACAGGAACTGAAAGACTGGTCAAAGCAAACCGGCTTGGAATTTTCCAGGCTTTCCAGCTTGATTTACAATCCATTCACCCGCAAATTCAAAGTGACCGCAGGGGTAGAAGATGTAAATTATATGGCACATTTCACAAAGCAAAAATAATTTATTAATAGAGGTATTGTAATGGGACGATTTTTCGCACTCTCCAGAACCACACACGGGGTTTTGGATTTGGCTATGCCGGGTTTTTGCGCCATCCTCTGGCTGGGCGGTTTTCCGCAATGGCAGGTGATCCTGCTTTCCATATTTACAGCTTTTTCTGCATACACAGCCATTTACGCGCTCAACGATCTTGTAGGCATTGCAGTCGATAAGGAGAAATTTGCAGGCGGGATTAATACAGGCTATTCCGTTGAGGCCTCTGATATGCGCTATCCACTGGCGCAAAATATCCTTAGCTATCGAAGCGGTTGGTTATGGTTTTCCTTCTGGTTCGCAGTGGCGCTTGTTTGCTCTTACCTGCTTAACTCGGTCATCGTTATCATTTTAATAACTGCCTCAATACTTGAGGTGATTTACTGCCTGTTACTTAAAGTCAGCTATCTACGCACCTTTGTTAGCGGACTAGTCAAATCAAGCGGACCGATTGCGGCTATTTTTGTTGTAGACCCGAATCCCTCACCCTATTTTCTTCTGCTCATATTTATCTGGGTATTCGTTTGGGAAATTGGCGGCCAAAACGTTCCCGCAGACTGGAATGATACAGTCGAAGATAAACGTGTCAACGCAAAAACAATCCCCATTCATTTTGGCCCGCAAAAAGCAGGGTTGATCGTTCTTCTTTCGCTCGGGCTTACCGTGCTCATCAGCATGTTCCTTCCCCAAGTTTCTCCATTGAATTTGGGGTGGCCTTATCTGTTGGCAAGCGCAGTTGCAGGTTATTTCCTGCTCTTGAGTCCGGGATACCAACTGTATCAACTCAAAGAAGGACGGCAGGCCGCGGCCTTGTTCGACAAAGCCAGTTATTATCCAATTGCACAGTTATTGATTGTCAGCATTTTTGCGATTCTTAAATAATAGACTTTATCGGTAATAAGTCAAAAGATTTTGCGGGACGCAGATAAACGCTGATTTTCGCTGGTTCAAAAACAAAAAATCTGCATTCTCTGCGCGAATTAGCGTCCCAATTTTATTTCCAATAATGTCTAATATCTAAACGTCATAAAAATTTCAATAGTGGAAGATGAGATTGATTCATGGCTCATAAAGCACAAACAAAAATTTCGTAGTTTAAGTAATGGCTCGCTGTTGAACACAGCGAGCCATTACTTAAAAAATTATTCTCTGGCCTGTACTGTAGAAAGCAAAAATATTTTCATAAAGTCATTGACCGCCGTCAGAAGATGGCGGTCAATGACAAGTTACTCTCTCAATCTGCGTGCTTCACGCACCAGATCCACAAATTCACTCATCACATCGTCACGATACAAGTACTCGTTGATGCGCTCGGCTTCTTTATATACTGCGGAAAGCGAACCATCTTCTGCCCAGTAACTTTCTTTTAATATCTCGGCATATTCAGCAACTACTACCGCGCGTTGGAAATACGGATCCGTTTCACGAAAATCGAATGCAATCTCGTTAACCTCGAAATCGCGTGAAATCTCTGTAATCGAGCGTGTATCTGGGTCTTCCCAGCGCATATTGACAGTGGCAACTCTGCCATATGCATCAGGATATAACTTGATCTCATACAACGCAGTGACCGTATGCCCTGCGCCGATCTCGCCTGCATCCACCGTGTTGTCGCGGAATTCGTTATCGGCAATGGCACGATTTTCGAAACCAACCAAACGATAACGCATCACAACTGACGGGTTGAAATCCACCTGCACTTTTGCATTCATTGCAATGGTTTGTAAGGTGCTGGTCAATTCATCTACAAAGAGGCGTTGGGCTTCATCAACATCATCAATATAGGCATAGAAGCCATCTCCATTATCGGCGAGCTGTTCCATTAAAGTATCGTTGTAGTTGTCCATGCCAAAGCCGAAGGTGGCGAGTGTAATGCCTTCGTCTACATAGCCTTCGATTTCCGAAAGGATCGTTTCTGCTTCGGTGCTGCCAACATTGGCCACGCCGTCAGAACACAGAATCACACGATTGATGCCATCTGCCTTGTAAGCTTCTAACGCCATGCGATATCCCAATCGAATCCCATCTTCGGCGTTTGTGGCACCTTCGGGTATAAGGCTGCGGATCGCGCTGAGAATTTCTCTCGTATCAGAACCAGTTGTCGGGTTGAGAACGACGCGTGCTTCTGATCCATACACCACAATGCTGACACTATCCGATGTGCGCAGTTGTTCCACCAGCAATTCCAATGAACGCTTGACGAGTTCAAGACGATTGTCCATATCCATTGAGCCAGAAACATCAATGACAAAAGTGAGCGCGGCATCCTTGCGTTCTTCATCAGAAACTTGATAGCCCTGAATGCCGACACGCAGCATGTCGTACCGCTCGGTCTCGGTGAAAGGCGAAGGCGCGGCATCCATGCTGATACCGAACGCCTGATGCGCGGGCGGAATGGGATAGCCCTGGTCGAAGTAATTAACATACTCCTCAACCCGCACAGAATCAGCAGGCGGCAAATTTCGATCATTCAAATAATTTCGCATGACCGTATACGAGCCTGTATCCACATCCAACGCGAAAGTGGAAAGGTTATCATCTTCAGTATCTATGGATGGATTAACGCCATAGTCCTGAAAAAACATGTCATACGGTTCATTATTTGACGTTTGAGTGGGTGCGCCGGAAGCAGCTTGATTCGGCGCAGTTGCAGGTTTCTGGTCTTGGCTGTCAAATGATTGTGCCATGGCTGGCGCTTCAGTTGATGCAGGTGCTTCAGGATAATATTCCCCCGGCGCTTGTGTTGCGGGCGCGCCTCCACAAGCAGATAAAAATAACAAGATGAATAGGACACTCAAGCCAATGGCTTTGCGTAAGGTTTTCATTTTTTTTCTTCTCCTAAAAAAATCTATTTTGAACAATACAAATGAAGCAGACCTGCGGGCGGCGTCCCGCGAAGCCCCGCTGATACAAATTATTTCATCGTCCCTCCTTTCTGAATGTGCCCTGATATTTTAAGTTGCATCAGGATCATATTAAACCTGTAAGATATTTGGATGACGTATCGTTTGCAGGAAAAGTTCCCAAAGCTAAAATAATATTCACTTGCAATTCAGCCCGGTAATGCATCAAGTTATTCATGGTATATTATTTGCCATGAAAAAATATTCGTTTGTATCAATTACATTATTTTCTCTGGGTTTGTTGATGATGAACATAGCGCTGTTCGCCAACTTTCTGGGACTGGATCATGATGCAGTCTGGAACAGATCGCGGATTGATTTTTTTCTTTTTGGGGTCGTGGTTGTGTTTTGCTCTGGCTTATATAGCCGATACAGAAATGGGATTGATTCTGTGGCATGTAAAATACAGTTTTTTATAAAAAAACTTCCCGCTCAGTATTTTATATTTCCAATCGTTTTCGTTGTAATTCTGCTCTATGTTTGGTTTGGCAGTTCCGGCAGAATGAGCATGTGGAAGTCGCATACTTTTTATTATGATAATTTAGCAAGGGGTTTCCTGAATGCCAACCTCTATCTTCCCATCGAACCTGATCCCAAATTATTGGCTCTGCCTAATCCATATGATCCATCAGCGCGGCACGGAATTGAAGTACCTTTGGACCTGTCTTTATATAAAGGGAAGTTTTATATGTATTGGGGGCCAACCCCAGCTATGATCCTTACTGCTGTGTACCTATTCTTTGATGGGCAGGTGGGGGATTTGTTTTTGACGTTTGTTTTTGTTTGCGGGATGTTTTTATTACAGACCTGGCTGCTTCTTGTCATTTGGAAATATTATTTTGGTAATTTACCAAAATGGATACTGTGCATTTCCATTTCTCTAATCGGTCTGGCCGGACCTCTCATGCTCTTGCGGCATAACTATGAGAGCGCTGTCATTTATGAGGCGGCTATTACCAGCGCCCAGTTCTTTTTAATGGGCGGATTGCTGGCAGCCTTCATTGCTTTGCTGCAAACTCCCGCTTCAGGTTGGAAGCTTGCGATAGCAGGGGTTTTATGGGCGCTGGCAATCGGCTCGCGGCAGATCGTGGCCGTACCCATCGGCTTTATGTGCCTTTCGCTTGCGTTCTGGCTTTATAAAACAAACGATGGGTCGTTCAAAAAAATAGCACAAATTTTAGTTCCTTTGGGTTTGCCTTTGGTTCTCGGGTTTGCGTGTTTGAGTTGGTATAACTGGGCTCGATTTGACTCTATCACTGAGACTGGCTTATATTATCAATTGGCTGGCTTGAACATAAGAGATCATTATAGTGAGCTTTTCTCCCCATTCTATGTCTTTCAAAATTTACAGAATTACCTGATTAATCCAATTGATATCACCTCAAAGTTCCCTTTCTTTTTTATGCTAAATGGACAGGTTGCCCCATTTTTCCCCTTTTATTCAGTACCGCAACTATATAGCGCCAAACCAATCATAGGTTTGTTATATACATTTCCATTTGCTTTGTTTGCGGCCATCCCGTTTTTGACATTGATTTTTAGAAGGAAGTCTGATCGTACTTTAGACATCATCGATCAAACAGGCTTGAATTTTATAATAGGCAGTCTGAGCGGCTCATCATTAATAGCCTTTAGCTTATTGATGATGTACTTTTGGTCAGGCATGCGCTTTGTTGGGGATTTTATGCCATCCTTAATGTCGCTTGGTGTTATTGGGTTTTGGCATGGATATAAATCCCTGACACACAAACCCTTCATAAGAAAATCATATGCTATCTTTGGCGCAGCCCTTGCAGGCGCATCCATAATACTTAGTATTCTTCTGGCATTATCAACAAATGATGGGCTGGTTAAATTAATGATTCGTAGTTATTAAAAATAACTATGTCCCCCCAAAAGAGGGATTATCATTTTTTGGGGAAACTCTTATAATAAATTAATTCTGTTAACTGAGGCAGGATGCCAATTTATTTCAAGGAGAGAATTATGAAACACAAGCAAATGTTATATTCTTCAATTGTATTGATCGTGCTTATCGTATCGGCCTTCGTAGTGGGAGGTGCCTCGGCAACCGTTGGCTGCTTCACAGACACCATCGGCAACCCGTTCGAGACTTTCATTTGTTGGATGAAGGACAACGGCGTCACCAGCGGTATTGGTGGCGGTTTGTATGACCCCGATGCATACGTCACTCGCGGCCAAATGGCTGTATTCATGAATAAATCTGCACAAGTACCGCCTGAAACCGGTCAGATCCAAGTGGTGATGCCACCTACTGAATGGCATCGTTACCCCACCAGCACACACACCTTCTCACAAGATCAATTCTTTGCCTGGACGAAATTTAGATGGACAGGCGGCATCGCAGGAGTAGATTTTATTATGGGACAACCCACTCTGCCAGTCGCGTTATACGGACGTAAGTTATCACTAAGTGGATTTGAATATTGCTATGATGCGACCATAGACACCGCATTTATAGACGAGGTTAAACTATATATATATGATCAAGTTGCCGGGGCTGTAGATACCCCATCATATGTTCTTCCAGTATTAGATCTCACCGATCGAACCGATGCAGCCTGTCGTAATTATACATTTACACCCGTGGCATTGACTGGTGAAAAGATAGTTTTTATTCAAGTGATCCCAAATATGAATGCTGCATCATCTTTTGAAGTTCGTCTTGGCAGGGCCACTTTTGTCCTCCAACCTACAGCTACACTGGCAACTTCTCTATCCAAAGAACAAGTGGGATCGTCAGCAGATCAGGTCCCAGCAGCCGGTGGCGACTTTGGTCTTGATTCTTCTCAGTCAGAGAGCACCCACCCGTAGTGCTGAATAACTTATCGGCAACCCCAAAAAATTGAACGGAGTAAAAAGCCCCTGGAAATTTTCCAGGGGCTTTTTACATTTTACAGAAGGTCTACTTTAATTTCTCTTGAACTGCTTTGGTTACGTTGCCAAGCGCAACACTGACATTATCATCGGGCAAACTGCCTTGTGCCAAATTGGGACGCCCGCCGCCTTTACCGCCTATGCCGGTGATGAGATCGCCAGCCTTGAGTCCGCGCTTGACGAGGTCTTCGGTCACCACCGCGATGACAGTGGATCCTGTTACGAGGACTGCCGCTCCCGCTTTGGGATATTTCTCGCGGAATTTGTCGGCCAGCATTCGCAAAGTATCCACGTTCGAGTCAGGGATTTCAACGGCGAGGACATTGACTTCTTTGATGGTTTGAACGTTTGCAAGTTGCAGATTGAAAGTTGCAAGTGCAGACTGCGTGCGCAAGTTGGCAAGTTGTTTCTTTAGTTCAGATACTTCATCTTGTAACGCTTCCACCTTGGCTGGGACTTCTTCAACAGAAGATTTCAATTCACCAGCAGTTTGCTTAAGAGTCTTGAAGCGCTTGTTGATGAGTTCATACGCCCCGCGGCCTGTGACGGCTTCGATGCGGCGAATGCCTGCCGCCGCAGAACCTTCGCTGACGATGATGAAGGCGCCGATGTCGGAGGTGCGGTCAATGTGCGTGCCGCCGCAGAGTTCGTAGGAGTATTTGGATTTTCCATTTTCAGACAGCAAACTATCCGAGTCCAGAATGGAAATGGTTCTGACAATCTCGCCATACTTCTCACCGAACAAAGCCATCGCACCTTCTTTTTTGGCTTCTTCTTGAGACTTGGTCACTTTAACCACGGGCATATCTGCTGCAATCGCTTCGTTGACCATCTTCTCAACGCGTTCAATTTGTTCGGGGGTCATGCCATCGGGTTGGGTGAAGTCAAAGCGCAGATGCGTGGGCGCAACGAGCGAACCTGCCTGACGGGCATGGTCACCGAGTATTTCATGCAATGCTTTATGCAGTAAGTGCGTGGCCGTGTGATTGCGCATGATGTTGTGGCGGCGGGCAATATCCACTTCGGCTATGGCTTTATCACCTACTTTAGGTTGACCAGAGATGACTTGTCCGATGTGCGTGATGTTTCCAGCCGCAGCACGGCGAGTGGAGGAGACTTCGATCTCCCAGCCCCCTTCCTGGCCTCCCCCCAAATTCTGCGAATTTTGAGGGAGGAAGCGAATGTAGCCTTCATCATTTACCTGACCACCAGACTCAATGTAGAAACCAGTCTTGGGCAGGATGACTTCGACAACATCATCGAGAGAAGCGGAGGAAACTGATTCGCCGTTGACGACTAATGCGAGAACTTCGCCTTCCACTTTGGGACTGTTGTATGGGTCATATTCAACGCCGTCTTTGCCGAGTTTCTTTTTAGATTGCAGGTCTTTCAAGATGTTCGCGAAGAATTCAGAGTCTTCGCCGCCAAGTTTACCCATAGCTTTACCGCCGCCAGATGCTTTGGCGTGGACTTCTTTTGCGGCGGTGAAACCTGTTTCGTCAATGTCAAGTCCCTGTTCGCGGGCAATGTCGCGGGAGATTTCAAAGGGTAAGCCGTAGGTGGCGTAGAGGTCGAAGGCGATGTGTCCGTCGAGGGTGGTTTTATTTTGGTTGCGAATCTCGTCGAGCTGATTCTGCAAGTGAGCAGTACCCGCTTCAACGGTACGAGCGAAGCGGACTTCCTCTCGAGTCAGGAGATCTAAAATGGTCACCTTGTTTTTTTCAAGTTCGGGATAAAAATCGCCATATTCTTTAATCACCGCTTCAGCGACTTTGGCGAGGAAGGGTTGATTGAGGCCGATCTTGGTGCCGAAGCGCGCGCCGCGACGAATAATCATGCGCGTGACATAGTTGCGGCCTGCGTTGCCAGGCACAACACCATCGGCGATAAGAAAAGCCGCGGAACGGACGTGGTCGCAGATGACGCGATAAGGCGTGAAGTTTGCGTCCATTTCTTTTTCAGAGTGACCTGTGAGACCGCGAAGGACTTCGAGCGAGCCAGTGAAGAGATCGGTTCTGTAATTTGAATCGACGCCTTGCAAAACAGAGACGATGCGTTCGAAGCCCATGCCTGTATCCACGTGCTTGGCGGGAAGCGGTTCAAGGCGGCCATCTTCAAAGAGATTGTATTGAATGAAGACATTGTTCCAGAGTTCGAGGTAGCGCGTGCATTCACCGTTCACGCCGCAGACGTGGTCTGTGCCGCGCAGGTTGTCGCGCTCTTCGCCGAGGTCAATGTGGATTTCGGAACACGGTCCGCAGGGACCGAACTCTGCCATTTGCCAAAGGTTCTCCTTACGCCCGAAAAATAAAACATGCTCAGGGTTGAAGCCAGGCTGTTCTTTCCAAATATCAGCGGCTTCATCATCTTGTGGAATGTTGCCCTTATCGTCTTTAAAAACGGTCGCATAAAGTTTATCTTTTGGCAAACCCCACACATCGGTCAGCAGTTGCCATGACCAGGCAATGGCTTCCTTTTTGTAGTAGTCGCCAAATGACCAGTTGCCGAGCATTTCAAAGAAGGTGTGATGCGTATCGTCGCGGCCCACATCTTCGAGGTCATTATGTTTGCCTGCCACACGCATACACTTCTGCGAGTCAACGGCGCGTTTATAGGGACGAGAATCTGTCCCGACGAATACGTCTTTGAATTGCACCATGCCCGAGTTGGTGAAGAGCAGCGTCCCATCCCCACCCGGGACAAGAGACATGGACGGCACGGCGGTATGTCCGTGCTCGACGAAGAAATCTATGAAGTCCTGGCGGATTTGGTTGCCTGTTAATTTTTTGCTCATGAGTGCTCCGAAAGTTATTGATTGACGGGGTATTATAAATGAGGAATGCAGAATGTAGAATGATGAATGAGGAAGGGTGCAGGTCGAAAGTCAAAGGTCAAAGATCAAATAAAAAAATCCTGAACCTGTTGCGGATTCGGGATTTGATGAAGAAAAATCAATGTCTCGCCATCGCAGGTTCGTAATGCAAGACCAATAACTGATCCATTAATTGGAAAGGCAGCTTAAAAATTTATGCTTCCTCTGGCGCAAGTTGGATACCCGCTACGGTAGGGAGTTTATGTCTCATTTGTAAACCGAGCAGCAACCAATCTTATAACGCGCTTTATAATTCATCGCGGTAGGTTTCAAGATCATCTGCTTGTACCCATATGCATTGAAAATCTTCTATTTCACCGTAGTATTTTCTGTCTCAAGGGTTTCGTATTTTGCCAACTTCATGACGTTGTGAATATAGGAAATTAACATGTTCTACCTCTACTGGGAATATTTCAGTATTTTGATTTCACATTAAAAGCCGAGCGTAAAGTCCGAGCCGTCACGGATCACAGATAAGGCTGGTTTTCCCTTGTCTGTGCGATTATAGACCTAGCCTTTGATGGTGATGTCTTGCCAGATATATTTTAAAATTTGTGAAACGATGATATATTCAGCCATGAACATAAAATACTTACTCAGAAACGAATTTATAATATATATTATAAATTATGTTTTGAAGAAATGGTTTTCTAAAATTATTTGTTATAGGTGAGGCTGTGTGAAAATGAGAAATAAGACAGGGATTTTAATTAATTTTTTGGTCGGAGTAAGCTTTACTGTTTCTGTTTTTCAACATATAGTGATTGAGAAACTAACCCCAATATTTTCGATGGGAATTTTTACCTTTTTGAGTTTGATTATTTTCATGTTGATTTATCTGTGTCTGTTGCAATATGTCATTTTTACACGATTGTTTGGTTTGGGATCGAAAAACCAATTCTTGATCCTTGTTACTGTGTCACTTTTTTCAACCGGTTTGATTTTGGCGTTTCCAATTCATTACTCGATTCCAGCGCTTAAAGTGATGGAAATGGCTTTGCTGCAAAAAGAGTATTTTTATCTTATAAAAGCTATCCTTTTCATTGCAGACGTAGTGAGTCTTGGATCTCTACTTCTTTTGATTACGCTATATGTTGTCGTTAAGGAGAAAAGAGAGGTACTGAAACCGCTTGCTGTTGAAAAGTGGTTGATAGCTGGCGCATTAGGATGGATAATAATATGGTCTTTATATTTGATTGCTTTTTTCCCGGGGATGATGTCTGCCGATACCATAGACCAGTGGAAACAAATCACGACGCGTAATTTTTTTGACTGGCATCCGGCTTTTCATACGTTGACAATGTGGTTAATAACCCGTGTCTGGTTTTCACCAGCTTCCGTCGCAGTTGTTCAAATTTTTTTACTTTCCCTTGTTTTAATTTACTTACTTAATACGTTGAAATCCTTGGGCGTGTCCAATTGGGGTATTATAGTATCTGTGGTCCTGATAGCAGCAACCCCTCTGACTGCGACCATGGCAATTACATTATATAAGGATGTATTTTACACCACGGCTTTTGTTCTCTTTAGCGCATTTTTAGTAAAAGTAGTGACTTCAGAAGGCGTCTGGTTGGAACAACGTGGTATGAGCATGTGGTTTGGATTGGTGGGTGCACTTGTTTCACTCTTTAGACATAATGGGATTTATGTAGTATTCGGTACTTTTCTTGTCCTCATTTTCAGTTATCCAAAAATAATTCGAGCGATTGTGAGGGCTGGATTTTTAACAATTATATTGTATGCTGGAGTGCGCGGACCTCTTTATGAATGGCTTGATGTGGATCGCGAAATGACAGTTCTCAAAACTTCACCATTTTTATTTCAAGTGGCTGCCCATATTGATGCAGGAACAAGTTTGAGGCCTGATCAAATTCAATATCTAAATGAAATATGGCCATCGTCCATTAAGGTGCCCTATGTTTGCAATAATATTAATCCCATCCAGTTTGGTGGTATTCTAAATACAGCTCCAATTATTGCCTCGCCTGAGCGTTTAATGGATATTTTTTGGACAACCCTTTTGAAGGATCCGAAGGTTAACTTTAGAAATATCACCTGTCAAAGCTCCTTGGTATGGCGAATATCTTATCCACCCAATAAATCCTATGCAACAGTTCCGTTGTATGGAGAAGGCGGTACATTGATAACAATGCCACCAAATGATTTGGGATTGGCTTTGAGTCCGTTGTTTCCTGACCTTACATCAAGTATGGCAGATTTTCTTTTTAAATCTATGCGTGCAAAACTTTCCTGGCTGATATGGCGACCAGCAATTTGGCTTTATATTTCAATTTTCTCTTTTTTCCTAACGGCCCTTCGATTGAGATCCTGGAGATGTTTGCTCGTTATTTTTCCCTTGATTGTTCACTCTGCAATTGTTTTTCTTGTAACCCTTGCTCCGTTTTTGAGATATCAATATCCGGCCTGTTTAATGGGTCTTGTGTCTATAGCGTTATTCTTTCCAAATTCATCCCAATTAAATCTGGATGAAAGAAATTCATATCCTGATTGTAATTGATAGCTATCTGTTGTATTGTGAATTGTGGCTGCCATAAATTCAAACTATTTCTTAAAAGAGGAAACCTCCATGTCAACCCGCTATAAAATACGTCAAAACCTGATCTCCATCGGAGATGACTTCTGGATCGAAAACGCCGAAGGCAAAAAAGCTTTCAAGGTGGATGGCAAAGTGCTGCGCATCCGCAAGACGCTGGTCTTTGAAGACGCCAAGGGTAAGAAACTGGCTCAGATCCAGCAGCGTCTGCTGACCATCCGCGATACGATGGTGGTCAATGATGCGGATGGGAAGGAGATTGCTGTGATCAAGAAGGCATTGATCGCGCCCCTGCGTGACCGCTGGACGGTCAAGGTCAAGAATGGGGAAGACCTTGATGTGCAGGGCAGTATTCTTGATCATGAATATACGATCAAGCAAGGACGTACCAAGGCTGCTCAAGTCTCGAAGAAATGGTTTAGCTTCACCGATACCTACGGAGTCGAGGTTGAGACGGGTCAGAATGATATTCTCATTCTGGCTGTGGCGGTCGCCATTGATATGATGGTACATCCCGACAAGCAAAAAGAGAAGAAGAAAAAAGAGAATAAAGAAAAATAGAATAAAAAGAGTCTCCATGGAGACTCTTTTTATTCTATAGCTTTTCCCAATCTTCACGCGTAAGGTTTGCCTGGCGCAAAATGCGCGCCAATAAATCCTTGCTAATTTCACTTTGATGGGATTTGGAAGAATAAGACGTAATTCTTTCTTGATCAAAAATTCGTGTTTGCCGCCTGTAAAAGGGCCTTCAAATCCCGCTTCTTTGAGTGCATTTATCAAATCTTTACGTTTGATCGGTTTGAAAGGCGGCATGCACTATGCCTCTGCAGGCGCAAGTTGAATACCTGCTACGACAGGAAGCTTATGTCTCATTCGTAGGCCAAGCACAAGCCAATCTTCCAGCGCCCTTTGCAGTTCTTCGCGACAAGTTTCGAGATGGTCTGCCTGTGCCCATCTTCAAGGATTTCGTAATTTGCCAATTTCATGGCGTTTTGAATATAAGAGATTAACATTTTGCATCTCTCTACAGATCATACAACTTTATTTTCTTCGCTCTTCCAGCAGTTTCACCAATAACTCCCTTGCCACATTGGGGTCAGCTTTGCCTTTGGTGGCTCGGGCGATCTGTCCCATGATCCACTGCAGGATGGTTTCCTTCCCCGCGAGATAGCCTTCCACTTCCTTTGGATTCTCGTCCAATATTTTGGCGATGGCTTCCTGAATAAAGCCTTCGTCGGAAACCTGCGCGAGGTTTTTCTCCTTGACGATGTCCGCAGGTTTGCCGCCGCTCTTGAACATTTCACCCAGCACGGTTTTGCCCGCGTTGCCGCTGATGATCTTGTTCGTGACCATATCAATCAACGCGGCAAGGTCTTCGGTTGAAATGGGCGAAGCGGAAAGGTCTATGTTGGATTCATTGATGTAGCGGATAAACTCGCCTGCGATCCAGGTGTTGACGATCTTCGCTGAACTCTTTGATTTCGCGACGACGCTCTCGAAGTAGTTGGCAAGAGCGAGATCAGATGTGAGAAAACGCGCATCGGACGGCGTCAATTCAAAGTCTGTGATGAAGCGTTTTGTTTTCGCTTCGGGTAATTCAGGCAGTTGAGTCCGAATCGACTCGATCCATGAATCAGACAGTTGCAACGGGGGCAGGTCGGGTTCGGGGAAGTAGCGATAATCGTGCGCGTCTTCTTTGCCGCGCTGTGAAACAGTCACGCCGCGCACATCATCCCAGCCCAATGTTTCCTGCACAATGGTTCCGCCTGCTTCATAAATTTTAATTTGACGTTCGATTTCATATTGGGATGCGCGAGTCAATGCGCGAAAACTATTTAGATTCTTGATCTCGGTTCTTTTTCTTAACTCGGAACTGCCGCTGGGTCTGACAGAGATATTCGCCTCGAAGCGCAGCACGCCCTTTTCCATATCGCCAGAGTTGACGCCGAGATAGCGCAGGATCGCGCGAATTTTTGTTGCATACGAAAGCGCAGCCTCGACGGTGTGCATATCTGGCTCGGAGACAATCTCAAGTAACGGCACGCCCGCGCGATTGAAATCGACGAGTGCATAATTTTTTTCATGCGCGAGTTTGGCTGTATCTTCTTCAATGTGGACACGGCGCACAGTGATGCGTTGTTGCGCGTCGGTGTCATCCAAAACATCGAGATACCCTTTAGATGCGATCGGTAATTCATATTGAGAAATTTGATAGCCCTTGGGCAGGTCGGGATAAAAATAATTTTTGCGCGCGAAGGTGTTGTGTTTGTTGATCGAGCAATTCAATGCAAGGCCAACCAGAGCAGCAAGCTCAGTCGCCTTTTTGTTGACTGTTGGCATCGCACCGGGCAAGCCTGTGCAAACTGGGCAGATGAACGTGTTGGGTTCTGGCGCGGAGCCATAATCGGCAGAGCAACTGCAGAACATTTTGGAGTTCGTCAGCAGTTCGCCGTGAATTTCAAGTCCGATAACGGGTTCGTAGATTGGGGTCATAGTTGGTAGTCTCGTAGTTTGATAGTTGACCGTAAATGATTGGAAAGGTCGAAGGTCGAAAGTCGAAAATCTTTTTACGGTCAATCATCTGTCGTCAAAGATTTGGGAGTTGCTTGTGTCAGTTTGTTATATGTTGATGGCGCGGGCGACTTTTTGCCGTGCAAAATATAAAAGCAGAAAGGAATAGACCTGGTGAAAGCCAAGCAGGATCAGAAAAATAAATCCGAGGGATGATTTTCCAGTTTTTGGATTCTTCACGGGGACGACTGCCGAGCCGAAATATAATTGCGTTCGTTCATTTTCATGCGTGACCATGAACCACGAGTGCGTGCGTCCGAGCATGTCACACATCAAGAGTTCATTTTCCGTGCGGCCTTCGACATCCCATGCGGCGAATTTATTTGTTGTGCCTTCTGCCAATTCTTTGGCTTGAAGATCGCTGGAAGGCCGATGAGCGGCGTACGCCAGAATGAATTGCTCGATCTTGAAGAGGGCGGTTGTGTAAAAGGCAAAGACAAATTCAGTGAGATTGATGTGCCCTTGAATTTCAGTTTTATAGGAATCTGTGTACATGCCATCCAGTGAATACTTCGACAAAAGCGTATTTGGAGGAACGGCACATTTTTCAAGCGATGGCATGGATTTATTCCTTTTATAAATTCGGCAGTTGCTTGTGCCAGTCGGTGACCTGTTGATACGCATGACCAACCTGAAACAAGGTTTGCTCATCGAGATGTTTGCCGATCAGCTGCATTCCGACGGGCATGTTGTTGGAGAATCCGCAGGGCAATGCTAATGCAGGCACGCCTGCTGGATTGGTCGCGACCACATAAATATCGGAGAGATACATTTCGAGTGGGTCGTTCGTCTTCTCGCCGAGTTTGAAGGCCGTGGTGGGACAGGTCGGGGCGAGGAGAATGTCTACGGAGGACAGAGCAGTTTCAAAGTCACGCCGAAGAAGCGTGCGTACTTTTTGAGCCTTCAAGTAATACGCGTCGTAATATCCAGCGGATAGTGCATACGCGCCCAGCATAATCCTGCGCTTGACTTCATCCCCGAATCCTTCCGCGCGAGTCTGTAAATAAATATCGATAACATCTTTTGCCTTATCTGCAACAGAAAGACCAAAGCGCGTGCCGTCCATGCGTGCAAGATTGGAACTGGCTTCGGCGAAAAGCAAAAGATAATAAACAGGCAGCGCATACTTGGTATTGGGCAGCGAAACCTCGTGGACTTCCATGCCAAGTTTTTCGTAGGTGCGAATCGCTTCCTGCATCGCAGACTCAACGCCCGCTTCCATGCCCGCCACGAAATATTCTTTTGGAATGCCGAGCTTCATGCCTTTGACGGATTTGTTGATGCCCGCGGTGTAATTTGGGACGGGTGATTGATATGTGGTGCTATCTTTTTCATCGTGACCCGCGATGGCTTCGAGCACCGTTGCACAATCATAGACATCGCGAGTCATCGGACCAATGCAATCGAATGAAGAAACCAGCGCGATCAAGCCGTAGCGCGAGACACGTCCATAGGTGGGCTTGATGCCTGTGACATTGCAAAAGCCCGCAGGCATGCGCACGGAACCGCCGGTGTCTTCGCCGATGGAGAATGTTGCCTGACTGGCCGCCATTGCCGCAGCAGACCCGCCGCTTGAGCCGCCAGGAACGCGAGTTAAGTCCCACGGGTTGTGCGTGTTGAATAAGCCAGAGTTTTCACAAGAGGAACCCATGCCGAACTCGTCCATGTTGGTCTTGCCAACCAGCACGGCGCCAGAGTCTGCGAGTTTGTTTGTGACAGTTGCGTTATATTGCGGCACATAGTTTTCAAGAATCTTCGATGAGCAAGTAGTGCGGACTCCGCGGGTGGAGATGCAGTCTTTCATCGCAAAGGGAATGCCTGTCAGCGGAGTGACGGCTGTGCCTTTGGCGATGCGCTCATCGGCTTGTTTGGCTTGCTCCAGCGCCAAGTCATCGGTGATGGTGACGTAGGATTTGATTTTTGGGTCAACTTCATGGGCGCGTTTGAGCACCGCCTGCGTAAGTTCCACGCTGGAGATTTTTTTGGATGCGAGCATGTCAGATGCTTCGCGAATGCTGAGGTTGTGTAGTTGCATAAAATTTTTTACCACGAAGTGTCACAAAGGTACACGAAGGAAAACCTTCTTAAAACCTTAGTGATACTTCGTGATCCTTTGTCATTTATCTTTTTACTCATCACCTAACACCGTCGGCACTTTGACATAGCCGCGTTCTGATTTCGGCGCGTTCTTGATAAATTCATCATGACTCATCGAAGGCTTGACTACATCTTCGCGCAGGACGTTTTCAGCATTGGCGATGTCTGATGCGGGGATAACGTTTTCCGTATCCACTTCATTGAGCATGTTGAAATATTCAATGATGGATGAAAACTGTCCGCTGAATGTCTGCGCCTCTTCTTCAGAGATGCCGAGGCGTACAAGGTTGGCGATATGTTTGACGGTGTTGGTGTCGATTATCTTTGAGGATGACATGATTAATCTCTCCATGACGATGGACGATAGACCGTTGACCATAATTCCAATGGTCCTTTGTCCATCGTCTATGGTCTGTTACTCAAACTTAATATGCAACTCTTTCAACTGCTTCGGTTCCACAGCAGATGGCGCATCGGCCATGATATCTCGGCCTGCTTGATTTTTGGGAAAGGCAATCACTTCACGGATGTTAGGTTCGTCGGCGAGGAGCATGACGAGGCGGTCAATACCGGGCGCCATGCCGCCATGCGGGGGAGCGCCGTATTCAAAGGCTTCGAGCATGTGTCCGAATTTGGATTGAATATCTTCATCGCTCAACCCGAGCATTTGGAACATCTTCATTTGAATGTCACGGCGATGAATGCGGATCGAACCCGAGGCGGTCTCGTATCCGTTGCAAACCATATCATACGCATCCGATGCAACTGCGCCGGGGTCTGTCTCGAACTTGTCGAGGTCTTCCATCTTTGGCATGGTGAATGGATGATGCTCCGATTCCCATGTTTTGGTTTCTTCATTGTACGCAAAGAACGGAAAATCCACGACCCATGCGAAGGCCATCATGTCTTTGTCAGCCAGGTCGAGTTTATCGCGGAACCATAAGCGAAGTCCACCGAGAACTTTATTGGCTATTGCACGTGAATCAGTTGCGAAGACGATTAGGTCACCGACTCCTGCTCCCGTTTTGGACTTCAAGGCTTCCACTTCTTCAGGTGTGACGAATTTAGAAGCGCTTCCTTTCACGCCTTCAACTGTGATGGCCAACGTGGGCATTCCCTTTGCTCCAAAAGTTTTTGCCACTTCTGTGAGCGCATCCACTTCCTTGCGCGACATGTCCGCGGATCGTGGGGCGACAATGCACTTGATCACGCCGCCAGCTTCCAACGTAGATTGGAAGACGCGGAATTCACTCTTTGCAAAAAGATCACTGACTTCGATCAATTCCATGCCAAAACGCAAGTCAGGTTTATCGGATCCAAATCTTTCCAATACATCATGATGTGAGAATTTAGGCCATGGTGATGAAAGCAATTTCTTATGCGGTGTGACCGCAGGTATCATTTTGGTAAATAAATCTTCCACCAACGCAAGCACATCGTCACGATGTACGAAGGACATTTCAAGATCGAGTTGCGTGAACTCAGGCTGACGGTCGCCGCGTAAATCTTCATCACGGAAACAGCGCGCGATCTGGAAATATTTGTCCATGCCGGCCACCATCAGCAATTGTTTCAACTGTTGCGGAGATTGCGGTAGCGCATAGAACTGTCCAGGAAATAGACGAGAGGGAACCAGGTAATCGCGCGCGCCTTCAGGCGTCGCCTTGAACATGATCGGAGTTTCGATCTCGATGAAGCCTTCCTTGTCGAGATAGTCGCGCATAAATTTAATCACCTTGTGACGCAGAACCATATTGCGGGTCATGCGTTCGCGGCGCAGATCAAGATAGCGATATTTGAGGCGCGTATTTTCGTCGGCGAGGTCCGTATCCGAACTGACCATGAAAGGCAGGGTCTTGGCAGGATTTAACACTGTAATATTTTTTGCGATAACCTCGATCTCGCCTGTTTCCATTTTAGAGTTTGCCATCCCTTCTGGGCGGTGTTGAACGACCCCTTCAATTTGCAGCACCCATTCAAAACGGACATTGGCAACTTGGTCGAGTATTTCTTTGGGCAGGTCTGGATTAATGGTGACTTGCACCAATCCCGTGCGGTCGCGTAGATCAAAAAAAGCCACTCCGCCATGATCGCGTCGTCGGTGAACCCAGCCGCTCAGGGTAACTTTCGTCCCTGCATGGCTGGCCCGTAATTCTCCACAAGTATGAGTTCTGTACATCGTGCGCCTCCGAAAATTTTTACCCTAGACCTGATAGGTTTCTCGCGAAGCGAACCTGTCAGGTCTCATTAGGTGTATATAAAATAAATCGCCCTTCGCATCCCTCTGGGAGCGTCGGGCGATTGGTTTTGACTTTAGTTATCTGTCAACCAGCAAAGCTTCGCCCAACGATACAGGGATCGTCATTATTGTTATCATTATTATTGGCAAATTGGATGTAGTTGACCATCGTGGCGCGGATTATAGCACAAAGTCTTTTAATTTAGTCTGCATTTTCGACTCGAATACTAATATTTTGTGTATTAATATAAGCGCCATCAGAAACCTGGATTGTAACTTCATAAATATTATCCAAATTGAAATCCAAGGGGACTTCGAAATCGGGCGCTGAAATAAAAGTCAACGCACCAGTGGCGCTGACAATGGAAAACTTGACCGCATCCATCCCGCCGCTGATTGTGTAGGTTAAGAGTTGGGCGGGATGGTCAGCATCTGAGGCGGTGAGGGTGGTAACTGCGATATTGTTCTCTACAGTGGAAATCCCGTTGTTCGATGTAAGGACTGGCGCATACAAATTGAGCGCAGGTTCAATAAAATTGGCTTGCGGCGCTGGCGCGTTGGAAATCGGGTAGCGCCAGATCATGCCGTAATTTTCTGTTCCGCCATAGGCTGTCATTCCATATAAATTGCCGTTGATAAGTAATGGAGTTCGCATGGGAGTGGCTCCAGCCATGCCGCCGCTGAATTCATATAAAATTTTGAATCCAGTTCCGTCAATATTCATTTGATAGAGGATGCCGAATTCCTTGCCGCCCCAGGCATCATCGCCGTGGGTGGTACCGTAGAGTGTTGATCCATCCGAAGACAGAGTCAGGCTTCCGTTAGGTTTGCCTCCGTCATTTAATCCGCCTGCAAATTTATGCAAGACCGAGTATGTTTTATTTGCAAGATCATATTTGAATATCGTCCCAAGATCGGCAGGGTTGACTCCGTATTCTCCCAGCGTGGTGCCGTAGAGCGTGTGGCTGCCATCGAACATCAATGTATCGTAGGGATATTTTCCCTGCGCCCCGCCCGCAAAATGATATAAAGTTTCAAAGGCTGAGCCATCCGATTTAATGCGGAAGAGTGTGCCCATATTATTTTTTCCGCCCAGCCAGGTTAACCCATATAAAAATCCATCATTGCCTGCGGTTAATGTTCCAAGCGGTGTACCGCCATTGCTGCTGTTTGCTGCAAAGCGATGCAGTTGTGAATACACTTCGGTAGTGGTGTTGTAACTGTAAAGCGTGCCTGTGCCGTTGCCGCCCCAACGGGTGATTCCATATAAGGCATCACCAACAAGTATCGGCGAGGTGGATCCGCCAAATCCATCACCAGCTTCGCCGAAAGCGTGCAGTACGCGAAATCCGCTGCCGTTGATATTCATCTCATATAACACGCCGCCGCTTTCGCCGCGCGGCCCGCCATACACTGTACTGCCAAAGATCATATCGCCGGCAATCGCGAGGCCGCTCCAGGGTTTCCATCCATCGTTTGCGCCGCCAGTAAATTCATGCAACACCGTAAAGTTTGTGCCGTCCATGTTCATCTTAAACACATTGCCTTTATTCGCGGGGTTGGTGGGCGGCACGTTATACGGCGCGCCGCCATAGGTAGTTGTGCCATACAAGAATCCGTTGTATGAGACGAGCATGCCATAAGGAATGCGTCCGTTATCTGTTTGACTTCCAAATTGATGCAGGGTTGTAATTCCTGCGACTGTATGATTTGGATTAAGAATCGTGACGATGATTTCCTGCACATCGTTCAATGCTCCATCGGATGCCTGCACTGTGACATTGTAGACGTGATCCAATCCCGCATCATTCGAGACGTTGTAACTGGGTGCAGTCACGAAAGACAGTTTCCCATCTGATGGATGTATGCTGAATAGAGTTGCATCTGCTCCGCCAGTGATCGAATAGATTAGAGTTTGTTGATCGCCATCATTGGCAGTGACTGTTGTAACAGCGCTTGTGTTTTCAGACAAGTTGATACTCGCTGTCGTCCCGCCGCTATTTGATGTAATTTCTGGCGCAAACTCGTTGACATTAACCACAGTCACTGCAATATCCTGCGTGTCGTTCAAACTCCCATCGGATGCCTGAACCGTGATGTGGTAAATCGTACCCAATGATATGGCTTCATAGTTTGGAGCCGTAACAAAAGTTAATATCCCACTATCGGCGGCAATCGAAAATAAAGCAGAATCTGACCCGCTTAAAATTGAATAGGTGAGTAGTTGAATTGGCAGGTCTGCATCTGTGGCGGTGACTGTGCTAACAGTAGTTGTGTTTTCTAAAATATTAAGGCTGGCTGTCGCGAGTCCGCCATTGGATGTGATGACTGGCGCTTGATTGTAAATATTCGTCCCGCCTGAACTGCTGGCGTAATTGACGATCAACAGCGGCTGGTCGGCAGATGCGGCGCTGCCCGAGAAGAATTTGATATAGTCCGCGCCCATATCATCGTTGTCGTCTTTGCTGAATCCCAGACGAAATTGTGTAATCCCATACTTGTTGACGAATCCAAGATTGACACTACTTAGATTTGCTGTGTACCAGTTAAGCGGCGACTCTACTAATTTATCCTGCGCCGAGCCGATATTGGCGAGTGCAGAAAAATCATTTAATTTCAAGAGAACATCATTGCTGAAAGTTCCAGTGCGTATATCCAACAGAAGATTGCCATGCGTTTTGAAGGCATCCGTTCCGACAAATCTCTGCCTTCTGATTTTTACCTGCGCCGAAGTGATTAGCGCATCGTCTGGAATGGAAATTGTATTGAAGGAAAGAAAGCCTCGGTATTGACGGTCTTTGGCATCATCGCCCACGTTAATGATGGTGGATGTTTTATTGAGCGTACCGCCCAGATTGCTTTTCTCGGTAGACTCAAGAATCCAACCATCGTGAGTCTCTGCAGATTTGAATGTGACTGTGTCCAGTGTGCCTGTCACCGCGAGCGCGCTGGTGGTGGATAATAGAATAGCAATCACGCAGACCGTTAATGCCGCTCGTAGATTTTTTTGAAAGAACAAGTTTGTATTCATGGCATTTTTTTCTCGTAAGCTACGAAAAACCTTTCCTCTATATTGTAGAAGGTGGAGAGACCTTGTGCAAGTTACATTTTCATGACGTTTTTTGATTTTCAAACCAATCGGACTGTGTTTGTCGCAGAACCGTTTATATAGGACAAATGTGGGATATAGACCAGCGCTTTATGCAAAGTAGATGCAAGGTTAATGAAACCAGATTACTTGTCTTTTTATTTGAGGATATTGTATATTTATTTTATCAATTCAATCTTGGTTTACGCACGAAAAGGAGAATAAAATGAGCTACCGCTTGATGTTTACCATTAATTCCGTTGTTCTGGCCATATTTGGGGTATTGCTTATGATCATGCCTGAATTTGTCCTGACCCAGTTTGGGTCTGAAATATATGCGGCTACCTTGTTCGTGGCGCGATTTATGGGCAGCGCCTTGTTGATGGGTGGTTTACTACTCTGGTTTTTGAAAGATGCCGCCGCAAAAACACAAAAGAACATCGCGTTTATCTTGCTGGCTTTTTCAATTGGTGGATTTGCAATGGGTGTGCTTGGCATGACCTCTGTGGGCATATTCCGTGCAAACGGCTGGGTATTGCTTGTGATTTATGGCGTTTTTGCCCTTGCGTATGCCTATGCCCTATTTTTACAGCCGAAACCGACTGAGTCTAAATCTCGCAGTCCACGTAAGGCGAAGGATGCGCCATTTGTGGATGGCGCTTAGTCTTCCTAATTTTTTGCTTGAATCAAAAGAGCCGAGGCGCAACGCCTCGGCTCTTTTTTACAGGAAATTATATTTTGTTATTGTGAAATTTCTCAAACTAAAATCTCAGCATTGAATACTTGCGTTTCAAGTAATATTCGTGTAAAGTATAAAACTTGGGGCGGGAGAGAATAAAAAAATAAAAACCCCGTCAGATCAAAAATGAGAAAATGAGACTTATAAAGTTTGTATTCCTTTTCGTGAGCGCAATTTTATTTGCTTCGGCATGCAGCGCAGCAGGTGATATGCCTGTTAACACGCCAACTGAGCCAGTGCCCGGTACGCCTTCTGTCACGCCTTCTGTGACTCCACAGCCAACTTTTACAACTTCTCCTACAGGTACGGTGTTACCTCCCACTCTTCAAGCGCTGCCTTTCCCAGTCTGGGTTACAGATTTTTCCGACCCAACACTGTCTGTGCTGAGCGGCCGCCGACCTACTTTGCATGATGAATTTGCAGGTTTAAATCAAGGCTGGTTTTATTTTATCCCCGCCAGCCGCAAGGGACCTTTTTATGCGCACATGCAAGATGAAACGCTGCTGATCAAACTTCCCGCTGAAAATGAAAACAAAGATTACTGGGTCTATAACCCAAGGTTATTGCGTAAAAATTTCGTCTTGAGTTTTGACTTTCAATTTGAAGAAACCGAGCCGGCAGATACGGTACGCTTCCAATTTGACCAGACCACGGATCAAAGTGTGGCTCTTGATTTATCCAAGAATCAAACCTGGGCGCTTCATTGGGGTGACCATAATAATTGGAAGACTACTACAGGCACATTTGACTATTTGCCCCCGGAGCGCATCACCATTTTGATCGTTATGCGTGATAGGGAATGCGCCGTGTTTCTCAATGATGCGCCTCTTACTTACTCCGATACTTGCCGAACTGGCGCGTTCGTCCGCTCTGTGCCATGGGCGGTGACCTTTCACATGCTGGCCGAACCCGGGCACATCGCCGCTGTGACGATTGATAATATAAAATTATGGGATCTGGATAAGATTATTGGTCTTCCGTAAATAGCGGCTCTCAATCATGTGTTTCGAGAAAATAATAATCCAATGGACGGCAGACCGCGGTCTGCCGTCCATTGGATTAAAAGACCAGGGAAAGATTTCTATTCCCCGTTTTTTTGCGCCAAAGCTGCTTCGATGATCTGCTGAACTCGTGCTGCAATACTCGATGGGTCAGGATGCAAACCTTCCACCAGCAGCGCGCTATCGTAAATTTGTTCGATAATAATATTCTGTAGTTCCGAGCCCGTTTCCAATTTGAGCAGGCTTTTCAGGATGGGATGCGATGAATTCAATTCCAAAACTTTTTTGGGGATCTCATAATCCTTGCCGAGATATTTATAGACACGCTGTAATTCAGGGTTGGCATTAGAGTCTGCGTCTGCGAGGCGTGCCACAGATTGATACAGGCGGTTGCTGGCGCGCACGTCAGTCACACGCTCGCCGAGGATTTGTTTGAATTGATCCACCAGCAAGTTGAAATCTGCGTCAGGAATTTGCTGTACTGCGGCTTGCTCCTGCGGCTTTTGAGTCGTATCTACTTCGGCTTGCGCGGCGTTCTTTAACTCAAAATCTTTATAGGTATGCAAACCCATCAGCATGAACGAATCCAGCGGATCGGTCAGGAGCAGAACCTCTGTCCCTTGGGAATGGAAATAATCGAGATGCGGGCTGCGTAAAACAGATTTCGGATCTTCGCCAACGATGTAGTAGATTTCCTTTTGACCCTCTTTCATGCGTGAAGCATATTCTTCAAGCGAAGACCATGTTTCAGGATTCAAGTTTGTTTTAAAGCGCAGCAACGGACTGATGCTTTCGGTGTCGGCTGGGCTGGCGGCGATGCCTTGTTTTAAGTACACGCCAAACTCCTGCCAAAACATATTGTATGTTTCGGTGTTATTTTTTGCGAGTGATTCCAATTCACGCATGACCTGATTTGTGAGTACCTTTTTCAGACGAAGCATCAGCCCACTGGACTGAACAGTTTCACGGGAGACATTGAGCGGCAGGTCTTCCGAATCCACGATGCCCTGCACGAAGCGTAAATATTCAGGCAGCAAATTCCTGTTGTATTCGTCGATCAAAATGTTGCGCGTGTATAACTTGAGCCCATCCTCTTTTCGGAGCGAGAACATTCCGCGCTCGGCTTTTCCAGGTATATATAACAGCGCGTATACCTGCACGGGCGCGTCGGTGGAAATGTGAACATGCATGAGCGGGTCTTCAAAATCCAAAGTGGTTTGCCGATAAAATTCCAGATACTGCTCTTCGGTCACTTCCTGTTTCGAAGTGCGCCAGAGCGATGTTTGTTTATTAATGGCATCCTTGCCATCGCCCATATAAATGGGGAAGCCAATGTAATCGGAATGTTTATGGATGATATTCTTAAGGCGCTGTTCTTCGGCGAATTCATCGGCGTCCTGTTTGAGTTTGATCTCGATCTTCGTTCCGCGCTCGCTGAAATCTGCGCGGCTGATCTGATAGGTATCATCACCTGTGGCATACCAACTGACCGCTTCAGCATCTGGATTAAAAGAATGTGACGTGACCCGCACCCATTCGGCCGCCATGAAAACCGAATAAAATCCCACGCCGAATTGACCGATGACCTGTGTAAAATCCATTTTCTGATCTTTGGTCGCATCTAAAAATTTACGCGCGCCTGATTGCGCGATCGTGCCGAGGTTTTCGATCATTTCATCGTGTGTCATGCCGATGCCCGTATCTTGAATGGTTAGCATGCGTGAGTCTTTATCGACTGTGATGCGGATGCTTAGTTCTGCGTTCGGGTCAAGTACATTTTGATTGGTCACCATTTCAAAACGCAAACGGTTCAAGGCGTCGGATGCGTTTGAAAGTAATTCCCGCAAAAATACCTCGCGGTCTTTATATAGGGAATGGATTAAAATATTCAGCAGTTGTTTTGTCTCTGCTTTGAATGAAAATTGTTGCGTGGAATGATCGGTGTTGGTCATGGCTGCCTCTTGTGAAAAGAAATGATTTCAAAATTGTTTTCGGGTGGAATTTTAAAGCGTGAGTTCTGATCTGAGAGTAAGAGTTTTGTAAGAAAAATATTAAGTCAACTCAAACATAAACGAGACCAGCCTGGGCGGTTTGTTTTGATCTGCCTCGTGCCAGTATTCATTTAATTGAATCAACTTCAAACTGTGGTCTGCCGCGGCGTGTGTGAAATCAGATAGGTGATGCACGAAGGCTTCCACTTCAATGATTTTTTCGCCCTGTTCAAATCTGGCTTTTGTTCCTTGATATTGTTTGAAAGGATGTAACTCGTTAATGAAGAATCTGCCGCCTGACTGTAAAGTCTGCGCGGCTTCGGCGAAGATGTGGGAAAGATTTTGAATATGTTCCAGTACAAAATTGCAGGTAATGAAATCGTACGCCTTCTCTTCACAAGGCCATCGTTTCGTCAAGTCTGCAATTGAAAAGCGCACACTCTCCGAATTAACTTTCTCTTTGGCTTTCTTGATCATTCCCAATGAAAAATCGAGGGCGTGTACCCTTGTTCCGATCTGGGCAAGGAATACGGTGTTCTTGCCTGTCCCGCAGCCAAGCTCAAGAATTGAGTTGAAGCGCTGATTGATAAAAATATCGCGGGTTACTTTTTGGTCGAGATCACGGGTCAGGTTTTTATTTGAGTCATATATTTCGGCCCACTCGTTGTATGCATTTTGGATGCTCATGCCTGCCTTTTGTTAGGTGAAAGAATTTAAAGTGAAGTATAACGGCAAGCTGAACTATTTGATGCGGAAAAGCTGATATTGTTTGGCTGAGATTATCTGAAATCCACCCTGAGTGCAGTACCTTAAATCGAAAAGCATAAATATCAAGTTACTGGATTTCACCCTCAGAGAGTGTGAAAGTGTCAGCTCCTGGGCCGCCGAAGATACAGTCATCGCCGCGAAGTTTGTCAATTGTATCTGCACTGGAACTGCCGACGCTCGTTGGTGAGATTGTAATGCCCGCCGCAAATGCAGTAGCCGCGCTAATCACGATCAGGGCGGGTAATCCAAAGGTTAAGAGTCGAAGTGGGAAGGGTAGGTTCACAATTTGACTCTTTTTAGCATTTCGGTCTCTTGCTTGGGCATTACAAATTCAATTTCACTTGTACGAATGACATATTGAGGCACTTCTTCAGCAACCAGCCACTGCTTCTGGATGATATTATTTTTTTGATGATTGACAGCAGATTCCAGAACTTCATTTTGAATTGACCTGGGTCTGCCGCTATTTTTCCTGTGGATAGCTCTCCTGTGCGTTTGTGTCTTGAGGCGAACCAGTTGTGCCGCAGGAAATTCATCCGTTTCGAAGTGGGCTTCCGTTTCGCTTTCGACGATTCCTTTTCTGCCGGCGCTGATCACATAGCGGTACGTTGTTCCATTATTCTGCACCAAATAATAATGCAGGAAATTACGGGTCATGTGAAGGATCATGGTTCCTTGACGCTCGGCGAGTTTTGCAAGGTCGTCCATACTGGTGACATCGATCGTAGCGGATGTGGGTTCCAGGTTTTTTTCGTAAACATCTACCAGCGTTGAACCATAGCGCAGGCGAATGAGCGCCTCTTCACTTTTGCTGGCCATGTTGAAGGTGAAAAGTCCGATAATTACAAGGCTGCTGAATGAGATTCCCAATCCGAGCAGGGCCAGGGCACGGATGAAACCCAATGTGGGTTTCATCCCTAAAACTGAAAGGGTATTGGCTCGCATGCTTGGATTATCTGCAAGGCCTTCTTTGGTGATGTGCAAGGGGTCAATTTCTGCATTGGTATTGGCCAGATACAGATGCACTTTATCGAATTTGAGAACCAGGATCGGGTCAAATGTGTCCGTGATGACCTGTCCGAAGGCATTGGCGGTAAATGCAACGCTTGTGATGATTTCAACGGTATATGTGTTTGCTTTCAGACCTGTTTCCGCTTCCACCGTATTTAACAGCGCGGTCATTTGACACAGGTCAAGCGGAGCAATAGCCAGATAGGAATTGCCCGTAAATGGAGTTTGCGGAATTAACGGAATCGTACGCTGCCAGCCGCTTTGTTCGTCTGCGATACGGGCGTACATTTGATGACTTCCCGACATATTCTGAAATTGATTGCCCGGAATGGTATAGGAAAATCCGAGGTTGAGAAAACATGTTAATTTCGGGAAGATAGGCTCTCCGCTGCGCACCTCTGCCGTGTCGTAAACACTGGGCGTCCCAATTGCAGAGTAGGAATAACTGCCTTCCTGTTGATATTTAATTTTATCCGCAGACCGTGTGAGGGGCCGCGTAAAGGCAAAAATAGTTAAACCCAGAAATCCGATAAACAAAAATCCCAGTAGATAGAGAGTGGTTTCAAGCGTTCCACCTGGGATCGTCTGGGGATTACTTTTTCCTTTTTTGCTGCGTGATGGTTTGGAGAACATGCCGGGCATAAGAATACCTCCCAGTAAAACAGTAGCCAGTGACAGGTTAAGGGGTTTGCGAAACCACTGAACGATCGTCCCTGCTTTTGGTGCATGGATCCACTGTTTACCGACGATTTCATCATGAGTGGGATGGTAGGCATCGACCCATGAATTATTGTCACCCCTCAAAATTAAATGTCCCTGCTCACTACCGATGATCCGATGGATAACGTACGCATTCATTTCAGCATCACGATAAGTGACGACATCGCCCACCTGGTAAGTCTCTGCCTGGCGGACAATGACCAGATCGCCAGTGTGGTAATTAGGCTCCATGCTGAGACCGTTCACCATCACATAGAATGCATGCCCGCCCATTTTGACAGGTGCAAAGGCAATCCAAATCGCGGCCAATCCCGCAAGTAGGATAAGATTGGAAAAAAGCGATGGCGCACGCTGGGGAGATTTCATGGAGGATCGCAAGTGATACTGGGTATGAATAGAGTGCTTTTGTAGATGGAGCCTGGCAGGAATCAGGCTCCATCTTTACAAAAACCATTCAGATCAGGTTGTCAAGCCAATCCTACGGGGCATCGGCGCTGCTGCTGGCTACAATGTTCAGTGCGGTGACATTAATGAGTTCGAGAGCGCCGTATGTGCAGGTGACAGTCATGGATGGGGCGGTGCCGGCTGCGAGAGTGCAGTCTGTCCATGTGCCAGCATCGGCAGTCTGGAGTTTTACGATGGCGGCGACTACTGTGCCTGAACTGGGAGAAATTGCGAAAGTGATTTTATCAACCAGAGTCGGGTCGGTCGCATCCAGATCGTATGCAACATTGGTGACGGTGTACCCAGGAACAACACTTGCCTTGTAACCAGCGGCGCTATCTGGCACGGTGTTTTGGGCTGCAAAGGCATAGGCGCTTGCGGCGGCGACGAGGATAACCAGAGCGGTCAATAGAACTTTGAAATTACGGAACATGGCTTTCTCCTTTTTTGCAGATCCGATCTTGATCGGGTCTGCGTTAGCAAAACAAAACTTGCAGAAGGTGGATCGCCATCCGAATAAAAAAAACCTGGCTTATGGTAAGCCAGGCCGAACAAACACAATACGTAGTTGTGATCTTCGGTGGCCTGGCGGTCATGGTCACTTTGTTTGTGACGGTAGACCCATGGCTTTGCGTCGCCGGCTTTCACCGGGTTTGCCTTTGTCGGATGTCGTTTTACAATTTACACTATAGCACCGATTACTGTAGAATACCTTACAGCATAGTTGCAACGAGGTTTTACTTTGCAACTATGCAAGCTCATACGAGGATACAGAATATTACATAATTTTTTAAATCAAAAAATTTATCTACTGAATGAGATGGATTATGCCTAAACACAACCTTGTTTTTTTGGGATTATTATTTTTTGTGACAGCCTGTAATTTGCCTGTCTCCGCATCAACCCCGACCTCGAACCTGATTGCCACGCTGCAAGCAAGTACGCCGCTGGCAGTTTCTCCTGCCGCCTCTACTGCGCCAGCTGTTTCCTCATTGACTGAACCAACGGGTAAGATCGCTTTCACCTGCCAGATGTTCAAGGATGTTTCCAGCGAACAGATTTGCATCGTCAATGCAGATGGGACAGGCTATCGCCGCCTGACGACTGAAGATGCCATTCGTCATTTTTATCCTTCTGTTTCACCGGATGGTCAAAGCGTGGTGTACTCTGCCTATAGCGCCGAGACCGAGCATTATGAAATTTATGAATTAAATATTTCAACGAACGAGATCAGGCAATTAACATTTGCGCTGGGTGATCTCAATGCGCCTGAAATCTCACCGGATGGGACAACCATTGTGTTTACCCGCTTTTTCATCGATCCTGAAAGACCCACTACCTGGCTCATCAACCGTGACGGAAGTGATCCCCGTGAGGTCTCTGCCGATCGAGCCATTGACCCAACCTGGTCGCCTGATGGACAACAGATTTTATTTGCTTCTGTTGTTAATAATTTGTCTCAGCTTTTTATCATCAATATAGATGGGACGGGTCTGCGTCAACTTAGTAATTTGCCAGACCTGCGCGGACGCAGTGACTGGTCACCTTTGAATTTGATCGTTACTTATTCTGGAAAGCGTTGGGCGCGCGAACTTTTTGTAATGAACCCCGATGGTTCCAATCAACATCAAATTTCGCCGTCAGGCGGAAACTCACAAGGGCCGACCTTTTCGCCCGATGGTCAATGGGTGGCGTTCACATCCTACTTCGATAGATACGAAGTGCATGGCTGTGAGATCTACATCATGCACGTGGACGGCACAGACTTGCGCCGCTTAACCGATAATGAGTATTGCGATTATCAACCCAGGTGGGGGCCGTGATTTCAGAAACTGATTGACCACAAGGGGGGAAGTAGAGAAATCCTTTGTGTACCTTTGTGCCCTTGGTGGCGAAGAATCTTATTTAACGTCAATAATGGATAAAGAATTTCCACCACAGAGACGCAGAATTTGCAGAGTTTTTAAGCGCTTTTCTCCGTGCTCTCTGCGTCTTATTACCCTGCGGGCTGCGGTCAGAATTTTATGTCTTTTGGCTCAACAGGGCTTATCCATTATTCACGTTATTTATCCCATTTCGATAAAAGTGACTTCGGGATGTTTTTCGGTATAGTATTTGAGATGAAAGGCGGAGCTAAATAAGGCCACCATGCGATTGTCGGTATCACGCGCCAGTAAAACCTCGGTGCGGGAGGGTAGTTCTTTGAAGGCTTCTTCTGTTGCTTCGACCCAGCGCGCAAAGACATGCGGCAGTCGTTCGATGACCGTCGGGACGTTGTATTCCATTTCCAATCTGGCTTGCACGACATCAAATTGCAATTGTCCCACCACGGCTAGAATCGGTTCGCGTTTGAAAGCATTGGCGTTGTAAAAGACCTGCACGCCGCCTTCGCTTTCGAGTTGCTGTAAGCCTTTGATAAATTGTTTTTGCTTATTCAGATCGGTATTTTTCAAGAGCGCGAAATGCTCAGGCTGAAAGTGCGGCATGGCCGCAAAGCGCACAGGGCTTCCGACATAAAGCGTATCGCCGATACCCAGGCTGCCATTGTTGGGAATGCCCACCACGTCGCCGGGGAATGCTTCATCTACGATCTCGCGTTCGTTGGCAAACAGTTTATAGGGGCGCATTAACCGCACAGTATTCCCACTTTGAGCATGCGTGGTGACCAATCCACGCTCGAAGCGGCCGGAGCACACTCGTAAAAATGCGACACTGTCGCGGTGTTTTGGATTCATGTTGGCTTGTATTTTGAAAACATAGCCGGAAAAATCAGAACGGTTTGGAAAAATGGTTTCTTCGCCGCTCAGGTAGGGCTGGGGCGGCGGCGCAAATTTTACAAAGGCGTTGAGAAATAAGCGCACGCCAAAGTTGGTCAGCGCGCTGCCGAAGAAGACGGGCGTTTGTTCCATCTTGAGCAGGCGTGGAAGTTCGAACGAAATGCCAAGCCCATCCAAAAGTTGGACGTCCTCTTCGATTCGTTTTTGTTCGACATCCGAGATTTGTTTTTGATTGTGAATCTCGCTGATCGGGATAAATTCTTCGAGCGCCATTTTTTCATTGCGCATGGTGCGTTCATAGAGATAGACGCCCTTTGAGTAACGGTCATACACACCCCGAAACTGGGGACCGTCTCCGATCGGCCAATTCATCGGGACAGGCTCCATGCCCAGGATCGATTCGATTTCGTCCAGCAATTCAAGCGGTGGACGGGCCGGGCGATCCATTTTGTTGATGAAGGTAAAAATGGGGATGCCGCGTTTACGGCAGACTTCAAACAGTTTACGGGTTTGCGGCTCGATGCCTTTGGCGGCATCCAGGACCATCACGGCGCTATCGACTGCCGAAAGTGTGCGATAGGTGTCTTCGGAAAAATCCTGATGGCCGGGCGTATCGAGCAGATTAATGACATGGCCTTTGTATGGAAACTGCAAAATGGTGGAGGTGATCGAAATGCCGCGCTCACGTTCCATCGCCATCCAGTCTGAGGTGGTGCTGCGTTGATTCTTTTTGGCGCGCACATTGCCTGCCAGCTCGATGGCATTGCCATACAGCAATAGTTTCTCGGTTAGAGTGGTCTTGCCCGCATCTGGATGTGAGATGATCGCAAACGTCCTGCGGATGGAGGTTGCCTCTTCCAGACTTAGGGTTGAGTTATTTGGGTTGGGTACAGATGTTTCTTCCACGAAAATCCTCTATTTGTTCTTTTCATTAGGCACGGGGTAGATACCCCGCAAAATATTAAGAAGTACAGGAAAGCGGGTTATTTTACCTTACTATTATTATGCCTCTTGAAAATTGCCCCATATATGGATACCCCGTGGATGTTGTGCCGTGAAGTAGCAATTAGGTGAGAGTCATCTTTAAGATGACTCTCACCCGTACTGTCCTGTAAATTGATACCCCGTGGACGTTGTCCCAGCTTGGTATCTCACTTCTCCCTCGCGAAGCACCCTGTGGGCACGGCTTATAGCGTAACTCTGAAATCACCGCACCAGTGGAGTCTGTAGTCAGGGAGTAGCATTAGGAGACAGTCATCTTTAAGATGACTGTCTCCTGTACTGTCTAAGTATCGGTGGTGATTGCTTGCGGATTGCATAATTTCCGCGTCAATCACAGAAAGAAACCTTTGAAACGATGACTAAATTTTATTTCCGATAACGTCTAATCTATTTCGAACGGAGATATAATCATATCTTTTTCTGTAATTCTTTACCTAGGTCCCATTTGCGATCTTTACTTTTAATATAGTTATAGATGTTACGGCTACTTAGAGACAGGTTTATTAAATAGTTGTCTTTTGTCAACCCCATTGATTTCAATCTTATAACTAATTCTTTCTTTAGTGATTTTATCAAAGTTGATTCAGAGTAGTTGATCAGGAGACCAATATTGGCATTGAGCAATTCCGAGAAGTATACAAAGTATTCTTCTTGCAGATACTTATCAGCCTTAGCATAATCAATTTGAGTTGTGAAAATATTATCTACAAGCATCTTAGTATACTTCGGTTCTGATTTTAACCAAACGGAAATACTAGGGATATGATGATCGTACTGCTCAATATATATTCTGGTTTTGTTGTTCTCAAAATAAATTTCTTTCTCAGAATATTTATAGCCATAATCGCGAACGAGAAAGTTGAAATACTTAATTGTTAATTCTTTGAAAATTTTCGTTTCTTTCATAAGTGAACGCCTTATCTAGGGGCGAGTAGCCCTTGACCAATTTTTGAATAGCCAGCCTTCATCAATTCTTGAAATTCTCGATAAGTATTGGTTGTCTTGGGTAAAATATTCTCAATAACATCAACCGAGGTTGTCAATATGATATTCTTGTTTTTTCCAATGACTTCTCTCTGAATAAATGGCAGGTTGACATCCTTCCAAAATGCCTCTTTGCCGTAATTCTTTATAAAGTTATCATACAAGTCGGTCTGTAAATGAGTAGCTGTCCAATCACCGGCAATCTCTACATAATTATCTCTGGCGGTACCGAGAACACCTAGTGGGCTATCTGCATTTTTTACTGCATCTGCGTATATTTCTGCAACGTCAGCTAGATATTTTTCAGCATCAACGACATCATCTGCTTTATTAACTACTTTAACTGCGTCATCAACATGAGCTCCTGCCCGAACAAGCAATCCACCACCTGTTGCTACTGGCAATACTGCGCATACACCATCAGCGGCTAATGATAACCCGTTCGTCCAATTTAGACCATTTGAAGATATGTCATAAATATCATAGACAATAAATGCCACATCAAGCGCTGTTTCAAACCAATGCCCCGTTGGATCCGTATACCTGAGCGGATTATTATTCACATACGCAAACCGATCATACCCTTGGACTCCGCCCGGCACAATCGAATCTGCTTGGGCGAAGCGTCCCAGTTGACTGTCGTACCAGCGTGCGTTGTAGAACATGAGACCGAAGTCTGCGGTGTTGC